>Ga0209887_1000075_pt1 | contig 26528 bp, 25 predicted proteins | sample GWRWN1_30_40_FD_187230 | JGI IMG/M metagenome (GOLD analysis project Ga0209887, IMG submission 187230) | Riverbed sediment microbial communities from areas with no vegetation in Columbia River, Washington, USA - GW-RW N1_30_40 (SPAdes)... | ecosystem: Environmental > Aquatic > Freshwater > River...
CATCGTCATCCACAACGGCAATGGTGGGATTGGTTTTGCTCATGAGAGTCGAAAACCGAAACGTGGCGCCCGACCTAAATTGATTGACTCTTTGGCGCAGAGGGAAATCTAGCGGAGATTAAGAAGGCTGTATATTGGACCTTGGTCCAATACGAGGGGAGGGCCGGCCGGCAGCCCTGCTAAAACATCAGCTTAACAAGATCGGACAAGATCTCGTTAAGCGGGATCTCGAAGAGCAGCGCCGGCAAGAACGGCAGCAGTGCCACGACGATCAGGGCGATCAGGTCCTGAGTATCAATCGGGAAAGGCTTCATTTGATAGACGTTGGAAACAACCTGGTGAAGATCGGTGGTGGCGGAAAAATGCTGCACGTCCAATGCTCCCTCACCAACATTGCTGCGATTATCGAGCCATTTCTTTTCCAGTTGGCGTCCCACTACTCCAGCCAACCCGCCGTAATCGATTATTCCGCGGCGCCGTGCTTCAACGAGCTTGCCGCCGAACACCAGCAGAGGCCCCACGAACAACACCAGACTCAGGATGACAACGGCAACAATGACATAGATGAAGGAAAAAAAAGATGTGCCCATGTACAGGACACGGTAGGCCACCCCGCCCGCGACGCTCGTGCTGATAGCGAAGCTCAGCACGAGAAAGGCGCGCACGGACAGACCGACAAATTGCAGCCCGCCGACAAGGTCCGGGTGCGCCGCAACCAGCTGTAGATCGAGACGCGAGATTCGAAAAAGGAAAAGCCCCCAGATAAGAATCCGCCACAACCAACCCAGGAGCAGCACGACGGCAACCGGAGCGCTCACCAGCGCGTGCCACCAACCCGCCCAGGAATAGCCCCTGCCGCCATCACCCGCCTTGTGCCAAAGCGGAATGTCTTGATCCGGAAAGACCCGCATCAAGATTATCATCGCCAGATAGGCGAGAGCGACAACCAGTACCTCCACCAGAACGGAATTTAGGAGTCTGCGAGCCTGGGCGAGTATCCCATCGAATCGCGGACGATCCGCAGCGGTTATAACTCCGGCGTCGATAAAATGGCGGGCTATCTGGCCGAGCCGAAAAATCGTACCTTCCTCTGCCAAAATGAAAAGCGGCACTACGATCAGATAACGGGAGAGAACGGTCAAATCGACAATCAACGAGCCCAGCTTATTTTCTTCGAGCACCAGACTCTCAATCGCAGAAAGAACAAAAAGCGGCGCCCAAACAATCAGGACAGCAAAAAGCGCACGCTGGACGCTCCTTCGCTGGTTGGGCTTGATAAGACCGAGCGACTTCTCCAGCCTGAGCGGTGGACCGCCATCGAAGATTTCAGTGTCGGCGCGATTTCTCTCAGCCATCTTCCGTAAATTTTATTGTCGAAAGAATACCGCAATCAATGCTACGATCCCGAGGACAGAGACCAGAAGAGCGACTCCGGCAGCCAACGAATAGGGAACTTCGGGGTCCTGCGCTCTTAACTTGTGCATTGCTGTCACGTGCTGGATGGTGGCCAGCAATACCGCCACAACCCCGATACTGATCATGATAATCCCGAACTCCCGCGCGCCGATCGGGCCACCCGATTGGGCGACTTGCCCCGCCTTGTGGAACTCCTCGAAGAACTTGTAGATGGTGAAGCCGAAGGTGATCAGTGACGTCCCGGTCCTCACCCAAGCCATCAATGTGCGCTCGTAGGCGAGACGTGTTCGGTCGTAGGCCAGCTTTGTGGAAGTATCCAAGGTGATATTCTGATTTGCCATCAAAACCTCTGGGAAGAATGGATTGTTGAAGTACTAGAGTATTGGAGCACTGGAGTACTGCGTCTTAAATGCATTATCACCACTGCACTGTTCTACCTCTTTTACGTCGTAAAGTGGTTTGTGCTCTTCAACGGTTTAAACGTTTTGAACGACTTGAACGGTTGGAACTTCTTCAAGTCACTATTGTTTCGTGCGGCCCTGTGACGCCTGCCACGGCCAACGTTCTTCTATTTCGAGGACTAGGGACCAGCTAAGGAAAGTCCGAATCAGCACTAGCAATCCCAAAACCAGCACGTTGGACAAGGTCGGCTCCAGCACAACGGTGCGGATAATGTCAGCCGCCACCAAAATTTCAAGGCCCAACAGCAAAGCGCGGCCGACGCTGTGCCGAAAGTCGGTGTATGTAGTCATGTCCGCTTGCCGCGTCATGATCTTCATCGAATACGATACGGTGGCGAAGACGATCACCCCAACGATGAGCACCACTGCGAGTAGCTCGATCCCCGTGGCAGCGTATGCCACCCAGTTCAACATCCCTTCCAGGGGAGCGTCGCGTGTCGGCATCAGGGTCCCTTCCATCATCGCCTCTGGTCCATCAACCCACAATCTCCGGACTCATTCTCCCGCCAAACCGAACTTGGCGCCCTTTGCGCCTTTGCGCGAGACAATTCTTCGGAACTCTTTTCCCGCCAAGACGCCAAGCTCGCCAAGGCCCCTCACCACCCAACCATTTTTTCTTCGCGGCCCCTACATTGATTTCTCCGAACTTGGCGAACCCTTCGACTGCGCTCAGGACATGCTTTGCGCCTTTGCGCGAGGTAATTCTTCTATTCGTTTTGTTTCTCCCGCCAAGACCGGCGACCTTTTTTCGTTTAACGTAGCGCTCCGAATTAATCTACTTATTTACTCGAACGATGCAGCGAAAGCCCAGATGGCAAGTCGACGTATCGATGGGCTGGGCCATGCGCGCCGCCGGACGGTAGCGCCGGCAGTAGTTCGGCGCGCACAAATGTGACCCGCCTTTCATGACTTTGCGGGGAATGCGGATGTCGGGCATGTTCGGATCATAGCTCTTGTCTCGTTCTCCACCTCTCGGGTTGAAGCTCGCGCAACAAGATTGCGGAATCTCCTTATGCTCTTGATACCAGTCTGTGGTCCACTCCCACACGTTGCCGGCCATCTCGTAGAGTCCGTAGCCATTCGGCGGAAACGATCCCACCGGCGCCGTCCCCTCGAAACCGTCTGCTTTGAGGTTCTGCCAGGGAAACTCACCTTGCCAGGTGTTGGCCATCTGTTTGCCGTTCGGCGTGAATGCATCGCCCCAGACGAACTCGGCACCGTTCAATCCTCCGCGCGCGGCGAACTCCCACTCGGCTTCCGTCGGCAGCTCTTTGCCGATCCATTTGGCATAGGCTTCAACGTCCTCGTAGGCGACGTGCACTACCGGGTGTTTTGCTTTTCCCTTCAAAGAACTTGCTGGTCCCTCCGGATGGCGCCAGTTCGCTCCGGGAACGTAGATCCACCAATTGTAACAGTCTCGCAGATCGACCCGCTGGCGCGGTTTATTGAAAACGACGGAGGCGGGCACAAGCAACTCCGGTTTAGCGCCAGGATAATCCTCCGCTTTCGGCGCCCGCTCAGCGGATGTCACATGCTTGGTCGCCTCGACGAACTTGCGAAATTCTTCGTTGGTCACCGTGTGCTCATCCATCCAAAAACCCTCGACAGTCACTTCGTGCGCCGGTGCTTCCTCCGGATAGTGCTTGTCCGATCCCATGAGAAAAGTGCCGCCCGGAATCCACACCATGTTTTCGAACGGCGGCTTAGTCGGCGCTTCCGACTGTGCCTGTTTGGCCGAAGCCATAGTCACGCTATCGCTCATAACTTCTTCCCCTCTCTCATTTCTCTAAACTTAGCGTCCTTGGCGTCTTTGTGCGAGCCAATCTTCGGATTTTTTCTCCCGCCAAGACGCTAAGGTCGCAAAGAAGATTATTTTGTCTCCGAACTCGGCGCCGTTTGCGCCTTTGCGGGGGATGAATTATCTTTCTTGCGCTAAGACGCGAGGTACGCAAGGCCCTTTCCACTTAACCAATTTTTTCGTGGCTCGATAGTAGCATTCAATTTCGCGGTGGCGCGAGCTCCTCCACTTGGCTTAACCGCTTCATCGCTTCCGCCACCTTGAGTGTCTGGTAATTGATATTGGAGACGGTCAGGCTGCTGCCGACCTGGTACGGATACTTCATGAAGTCAGTGAAGAACTCTTTAAGCTTCTGCACCGGCACGAAGAGCCAGATGTTGTCCTTCTCCGAAAGGCTTCGCAGCTGGCGCAACTTTTCTGGAGATCGTTCATCGTGGACGCAGCATTTGACGAATAGTATTCCCACCACGAATGCCAGTACGTAGGGGCGGGTTTAAAACCCGCCCCTACATTTTTGCGGTGACTTTACTTCTTGCTTCGTGGTGAAATCTGCTTTTCTCGTCGTAGCGCGTTGTCAACGACCGATGGAGTTACCACTCTTTACTACCGGTGCGCTCCCACCGGCGTCCCGCCTGTCGCCAACCGGCTTGCAAGTCCCTTGAGACGGAAGCCCAGCGCGATCAACAGGATGCCGAAGAAGATGGCGAAGCTGCCAATCAACCAAATCACTGCAAGGGCGCCGGCTCCGGGTTGCAAAAACATCAGCACGCCGAAGAGAATCGATACCAAGCCGGAGAGCCCAAGCAGCCACTCGTTCTCAATATGTTTCCGCAACCGGATGGCCGCAGCGATCTCGAAGATACCCATCAGCACCGCCCAAGAGGCAATGAACAGGAGAAGTACCAGCGCCGTCATGCCCGGCCAGAGAAAAGTTACGATGCCAGCAGCAATGCCGAGGATACCGACCACGATGAGTGATGCCATCGGTTTGCCCTCTTCATGCATCGTGTACGCCGCTATGAGCGCCATCACGCCATCCGCGATCGCGTAAACACCCCACACGAGGACGAGCGCAGCCAACGTAATGCCGGGCCAGATGAACGCGAAGATCCCAAACAGCACGGCGAAGAGTCCGCGCAGGACGATCCAGTACCAGGCACGAGCCAAATTTCCCAGCATAGATGCGACAGCCATATTTCCCTCCTTTGTGCCGCGCCTATTTACCCGCATCGAATGCGGCGTGTTCGGTGTGGATGAGTGGATCGGCCAATTGCCGCCGTCAACTCACCTGCCGATCCTGCCCCCGCTTTACTTATCGCAATTTGCTTCTTTGCGCGAGCGTAATCTCCGTCCTATTCCTCCCGCCAAGCATGTCCTGAGCAACGTCGAAGGAACGCTAAGCACACAAAGGCCCCGCCACCCAACCATTTTTTCTTCGCAGCACCTACTTTGATTCCTCCGAACTTGGCGAACTTTGCGCCTTTGCGCGAGCTAATCTTCGGATTTTTTCTCCCGCCAAGACGCCAAGCTCGCAAAGGCCCCACTCCGCCTCCCAACTTTTTTCGCGGCCCCTAACTTGATTTCTCCGAACTTGGCGCACTTCGCGCCTTTGCGGGAGACACTTCTTCGGAATTCTTCTCCCGCCAAGACGCCAAGCTCGCGAAGGCCCCTCCACCCAACCGCTTTTCTTCGCGGCCCCTACATTGATTTCTCCGACCTTGGCGCCCTTTGCGCCTTTGCGGGAGAATAGTCTCCTTCTCTCCTTCCACCCTACGCGTTAGTCGCTCTGGCAATCTCTTCCTTGCCGCGCAGCGTGCGGCCGGCAACCACGGCGAACACCATATTCATCGGAATCATGATGCCGCTGAAGGCCAGCATGGGCACCGTGACCTCCGTGCCGGCGAAGTAGTTGGAGGCGATGGGCAAGCAGACGCCGACGTTGCGCATACTGCTGCTGATCGCCAGTACCTTGCGGTTTCTAATTTCCGGACCGCCCAAAAGCCATCCCACCACCCACGCGCCGAGGATCAGGAGAACGATCGCTGCGATCCCGTTCGTACCCATTAACTTGACCGCCGGCGATTTATATCTCCCAGCCATCACCGCCGCGACGATGAAGATCACGATTGATAGCCTGCCCAACCATAAGCCCAGCTTGGGCGCGTGCTCGGGGATGATTTTTTGCAACACCCGCCCGACAACGAGGGGCACAACAATAAGAAGTAGCAACATCATGGTTAGCCAGCCGAACGGTAATCGTCCCGCTCCTTCCCTGGGAAAGAACAAATAAACGAACAGCGGTGTTATCAAGATTGCCAACAGGCAGAATACCAATAAGAGTGCTACGGCGAACACTCGGTTACCTTTCGAGACCCGGGCAAACTGTAATGCGAGCAACCCGCCCGGGGCCATAGCAAGCAAAAGGAATCCGATTCTAAAATCCGGCGGCAAGTCAAAAAATCGCGCGATGATGAAGCCAAGTATGGGAATGATGACAAAGTTGGCCAGCAGGGCACGTCCCATCAGGTTAAAGTCCTTGAAGTGCCCCATTATTTCCCCGTGGGTGCTTTCGAGGGGCACCGAGAACATGTAGACCACAACGAACAGGTAGCTCAGCATGTTGATGTATTCTGGAATCTGTTCCACGTTGTTCTCCTAGATGGGGTCTACCCGGTACTAGCGATTGTCCGTTACGCCGCAGAGGCCATCGGAGCGGCAGCCATCTTCTCCATGCCGGTATAGGATCCGGCGCACCTCGGCGATAGCGAGCGGATGACCGTGCACGGAGTGTCCAGAGTGAATCACCACCTCAGACTCCGCGTCGTCCAGATGAGCGCTCGTATACTTGACGATACCATCGTCGTCCTCCGCGATCGGACCGTTGCCTCTCACCGCGACGATGGAATTTGCGGTTATTCCGGGCGCGACTGGAATGGGCGCTAGTGCTTGAACAAACGGATTGCCGGGCGTCATGTGGTGGATGCTCCGCGGGAGGCCTCCGACGGACAGAGCCACCACACCCGGGTTGCCCGTAACCAGATCCTCCATGAGATCAACGAAGCCCTTGGGAAGGCTCGCAAAACCAGCGACCTGCTGGGCTATCCAACTTCCGGCCTCGTAGCTGCCGCGGTGTGGCGTCGCGATGAAGATAATGCGGCGGACGAACGGAAGTGGTTGGAGGAAAAGAGTGCGCCGCAGCTGCTCCCGCGTTTCGTCCCGTAGAATAAGATCGTCGAGCGGCCGTTGGCTCACGGTATCCCAGAGCCGAGTCCCCGAATTGATGGCCGTCATCTTAGCGAGCAGCCCGCCCTGGCTATGCCCGATGATCACCATTTGCCGGAGCGCAGTGTCGGTGCCGTCGGGATCGAGTTGTTCCACGATAAGCCGCAGAGACGTTCGCAGAACGTCTGCCGAATACGTAACCGGATTACCCGTGTCGTAGTAAAAGAACCAGTATTGGAAGCGGGTGCGGAGCCAGGGGTCGTTCTCAAGTGAGTTCAGCATATCCGCCCAGCGGCCGGGACCGGAGGCGGTGCCGTGCACGAAGACCACCGGAATGCGGCCGCGCCGGTAGGGCTGCATGAACAAGAGCTGCGCCCGAGCTTCTCCGAGCTTGGTTGTCACGACAAGGCCCTTCAGCAGGTCGCCGGCCAGGAATCCGCGCAGCTCCCAATCCCATATGGCGGATTCGCTTAGCGTATAGGCAAAGGCGGCCGACGGCTCGACCTCCAGAGGAACGCGCTGACCGTCAATTTCAACTACATCGGTAGTATAGCCGTCGTAGATCTCCAGGGCTCCGGTAATACGGCCCGTTGCCAGCGCACGACGAGGGTCGTCGAGGCGAAGGAGCGCCGTCACCGGCACCTTGGTAGCGCGGCCAACGAAGTCCCGTAACTTGGCGTCCGGCGCAAATGGCACTGTGCTCGCGGCCAGCGGGGCTCCGATCCCGGTTCGCCGGTAGCGCTCGCGCAGCCCCCGCACTTCGAGCTCGGCGACGGGAACGAAGTTTACGAGCCGCCGATCACCCCAGCGGAGCCACTTTGGATCGAGCTCCACCGTTAGCTCGCCGAAGGGGAGCGTCCGCGTTCCTTCACGCAGCTCGACAACGGAGCGGTCAGCCGAGGCGAACCCAGAGGTCAGGCCGCGATTGTACAGATCTGCGGCCAACCTTAGCCGCCGGTCGACAGGATAAAGCGGCTCAGCAACGCCGTGCGGAAAGAGCAGAGCGTAGGCATAGACGGCGGCTGCCAGGTAATACTCTTGCTTGCCGCTCTGCTCTGCATGCAGGAAAGAAAGCTCGGCGAGGGCGAAAAGCTCGTCTCTGCCGGCGAGCCCGCCGACGATAGCGGCATGCAGGTGTGCCAGGGCTCCCTCAGGATCCGACTCGAAGCGTTCCGTCAAATCCCAGCGGTAGAGAACAATGCGGCTGGCGCCGCTCTCTTCTCCAACGGTCAGCACATTGGCGGTGAGCTCGCGATGAACAGTGCGGGGATCGACCCTCTCGACGGTGACCGGCGCCGTACAAGCGGCCAGCAAGAACGGCAGGAAGAGAAACAGGACGATAAGTAGTCTGCGTCGGATCCTCACCACTCGCGCTCGCATCGAACCAGGCGTCCAAAAGATCATAATAAAGACCTGATTGGCTACTGATTGCTTTCTAACTGGCACAACCATCGTCCTTTATCATGACAAATGACGACAGACAAAAAGCTTGGGCGACTTTCGGCCCCTTGAAGGCTGTTGCTTGATGCTGCGGCGCCAGCAGCAGTTCGACTCTTTGTCTTTTCCGGCAACTCGTTTTGGTGATTATGCCAAGGTATGGAGATATAACTACTGACTATGAAGGAACGACAACACTTAGAAGTCATTCTCAGGGTCTTTAGACGAGATAGGAGAAATTGTGAGGTAGCAATGTCACTAGAGGTCATTGGCCTGTAATTTTAGGCTCACCTGTTAGGAATATCGCCCTTATCTCTGCATCACCTGTGGAGTCGATCGGGGATATCAAGGGCAAGGTCAACTCGAGATCGTCGCATATAGGGCAAATGCGAAGCCCGAAAATCTCTGCGAAAGAAGCCAAAAAATGCTAACCGAAAGGGGTCAGATCTTGGACTATGAGATTAGGAGTCCTTCAAGCTCCCGCAACCAAAGTTTCACTGTGACATTAGGATGCACATATCGGCTGAGCTCCAACAAATAACTGTCCGCCTCCACAACGATGGCTTTAAACCGCCCCTGGAAAAGGTGACCCACTCGCCGATGGCATCGGTTGTAGTAACCGATATGACTGACATTCAAGTGCCTCATGAACTCAGAGAGATTCGCCTTGGGGGTTTGCACGACCAAATGAAAATGGTTACCGATCAGCACGTAGCAATGAACTCTTACTCCATAGCTTTCCAACGATCTTTGGACCCGGTCCAAAAAAGCTCTACGGTCCTCATCGTCACTAAAGATCTTTCTCCCCTCGTTGCCTCGACACGTCACGTGATAGTGCGCGTCCGCGTAGTCAATCCGTAACGGTCGAGCCATAGCCGCTCCCTACCGCAACCAGTTTCATAGTACAAGATCTGACCCCTCGTCATCGATGACGAATCACTCATCGCACCTGCTTCTCCCGCGCCACGAACGCCTCGAACGCCGCCTTCTCTGCCGCGATCCGACGACGATATCCCTCGCGCTCCACGAACACCCGGATGCCTTCTGGATAAGCCATTGGGGCCCCGGCTATGATCTGTGATTTTCTGATTACTCTTTGGCGTTGCGCGTCGCCAGCCATACAGCCATCGCGCCCAAACCGAACCCGATCGCCAAACCCATGGCCACAGACCGTAGCGGATCGCGCTTGACGCGATGGGCCGCATCGTCAATCAAGTCTTCAGCGGCATAACGGCTGCGCTTGGCCAACCGCTTGGCCTCAGTCACAGTGTCTTCGACGGCCTGAGAAGCTTCGGTCTTGAGCCGCGAGATTTCACCTCCTGCTTCCATCAGCCTCTCTCCAACGTGCCTGGCTTTTCCAAGCAAGCTGCTTTTGTCGTTCTCTTCCATAGTCGATCCCTCCCTTTATTTATTTACGGTTTTTTGTCGCGTCGCTGCTGCCGGGCCACGGCACCCTTCGCGAAAGCCTTCATCCCCCCCTCTCGGCATCCTGGAATTTATGCTCGACGCATCCACGTCGCTTTTAAATCCTCCCGTGAAATCGAACAGCGGGTTGTACAACTTGGAAATCGGCGAGCCAGGGTCCGAAACGACGGTCAGCCCCTCGCCGATGATAATCAATAGCGATGATGCTAACGAAACCTATTTCGACTGACCGGCGGTTTGCTATCCGGCATTCTCTGATTTTAAGCTTCCAAATCCCTTAGAGAGAAGAAAAATGGAGAGTTGGGTTAGGAGTTGGGGGTCACACAGATTTGGGGTCAGGCGAATCCTTAATCGATCTTTTTGGCCGCCAGCTCTTCCTCAAGTTGGTGCAGAGCATTTCCACTAAGCCACATGGCTCCGGACTTCTCGCCAGCTCCTCCGCTAGTTTCCCTAGCCCTCTGCTCAACACAGCTGGATCTTCCACTCCCCCCTGATTTCGCCAGCACATGACGTGATAAAGCGCGCCGACGCAATGTACCCTCCGCTTTCTGGCCATAGGGGAACACCCATAATCCGCAAACCAAAAATAGCAATAAAGTTTGCCTGACCCCTTTATCTGCGCCCTCACGCTTTCCGCAGCGAGATTGATTGCGAATTGATTTAAGGGTTCACGGATTACGCTTTGGAGCCAATACGGGTCAGAGCTGGTATAGGTTCGCCGCGTTTTTCCACAGCAACTTCTCCCGCGTCTCCGCCGAAACGTCTTGGAAACAGCGAGTGATGGTTTCCCGCGTCCGTGGCCATGTCGATGTCGCGAGTGGGAAATTGGTGGACCAGAGAATACGGTCGGTGCCGACGTACTTAGCAAACGGCGCAACCTCGTCGAACCAGGAGGTGAACCAGCACTGGCGATGAAACATCTCCGAGGGCTTTAAATCGTAACCCTCCCGGGCAAGGCCATCATGCTCGAATTGGTGGTCCGCCCATTCCATGTAGAGCATACCCCAACTGAGCGCGCTTTCCGCCAGTACGATACGTAGACGCGGATGCCGTAACAGAACGCGTGAGAAAGAGTACAGGGAGATGACAAAAACACTCGAGACGGGTTTGGTCACTGCATCGAGAGCCTCGGCGAGAGCGGGCGCCAGTCCCGTCAAGGGAGCGTATTGTAACTCATTCGAGGCGCCCGAATGCAGACACACCGGCACCCCCAGTTCCTCGCAGATCGCCCAAACTGGGTCGTACTCAGGTCCGCTCACGTGAGGCACCGAGCGCAGATGCATTGGCAGAGACGGGAAAACAACCCCGCGATGTCCTTTGGTCACAGCTCGCCTAATTTCTTCTACAGTCGCCTCGACCGGCCAGATGGGAACGATGCACTGCGGAACGAAACGAGGGCTGGCGGCCGCCCACTCCTCGATCAGCCAGTCATTATAAGCCTGCACGCAAGCAAGCTCGAGCTCCGGATCTTGGAGCCGACCGAACGCCTCTCCTGCGAAACCCGCCACCGATGGGTAAAGCACCGAATAGTCCACGCCCGAAGCGTCCATAGCTTTGAGGCGCTCTGACGCGAGATAGGTCGCCGACGGCACGTCATTCCAACAGCGGGGCTCCCGATTACGATCGGCCATCAAAGCGCCAGCGTTGGCAGGATACCCGTTGAGGAGCGCCTGCCCGTCGACCATCCACCGCTCGGTGCCATCGACTGCGCGCTCGAGATGGGGGACACGGTCACCAAAGCGATTCTTCGAGAGACGATCAGTCCACAGGCTCGGCGGCTCCTGGATATGATCGTCGACGCTGATCAAGCCGTATTTCAAGTGCATGGAATCTCGCCTCTCAATCATTTTTTTCCGGTACGGTGGCCTCAATCCGGTAAACGCGGAGCGCGTTCTCATAGAGCAATTTACGACGGTCCTCCCGCGGCACTCCTTTGAGTACACGCTCTACCTCTTTCCAGGAGCGCGGATAGTACGAGGCCACATGGGGAAAATCCGATTCCCACATGATGTTATCGATACCGATGTCGTGCCGCAGCTTGATGCCTTCGGCTTCGAACCAGAAGTTCACGTACATCTGGCGGCGGATGGCCTCGCTAGGACGCGTGGCAATCCCCTCCGTCCACAAATGGCGACACTCCCACTCGTGATCGCATGCCGCGAGCACGTAGTTGAGCCCGCCGATCCCGGCCTCGGCAAACACGCACTTCAAGCGCGGGAAGCGCTCCGTGACACCTGAGAAAATCAGTTGCGGGATGATCTGAGCCGGCGTTACCGCAGAGGTGGCGGTGGAGGCCGAGTGCGCCTGCCGCGGCGTGTAGCCATCCCACTTGCGTACGGACGCGCCCGCGCGTAGCCCTGCCGAGCCATGAAAGTGGATGGGAACACCCAGCTCCTGGCAGACACCCCACACCGGATACCAATACGGGTCAGTCAGATGCGGCAGCGACTTGGGCATCTGCCCGAGGACGTTGACTCCCCGATGGCCGCCCGCCTCGGCGCGCTCGATCTCACGCGCGATGGTCTGCGGATCACTCAGGTAGGGAAGGATCGCGACTGGCAAGTAGCGATCACTGGCGCGCGCCCACTCGCTCAGCGTATCGTTGTAGGCGCGCACCACCGCCAGCTCGAACTCGGCGTCTCTGAACTCGAAGAAGGTGCCGCCCGGCGGATTGGGAAAGAGCACCTCGGCGTCGACGCCGTCGGTATCCAGTGCCTTCAGGCGCTCCCGCGGCTCATAGGCCGTTCTTGGCACTTCGTCCCACCGTTTGGGATAGGTGGGGAACGGCTCGCCCATCACCGCGGGACAATTGCACACGCTGTTGTCTGCAGCAACCCCGTAGACACTCCAACGATCGACGCGGCAGCCTTTTTCCTCAACTTCCACAACCTGAGGGATACGGTCTCCCCACTTGCTAGCCGACATCCGGCGGGTGAAGTCGTTGCGCTCGAACGCTGCGTGAGAGTCTGCGCTGATTAATCCGTAGTTGATTTTCATGTGCCTACTATAGTCAGGGTGGCGGAACTGGGCAAGCGCGGCGCCGGAGCGCGCTACTGAGAAGCTCAACCGGGAGATTCTTCAAGTCAAGTCTCTGCGGATTAGCATCAAACGAGTCGAGAAAGAAGTTTACCTCAGTTTCGCACCTCGTGACAGGCCACTTGGTGCAGTGCTCTTTTTTCCTCCAGAAGAGGCTCGGTCGTTTTGCACTTACCGACGCGAATGGGACAACGGGGCTCCAACCGGCAGCCCGGAGGCGGGTTGAGCGGATAAATCACCTCGCCTTTGAGCGACGACTTTATATCGTCGGTGAACGATCCCACGGTCGGGTTGGAAGCCAAGAGGGCCTTGGTATAAGGATTCAGAGGCGCCTTGAAGATCTCCTCCACTTGGGCGATCTCCATGATTTTTCCCGCGTACATCACGGCCACAACGTCTGCCAGATAGCCGACCACGTTGAGATCGTGCGAGATAAAAATCAGGCTGAGTTTGAGCTCCCGTTGCAGCTTTTTTAGCAGATTCAGCACTTGCGCCTGAACCGACACGTCAAGCGAGGAGACCGGCTCATCGGCAATGATCAGTTTCGGCTTTGCGGCGAGCGCGCGCGCGATGCCGATGCGCTGGCGCTGGCCGCCGCTGAATTCGTGCGGGTAACGGTAGAGATGCTCGGGACGTAGGCCCACGAGCTCGAGCAATTCAGCCACCTGATCCACTCTCTCTTGCCGTTTGGTTCCGTAGAAGATGCTCAAAGGCCGCCCGACGATATCCACAACGCGCATCCGGGGATTCAGCGAAGCGTAAGGATCCTGAAAAATCATCTGAATGTGTTTGCGCAGCTCCCGCACTTGCTTCTTGGGGAGATGCAGAATCTCTTTGCCGCCGAAATAGACTTCTCCGGATGTCGCTTGAATGAGGCGCGCAATCAGACGCGCCGTCGTGGATTTGCCGCAGCCGCTCTCACCCACCAGGCCGAAGGTTTTTCCTTCGGGAACGGAAAAAGAGATTTGGTCCACCGCTTTGAGAATCTTGGTTCCTCCCATGAACCGGCTCAAAAAGCCCCCGCTGATTTCGAAATATTTCGTGAGATTCTTAACTTCAAGCAGGGACATCAAGCACCAGGAAAGTAACACGCAGCCAGGCTGTTAGCGATTTTTCCTTCGAGCCGTGGTGGCTCGGTTTTGCAGATCTCCTTGGCTTTGGAGCAGCGCGGGTGAAATTTGCACCCGGGAGGCGGCTCGAACAGATTGCAGACGTTGCCAGGAATCGCGTTCAAAGATTGGTGGCGCAGTTCCGGTCTAGGAATGGCGTGGAGGAGCGCGATGGTGTAGGGATGCTGGGGCGTGGTAAACAGGGCCTTTTTTTCGGCGAGTTCAACTATCGATCCCGCGTACATGACGCCGATGCGGTCGCACAGCCGGCCCACGACGCCGAGATTGTGGGAAATGAAGATCAGCGCCATTTTGAAGTTCTCTTGAAGCTCTTTGAGCAGCTCTAAAATCTGCGCCTGAATGGTAACGTCCAGAGCGGTCGTCGGCTCATCCGCAATGAGCAACTTGGGTTGACAGGCCAGCGCCATCGCAATCATGACCCGCTGCCGCATACCGCCGCTCAACTCGTGAGGGTAACGATCGGCCATCGTCTTGGGTGACGGCAAGCGGACCAGGCCAAGGATATGCTCGGTGAAATCGCGCGCTACTTTCTTCGAATAACCCATATGGACGCGGTAGCACTCCGCGATCTGTTCGCCGACTGTGAGCGACGGATTGAGAGAAGTCATGGGCTCCTGAAAAACCATAGAGATCTTGCGCCCGCGGATTTTTTCCATCTCGCGCGCGCTTTTCTTGAGCAGATCTTCTCCTTCGAACAGGATCTCGCCGCTGACGATCTCGCCCGGAGGGCAAGGAATGAGACGTAGAATCGACAGGGAAGTGACGGTCTTACCGCAGCCGGTCTCGCCGACAATCCCGAAGGTTTCGCTCTCTTCCAGCGAAAAGGAGATATTTTGAGCTGCCGTTAACGTGCCGCGCTTGAGATGAAAATGGATGCTAAGATTTTTGACCTCAAGAAGAGGGGTGCCCATCTCTATCGCTCGTACTGGCGCGGATCAAAAACATCTCTCAGACCATCGCCAAGGAGGTTAAAGCCTAAAATGATCAGAGAGATCGTCAATCCCGGAAAAAAAGCGGCCATGGGTTGAAGCTGCAGAAAAGGCGTTACTTCTTTCAACATCAGGCCCCAGCTCGCGGTGGGCGGCGGCAATCCGAGTCCGAGAAAGCTGAGCGACGATTCGGCCAGAATAGCGTGTCCGAAATCAAGGCTGAGACGAATTAGAAGCGGCGACAAGCAATTTGGCAGAACCTGGAGAAAAAGGATATTGAAATCAGACTCTCCCGTCATGCGCGCCGCCTCAACGTACTCTTTTTCTTTCTGCGCCAACACGACGCCGCGAACGATGCGCGCGTACGAAGGAATGGAGTTTATACCGAGAGCAATATAGAGCGAAAAAAGCCCTCCGCCCATCGAGGCGACGAGCGCGATCGCCAAGAGGCGTCCCGGAAACGCCATGATCGAATCCATGACCCGCATGATCGCGGAGTCAACCCAACGCCCGGAAAAACCGGAAATGGCCCCGAGCGGAATGCCGAAGAAAGCGCCAAGGAAAACCGCCCCGATTGCGACCTGAAAAGCAGTGCGCGCGCCAAAGACAAGCCGGCTGAACGTGTCGCGTCCCAAGTAGTCCGTACCCAGCCAATGGTCACTGCTTGGCCCCTTGAGGCGATTCGCTATGTTGATCTCATATGCGTCATGCGTGGCGATGTAGGGCGCCAGGAGAGCCGTCAGAAGCCAGGTCCCGACGATCACAACGCCAAAGAGGGCCAGGCGATTGCGGGCAATAACCCGGCACGCCGCAAGAAAGCCGGAGACATAGGAGTTCACAGTATCGGCCGCGGTCCACTCGGGTCTGGCTAAGGCTTCTTCCTTCATACCTTCCTGTTACTCGAGCTTGATTCGTGGATCCAACCACTTGTAGACGACGTCCACGCACAGATTGATGAACACATAAGTAACCGCGATCAGCAGTACCGCTCCTTGTACAATCGGGTAATCGCGCGAGTAGATTCCCTCGATCAAGAGCCTCCCCACCCCAGGCCAAGAAAATACGGTCTCAACAATAGTCGAGCCGCCGAGAAGCCGCGCCGTCTGCAAGCCCACGACCGTGACCGCCGCGATCAACGAATTTTTGAGCGCGTGCTTGATGATGACCATGCGTGAGGGCAGGCCCTTAGCCCAGGCGGTGCGCACATAGTCTTGCTTGAGCTGTTCCAACATCTCCGCCCGTATGTAGCGCGTCAGCGGCGCCGCCAGATCCGTTCCCATCACGATCGCCGGCAAGCAAGCGTGCTGGAGAAAGCGGAGAGGGTTCTCCAATGGGCTCGCATAGCCGATCGAGGGAAGCCAGCCCAGCTTCAGGCTAAACAAGACGATCAGCATGAGCGCGAGCCAGAAGTTGGGCATCGCGATGCCCCAAAGCGCAAAGCCCATCGCCGCGTAATCCGCGCCCGTGTTCTGACGCGTGGCGGCAATGACGCCGGTAGGAATCGCGATGGCGATTCCTACGAGCAAAGCGGTCAGCGCCAGATAAATCGTGGCCGGGTATCGTTCAAAGATAATCTCGAAGACCGGTCGGCGCGAGCGCAGCGACAAGCCGAGGTCCCCTTGAACAATCTTGCTTACCCAATGGACGTATTGAACGTAGATCGGACGGTCAAATCCCAACTGCTGTTGCAACGCCTGGTATTGTTCCTCGCTGATGCGCGAGCGCTCCTCGGGATCGATCCCCAGCATGACCAGGACCGGATCTCCCGGAATGACACGCACGATCAGAAATACCGCTACGCTCACCAAAATGAGCACGGGAATAAGCTGCCAAATGCGCTGGATGAGATAACGGACAAACACGAGAGTACTTCTCTTATTTGTCTACCCATGCGTGGTTCAAGCCGGCGCCCCAGGGCTGAAAATCGCCGCTGGCGTTGGTGGTGAAGCCCTTCACGTGGTCGCGGAAGGTAAAAAACCGCGGCGTGAATCCTATCGAAACGATCGGTGAGTCATCCATCAATTTCGCGACCACCTGTTTGAAGATCGCTTTGCGTTTCGCCGGATCGACTTCTCCCTCGGCTTTCTTTATCAACGCGTCGTATTCCTTGTCACAGTAGCCGGTTTCATTCAGGCGGCGTTTTCTGGGATCCGGCTCACAGACGTATTCAACATAGGCAGGGAGGGGATCGGGATAGTCGCTCCCACCTGCCAGCTTAAACATAAATTTTCCTGCTCGGCGCAGCTCCAGCGCCGAGGCGCGCTCAAAAATTTTCAGCTCAACCTTGACACCGACCCGCTTGAGTTGAGCCTGAATCGTCGCGCCCTCGATTTCCGCCACCTCGCCGCGGTTGCCCATGAGCTCCAGCGTTTCTCCTTTGTAGCCGGCTTCTTTCAGAAGAGCTTTCGCCTTGTTGGGATCGAACTGCAGCATCGGGACGTCGGCGAAATACCAGAAATGGCCAACGGGAAATCTTTGATCCGCCGTGTCGGCTAGGCCGAAATAGGCGGCCTGCATGATCTCCTTCCTGTCCAGCGCATGAGCGATCGCTTGGCGCATTTTCTTGTTATCGAAAGGTGGATCGGTGACGTTGAACTCCAGGTTTCGCGCTCCTGCTTGGGCTGCTTTGGCAAAGCCTATACCCTTGATTTTTCCCTCCACAATCTGCTGCACCCATTCGTACGGCGTTCGCTCGATGAGATCGACATCCCCCGCCTGCAAGGCAGTGAAGCGGACGGTGGCGTCGCCGATCTCTTTCATGATCACTCGATCGACGTAGGCCTTCTGTCCCCAATACTCGTCGAAGCGGTCGAAGACGATGCGCTGCCCTGGCTGCCATTCAACAAACCTGAACGGACCTGTGCCGGCAGGAAACGTTGTCGGCTTGCGCAGTCCTTCAGGCAATGATTCCTTGGGGATAGCGGAAAAGGCGCGAATATCGGTCAACAACGTCAGAAATAGGGGATTGTGCCGCTTCATGTGAATCCGCAGCGTGTATTTGTCCGTCGCCTCCGCGCGATCAACCGCGTTTAAGTCCTCATACCCATAGGCGCCATTCTTGGGATTGAGAGTGTAATCAATCGCGTACTTAAGATCGTCGGCGGTCATCTCCTTGCCGCTGTGGAACTTGACGCCCTTGCGCAGCTTGAAGGTATAGAGCTTGCCGTCTTTGGATACTTCCCATGATTCAGCGAGTCGCGGCTGAATCGCGCCCTTGAGATCGCGCGCCAGCAGCGGTTCGAACATGAGTTCGCGGATCCTCGCCTCGGTCGAGCTGGTATTGACCAGCGGGTTCATCAAGGCGAGTTCTTTGCTGATCGCCATGGTAATGGTGCCCCCACGCTTGGGCTGAGCCGAAGCGGCATGAAGCGAAGGGAGCACGGCTAACAAGAGCGCCAAAATCAGTCCCACCGACAAAAGCTTTCTCATAATTCCTCCTTGTTTACTTGCGGAGCCAAACATCATCCATGAAGTAGACTTCCTGCAAATGAGAATCTAGATTCAAAATCATGGAGTTTTCTCTTCTCTTTATTAGCATTGCGAAAAGGGTGTGAAAATCAGCTCGCTCATTATAGTCAGGCGCGAGTTTAAGGATATCGATGAGTAAACTATTGGCCTGCCTCGTTCTCCCGTCCGTTGCGGCCAATTGCGATCGTCTATTGGATCTTGTACAGCTGGGCAGCGTTTTTCCACAAAATCTTTTGCCGCTCGTTTTCCGGGACTTCTGCGAAACTTCTGGCGATATAATCTTGGCTGTTGGGCCAGGTCGATGTGGTCAGAGGGAATTGCGTGGCCCAAAGAATGTTTTCGCTGCCGATGAAATGCCGGGTTTGCAGCGAAGCGCGGTCATACCAGCCGACGAGATAACACTGGCGCCTGAACAGCTGCGAGGGTGTAAGCTCATAGCCTTCGAGATGCAGGCGATCTCCTTTCGCCTGGAAATCCGTGTACTCGAGAAGATAGGCGCCCCAACCGAGCGCGCTCTCACCGAACACGACTTTGAGCCGGGGATAACGCATGAGCACACGCGAGACCAACAAGTTGACGACGACGGAGACCGTGCTGACCGGTTGCGCAATGGCCCGAAAAGCGCTGGCGATTTCCTCCGAATAGCCGGCGTAAGGTTGAATCTGGATGGCTTCGGACGCGCCCGCGTGAAAACATAGGGGCACCTCGAGGTCCTGACAGGTGGCCCAGATAGGGTCGTATGCCGGTTCGTTGATGTGAGGAACGTCCCGCAGCTCCATCGGGACCGCCGGATAGATCACGCCTCGGTGCCCTTTTGCTACGGCCCGTTTGATCTCAGCGACTGCCGCCTCGATGGGAAAGAGCGGCACGATGCATTGAGGAATGAAGCGCGGGCTGACCTTCGCCCATTCTTCGATCAACCAATCATTGTAGGCCTGCACGCAAGCCAGTTCGAATTCCGGGTCCGTGAGCCTGCCGAAGGTCTCCCCGGCGACACCGGCAACGCTGGGATAAAGCACGGAATAATCCACGCCGTCGGCATCCATCGCCCTGAGTCGCTCTTTAGCGTCATAGACGACTTGGGGAATCTCCTCCCAGTGCAGCGGTTCACGGGCTCGATCCGGCATCAATGCGCCTGCCCGGGCGACTCCGCGCAAAGGCAGTTGCCGCCCGTCAACCACCCAGCCCTCGGTTCCGTTCTCTAGCCGCTTGAGTTGAGGAATCCTATCGCCCCACCTGGTTTTTGACAGCCGCTGGGTCCAGACCTCGGGGTGTTCCTGGACGTGATCATCGGCGCTTATGAAACCTATCTCACTCGCCATCTAGACCTCAGGCCCGCCTAAGAGAGCCGATACAGGCGCAGGGCGTTCCCATAGAGGAGTTTCTTGCGTTCGTCCTCTCCGACAGCAAGGCCCTCTAACGACCACTCGACGAACTTCCACGATTTTGGATAGGTGGAAGCGATATGAGGATAGTCGGATTCCCACATGATTTTGTCGATCCCGATCTCGTAGCGCAGCTCCATCCCCGCTTTCTCATACCAAAAATCGACGTAGATCTGGCGGCGGAACAGCTCGCTCGGCCGGGTCAAAATACCGGCGGTCCAGAGATGCCTGCGCTCCCATTCGTGATCGCAGGCCTCTAAGACATAATTCACCCAACCCAGACCGGTCTCGGCGCACACCCAGTCGAGCCGCGGGTATTTGTCCAGCAGACCCGAGAAAATCAGGTTTGGAATCAACTGCGCCGGAGTCGCGCAGAGCCGGGAGGTTGAAACGGTATGAAACTGATTCCGGCTAAATCCTTCCCAGCGCGGCAATGCCAGGTGACTGGCGAGTCCGGCGGAGCCGTGCCAGTGAATCGGAACGCCCAAATCCTGGCATGCAGCCCAGAGAGGTTCCCAAAAAGAATCGTTGAAATGCCGGAGCCCTTTCTTCGTCGTTGCAGGCTCAGCCAGCATGATGATGCCTCGATGGCCTTTTTTTACCGTCCGCTCGACTTCCCCGACGATGACTTTGATGTCGCTCAAGTAGGGAATGATCGCCAGTGGAATGTAGCGCTCGCTGATCTCGCGCCACTCCGCGATGCCATCGTTGTAAGCTTGCACGCAGGCAAGCTCGAACTCAGCATCGGCTTGCAGAAACGTGAAGCCGCTCACTGGATTATTGGGATAAAGCACCTCGCCATCCACACCATCTTCGTCCAAAGCCTTCGCCCGCTCCAGCGGATCGTAGACTTTAAGCGGGACCTCCTCCCAACGCTGGGGATAATAGCCGCGCTCCACGCCGCCTTCCATCGCAGCCGGACAATTGCAAACGCTATCGCCTGTGACTTTGCCGTTGACCATCCATCGGTGGACCGGATGGGCGAACTTTTCTTCCCTTACCTCCACAACTTGTGGGATCCGGTCTCCCCATTTCTCCTTCGACAGCCGCCGGGTAAAGGCATCCTTGTGGAGCTGCCCATGCGAGTCACAACTAAGGAGTCCGTGGCGAATTTGCACTCTGTGCGCTCCTCCGAGATCTGCTGCTCCGATTTTGTCTACCGAGACTTCTCACCGACCGTCGCAAGAATTTTTCACCTCGTGCTTTAGTTGGCGTAGAGTTTGTCGATAAATCCCGAGTTATCGAGCGCGCGCAGATAGTGCAGGTCCCAGAGAGCAAGCGCGCTGATCTCCTTGGCTTCAGGAGATTTGATACAGCCTAGCTCATAAGCGTTGATCACTCCCTGAGGATCTGGATAAGGCTTTCTCGGCATGCGCTCCAGGGTCCGATACTGGTAGGATTCACCGGTTTTCTGGTTGAGCTTTTCCAAAATCTTCTCGGTCTTTTTGCGCTGAGTCTTGGTAAAGTGGATACCCAGAACCATGGCTTTCACCAGACGATCGCCGAGGCCCTTCTTTTTGTCCAAGGCCGTATAGGAAGTGGTCAAGGTGGGCCCATTGATCATCGGCAGCGGACCCAAAGGTAAAACATGGAAGCCCAACTCCTTGTATCGCTCGCCACCGCCCCCAATGAAGCGGGCGTCGGCTTTGCCCGACTTTAAAGCTTCAAACTGGGCGTCGGAATCGTCGTGTTCAACCCAATGGACCTCGTTGATGCCAATTCCCGCGCGGATGAGATACATCATGTGATTCCCGCGGGGGTGATGAAAACCACCGTCTCTCCCTTCCATAGGGGTATCCGTGATCCGCAGGCCGCGTAGATCCTGAATCGAGCTTATGGGCTCCTTTGAGGCCACACTCGCATTCTGACCGTTCACGGGCGATGCAATGCTGACAATCGGCTTGCCTCGGGCCACCAACGCATAGGGCGTGAGGTGATCCCCGGAGATAAAATCAATATCGCCTTTGAAAAGGGCCGCCTCTGCGTCCGGAGGCTTTGCGCAATATTCGAAATTTGCCAGCTCCAGACCGACTTTTTCCCAGATGCCGGCCTCTTGCAGTACCTCCCAGATGGGCAAATGGCTGCCCGATCGATAAACACCTCGAATCTTCGTTTTGCGTTGTGCCATCCAGTCCTCCTTTAAGCTGTACAGAAGGGATGCTTCCCTCCCATCCTGCAGGTCGTGCCCGCTTTAGCTAAAGCTGTCTCATAATCCCGATGAATCTGGAGGTCTTCGTCCTCATACTCGATCTGATCTCCGCCTTCTTTGACGCTCTTATAGACGTATTGCTTTCCGCCGGCTTTCGGTTTGTCGCTGCCCCAACCGATGGCGAGAAAAAGCACGGGATCTTTCCCTGCGTTGAAGTGCTGGTGAAACCACATCTCGGGAGGAACGAACACGCTTCCCGGCTCCCAGTCGATCCGCTCCACTTCTTGGCGTTCCTGCCACATGAGAGAGTAGCCGTAACCTTTCAAGATCACGACGTGAATGCCGGGGCCGTGACGATGGGCTTTCTTGTAGGTCCCGACAGGCCAAAAAGAGCTGTGAGATTTCATGGTCCCATTAACCAAGCCGAATCCGAGGGACTTGACGCCGACGCCCCTACCCCCCTCATTCATTTGGCAGGCCATCACGTCGGCGACAAAGTTGGTGTCCCAACGGCGCGAGTCGGTTCTCCGTTCGGCCTCTCTAAAGTAACCTTCTTCAGCCTTGAAACGACCCTTGAAGACGAAAGGGTTCTCAAAGACGAATTCATAGTCGTCGAAAGTATCTATGACCCGCGGCGCGCTGGTCATTGCGACGTAACGCGCAGCCTCGGCGCCGGAGACATTGAAGTGCTGGTGCCAGGCGTTCATCGGAATGGCGAAGTAACTTCCCGTGTGCCATTCAAAACTCTGCTTCTTGGACTCGTCTAGCCAGACGGACGTGGCCCCCTGTCCTTTGAGGATGTAGATGGTTTCTTCGAACAAATGCCGGTGGGGTTTTAGCGCTTTCCCTGCCGGCACTTCGCAGACGTAAGCATCGTTGAAGCCGCCCGTTCCCGCCAGGTTGATGATCGCAGCCAGACCGTCGCCGCTTGATTTCCAGGGAGCCAACTCCAGCTTCAGAAGATTTTTAACAAAATAGCCGCGAACCGTAGGCAGGCCTTCTGCCCGTTTCCATCTTTCGTAAGGGGATGTGTAGGCCTCGGCTTCTCGGACCATGTCGCTTTCTGCCCGTACCATCGTTGGATCTACTTCAGCCATCAAGCTTCTCCTTTCGTTTGATTGCTATGATGAATGATTTCTACACGGCCGCGGGTTCTTCGCGCGAGCGCGGCCCGTGGGTGGATGGATAGTGGAAAACAGAATCACATCCTCGCTTTGCCGGTTTTCATGGCGTGCCATTGCTACAGCGGGACGAGAAAAATGTCTCCCCGAGTCCACTTAGGGGTTTTGTCAGCTGATGGTTGCTTTATCTTAACCCTATCACCTAGTCAACCTTCGGGAGGCCTGATGCATTTAAAGTAAGAAATGTCTCGTCCGCTTGAAACGCGACGTCGTGTTGCAAGAGACGAATTGATTGTGAAACGAAACGGATTTAAGGATAAAAAATGAAATGGGGCGATGCCTAGTTCCTTAGAAGCGCTATCGATAGGGATAATAGCTTACCGTTGGAGGGCAACACGGAGTCCGAGCTCAGAAATTCTCTCTTGGTTGCTGACCACCGGCGAGCTCGTGCTATCCTGATTACGCTCTACCGAAAGCAGTGCGATCACTGAGTACAGCACGAAACCAATCGCCAGAAGTGCCGCTGTAATATCCTTCATAAACACTCCAATGTTCTGTCATACCCGGGTCTACGCTGATTCTGACCTCTAAGAGACAACAAAGGTGTTGATCAATAGCACCAACAGAATCGCACCCAATGGAATCCAGATGAACCAACGAATTGTGTCATTCATACTAGTCTCCTCCCCTAGGTTTTCTTGTTAAGCAAACCTCAGGAGTGAAATCCGACGCCTTAAACAGCTTTAACGATCCGTCAACTCGAGGCGAGTTTCTGTCTAATATTGAACAATTTTGAAAATAAATATCGTGAAAAGAATGGGGGTCAGGCAAATCCTCATCGATCTTTTGGCTTAAGGAAGGCCGGCGTTCCAGAGCATTTTCACTAGAAGACGGATTTCCGTCTTTGGCTAGACCATTCCCTCACAGAACCGGACTTGCAGATTTGCCCACCCTTATTTCCTGAACTTGATCGTCACTCCGCTCGGCGCAAGTTGAAGCAGGGCTTCTTCAGAATCCCCGCACATGTGCAAGACGACGCCGTTTTTATTGCGCATGGCTATGCCACCCGCCAAGGCAAATCCCGCTTCGCCGGCTAAGTAGGTCCCCTCAAACTGGGAGACCTCTGTCAGATTTTAAACTTCTCCCACGGCGCTCGCTTTGGCGATCCCAATATCAACGAGCGTTAGACCGTTGACGGCGAACAGCTGGTGTTTGCGTTTGAAGGCATCTGATACCGCAAAGAAAAATCTTTTCTTCTCTTTCCGAGCTTCGCGACCCCTTCGACTTTGCTCAGGACATGCTTTGCGCCTTTGCGCGAGGCTAATCCCGGTTCTCTCTCGTCGTCACTGCCTTGCCATTGCGGCTTTCGCGAACGCTTTCATTTCTTCCTCTGTGTCCTGAATCATCTTACCCGACACGTCCGCAGTCACTTGAGAGATTCTTCTTCACGGCGAACGGGCGCTCATCCAACCCGCTCGACCGCCGGCGGCGTCCACGTGCCGTCAAGCGCCTCGGCCTTCGGCCAGTAGGCGTCCTGCGCCATCTCAAGAACCTCCTGTTCAGTGACATTCGCGGTCTGGTCTGTCCTCTTCTGAGCTCGTGTTGCCATTGTGTGCTCCTTTCAAATTGCGTTGTTAATTTATCCGCTGCGCGGCGTCCGTTGACCGTTACTCCGTTTTGCGCGGTTCGTGGTCCCCTGGGGCGAGGAGTTCTTTTATTTGTTTGTCCACTGATTTCAAATTGAGATCTCGCTGCGGGAATGGGATCTCTATCCCCGCCTCGCGGAGCGCCCGGGCAAGGGCAATGGAAAGCCGGCTCTTAATGTCGAGATTAGCCTGCACGAGCGTCCAAACCCGCAAGTCAAAATTCAGCGCGCTTTCGCCGAAGCCCTGGAACACCACTGCGGGAGCAGGGTCTTTGAGAATATTGGAGTCCGCTGCCGCGACGGCGAGCAAGATCTCCATCACCTTCTGCAGATCGGAACCGTAGGCAACCCCTACTTTAATATCGATTCTGCGCCATGGGTTTGTCAGGGTCCAGTTCAGAAGTTTCTCTGAAATCAAGGTGGCGTTGGGAATGATCGCATCCGCGCCATCGCCTGTGGAGATTGTGCTCGAACGGATACCGATGGACTTGACGATGCCGGACACACCGCCCACTTCGATCGTGTCTCCCGGATGGATCGGACGCTCAAACAAAAGAATCAGCCCTGAAATAAAATTGTTCACGATATTCTGCAGACCGAAGCCGACGCCAACGCCGAAGGCACCGGCGAGCAGCGTAAATCGATTGAGATCCACTCCCGCCATCCCCAAGGCAAGGAAGAAACCGAGCAGCAAGAGCGTATAGTAGACGGTCGTGCTGATCATATCAGGGACGCCCCGGGCCAGACGTACTCTCGGGAAAACGTCCTCCTCTAAGATGAGGCGCACCGCCCGCGAAATCATGAGCGCCGCCGCCAGAACCAAACCAAAGGCGATGACGTCCCAGAGCGAAAAATCTACTCGTCCTTCCCGGATCGGCGCCGTCATAAAATCTGTGACCGCTTTGACGATGCTGTCCTTCACAGTAAAAAATCGGAGCACGGCTTCGATCGACAGCACTACAGCAGCAAAGTTAAGAACACGAAAGCCCCATTGCGAGATCGCTACGCCGTAATATCTGACAACTGAGAGGGACCGGGCCAGATCCGTGTCGAGAAAGACAGCAAAGATTATGGATAGCGCTTTGGCCGCGCCAAAAATGGCGAATACCGCGTACGCACTGTAAAGAGTCCCGGTACTCAACAATTTGGCGAGGTCGAAATAGCCCAGGATATTCGCCACGAGGGCGACGGATACGAGAAACAGAACCACCCGAAAAAGCAGGATTAGATAGGCCGGCGGGGGATTCTCGGCGGATAACTTTCTGACCCAGGCCAGCCTTAACAGCCAAATCAGAACGACGATGGCGACAATATCCGAAGCAAGAAAAGAGAGCCGATCCAGGAGCGGGATAGCAAGCAACAAATTCCGCAGGCTGTCGAAGACGTAGAAAACCGCAACGGTAAAGAGAACCGGACGCGCCGCCGGGTGTATCAGGCGCGGGAGCAGCCGAAGCACCGGAATTAACAGCAGCAGGGCCTCCAAACCCCTTAGCAACCGCGGAGCATTGGTGGTGAAAAAGACCAAGGATAGGACGAGCGTAATGAGCAGGGCAAGGGAGATCGGGCGCTGCAGGAAGTGGGTCGCTGCTTCAAAATGTGGGTGATCTTGTGTCCACTGCGCCACTTTCTGGCTCAGCAGCGACGCGACGATGAGAATGAAGAAGAATAAACCGACGGTTAGGCCTAGACCCAAAAGATGAGTTCGCAAAAATTCGAAGGCGTCCGCAAGTTGCCGGGAGAGCAAGGCGCCAATTTCACCCGAGGCCGGTCCCATGCGCTGCCACTCCGTCATCACCTCCCAAAGCGGAACGCGCTCCGCCACTATAAGACTATCGCGGAAACGTTCCTTGCCCAGGGTAACGTTGTCCAGAACCTCGGAGATTGCGGTCTCTCGTTGGTAGAGCTG
>Ga0209887_1000076_pt1 | contig 26347 bp, 29 predicted proteins | sample GWRWN1_30_40_FD_187230 | JGI IMG/M metagenome (GOLD analysis project Ga0209887, IMG submission 187230) | Riverbed sediment microbial communities from areas with no vegetation in Columbia River, Washington, USA - GW-RW N1_30_40 (SPAdes)... | ecosystem: Environmental > Aquatic > Freshwater > River...
CGGAGCCGGTCTCGTCGAGGGACTGATCGAGCGCGCGTCGAGCGCATCGAAGAGCGCCCCGCTGGTAAAGCCGTCCTCTGGGAACAAAACAGACGAGATCGCGAGCAGCTGGTCCTCTGACAAGAGTTTGGTCAGGGGTTCGCGGATCCGAGCGAGCATCGCCTCGCCCATCGCGCGGTCGCACTCGGGAAGAAGCAGGTAGAGGCTCGTTCCACCCGGCCAGACTCGGTCCACGCGTCGGAGGAGCGAGCTAACCGTGCGCGCCACGTCCTCCCTTCCGTTCGAACCTCCATTTACGTCGTGCCCGCAGGGAATGCGAACGAGCACAAAGCTGTGCCCGTACCGCCGGCTCCGGCTCAACTCGACCTGAAGCTCTTCGGGCGGGCTCCAGGTCACGGTCCGGCGCCGCGCCTCGACCCTGTGCAGGGTGTGGGCCCGGCTCGGCCGTCTAAGGGGCCTGAGAAAGACACGAAGGTGGGCCCGAACGACCTGGCGAGACGAAGGGAGCAGCGCGAGCGATGCGCCCTCTGTGCCGTTCTCTGCTCTTGGGGCAGGACCCGCAGGCGCCGCCCCGTTTCCATTTTGATCCGTTCCGTTGAAACTCAACAACGTCGACCTCCCTCTCTGACGGCTTTTCCCTCTACCCGGAGCTCAGCTCCGGGCGACGTCCGACGACTGGGAGGTCGCTATCCGGGACGCTTGAGGTGAAACGCCAGATCGGGCGGCCGCAGTGCGGCCACGTTCACCGGGAGCACTGCACCGAGCAGCCCCGCGAAGGCAAGCGCGAACAGCGCAACCAAGACGACGATCGGCGCCGAGCCGGAGCCTCCAACGCCGCCGGGCGCCGGATTGGCCGGGGCGGAGGGGTTGTGGGGCGCCGGTAGCTGAGGTAGATCGGGAGCTGCGGGAGCGGAGTGTCCGTCGCCCGGGGGCTCGGGCGCCGGAGTCAATTCGGACCGACGGTCGGTGACGGCCGAACTGATGCCGAATGCAGGGAACGTCGTGGGCTGCGACGAGGAGAGCAGAGGATTCGCCAGCGGGCCGTCGATCACCACGATTGAGTCCGTGGGGCCTGAGCCGGCCGGCGCCGCGGAAACCGGCGGAGGCAGAATGTCGGGCGGCGTTTCCGTCGTCGGGGTCGGCTCGACGACCGGGGGGATCGGCTCGGGCGTCGGCGCGGGCTCCGGGGGCGGATCCGTGGCCACCGGGTCCGGCGCCGGGGTCGGGTCGATGGGCTCCGTCGGGGTCGTGTCGGTGGCCGTTCCGTCCGTGGAGGCGACCTCTTCGGTCATGGTGTCCGTATCGGCGACCGCTGTGGTCGCCCCTGCGTCCTCCGCTAGCGCATCCGCTCGGGCTTCCGCCGCGAAACCGAAGATCCAGAGAAGCGCGACGCTGAAAGCAACCGTCACCCAGCGACCCGGCCTGGGCACGCTCACGCCACTAGCAGCTTCTCGCGAAACAGATGCCCAGCTTGACAACAGGTCCTTCCCCCGCCCCTATGGTGTTGATGGTGGGCTCTCACCCGGAGTGCAGATGCGTGTTACCAGGTCCTTCACGGACTTGTCAATATTCGCCTCGTTTCTCTCGGGCAGGATCGGCCGGCCTAGGTCGCCCCGATGCATTCGAGGCGCCGTAACAGCGAATCTCTGGGTCAACCTGAGCTTTAGCGTTAACCAGTGAAGCCCCCTCTCGAAGAGCGTTTCGCCCGAGCATTTCAACGCCTCACAGAAGTCAAGTAGAACTTGAGGGTTGCCCCGCAGGCGACCCGAGAGACTTCAAGGCACAGCGGCCGTATACTGCGCCCCCGATGAGTTCTCCCAATGGCGTGGGAGAGACGCGGAGGGAGCGAAGGTGTTGCGGCGAGGGGTCAAGCGGACGGATCCACAGTCCCGAACAGGGGCGCGGTCCACATTTGCGCGCGCGGCTGAAGCGTGGAGCACGACGAGCGCCCGCCTCGGCGGGCTCCTCTCGATCGCCGGGCGACGGCGCCACTCCCGGCGGGATGTGCGGCGCATGACGAAGGCCGAGCTCTACGACGAAGCGAGGCGGCTCGGCGTGCCCGGGCGTTCGAAGATGGATAGCGGCCAGCTCGCCGAGGCGATCCGTCGAGCGCCCGAGAGAAGCTCGTCCTCGAACTTCGTCGATCGTCGCCTGGCCGGCGCCGCGCTCGTGGCTCGCTCCGTCTGGGCCTTCCGAGCTCTCACCCCCGCGGTCGCCCGCCGCGTCGTCTACCCGCTGCGAGGGTTGCCGACCCGATCCCTCATCTTGTCGCTCGTCATGCTCGCCGCAGGAGTGCTCGGGCTGACGTTGGCCTATGCTGTCGCGCCCGGAGAAGACCTCGGCGGCCAGGTGCTTCGCGCGAGCCGAACGCTTCGCACCGAAACGGTCACCGGCCCCGGTGGCACAACTACCTTCGTGGTGACGAAGACGAAGCACGGGAAGATAAGGCGCGTGCCTGTGCGGGTCCTTCGCACCATTACGGGCCCAGGCGGCACGAGAACCATGCAGGTGGCGGTGGCCGGCCCGGCGATCACACAAGTTCGCAAGACGACGGAGACCCAGGTTGTCACGCAGGTTCAGCCGGTGACCGAAGTAGTGACGAACGTCGTCACCCAGTCGGAGACAGTCGTGGTGACGGAGACCGTCGTCATCGAGGTGACGACAACGCTGCCCCCGCCCCCGCCCTAGGGGGGCTTGGCGGAGCAAGAGGTCGATCGTCCGGCGGGGTAGCCGCGGACGCTACTCGGTTTCCACCGATCGTTCGCCACCGATTCACACAGATGCTGTTCCCATTCGCACGAGCGGCGTTTACAATTTCTTACAGCGTGGCCGCAGGGGTAACCGGAATGAGCACCGGCGTCCTGGTCGGCCCTCACAATCAAGATATGGAGCGGTTCTTGATCTTCCGACAACCTCTTGTCGAAGCCGAATCCGCTCCCGGCAGTGCTCTTCCCGAGGCGCGTGAAGAAGAGGCCGCGCGAGAGACCCAGGCTGAGACGAGTAGCAAGCTGGGAGCTCTCCTTGTCGTCCTCGCTCCGTTCGCAGTCGCCGCTTGGGTGGCGATCGGGTTCTTCGTCTATCGACTTCTCGCCTGACCGGCGGCAAGGAGGACGGCGCCGTCCATTTCAAGTGGCTCGGTCAAAGGGAATGGGCGCGGGCCGGTAAGCGTTTTACTTAGTGCGGGGGCGCTGTCGGCGGGCTGCTGCCTGTCGGTTCCGGGGCCGCCGCAAACACGAAGGAGGAATCCCTTTGAAGCATGTCCATCCCGGGCTCACGCCCACGACCGTCCGCTGCACGTCGTGCGGCAACACGTTCACGACCCGTTCGACGCGGAGCGAGATCGTCGTCGACGTCTGCTCCAACTGCCACCCCGCCTACACGGGGATCGAGCGGGCCATGCAGAGCGGCAGCCGTATCGAGCGCTTCGAGCGGCGCCGCCAGCTCGCAGCTTGACCCCAGATCCGGAGAAAGAAGTGAGGAACCTGACCAACGTTCTTGAAGTACCTCACCGCACCTTCCTCGACGAAGCCGAGGAGCGCGGAACAATTGAAGAAGGATCGCTCGACGCGTTCGCGCTCGAGCACGATCTCGAGGACGAGGAGCTTGCCGCCCTTCGCCAAGAGCTCGACGAGCGCGACGTCGAGATCGTCGAGCCGATCGAGCCGGCTCCGACTCGGGCCACCGAGGTTGCGACGACCGACGGCTTGGCGCTGTTCATGAACAGGGCGGGCCGCTATCCCCTGCTTACTGCGGCAGAAGAGGTTGCGCTCGCCAAGCGTGTCGAGCTCGGAGACGCAGCGGCGAAAGAGAGGATGATCAACTCGAATCTGCGCCTGGTCATCTCGATCGCCAAGCGCTATCAGGGGCATGACCTGCCGCTGCTCGACCTGATCCAGGAGGGCGTGATCGGGCTCAACCGCGCCGTCGAGAAGTTCGACTGGCGTCGCGGCTTCAAGTTCTCGACGTACGCCACGTGGTGGATCCGACAGGCGTGCCAGCGCGCGCTTTCGGGTCAGTCGGCGACGATCCGGGTGCCGACGCACGTCAACGAGCGGCGGGCGAAGATCTCGCGCGCCGGCCGCCTGCTCCGGACCGAGCTCGGGCGCGAGCCAACGCGACAGGAGCTCGCGGAAGCGGCAGCCCTCTCCCTGCAGCACGTCGACGAGGCTCTCGACGCCGCGGAGGCGCCGGTTTCGCTGAACCAGCGCGTCGGCTCGGAGGGCGACGGCGAGCTCGGCGAGCTCTTCAGCGACCCGAGCGCCGGCGATCCGGCCGCGGAGGCGGTGGCGTCACTGCAGCGACAGGAGGTTCGCCGCGCTCTAGCCGCGCTTGCGGAGCCTGAGCGGCGGGTGCTCGAGCTTCGCTTCGGCTTCGACGGCGAGCCCGCCTCTCTCGAGGCGATCAGCAAGGAGCTCGGCCTCAGCCGGGAGCGGATCCGCCAGCTCGAAGAGGCCGCGTTCGTGCGACTCGCCGAGGAGCTGGACCTGGCGCAGGCAGCCTAGGCTCGCGGTCCGGGGATAGGATCGAACTCATGGAACCCGACCGCGCCAGGGAGCTGCTGGCCGCCGAGCGTGCTCGCATCGAGAGCATTCTCCCCGGCCTCCGTCACGAGGACGTGGGAGAGCTCGCCGACCAGGACGAGCCTGCCGACCAGGCCTCGGATCTTTACGAGAACGAGCTGGACGAGGGCCTTGCGGAGCAGCTGCGGGAGGCCCTCTCGGCCGTCGAGCGCGCCGAGGCGCGACTCGCCGCCGGCACGTACGGCCTTTCGGTCGAGAGCGGCCGACAGATCCCGGACGAGCGGCTCGAAGCGCTTCCCACTGCCGAGCGGACGGCGGAGGAGCAGGAAAGGTACGACCGCCACCGGGCCTGATCCTGCCAGGAGGGACGAGCTGGAACGACGCAAGAGAGCTCAGCGCCGGCGACCTGGCCTGCATCGAGGAGTGACTGAGGGGAGCGGTACGCGGACATGTCGAGCGTCAACGTCTGAGCGGCCGCTCGGGCTGATCAGCGTCTACCCGTCGGTCCGCGACCGAGCAGCGGCCGCGTACGAGTCGGGACTCGGCGTCGAGGTTCGCGGGACGCCTGCGGCCGCATAAGCATCTTCCTCGTCGAGGGTCTCGTGCTCTAGGAGTGCGGTCGCAAGCGAGTCGAGCTTGCTGCGGTTCTTCTTGAGCAACGCAACGACCTGTTTCTGCGCTGCCTCGACGATGCGGCGCACCTCCTCATCGACGAGTTTCTGGGTATCAGGCGAAACCTCGGCTGCGCCAGGAAGGAACGGCCCCGCGCTGTCGCGCGGAATCACCGCGACCGGGCCGATCGCCGAGCTCATGCCCCAGCGACCGACCATCTGGCGGGCGATTTCGGTGAGCTGCTGGATGTCCGACTCCGCGCCGGTGCTCGTCTCCCCGAACACGACCTCCTCCGCGGCGCGCCCGCCCAGCGCAACCCTGATTTTCGCTTCGACCTCCGGCCCGCGATAGTTGAAACGATCGCCCTCAGGCGCGGCGAACGTGACGCCGAGAGCCAGGCCCCGCGGGATGATGGAGACCTTACGCACCGGATCGGCGCCCTCGGTGAGCATGCCAACGAGCGCGTGGCCGCCTTCGTGATAGGCGGTCCGGCGTCGGTCTTCCGGGCTCATCATCAGCTGCCGCTCGGCGCCAAGCACTATCCGCTCGAGCGCATCGGTGAAGTCGGATTCCCCGACAACATCGTGGTTGCGCCGCGCGGCCAACAGCGCCGCCTCGTTGACGAGGTTGGCGAGATCGGCTCCGACCATACCGGGCGTCGTGGCCGCGATCCTGCCCAGGTCGACGTCGGGCCCGAGCGGAACACCGCGCGTGTGCACCTTGAGGATCGCCTCGCGGCCGGCACGGTCGGGGGGCTGCACCGCGACCCTGCGGTCGAACCGACCGGGCCGAAGGAGAGCCGGGTCGAGCACGTCCGGCCGATTGGTCGCGCCGACGACGATCACGCTCGTGGAGGAGTCGAAGCCGTCCATCTCGGTCAGGATCTGGTTCAGCGTCTGCTCGCGTTCGTCGTTGCCACCGCTGAAGCCGGCGTAGCCGGACGTGCGTGACCGCCCGATCGCGTCGAGCTCGTCGATGAACACGATCGCCGGGGCGGCCTCCTTCGCCTGCGTAAACAGGTCGCGCACGCGTGATGCGCCGACGCCGACGATCGCCTCGACGAACTCGGACGCCGCCATCGAGAAGAACGGGACGTCCGCCTCGCCAGCGACCGCCCGCGCGAGCAGCGTCTTGCCGGTGCCGGGCAGGCCCGAAAGCAGCACGCCGTGTGGGATCCGACCGCCCAGCTTTCGGTACTTCTCGGGATGACGCAGGAAGTCGACGACCTCCGTCAGCTCGGCCTTCGCTTCATCGATCCCCGCGACGTCCGCGAACGTGACGCGATCGCCGGACGGCTGGTACCTGCGCGCGCGCGACCGGCCGAATGCTCCAAGAGCGTTCTGGACGTTGCCGGCACGCCGCAGCAGCCAGAACAGCAGGAAGACGAAGAGGAGCGTCGGCCCGAAGCCGAGCAACAGGTTCTGCCACCACGGCGCTCCGGTATCCAGTGGTTGGGCGTTGACGACCACATCGTTCTCCTCGAGCCGGCTTGTCAGGGCGTCGTTATTGGCGAACGCGGGAATCTCGGTCTTGAAGAGCGTCGTCGGCTTCGACCCTGCGTAAGCCAGCTTCTGTGTGAACGTGCCCTGGATCGCCGTCCCCTTGGACGTGATCTCCTTGACGTGACCCGCGCTTACCTGATCGAGGAAAAACGGGCTGTAGGGAACGCGGACGCGGGACGGCGGCTTCGTCGCCCGCGAGCCGACGTAGAAGTTGAAGGCCAGAAGCGCGAGGAAGAGGACAATCCAGGCCCAAGTCGGGCGAAAGCGCGGCCGCTGCTGTGGCGGCGGCGACCCGCGCGGAGCCGGCGGTGCGCTCGGGTTCGTCTGCCGATCCTCGCGAACTTCGGTCACTGCAGCGGGCTCAAGGGCTCCACCATGGACCTGTGAGGGTAGCGCTCGCTGGGCTCACGTAGTCGACGAGCGCGGCCTAGGTCCTGGCTGCGCTCGTCAGGCGAACCCGCCTCATCCCATGAGCTCCGCTCCGCTCACTTGACCGTCAGCACGCCTTTCATCCCGGCCTCGGCATGGCCGGGAATCGTGCACAGATAGGGGTACCTGCCGGGCTTGGTGAAGGTGACCTTCAGCGTCGCGCTGGCTTGGGGGTCGATGTTGGGGGTCTGCAGGCCGTCGATGCGTAGGTTGTGCGGGATGCCCCCGTTGTTCATGACGTCGAGCGCGACCGTGCCCGTATTCACGGTCTGCGAGGAGAAGTTGAACCTGAACTCCGTCGCGCCCACGTCGACCGTCGATGACTTCGCGGGCGCATTCGTCTGCGGCGACTTCTTCTCGCCGGCATGCTGTACGCCGCCGCTGAGCGATCCTGGGCGGGCCGGCCCGAGCTTGCCGTCGAGCCCGAACAGCCAGAGGTCGTCACCGTGCGCGCTGCCGGCGAGTGCGCTGCCGGCGGCGTAGAAGGCGACGACCTCCTGACCGTCGAGCGAGAAGACGCTCGCCGTGTTGTTCGCGCCGGCACCGGTCTGGAAGCTCCAAGCGAGCTTGCCGTTCGTGGCGTTGTACGCCGCGGACATGACCGCCACGACCGTCAGCGCAGCCGCCCGTGTCGCGGAGCTGGATCTCGCCGACCCACGCTCAGTCGCCGCCTTCGTCGCGGGCTGGAGTCAAACCGCTCGACCTACTCATCAACAATGCAGGCGTGATGGCGATACCCGACCTGCGGCTGACACCGCAGGGGTGGGAGCTGCAGTTCGCACGAACCACCTCGGACATTTCGCTCTCGCCGTCGGCCTCCACGACTCCCTTGCCGCAGGCCCCGCCGAGGCACGGATCGTCTCGCTCAGCTCGAGAGGCCACTCCTGCGATCACCAGTGGTCTTCGACGACACCAACTTCACTTCCCGTCCCTACGACCCCATGCTCGCCTACCGCCAGTCGAAGACGGCGAACGTGCTCTTCGCCGTCGAAGCGACCCGCCGTTGGGCCGATGACGGCATCAGGGCCAACACCGTCCACCCAGGCGCGATCGAAGCAACAAACCTGTCGCGCTACCTCGACCCCGAATATCTCGAGCAGCTACGCGCCTCCGGTATGTACCGTTGCAAGACAGCCGAGCAGGGCGTCGCCACGAGCGTCCTCGTTGCCACCTCGCCGCAGCTCGAAGGTATCGGTGGCCGCTACTTCGAGGACTGCAACGAGGCCCCCGTAATCGAGCCGGAGTCCACGCCGAACGCGGGATCGGACGTCGCGTCCTACGCGGTCGATCCCACGAACGCCGAGCGCCTCTGGGAGCTGTCTCAGGCCACTCTCGCTTGAGAGCGTTTCGCCTCCGTTGAAGGAGACGATTCACGAAGCTCGCTTTCCCACTTCCAGCGCGTCGGTCGTCGTGACCTTGCCGGCGAAGAGAAAGGCCGTCTGGCGCAGCGAGGCCTCGAGGTCGAAGGGTTCGAGGGCGGAGACAGCATCGCGAGGGATGATCACGTCGTACCAGCGCAGCGCCGCGCTCGCCGCCGTGTAGTGGACGCAGATGTTCGCCACGGTGCCGCAGATCACGAGTGTGTCGACGCCCCACAGGCGCAGGAAGTGATCGAGCGGAGTTCCGTAGAAGGCGTCGTAGCGGACCTTCTGGAGCACGAGCTCGTCCTCGCGAGGCGCGAGCTCGTCCACGATCTGCCAGCCCCACGTACCGCGCCGGACGTGCTCTCCCCAGATCTTCCATTCGGGGTCGCCCTCGTCATGGGTGTCCTGGCTGAAAACGACCCTCATCCCGGCTTGCCGCGCGAGCTCGAGCAGCTGGGCGATCCGCGGGAGCGTCGCCTCGGCGTCCGGTACGACAAGGGTGCCGCCCTCCTTGACGAAGTCGTTCTGCATGTCGATTACGAGCAGCGCGGTGCGCGAGGGATCGACCCGCACGCTCTCGTACACCTCGTACTCCGGAACTTCGACTGTGCGCGCCATCTCCGTATCATCGACCATGGGCCGCACAATCCGCGGGCCTCAGGCGCGGTGGTCTCGGGTGAGAAATCACGGAGGAGGTCAGTTGTCCGCAACCGACGAGCCGATCAGTTTCGAGCAGCACATCAAGCCGCTCTTTCGGGAGCGCGACCGTGAGTCGATGAAACCTGCTTTCGACCTCTGGTCACACGACGACGTCGCGAGGAACAGCGAGGCCATACTCGGGCGCCTCCGCGAAGGCACGATGCCCTGCAATGGCGCCTGGCCCGACGACCAAGTCGCCGTCTTTCAAGGCTGGGTCGAGGGGGAAAGCCCGCCTAAACCGTGACGCGCCAGCTGATCTACTCGATGGGAGTGTCGCTGGACGGCTTCATCGCTGGGCCCGACGGCGAGATCGACTGGTCGGCGCCGGACGAGGAGCTGCATCGGTTCCATAACCAGCAGGCGCTGGAGACGGGCGCGTACCTCTACGGACGGCGGCTGTACGAGACGATGCGCTACTGGGAGACGGCCGAACAGCAACCGTCGGCCCCGGCGCACGTGCTCGAGTTCGCCCGCATCTGGAAGGACACGCCGAAGATCGTGTTCTCGAAGACCCTCGAACATGTCGAGGGGAATGCCAGGCTGGTTCGGGACGGTGTCGCCGAAGAAGTCGCCAAGCTGAAGGAACAACCAGGAAGGGAGCTGGCCGTCGGCGGCGCCGGCCTGGCCTCCACCTTCATGAAGCTCGGCCTCATCGACGAGTACCGGCTCTTCGTCAGTCCGGTCGCCCTGGGCGGGGGCACGCGTTTCTTCCCGGCCCTGGACGAGAGGATCGACCTGGAGCTGGTCGAGACACAGACCTTTGGGTCTCGAGTGGTTTACGTTCGCTACCGACGTGTGTGAGACTTGCCTCCATGACGGCAGCAGCCGGAACGGCGGGCGCAGCGCGAGGGCCGGTCGGCGAGACCCGTTCCATCGGCCTCTCGATCCTCTGGTTCATCCTGACGCTCGGGATCTACAGCTTCTACTGGGTCTACAAGACTCACGAGGAGATCAAGCGCTATTCCGGGAACGGAATCGGCGGAGTCATCGGCCTCGTCATCTACATCCTCATCTCGCCGGTGACCTTCTTCGTCATTCCTTCCGAGGTGAGGTACATGTACGAGGATCTCGACGGCGGCACGAGCCCCGTGCGCGGAATCTACGGCCTCTGGATCCTGCTCCCGCTCATCGGCCCCATCATCTGGTTCGTGCAGGTGCAGGGAGCGCTCAACCGCTACTGGGAATCGAAAGGCGCTCAGCCAGCCTAGGAGAGGAACTCGGCCAACCGCTCGGCCTCGTCGTCGAGCTGCTTGCGAGCCACGCGCGAAAGCCGCTCGAACGGCTCGAGCTTGACTCGGCCGCGGTCTAACTTCCAGATTCCAGCCGCCTGGCCGTCGACGAGGAAGGTCTGGAGCGAGTGCGGCGTCTTCGTGTTGAAGACCTTCCCCCGATGCCGTTCCGGGAGGATCTGTGTCCGGCGCGCGTGCGCGAGCTGAGTCGCGTCCCACGTGGGCAGGAAGCGCGGCGGCGCGGGCGTTTCCGGGTTGGGGAGCGGAGCTCGGGGCAGGTCGAGAAGCTCCGCACCCGCGGCGTCCAGGAAGCGCCGGAGGCGCATGCGCTCCACCGCTGGAGCGAGCGCTCGCGGCGGGAGACCGGCCCAGCTCGCGGTGTCCCTTAGCGACGCCGGGCCGAACGCGCCCAGATAGCGACGCACGAGATGCTCCAGACCCTCGTCTTCTGTCACTTCGGACGTCCCGAGCCAGCTTTCCGCCGTCGCGTAGAGGTCGGCACGAGGCCGCTCCCAGGTTCCCGACGGAGGCGCGCGCACGAGGTCCACCCACATGCCGACGCTGTTCCAGGTCGGGCTGTCCAGGCCGAGCTCGTCGACGAGCTCCCGCCGCCAACGGGGACCATCCTCGAGGAGGGAAGCCACCCGCCGCGCCACGCCAGGCACCTCCTTCAGGTCGACCCGCTTCGCGTGGGCCTGCATCCACGACTTGCGCCGGAGCGCCCTGACTCCCTCGGTGAACAACGGATAGTCGCGCGCGGACACCGTGTGGATCGTGACCCGCATCACCGTTGCCTGGACGACGCTGCGCCGCTCGAGGGCACGGGTGAGGTCGTCCCGCTCGAAACCCGCCAACCGGGACCAGAGGCCGATGTAGCCCGACCGCGAGTCTTGCGTCTGAAGACCGCCGACGCGCTCGACAGCGCGAGGGATCGGCAGCTCGGCTCGCTCGAGCAGAAGCTGCCGGGCCAGCACCGCGCGATTCAGCTCCCTCTCCGTGAGGACGCGCTCGGCCACACCGAAGTCATACATGGGCCGCGCGCGCTCCGGGTATGCCTGGGGCGTGCCGCACGACAAGAGTCGCAGCAAGGAGGAGCTCGACCAAGAATGGGGCGAGCTCGTCGAGGAGCACCGGCTCGCCATGCCCGGGACGCAGGTGCTTTTCGCCTTCCTCCTCGTCCTTCCGTTCCAACAGCGCTTCCGTGAGCTGACCGATCACCAGGTCTACGTCTATTACTCGGCGCTCCTGTGCGCCGCGATCGCGATCATCCTCCTGATCACGCCGACCGCCGCCCACCGGATGCTCTGGCGCCACGGGGAGAAGGAGGCGCTGCTCAGGGTCTCCACCATCACGGCGATCGCCGCGACAGCCTTTCTCGCCGCCGGCATGTCCGCCTCCGTCTACCTCATCACCGATTTCCTCTTCGGCGAGCCGGCTACGGCGGTCGTGACGGCAGTCCTGGGAGGCCTCTTCATCGGGTTCTGGTACGGACTCCCACTGGTGCGACGCCTGCGCGACTGAGTTCTTTCTGGAGCAGGGACAGCGCGGCTTCGAGCCGTACGCGGTTGCGGGGCGAGTTCAGCCACCCGCTCGCGCCGGACGGGTGCGGAAGCGGGACGGCAAACCCGTCTCCGAGCTCGAACCGCGATCCGATGCAGTCGTCGAGGCGCGAGATGCCGAGCACGCGCTTGGTAGCGAGCCCTCCGACCGGCACGATGACGGCCGGCCTGAGCAGGCGCAGCTCCCTGTCGAGCCAAAAACGACAGAGCTCGATCTCCCGGGGGGTCGCGGGCCTGTCTCCGCGGCCCGAGGGATGTCTGCCCGGGTAGCAGCGCGTCACGGAGACGCAGTAGAAGGTGCCGTAGAACTCCTCCTCGTCGAGCTCCAGCCAGCGGCGCAGCGTCCGGCCCGCTCGCCCCCGCCAGGGCCGCCGCTCCTCGGCCTCGACCACCCCGGGCGCCTGACCGACGATCATCGCCCGCTGGCCCTCATGGCCTTCGAGCACCGGGAGTGACGCGAGCGGGTAGCCCTCCTCGGCACAGGCTCGGCAGACGCGGTTGTCGCGCTGGAGCGAGGCGAGGGAGCGATACGAGCGCTTGCGCCGCGTCACCCGGGTAGGGTAGGAGGGGTTGGCGAAACGTTGCTCGTCGTCGGGACGCGATGATCGTTCCGAGGCCAGGACGCAGGGAGCCCTCGTATCGAATCTAGATACGGGGGCGACGGAGGACGCCGCCTCGGGGCGGGCAGCGCGTCTCCGACGGCACAGACTATGTTTCGCGAAACCCTCCTCTGCCGGTGCCGGCGGCCGTCTGGGTTACTTCTTGCGGTTGACTGCGGCGAGCAGCTGCCGTTTGTTCATGCGGGAGCGGCCCTTGACGTTCAGGCGCTTCGCCTGGTTGTAGAGCTGCTCCTTGGTCTGGCCCTTCGATCGGGTCGTGCCCGACCGGAGGCCACCCCGACGGCCCGAGGAGATGTCGCGCGTCGAGGATCGCGAGGCCGTGCGGGCCTCGCCCGACCGCGCGCGCTCCTTGTTGACCGTCCGGGCAGCGATCTCCTCTGCACGATCGGTGGATACGCCCATCTCCGTGGCGCTGTCCTTGATGTGCTCGTACTGGCGGGCGCGCCTGGTGCCCTTCTTCACCCCACGAGGTGGCATCCAAACTCCTTTCCTGCGCCGTTTTCCAGCTTGTACCGCGGTCCGGGAGGACTAAACGCAGGCGCTACCATGGTCGCGGCGCGGAGAGGTGTCCGAGCTGGCCTAAGGAGCGCGACTGGAAATCGCGTACCCGGCGAAAGTTGGGTCGCGGGTTCGAATCCCGCCCTCTCCGCCTGCTGGTCCGCTAACCCTTGGTCGCCTGGACGAGGAAGGCGACCAGGTCGGCGAGCTGCTTCTCGTCGAGTTGCTCGCCATATGTCTCGGGCATGATTCCCGGCTGGTAGCCGGTCGCGACCTCCGCGTTCGGATCGACGATCGACTCGTGGATGAAGGCGGCGTCCTTCCCTTTGAGGACCTCGTCGAGGTTCGGCCCGATGGTCTGCGTCGCGCCGGCTTCCTTCAGGGTGTGGCAGGTCGAGCACGAGGGCTGCGCCGTGGTGGTGAAGATCTCCTTCCCCGCCGCGGGGTCGCCCGCAGGCTGCTGGCCGGTCACGGTCCCAGTCGGGGTCGTGGTCGCGGTCGGCGGTTGATTCGTCACTCCCCCCGACTCGCCGCCTTCGCTCGCAAAGTGGTGGCTCTCCCCCAGCACCGCAACCGCGGTGAGCATCCCGACGACCAGAAGCGCCGAGACGAGCACGAAGACCCGGAGCGAACGACCGGGAAAGTCGGGTCTCCGCCGTGGGACGACGATGGAGACGAAGAGACTGAAGCCGACGAGGACCGCGGCGACGATCCCGAGGATGACGTCGTTCCGGTTCACGAGGCGCGCATACGATAACCGCGTGCGCCGCTCGGGTCTCTACTTCGCCGCGGGCGCACTCCTCCTCCTGGCCGTCGTGCTCGCAGCCGCAGGCGTCGGCGACCGCCCCGGTGCCCTCTCCGACTGGCAGGCGCTCGCCCTCGGAATCGTGCAGGGCCTGACCGAGCTGCTGCCGATCTCGTCCTCGGGACACCTGATCCTCGTCCCGTGGCTCGCGGACTGGCGCTACCTCGAGGCGCATCCGGACTTCAACAAGACCTTCGACGTCGCGCTTCACCTGGGCACGCTCGTTGCCGTTGTCGTGTACTTCTGGAGCGACGTCGTGCGCTACGCGACCGCGTGGTTTCACTCCGTCCGTCGGCGCAGCGTCTCGGGACCTGACGAGCGGATCGCGTGGTACGTGGTCGCGGCCACGATTCCCACCGCGTTCGCGGGAGCGGCCGGTGAGGACATCATCGAAGAGCACCTCGGCCAGCCGTGGCAGATCGCCATCCTGCTGGCGGTTTTTGGTGTTCTCCTCTGGTTGGCCGACCGCCTTCCAGAGCGGGGGACGATCCAGGATCTCCGCTTCGGGACCGCCTTCGCCATCGGGGTGTCCCAGATCCTCGCGCTCATGCCGGGCGTATCCCGCTCGGGGATCACGATCACGACCGGCCGGGCGGCCGGGCTCGATCGCGACTCCGCGGCGCGCTTTTCGTTCCTGCTCCTGATCCCCGTCGTCTTCGGCGCCGTCGTCTACAAGGGGGTGAAGCACGTGCTCATCGAATCGCTCCCGGCCGGGTCGATCGGACCCTTCATCGTTGGGACGCTCGCCGCGGCCGGCGTCGGCCTCGTGGCCATCGACTTCCTCCTCGGCTACGTGCGGCGCCGCGACTACTCCCCGTTCGTGGTCTACCGCCTTCTGACGGCGGGGATCGTCCTCGCCGTCATCGCCACCGGCCTGCGCGACGCGACGTTCTAAGGGGGCTACACTCGCTCGAAAGGGAGGGGCAGACGGCAAGCATCGCAAGAGAGGCACCGCGTGCGGCCCGCGGGCAACTCGGGCTCGCCGCCGCGACCCTGGCCTTAGCGCTCCTCCTCGCCGCAACGGCCGCCTGGGCCGCGGGGCGCCTCCGGGAGCACACGGAGGCAAATGCCGCCGAGGCCCGCCTGGCCTCCTCCCTTCGAGCAGGGGTGGCGGAGGTACGAAGCGAGCTTCGAGAAGCGTCGGCGCAGGCTCGAGCCCTTTCGCTCTCGTCCGATGTCCAACGAGCCTTTGTGCGGCGCGACCGGAAGGCCTTGGGACTGCTTCTCCCACCGGGCGACAACGTCGCGTTCGTCCTTCCGACCGGGGAGGTCGGCACGGGTGGCTATGCCCTTCGCCGGGCTGTCGAGGTCAGCGACGCACGTGGCGGCCGTCTCGGCCGCGTGGTCGTTGGGGTTCCGCTCGACGCGGCGCTGATCAACCGGCTGGACGCGGCCGCAGGGGTCCCGGAGGGAGACGGACTCGCCATCTCCGAGAACGGTCGGTACCTCACTCGGCCGCCGGAGGTCGGCGACCGACGCTCGATCTCGACGCTACTCGCCTCGGGAAGCGATCTGCGCCTCGTCGCCTTCGCGCCGAACGAGCCCATTGCGCACGCGACCTCAGACACGAGACGTCGAGTGTTCTTCGCCACCTTGCTGACCCTCGCGCTCATCGCTCTCGCCTGGTGGAGCGTCACGCGGTTCATGGCCTTGCGCACCGCCCCGGCTCCCGCACCTCGCCGGCGTGCGCACGACCTGGACACTGACTCGACGGGAAAGCGAGCTCGAGAGGCGGTGGCGCTCGTCGGCGAGGCGTTGGCGGCGACCCACGATCCGGCCGCCCTCCTGCCGGTGATCGTCGAGAGCGCCGTGGGAGCGACAGGCGCGGTCGGAGCGCGCCTCGTCAGCGACGGCACCGAGCGTTTCCGGGCCGGCCACCCTGAGAGCGGCGGTCCGCCCCTCTCGGTCTCCCTCCGCACCGACGACGAGCACGTCGGCAGCCTGCTCATCTACCCGGAGCGGGGCCGTCCCTTCAACGAAGACGAGGGCCGCCTCGCGCACTGGCTCGCTGCCCAGGCGTCGATCGCCCTCGAGAACGCCCGCTTGCACCGTGCCGTGGAACAGCAGGCGATCACGGACGACCTCACCGGCCTCGCGAACCGGCGCCGGTTCAGCGAGTCACTGGGCCTCGAAGTCAGCCGCGCCGAGCGGTTCGGCGGCTCGCTGGCACTCGTCCTCGCGGATCTCGACGACTTCAAGCGGGTCAACGACCTCTACGGCCATCAGGTCGGGGACGAAGTGCTCCGTCGGTTCGCCGACCTCATGCGCGAGAGTGTCCGTGAGTTTGACCTGGCCGTCCGCCACGGCGGCGAGGAGTTCGCCGTGCTCGTCCCCGAGACCGACCCCGAGGGAGGCGCCCGCCTCGCGGAGCGCCTGGCGGAAGGCCTCCGCGGCACGCGATTCACGAGTCGGATAGGTGAGTCGTTCTCGGTCACCGCGAGCTTCGGGGTAGCCGCCTTTCCGGGCTCGGGTTCGGCGGAGCAACTGATGCTCGCAGCCGACCGAGCCCTGTACCGCGCGAAGAAGGAAGGAAAAAATCGCGTAATTCGCGCGGATTAGTTTCGGCAGGCCGAAGCGACGCCCGCCGGGACTGTTATAAGCAACGAGTGCAGGACTGTCAGGTCTGTGGCCGCAGCTTCGACCCACTCGACTTCCAGGTCGTCGTGCCCGAGCTCGCGCGCGGTTTCGACCGGATCGAATGCGCCCGGAGCGCCCGCACGCTTGCGGGGCCCGGGAGCAGACTGGCCGCGACGCCGCTCGTGGCGATCGTGGAGCCGCTTCCCGCGGCCCTCGTGCCCGCTGCCGTCGGTTCAGCTCCGGTGCTGCGCCCGCTCGGCACGCCTGCGGCGATGCTCGGCCTCCTGGCCGCAGGGACAGCTGCGGCCGTCTTTCTCTGGCTGCGCGCACTCGGCGCTGACCCGAGCAGCTTCACGCTCGGCCGCTTGAGCGCTCCTCCCGCCTTCGGCCATCAGACTGTTCAGGCACACGTCGAGCCTGCGCCGCCCCGCGCCGGGCCGGCTGAGCGGAAGGCGCCCGACCGGGCGGCGCCGGTCACCGTGGTGAAGTTCGTCGCGGCACCGAGCCCCGCCGGCTTCGCGCCGGCCCCCGCGACGGACGGCGCGCACAGGCCCGAGCCGTCGTCCCCGCCCACCGTCGCCCGACCCGGCACGCTGCCTCCGTCGGACTCCGAGACCGGGAAGACCACCGGCAAGGGCCATACAAAGCGCGGTCAGGGCCATTACAAGCACGGCGAGACCGATGGTGCTCATAGTCCCGGACACGGGCAGTCCAAGGGGAAGGGCAAGAAGCACTAGAACCGCGGCGCCTGCGCGGTTGTAGTAAGAGCCGATGGAGGTGCGGAAGGCAGCGACGGCCCTCGTGGTCCTGCTCCTCGCCGCGTGCGGAGGCGGCTCCGCTGCACCGTCGCCCGACGACCTGGGCGAATCCACCGGACCGCCGCCCGACCTCGAAACGACCGCAACGTCGCCCGAGCTCCTTCCGGATCTCGATCAGGCCTCACCGGCGGCCATCTCGGTCGTTCTGCGCGAAGGGCGCGAGCACCTCGCTTTCCTCTCCGCGGTCGAAAACATGGGGGTGGGGCCGCTGCTCCTCTCCGGACGGCGGCCCAACGCCGCTGAGCCCGAGATGAGGGCGCGCCAGATCGTTCGCAAAGCCGACGGGACCGCGACGACATACGTCCTCGAGGCGCGCTTGCGCTTCATCGTCTCGGCGACCCATCGGCACTGGCATCTGCTCGGTTTCGAGCGTTACGAGCTCCGCACCCCCGGCGGAGAGGCCGTCGGGCGTGACCGGAAGACGGGCTTCTGCCTGGGCGACCGCTACGACGCCGATTCGGGCTCGCGTATCCGCGGGGAGCCGCGCCGGGCGGTGTGGACGCAGGAATGTGGACGCGGCCAGCGCGGACGTCTCCGCATCTCCGAGGGTATCTCGCCCGGGTTCGGAGACGACTATGTGCCTCTGCTCGAGGGCCAGTTCATCGACGTCACGGGCCTGCCGCCCGGCCGCTACGTCCTCATTCACCGCGCGAATCCGGCCAATGATGTCCGCGAGTCGAGCTACGCGAACAACGCCGCCTCAGCGCTCCTCGAGCTTGGTCGCGACGGACAAGGCTCGGCAACCGTGACCGTCCTCGCAACCTGCCCCGACACTGCTTCCTGCGGTTAGGAGAGCTAGGGAACCACCTGGACGGCACCGGTGTATGAGGGTCAAAACAGGAGGAGGCCACCGGATGCGACGTCTAATTTTCGTCTTTGCCCTCGCGCTTCTCGCGGCGGCCGCGTTGAGCGCAGGCGCCTTCGCCAAGGAGGGCGGCGTCGAGCTCGGCTCGACCCCGAGCGCGCTCGGGCCAGGAGATCCCTGGACGCCGAGCTTGACTCTGATCGACGACGGCGGGCAACTGCCCGCCAACGCGAAGCCGGGCATCAAGATCACCAACCTGGAGACGGGCCGAACGATCGATTACCCGGCCACGCCGACGGACAACCCGGCGGTCTACACCGTGCGCGTTGTCTTCCCGACCCCGGGCCAGTGGGACTACGCCGCCTACGACGGCGTCACCGACCGGCTGTACGAGTTCCCCGCGACGACGATCCTGGCACCGCAGGGGACCGTCGGGGCGACTCCCGAGGCCGCGGCGACCGCCGAAGAGGGCTCGTTCCCGCTCTGGCCGCTCCTCGGAGGCCTCGGCGGCGCGGGGCTTCTGGCGCTGGGAGCCCTCGCGGCGATCCGCAGCCGGAAGTTCGCGCACTCCTAGGAAACCTCGCCGGGAGGCGGACGAAGGGCGGCCTCGGCCGCCCTTCGGTCTTCAGAGCTGCTCTAGGAGATGTAGAGGGGCGTGTGCAGCGGAACGCGGTCGTAGAGCTCGATGACGTCCGGCACGGCCATGCGGATACAGCCGTGGGAGGCGGCGCTGCCGATCGAGGACGCCTCGGCCGTGCCGTGGATCCCCGCGCCGTCCCAGAAGCCCATCCAGCGCGCCTTGAGCGGATTCTCCGGGTCGCCCGGCGGGATGATCTTCCCGGCGAGGTCGCCCGCCCAGGCCTTCTTCGGGACGTACCAGGCCGGATTGACCGCCTTCGACCTGATCTCGTAGAGGCCGGCGGGTGTCTCGAACCCGATTCGCCCGATGGCGACGCGGTAGGTCTTCACGAGCTTCTCCTTGACGAAATAGCGCAGCTCCTTCCGTCCGCGGCTGACTGCGATGAAGAAGCGGAAGCGCTTCTGCAGCTCGCGCGTCGTCACCTTCGGACGCAGGACGCGTGTGGGAAGCTCGAGCGAGCGCGCCGACTCCGGGTCGACCAGAGCGTCCTCGATCGCGACTCTAAGCGCCGGCTTTGTCACCGCGACACCGTTCCTCGAGGGCCTGATGCGAATACCGACGAAGGAGGCCTTGCTCTTGCCCTCGCGCGGCTTCGCGTTGACCGTTTTGCTCACCGAGCGGACGAATCGCTGGACGGCTTCCTGCGAGTACGTGATGTCGAGGTCGAGATGACGGCCCAGGCGGCCACCCGTGACGTCGCGGAAAGCTCGCGTGAGGAAGTTTCCGTCGCGGCTCTCGGACAGCGCGCCGGCGAGCAGCCGGTCGACGTTGGTCGCGAGCTCGGCCGTGGAGGGAGAGAAGACGAACTGGCCACCTCCGTAGCGGACGAGGATCGGCTGCGCGAGCGGATCGCCGATCCGCTCGGCGAGAGCGGCTCGCGCCTCGGCCAGCCGCATGCCGCCCACGTCGACGCCCCCGATCGAGATCCCTTCTGCCAGGCGGTCTTCTCGCGCGGCGTCGTAGCGCCACGCAGCGGCGGCTGCGGCTCCCGCCGCGAGCACGAGCAGTCCAAGGAGACCGATCAGGACTTTCCGCACGGCTTACTCAAGTTAATACGAGCCGCGACGTGGTTTCAGCCCCACCGTTTCGGGCCCGAAGATTAAGCACGTGTTAGAGACGCGGTTCGCGACCTTGTGACACCGGGTTTCCTGCCGATACCTTGGATTGACTCCAACTTTGTGAGACACCCATGCTCGATCCTCTAATCGACCTCCTGTCCTCGAACACGCCGCTGCCCTCTGTCTGGGGCAGGGTCGTCGTCATCGTGGCCCTCTTCGCGATGGCGCTCCTCGTCTCGCGCCTGAGCGCGTTCGTGGCTCGCCACGTCCTCGTCTGGCACGACCGCCAGAGCGACGGCGACCTGGAGGCGACCGGCAAGATCGCCGGCATCAAGCGCCGGGAGACGCTCGTCAGCGTCATCCGCACGGCAATCGCCTACGCGGCCTTCGCGGCCGCGGTCGTCCTCTCCGTCGCGCAGATCACGGGCGGCGTGGACAAGCTGACCGCAATCGCGGGAGCCTCATTCGCGTTGATCGTGGCCGGCTTCGCCGCCCAGCGGCTGCTGCTCGACATCCTCGCGGGCTTCACCATGTTCCTCGAGCGCTGGTACTCGGTCGGCGACACCGTCGTCCTCATCGCGGCGGTCGAGCTCCAGGGGGTCGTCGAGGACGTCTCCATCAGGCGGACGAAGCTCCGGTCGCTGAACGGCGAGGTGATTCAGGTGCACAACGGCCAGATCACGGCCGCGCGCGTCTCCCCCCGCGGAGTGAAGGAGCTCGCCATCGAGATCTTCGTCAGCAAGCGCGAAACCGGCGAGCGCCTGATCGAGGAGGTTGCCAGGATCCTGCCCGAGGGCCCGACGACCTTCCTCAGGCGCCCCTGGATCTCCCACGTGGAGGAGCTTTCCCCGATTCTGACGCGGATCCGGGTGCACACGACCGTGATTCCGGGCCGCGAGTGGATGGCGGAGGAGTTCTTCCCGGACCTCCTGAAGCAGCGCGCGACCGACGGCCTCATCGTCCACGGGCCCGTCGTCTTCGCGATCGACGAACGCGCTATGAGGAGCTTCGCCCGCGCGAGCGCGACAACCCGGCGAAGCTTCGACCGCGTGCCTGCGGGCGCTCGAGCAAGCTAGGAGCTAGATGGCTGGCGTCTACCTGTAGCGGTAGACGATGCGGCCGCGCGTGAGGTCGTACGGCGAGAGCTCTACCTTGACGCGATCGCCGAGGAAGATGCGGATGCGGTAGCGCCTCATCTTTCCGGCTGTGTAGCCGAGCGTCTCGTGACCGTTGTCGAGCTGGATGCGGAACATCCGATTGCGGAGTGCCTCGACGACCTCGCCCTCCAGCTCGAGCTTTTCTTCCTTTTCCTTGCCGGCGATGACAGCCTCCTTTCGATCAGATCGAGGCGGGGCCGCCGAAGCGGCCCCGGGCTCGGTTGCTACTTAAGACGCGACGGGGGCGACGTTGGTCGCCTCCGGCCCCTTCTGACCCTCCCGCTCCTCGAACTCGACGCGGGCGCCCTCCGAGAGGCTCTTGAAGCCCTCGCCGGCGATATTGCTGTGATGCACGAAGAGATCCTTCGATCCCTCGTCAGGGGTGATGAAGCCGTACCCCTTGCTGTCGTTGAACCACTTCACGGTTCCGGTTGCCATAGAAAAACACCTCCCTTACGAACTCACGAACAAGTAAGGAAGGCGCACGAACGCAGACCGGACTCGCTCTAGATTTCACTTGAAGCGTAGCAGCCCAACGGCGCGCTGGGAACGTCAGAGCAGAAGCGTTTGAACCAACAACACGGTGACGACGCCCATGACGAGGCCGAGCCCGATGACCATGGCAAGGGCCAACGCCTCCGGTCGTCGAACGCCGACCATCCCTCGCACGGGCAACGGAAGCAGGTGCCGCGGCGGACCGGTCAACAGCAAGACAAAGCAGGCGATTGCGGCCAAGACCACGATGAGCACCGCCAAGTGCCAAGCGGGATCCGACGGAAGAGTGAGCAAGGGTGGCGGCAACCCAAGAGCTGCATCGCTTGCCCCGTCGCGTCCGCTCGTCGGTCGACGGTCGCCGAGGCCAGACTCCGAGCCCGCGGTGGCGGCCGAAACGCCACCTGCGCTTGCAGTCGCCCGGAGGAGCCGTGAACCTTCGACCCGCCCAAGCGACCCGGGCCCCTGGGCGGCCGGTCGCGAGGGCTGCTCCTGGAGCCGGGTCAGGAGTGTGCGAAGCCGCTGCACGGCCGCTCGCTCTCGCCGGGTCAAGCCGCCTCTCTCGAGCCTGCGGATCTCCAGGCGAATCAATCGCATGACTCGCGCGCGAAACTGCGGGGAGGCCGATGCGAGCAAGGCTTGGAGGCGAGCGATGTTGGCGCGCACATGGCGTCCGGACTCGATTCTCTCGAGCAGGCTCTCGTAGCGACGGGGAAGCCGGTCGAACCTCGTATGACGCGACCCCCGGTTCGAGTCCGTCGCAGACCTGGAGGAGGCATCACGGCTCGACGCGGATCCCGATCCGCCGTCGGCACCTGAAGAAGTGGTGCTGGTCGTTCCGGAGCCAGACAGGGCGCCCGATCCGGAGAGGGCATCGGTCGCTCCCGAGACAGCGCCGGTTGCTCCCGAGACCGCGCCAGTTGCTCCCGAGATAGCGCCAGTTGCTCCCGAGACAGCGCTGGTCGCGCTGGTCAGATCCGAGACGACCGTGGTCTGCGAAGTGATCGGCGAGATTGCCGAGGTGACCGTTCCGATCGGATCGAGCTGCGGGCCAGCCATCGCGGCGCTGCTGGACACCCCGCCCAGCGCGAGGACGACAAGGAGCAGAATTCGAATCGCCGCAGGCCGCATCCACTCTTGCGTTTACCCGTTTTTGGAGGAGCAAACCCCGAATCGCGAAGATTCGTAGCGCCTGTAATCACGAGATAACGCTCGCCGCCTACGGGCGCGCGATCATCCCGGAGCACCAAGGGGAGCCGTGGTCTAGCTAGACCAGCACGGTCGCGAGCGGCCACGGGTCGGCTCCCGTCAAGGGCTGGTGGCGGCGGGCGAGGCGAACGCTATGGCCTCGACTCCGAGGCCCGCGAGTCCGGCCGCAGCACCGTCGAGGAAGAGCTCCAGCCGATAGCTGCAGGAGGTCGCCGGACCGAGTGCCAGCGGGACGCAGACGAACACGTCGTCCCCGCTCCCTGACACGCCGGGGACGGCGAAGGCGCCGATCGTCGTCAGGTAGACGGCGCCGTCCGGGCCCACGGTAGCCCCGTCGACCCGCTCGCTCGCCTTCGTAAGGCCCACGTCCGAGCCGTCGAAAAGGAGCGCCCAGGTTCCGCTCGTATCCGGGCCCAGCGCCGTTACAGCGAACGCCAGGATGTCATGGCCTTCCGCGCGTACGCCCGGCACGTCCGCCCGGCTCTCTGTTGAGACCAGAAAGCGTCCATCGTCAAGGACGCCGATCGAATCGACATCCTCGCCGTTGGTCGTGAGCCCGACATCGGAGCCGTCGAACACGAGGGTAAATACTCCCGCGGTCTCCGGCTCAAGCCGGTCCGCGTCGAAGCGCACAACGTCCGAGTCGTCAACGAGCCCGAGCCCGGCAAGACGGACCGGGCTCCGGAATGAAAGCAGGAGCGTGTCGGCATCGGACGCTGCGACGGCGTCGACACCGGTGGACAGCCCCACGTCCGACCCGTCGAAGACCAGAGAGAAGCGCTCGCCGTCGAACTGAACGACATCCTCGTCGCCAATGCCCGCCAGGTTGGGGGCATCCGCGGGCGCGTCGCGAGCGAGGGACAGGAGGAGTGGCCGAGCGCCCTCTGCCGCAAGGAGCTCGAAAGCGGCATGGACATCGAGTCGCCCGTACCCGAAGTCCGGATCGGGCCCGGACGGGCTCAAGTCGATGGCCGCCTGGAGGAGTGCCCCCTCAACATCGTCGCCGGTCAGATCCGGATAAGCGCTCAGGAGCAGGGCGAGCGCGCCCGTGACGTGCGGGGCAGCGAGGGAGGTGCCAGACACCGAGAGGTAGCCGCCGAAGAGATCGGTCGTGCGGACGTCCACCCCCGGAGCGACAAGCTCCGGATAGACCGTCTCGGCCTCGCCGCATGCCGAAGGTCCCCGGCTGCTCAAGGGGTATGCCGAGTCGCTGTCGTCCGTCGCCCCCACAGCGAGCGCCGCCGGGTTGTTTGCGGGGCTGATACTGGTGTTCGGCGCGGGTCCCCCGTTACCGGCTGCAAAGACGGGAACGATGCCGGCGGCGCGTAGCGCTTCCAGGTCCAGCTCGAACTCGAGGTCACAGCCGGGTGCCCCAAACGTCCAGGAGTTGTTGACGATCTGGGGCGCATCGGCTGTTGCCGGGTCGCCGTCCGGGTCGAGAAGCCACTGGAAGCCGGCGTGGATCCCCGAGAGCGCGGCGACGCCGCGATCGTTGAAGATCTTGACCGCGATCCACCGCGAGTCCGGGGACATGCCGACGGCGGTTCCTCCGGCGTCGCGTCCTACGATCACTCCTGTCGTCCACGTTCCATGACCGTTCGCGTCGAAAGGCGCGTCCGTATGCTCGCCATTCGGATCGAACCAAGCGCTCGAGCCTCCGCGCCACTGAGCCGCCAGATCGGGGTGCCCCACGTCGACACCCGTGTCCATGCTCGCGATCACCACGCCTTGACCGCGTATCCCCTGCGCCCAGAGCAGGGGAGCACCCACGAGCTCGATGTTGGCCTCAGCCAGCGGCGTCAGCGGGGCCTCCAGCTCGGCGTCAGTTCGCACGCCGGCGACGTCGGGCCGCGCGGCAAGCTCGGCGATGACCGCCGGGATGGCCGTAACGACGAGCCCGTTGAAGACCCAGAGGGGAGTAACAGTCCTCACGTCCCCAAGCGCCCGGCGCTCAGCAAGGAACGCCCGGATCGGTCCCTGCTTCGCCGTCGCCGTCGCCTTGAGGGCTGTAATGACGGCGCGGAGGCGCGCCTTCGGGGGCATGGCTGCGGCCTGGCGGAGGTCCGCCTGCGCCTCGAGGGTGACGATGACGCGCACCATCCCGTCGGCGTCCGCTGTCCTGGCAGCAGTAGACGAACCCACCGCCGTAAGGACGAGCAGGGCGGCGATCGCTGCACAGCTGACGAGCATTCTCATGGTCCGCGCTCCAATGCGCGGAAGGGCACGCGGTCGCGGATGACGATCGGCGAACGCCCAAAGGATGTCCAGACGAGCGCTATGAGAACGAGCGCGAGGAGGAGGGCGGCCGCGAGCGCCAGCGGCCGCTCCAGACTTCCGTTCTCGAGGCCGAATGCGGGAGCCATCGCCCCGGGGACGTCCCAGTCGAAGCGGGCGAAGGTGGCCGGAAGCCCTGTCCGCGCGACGACCACCTCGATGCGCCACGGCCCCGAGCGCCTGAGGTAATCGCCGCCGAGCTGATACTGGCCGGGCTGCACCTCGTTGAGCCGCACAGGGGCTCTCATCGCCTCGGCGTCGGCCGGCGCGAAGCGAAGCCAGACGCCGGTGATTGGGCCGGGAGCAGGGCGCCGGCTGCTGGCGGCGCGGACGGAAAAGGCGTTCACGCCGGGGCGATTCGGCTTCGTCGTCAGGCTGACGAGGAGATCCCCGACGGACTGCGTCCGCATGGTCGGGGCCGGACCAGGCTCGGCGGCGCTCCCGCCGCGGGCGGGCGGGGTCGAGCTCAGAAGCCCCGCGGCGAGAAAGACCGTGAGACCGATGGAGGCTTCGGCCGCAACCAGGAGGGGCAGCCGCCGAAGTTCGAGGGGGACCCAGCCGTGAGGTCGGCGCAGCGCGCGGGCGAGCGGCCGTGCCAGCTCCGGGTGTACGAGCACGGCGTTGACGGCTCCGAGGAGCCCGACTGCGAGCACGAGGGCGCTCTTGGCCAAAAGCTCCTTCCCGTACAGGGTTCCGGCGAGCTCTGCCGGCGAGGCGACCTCGCGTCCTGCGCTGTACAAGCCCGTCGCGACGACGATCCCGGCGCTCGCGGCAGCGAGCCGGCCGAAGGGCCGAAGGGCTGAACGCCAGACCCGACTGTCTGCTCCCACGAGGCTGACGGCCATAGCTGCGATTCCCCCGATCCAGAGGCACGCAGTGAGGAGGTGAAGCGCATCAGCTGTGACGGCCAGCGCGCCGTCGCGCGCGAGGCCGGCGGCATGGCTGGCCAACGCCTGCAGGAACACCAGGGCGAGCCCGAGGACGACGACCGGAACGAACGCGTACGGCGAGGTTAGACGCCGAAAGCTCGGCGACAACTTGTCCCTCTCGGCTCGTGCGAGCAACACGAGAGCGCCCGTTAGCGCGACGAGGACTGTCTCGCGCCCGATCCAGAGCGCTCCCCAACGGGTGTCGGTGAGCAGGCGACGCAGGACGGACGTGGCCGACCCCTCTCCGCCCGAACCTCCCCCGATTGTCGAGACCTCGAGCACAAGAAGGCCACAGCCGAGCGCTAGGGCAAGGGCGCTGCAGATGACGGCGAGACGGAGGGCTCGACGCCGGGTAGCCGGAGTGGGCAGGACTAAGCGCGCGACGGCGAGCCCACCGAGCAGACCCGCGAACAGGCAGAAGTTGAGCCACTTGAGCACAGGTTCCGCCGGTGGGACGGACGTCTCGATCGCGCCCGCCGGGCGCACAACCGTGCCGACACCGATCCCGAAAACGATTGACCCCTGGGTGACGTGAACGTCGTCCTCGGAGA
>Ga0209887_1000077_pt1 | contig 26341 bp, 28 predicted proteins | sample GWRWN1_30_40_FD_187230 | JGI IMG/M metagenome (GOLD analysis project Ga0209887, IMG submission 187230) | Riverbed sediment microbial communities from areas with no vegetation in Columbia River, Washington, USA - GW-RW N1_30_40 (SPAdes)... | ecosystem: Environmental > Aquatic > Freshwater > River...
TGCCGCGATTCTGGCAGTGTATTAGAAAAAATCCTATTAGATCAAAACAACAAAACTGCACGTAATATTCCCCACCAGGATACCAAAGCCTCCTTGTACTGGAAGTATTTTCAGTACTCAACCGGCGATCAATTTGGACACAATTAGGGTGATCTAATCGAAACGCTTTGAACGCAATTTGGAATTGAAGGGGAGAAAGGTCTACTAACGAAACAGTTCGCGGAATTCTTTTTGGTATTGATTGTAGTTCTCTCCGAGCTCCGGAGCAATGGGGAAAAGCTTGAGATTTTTCGACTGCATCTTGGTGTCGATGCCGGGTCTTGATGGCGTTCTACCGATTGCTAGCACGACTTGCTGTCCCTCTTTTGAGAGCACGAAGTCGATGAATAGCTTCGCCGCGTTGCTGTGCGGGGCCTTCGCCGCAACCCCTATCGGATGCAACGACACCGTTATTGGATCCAGGGTAGTAACCCATTCTACCGGAGCTCCCTGTTCCTTCATTTTTTCTATTCGGTGGGCCAATGCCATTCCCACGTGAAACTCGCCCGCCGCCATGAGTTGCGCAATCAGGGTTTGACCACTGCGGAGCTGGATATCCTGTTTTGCCAGTCCTTTCATGAAACTCTGGGCCTTTTCTCTTCCCCAAGCCACGACCATGGCGGCGTACCACGAGTACATCTCCTCATCCATGGCGATCTTGCCCTTCCATCGCGGATCCAGCAGATCGTCCCAGTTTTTGGGAGCGCGCTCCTTTGGCACCAGCTTAGTGTTGTAGCCGATGACATTGTAGGCATCGAAGTAGTCCACCCAGTATCCCTTGGCATCCTTGAATCCTTGCGGGTAGGCGCTGCTCTCAGGCGAGAAGTAAGGTTGGAGAAATCCTTCCTTCACTAACTGATGCGTTTCGACCCCGCGGACGGCTACGAGATCAAAGAAAACTTTACCGGCACGGGCCTCGTTGAGAATACGGTTGAACACTCTGGCTGAGCCCGCGTTGAAGAATTCGGTCTTGATGAACGGATACTTCTTGGTGAAAGCATCGAAAAGTCTCTTGATGTCTTCAATACTGGTCGAAGTATACCAGATCAGGGAGGCTTCCTTTTTTGCTCCCTCGATAAGTTTGCCGGTGTGACTGTCTTGGGCAACGGAGCCGGGCGGAAACCCGATCACAAAGAAAAAGATCGTGGAGAACACAAGCAAAGAAGCGCTTCTATAGAGGCGGTTCATCATGTCCTCCTTCAAGACGGGGCCGGGCTCACATGGATATTACACGGACCTTGGAGTCGACCAATCTAACTGACGCTTATCTATTTGAATCGGCAGGATCCTGTCAAGTAAACAAGCAGCAGAGGAACGACGCAGCGGACAGAGAGAGGGTAGGTTATTGCTGAGTTTCGGTCTCGGGAGAGGTGATGTCCTCTTCGGCTACGTCTCCATACGGCCATGGGCGGCCCAAGTTGAGAAATTGCTGTTTGAGGAGTCGAATCATCTCGATTTTAGAAGGAAAGCTACCCCCTTTAAACACTCCTTGATGGCAGTGATAGTTTTTCTGGTCTTTATCATAGTGACACCCGTAGGAATCCAGTTCTCCTTCGTGGGGGTAGGTAGGACGCGGAACAACTAGTAACAGAAAAAGGCTTAGCGTCAAAGCAAGTAAAACTCTGGTCGTCCCTGGCATATCTAGCCCCCTTTCCCCTCAGCAATTTAACGCAACATTATATGTTATTTCGCAGATGGCGAGAATGTTCGCCTGTGAGGATCGATAGGTGCCGGAAGTACTAGTGTGGTGTCTCAGAAGTTCGCTACATAATTGAATCGTCATTCCGGGCAAGCTGGCGATAGCTAGCGCGACCCGGAATCCAGGAAAATCGAAAACTTCTGGATGCCCGCTTTCGCGAGCATGACGGTAGGGAGACCACCGACTTCTTTTGGGAATTTCTGAGACAGGACACTGTGGATCGTGAAGGTTGTGTCTGGAAGGTATGCCGGTGAATGTACCGATAAGCGTGAACGTGTCCGTGAGTAATGTTGGGCGAGTAAGTAAACCCCACGGGTTACATACCAAAAGGTTTTCTTAACATCCGGAAGACAAGTTCCTTGAGATCGTTGCTGACGTTTGCTGATAGCTCGGATATCTCCTCGCCTCTCAGAATAGACTGGATCACGCAAGTCCGCTGCTCCGGCATTACCATCGAGTACCACAGGCGGTCCGGGAATACCGCTATGTTTGGCGAGGCGGTACAAGCGCCGAAGCATATAAACGGGACCACCCTAAATGTTTGTTGCCCGCCCAATGCCGTCCGAATTTGACCTAGGAGTTCCGCAGATCCTTTGGTAAGGCAATTCTTTCCTTGACAGACAAAGACGTAGTGAGTGTCACCCGGTACTTCCATCCGACTGCCTTCAGTACTGCGACTGTAAGTTCCTCAAGTAGCCGCCATCGCGACGATTCGATTCAGAATGATTGCAAGGAGCTTGCGTATGAACCGGAAACCTGCCGCCGGCTGACCTTCAAGGAGATTCATAAGCTCCACGCCATCAACGATGATGAGTCGTGTTTCCTGAACAGCCAGCGCATTAATAAGCCTGTAATTCCCCTCTCCTGCCAAGGCTCCCCATCCAAAAAACTCCCCGGGCTCTCGGATCGTACCGGGTTTTGACTCGTCAGCCGAAATTAATCCGTAGCCAAGCTCCACGGATCCTTCCGCGAGAATAAAAACATCTTTACTCAAGTCGCCGATGCGAAAGATGACTTCCCCTTTTGAAACTTTGACCTCACGACAAATTCCGGCGATATCATTAAGAACCCCGGCAGGAAGCTCGCAGAAGAGCTCAGAACGGCTCAACAGGTCCGGAATCGTCATTAGACTCCCTCATTGAGTCAGGCCGACCAGTCGCTGGAGTGCGTTAGCGTGATCCGTTCCATCAGCGATCATTTCTTCAAGCCTGATTTTCAGACCGATGTCACCGTAACTCTCAGCCTGGCTGGCCCGCTCTCGAAGGCGGCTGACGATTTTCCATTCTGTTGCGATATCCTCGTCGATCATCTTTCCGACATCGACGGGAAGCGGCACCTCCGCGATTGAGGTTGTAGGTGTCCCGCCGAGGATGGCTATTTTGTCCGCAAGGAATTGGGCGTGCTGCAGTTCCACAGGCAACTCTTTTTGCAACAACTCCCGGAGTTCATGGCCGAGCAGGCCTCCCGCCGTGCTCGCCTGATATACCGAGCGAACAATCCCAGCAAGCTCAAGAGCCAGATCGTCATTTAGACCGGCAATCAATTTTTCCTTCGCCTCATTTGCCATTGTGCGTTCCTCCTATTGTTTCTATAAGACGGCTTCATGCGGAACGTAACATTACAGCACGAACCGAATCAACAGTGATTCTCAATATGCAGATTCGTAGTATCACTTCCAGAGACTTTCGAAGAACCCCGATTGCTTCAGCTCTTCGACGTAGCTGTTGTCGAAGAAAGCCGAGGTGGGAGTATTCTGCAGCGCCTTGGCATCGACCAGATTCATCTGCGCGAGCTGTTGCGCCATCCATTGCATCGCGCCCGGTGGGACAGTGGGGTCTCGGGCGAAGTTCTCGACGACGTAAAGATAACTCTGCTGCAGCAACTCCGGGTCGTCGATGTGGAGGTACTTCGAGATCAGCTTTTTCGTCAAACCTTCGTTGGTTGTCATCAGCTTTGTTCCCTCCGCGGTGGCTTTGATCATGCGGACGACGACATCTCGATTGCCCGCAGCATAGGATCTTCTGGCGACCACCCCATTGGTCAAAAAGCCGATTCCCAATTTTCTCAGATCCTTCGGCGAGACGATCTCGCGGAACCCCTGTTTTAGTAGAGTAAAATTATGTGGAGGAGAAACCATGGACCCATCCACCGACCCTTTGGAAAGCCCCGCCATCGTTTCCGCCAGTCCGCCCATCTGCAGGATCGTGACGTCCTTAATATTGTTCCGCTCCAAAAGGGCGCGAAGCGCAAGGTCAGTGACCGCCCCGAATCTGGTGATTCCGACCTTTTTCCCTCTTAGGCTGCCAAGCTCTGTAATCTGTGGGCGAACCATCAGGGACTGAGTGAAATACGGTACCGTCGCCGCGATCTGGATGATGTCGCCTCCTCTCAGAACGTTCGAAACGACCGCCGGTCCGCCAAGGCCCGCGACATTGGCGGATCCTGAGAGCATGGATTGAACCATGACCGTAGAAACGCCGACAAAAATCATGTCCACGTTGAGACCGTTCTTCTCAAAAAGGTTGGCTTCCTTGGCGACGATCCACGGCATGCTGTTGAGACCCATGGGGCCATAGGGAAACGGAATCTTCAGCGAATGCTGGGACAACGCAGCAAAGGGAAAAATAAGAATAAAGAAAAGAGCCAATAACGGGATATAGCTGAAACGAACTTTCCGCGTGAAAAACCGCTGAGCCATAGGTTACTCCCTCAATCTTTCGAAGTCGTCAATGGCAGTCAGCGATGCCATATCGCTTGAAGTGCTGCCGGTCAAGCTCAAACAACAGCCGGTCTCTTGTCAAGAAGAACATCATGGTCTATGAACCGATGAAAGCACAGCGAATGTCAGGATTGGAGGTTTGGAAATGTCATTTCTGCAGTTGAAAGATACAGAGCTTTATTATGAGGTCCATGGCCGCGGCCAACCGATAGTCTTCCTCAGTGAAACGGCTTGCGACGGTGAGGTCTGGAAAATACATCAAGTGGAGGAATTTTCCCGCGACCATCAGGTCATCCTGCACGATTATCGTGGGACGGGACGCTCGGGCAAACCCTCCATCGACTACTCAACGAAGATGTTTTGCGACGATGCGGCCGCGCTGATGGATCATCTGGGCGCCAAAAAGGCGATCGTGATCGGTCATTCCATGGGCGGCAGGATCGCCCAACTGCTGGCGCTGGAATATCCGGACAAAGTGGACAAATTAGTCCTCGCGTCCACCGGCGCTGCTTTTCCCGCCACGAAAGGGCTTCCCCTTAAGATTTGCCAAGAAATGATCGAGTGGGGCTATGAAAAATATGTGCGCGATCACTCCATCCTCGTCGGCTTCACCGACGAGTTCACAAAACAGTATCCGGAGCGTGTAGAGAAATACCTCCAGGTGCGGATGGCGAATCTCTGTCCTGTGGAGTTCTACCTACGCCATCTGATCGCGCGCCAGAGTCACGATACCACCGGCCGTCTCAAAGATATCCGCGTACCGACACTCATCTTGGTGGGGGAAGACGACCGCAACGTTACCAGCGATATCAACCACCGGAGCTCATCCGAAATCCTGGCCCAGGGAATTCCGAATTCAAAGCTTGTAGTGCTCTCCGGAGAGAGACATAGCTATTTCTTTGTCAACCCGGCTGCGGCTCATAGGACGATCCGCGAGTTCATAAAGAGTTCCTAGTGTCAGTTGCATTAGAATGTCATTCTGAGCCGCAAGGCGAAGAATTCTTCGACCGCGTTCAGGAAAGGTCTGATAGATCCTTCACTTCGTTCAAGATGACATATTAGCCTGAATATTCATGCTCCGAGGAAAAACCACGACACAGTATCGATCAAGGGGCGAGCTTGGAGGAGCGAAGGCACAGAGGCAAACTAGCTTCAATGACGATTATGGTGCGTGGCGGTGCGCTCGAATTGTTTTCCAGGTATCTGCTCCAGAACTTGCGTTTGCAGGCCGCCTCAAGGTATAGGCCCATTGCCTTCGATCCGGAGGGCTCGCCCCTTGATCGTGGGTTCCAGTGAATAATCCCGCCTAGGAGGTCTTTCATGCCGTACGTGAAAACAAAAGATGGAGTGGACATTTATTACGAGGCGTTTGGCGAGGGCAGGCCTTTTCTTTTCCTCAGCGAAACCGCTTGTGACGGCGCCGTGTGGAAAATCTACCAGGTCCCGGAGTTCGCGCGAGATCACCGCGTGATCATTTTTGATTATCGCGGTACCGGCTTGTCCGGTAAACCTTCGGCGAAATACTGCACGGATATGTTCGCTAATGATGCGGCCGCGGTTATGGATCACCTGGGTCTTGAAGGCGCGGTTGTGTGCGGCCATTCGATGGGCGGAAGAGTGGCTCAGTTGCTTGCCCTGGATCATCCCCGCAAGGTCAGCAAGCTGATCCTCGCATCCAGCGGCGCAGCACACCCCGGAGAAACAGGGATTCCACTCAGGATCGCCAAAGAGATGGTTGAGATGGGTTATGAAACATACGTGAGAGAGCACACCATCGTCGTGGGTTGGACGGAGCCGTACGCAAAGCAGCATATGGACCTTATCGAGAAATACCTCAAGGTGCGGATGGCCAACCTCTGTCCCGTGGAGTTTTATTTCCGCCACGTCCTGGCGCGACAGGAACATGATACCAGCGGGCGATTAAAGGATGTCAAAGTGCCGACCCTGATCTTTGTAGGCGACGACGATCATTTTGTCGTCAGTGACATGTCTCATCGCGCCGGCGCTGATATCTTGGCGAAGGGAATTCCGAATTCCAAGTTGGTCGTTCTTCCGGGCGAACGACATAGTTACTTTTACACCGAGCCGGAAAAAGTTCACGGCATCATGAGAGATTTCTTGAAATCCAAATGATGCGGGTGATTAGGAGCATCATGACCGGGCTGTGTTGACGTCGCGGCCGGCAGGGAATATTAAATGGCAATTCAAGTCGAGGGAGATTACGTATGTCATACAAAGCCATGGGTCGCAAAAAGAATTTTCCCGTCTTCGATTGTGACAGTCACATCTATGAGCCGCCGGAGATCTGGGATAAATACATTCCACAGAATCAGCAGCAGTTCGCCAAAACTCATTTCTACCGCGACGCCGACCGCCTCATTCTGGTGCGCAATTCAAAGATCAGCTTTAGAAACCCGGACCAATGGAAATATCCGGGGGAAACCTGGCATCCCGGACTCACCAAGAAAATCATCGGCGCCACGCAGCCGGGCACAAAAGATTGGGATGAAAAGATCGGCAGAAACGCCAGCGCTAGAGACCCCCATGCGCGGCTAAAAGATATGGACGCCGCCGGCATTGACCAGGTGATGATATTTCCGTCTACGTTCGTCTATCTCCCTCTCGTGGATGACGCCGATGCGGCGCATATCTGCGCTAGAGCGTACAACGACTGGGTCTATGATTATTGTCGCGCCGATCCCAAGAGACTTTATCCCGCGGCGGTTCTGCCGATACAAAACGTCGACTATGCGATCGAGGAGTTACGCCGGGTAGCAAAGCGCGGATTCAAGGCCGCTCTTGTGCGTCCGATCATTGCTCACAACAAGTATCCGACCTTTCCGGAGTTCGATCGTCTGTGGCGGGAGTTTGAAGAACTCGGCATCGTGTTGGGGATGCATACGTTTCCGTCACGGGGCGAGGCGATGTCTCCCGGGCTGGGAGAACGCATGGGATCAAACCGAAAACGGTTGTTCGCGGACGAAGACACTTTGGTTTATTCACCGGGGCAGTTCGTTGCCAACATCATGCAAATCATGGGCTCCAAGCAAGCCGGGGACGCGGCCTACGGTTTCATCGCCGAGGCCATGACTTGGACCGGTGTGGTTTTGATGACCGGTTGGCTCGAGAAATTTCCGCGTCTCAAAGTGGCGATCCTCGAATCCAACTCGAGCTGGCTGCCCTTGGTGCTGGAGAAAGCTGAAACCTATCTCGAGCTCTACCGACATACGGGAGAGAAGATCGGCGATCCGCACGAAGTCTTCTACAAGAGCTGTTACATCGCCTTCGAGAGCGACGAGGAGATGACGTTCCGTCTTTGGGATTTGTTTGAGAACATCGCCTTGTGGTCTTCGGATATGCCGCATCTCGATGCTGCCGATGTTTGGGAAGCCATCGATCACATGAACAAATGGAAGGTGCCGCAGGGGGTTCAAGAAAAAATGCTCGGTGGCAATGCGCGGCGACTGTACGGCATAGAGCCGCGCCTGTTTGTAACCCAGGCGCCTGATGAATATGAGCCGACTACCATGTCGCGCTATGCTTAGGCGCTTACGTTCTAAATGGTCAACAGAACCACTTCAAACAAATTTATCGCGCCAGCGAAGACTCAGCCTAAGGCTGATCAGCCATCTTCGTGGCTGAGCCAAGCACGCAAAGTAAGAGATTTGCTTATTTCTCCGAACCTTGGCGCCTTTGCGTCTTTGCGCGAGTCACAGGTGTTTCCGATTGCATTGTTCCGAATAGGTTCATAAATATCATATATGTTTGGTTAGTCTTAAGTTCCTTAGTGAAATAGAATTCAATGGTTCTTCACGCGCTGCTTTTGTTGGGTGTACTGCATCTCTTATATTCTTCAGCCCAGGCCGCTTGTCGCGATCCCGAAGTGGCGCGCGGCTTTGGATCGGTCGCCTATGCGGCGGAGGCGGATGCGACGATTCAATACTTCGGCCACAACTTTTTTCTCATCACGACCCGTAGCGGAACCCGCATCGTCAGCGACCCTTTGGGGCCGGGATGGTATCCGACGCCCAGCGTTATGGGCCACGTCGTAACCGTAGGTAGAGAGCACTACAACCACAACTATGTCCAGCTCGTCCAGGGCAATCCGCTGGTTTTGCGCGGTCTCAAGCATTATGGCGCGGAGTGGAACAAAGTCAGCATGGGTGTCAGAGACATTTTCGTCTATAACGTGCCGGTCTACCAAAACGCCGCCAGTACGGACGCGATCAAAGGGGCTGCCTTTGTCTTTGATCTGGGAACACTGTGCATCGCGCACTTGGGTGACTTAGCCCATACTTTGGCCCCGGAACAGGTTAAACAGATAGGCAAGGTCGACGTTGCCCTCACGCCCATTGACGGCAGGCGCACGATGCCGCCGGACATCGCCCGAGAAGTTTTGGCTCAACTGAAGCCGAAGATTGCGATACCGATGCATTACCGCGACAATCCACACCTGATACGAGAGTTCACCAAGGGACTTAAGACACAGATCATGAAGACGGACACCTTGGTCGTAAGCAAGAATGCATTGCCTGCTTCTCTGGAGGTCAGGGTTCTTCAACAGCGGGGCGCGATGAGTTACGAGTGATTGGTTTGATCCACGGGCATGCTATTTCGGACGGGGCTCTCGGAGCGACGCATCGGGCTGCTTTAACTCCCCGCGACGCAGAAGGCGCACGGCGCGCGTCAGGCTCCGAGCCGCATTGCGCACTTCTTCTTGAAAGTCTTTGTCCTCATCCAGATCATCATGGCTGGTTGCGTACGGCTTATAGTAACCGACATAACCGTCGACCAGAGCGGCGCGACCCGCGGCAATCAATCCCATGTCCGTTAACCAGTCCGTGAGACTGCGTCTGAGTGTTGCCGCGCCTACAGCATCTCCGTGCACGATGACCGAGAAAACGCGTCCGGCAAGATGACGCGGGTAGTGCCATCCTTTGAGCTCCACTTCTTTCGCGCGTTGAGGATCCTTGCCGCTGGTCAAAGTCGGGTCTGGATTTCCGCCGTCGGCGCAGACTAAGCGATCGATCATGAGCTTCAGCGAGCTCGGTGCCTGGTACCAATGGACGGGGCATAGTATCATCACCCCATGCGCCGCAGCCCAACGCGGGTAAATTTCCGCCATCCAATCGTTGACCTGTCCCATGGCGTGGTTGGGATAACAGGAGCAGGGCCAGTTGCATAACGGCATCGCTGTTGAAACGCAGGCCTTGCACGGATAAATGATCCGACCGTACTCCGACGCGAGCCGGCTGAGGTCGAGAAAGTCTACCTCGAAACCTTTGTTTCCGGAGATAACTTTTTCGGCTATTTTCGCCAGACGAAAAGTTTTCGACATTTCTCCCGGACACGTTTGGTCGCTGCGGGTGGAGCCGTTGATGAGGAGAATACGCGAATTAGATTTGGGACTCTTCTGACGTTTTTCCGCCTGTTGAAGGGCTCTTCGCGCTTCGAGCCATTCGATGGGTAGCTGAAAGTCAGGGTCGCTGAAGCCACGTCCTGCCCGGCGCTTGCGCGGGCTCCTATGGTATTCGATGTAGTTTTTCCACGCCACGGCAATGACTTTTTCGATTTCGGGAGCGACTGCGTCGAAGGTCGGATCATAGAACCGCTCGCGGGCGCGATTGGAAAATTCCTCTTGCGTTAATTGCACACTAGGCATGCCTTTGCGAACCTTTGGTTTCGGCATCGTTCCTCCCGCGGATTGTCATTAAAGGAATTTTCCGTTCATGCTGAGCCAGCCTGTCCTGAGTGAGTCGAAGGGTCGAAGCATGCAATTTTTTTATCAGTCTGGCATCCAATAACACAGATCCTATTTGAATATGCGTTAAGCTCTTTCTATACTTTTCTTTAGACAAAGCGTAAAGGAAACAGATGCCTCCTCTAAAGATCGCCACTTGGAACGTTAACGGGATTCGCGCGCGCGAGGCTCAAGTTCTCGAATGGGTGGAGCGCGAGCGGCCCGACGTCGTTTGCCTGCAGGAGCTCAAATCGACCCTGGCCCAGGTACCGCCCTCGCTGTGCGAGCTGCAGGGATATCGATGCTATTGGCACGGCGCGCGGGCCTATTCAGGAGTCGGCCTCCACATCAGGCGGGACGCGTTTCTGGAGGAACCGCGCTTCCTGCACCCACCCTTCGACTATGAGACCCGTATCGTGACCGCTCAGCTGGGCGATCTGAACTTCGTCTCCGTGTACGTTCCCAACGGCGGCAAGGATTTCCCGGCGAAAATGCAATTCCTGGCCGAGATGGAGCGCTACGTTGCGGAAATTCACGCGAGCGGCCGGCGACTCGTCCTCTGTGGAGACATCAATATTACCCGCAGCGAGCGTGACGTTCACCCGAAAGAGCGCAACCCTGCGCTCGTGGGACAGCGGCCGGAAGAGAGGGAGATGCTCGAGCGCATATTGGCCCAAGGTCTCGTCGATGTTGGGCGTGCGCTGGACCCCGACAATGAAAATCTTTTCACCTGGTGGGCACCCTGGCGCAACATGCGCCAACGCAATATCGGTTGGCGGCTCGATTATGTTCTGGCGAGTGAATCTTTGGCTTCGAAGGCGGCGCAGTGCGCGGTCTATCGTGAGGTTGGAACGAGTGATCATGCGCCCGTGGTGGCAGTCTTCGAGTTGAATGCCGAGGCAGTAGGGGGAGGCCCTAGGGTGGGGTAGGCCTAGCGCGGCGGGGCCGCAACCAAATCGGAGTCACTCCCGCAAAGGCGCAAAGGGCCGCCAAGGTGAAAGACGGAATAAAATGGATTTTTAACAGGAGGTAACGGAGATGACAGAGAAGAATTAGAAAACTTCGTTTTCTCTGTTCTCTCCTGTTAGAAGAGGTTTCTTCGCGTTCTTAGCGTTTTGGCGCGATGATAGGATTTGGCGCCTGTATCCCAAGAGCTACGGACTGCCAGAAAATTTGGGCGAGCTGCGAAAACTTTCAGCGTAGTAAGTATCCTCATGAAGAAATCACGTTCACAATCTTCCGATTTCAGTAAGTTTGGTAAGCTCGCCGAATATAACCGGCGGCGGCGCTTCGATGTAACCCCGGAGCCCGCTGGCAAGATGGGACGGGCAAAAAAAAGAAAACTGGAATTTGTCATCCAGAAACACCGTGCAAGCAGTCTCCACTACGATTTTCGCCTGGAGCACGATGGTGTCATGCTCTCGTGGGCCGTTCCTAAAGGACCGTCGCTTGATCCGTCAAACAAGCGCTTTGCCATGCAGACCGAGGACCATCCCATCGAGTACAACCGATTCGAAGGCGTCATCCCAGAAGGGGAGTATGGTGGGGGAACCGTCATGATCTGGGATCGCGGCACGTGGGAGCCCGAAGTGGAAGACGTCGATCGCGCCCTGGCCAAGGGCGATCTCAAATTCACGCTCCGTGGTCAAAAACTCCGCGGCTCATGGGTGCTCGTACGGATGCGAGAACGACAATGGCTTTTGATCAAGCACCGCGACAAAGTCGCTTCAACTATCGACGTCACCGCCGCCAAGCCACGCTCGGCGGTCTCCCGCCGAACTCTGGCGGGCATCGCCCGCAGCGCCGGCGCCAGCCCGCGGCAGCTCGCGCAAGCCAAGGAAGCCGATGCTTCGTCGACCAGCCCGGCTGGCTAGCCTTTGTACTTGAACTTAGATCGTTTTAAATCCGTCACGCGATCGATCGAACTGCACAACGTGCTGAGGGCGCGCTCCATGGGCGTGTCAGGCCGAACTCATAAAGGAACTCCGTTAGAACATGGCGAATATTTTCAAACAACCGTGTGATGAGGGCGTAGTCTTATCAAGCCCTGCCGCTGTTCCATGCACAAAAGAAGCCGAGCCATGGATCCTGGCTGCGACGATACTGGGATCGAGCATGGCTTTCATTGATGGGACAGCCGTCAATGTGGCTCTGCCGGCATTGCAACAGAGCTTTGGTGCGACGGTTTTAGACGTGCAGTGGGTGGTCGAGTCGTACGCACTTTTTCTCGCCGCGCTTCTTCTAGTCGGCGGTTCAATGGGAGATCGCTTTGGCCGGCGGCTGGTCTTTTGCTGGGGCGTTGCTTTATTTGCCTTGGCATCGATTGGCTGCGGGTTTGCAGAAACAATCGGTCAATTGATCGTCGCACGCGGGGTGCAAGGAGTGAGTGGGGCGCTGCTTCTGCCAGGAAGCCTCGCGATCATTAGCGCATCATTTGATGAAGAGAGGCGGGGGCAGGCCATCGGTACATGGTCGGCGTTCACGGCCATTACCGCAGGCATCGGTCCGGTCATCGGCGGCTGGCTGATTGAGCATCTCTCCTGGCGCGCGGTATTTTTCATCAACGTGCCTCTGGCGCTTGTGGTGCTGGCGATCTCTTTTTTGCGCCTGCCTGAGAGCCGGGATGACGGTGAAAGCAAAAACTTGGACTGGTTAGGCTCAGGGCTTGGCACACTGGGCCTGGGAGCCCTTATCTACGGTCTCATCGAATCATCACGCTTCGGCTTTGGTCATCCGCTAGTGATCAGCACACTGGTTGTTGGCGCGCTCTCGCTGACAATTTTTCTGCTGGTCGAGGCGCATGCCCGCAACCCGATGTTGCCGCTGACATTGTTTCGCTCGTCTGATTTTAGCGGCGCCAATTTAATGACGTTCTTTCTATACACAGCGCTGGGTGGAAGTCTGTTCTTTGTTCCGCTCAACCTGATTCAGGTTCAAGGGTATTCGGCGACTGCGGCGGGTGCCGCCTGGATCCCCCTTATTCTCATCTTGTTTTTCCTCTCACGTTGGGCCGGAGGGCTAGTGCAAAACCACAGCGCGAAATTGCCGCTGGTAGCCGGCCCGACCATTGCGGCTTTAGGGTATGCATTATTTACGTTCCTAGGCATAGGCGGCAGTTACTGGACCACTTTTTTTCCGCCGGTGGTGGTGTTGGGTTTAGGCATGGCGGTGAGCGTCGCGCCCTTAACGACAACGGTCATGAACGCGGTGCCGAAAAATAGGGCGGGCATTGCCTCCGGTATTAACAATGCCGTCTCACGCATCGGCGGACTGCTAGGCATTGCGGCTCTGGGCATCGTTATTCTTTACGCCTTCAACCGTGAGCTGGATCGGCGTTTGGAACAGTTGGAACTAACGACTGAAGTGCGGCGTTCCATCGATAACCAACGCGTTCGGCTTGCCGGAGCAGAACTGCCCCCTGGCATAGACGATCAGACACAGGTGGCGCTGAGGCAAGCGATCAATGAATCGTTTATTGTCGGATTTCGAGTGGTAATGATGACGGCCGTTGGGCTAGCGCTGGTCAGCGCATTGTGCGCATTGATAATGATCGGATAGACCGGTGGATAACGATGCAGCTCCGCGCAAAATTCGATACGAAGTGAATGGGCCGCCCTCGTCGGAAATTGTGCGGTGGCCGTTAGCTCGCGTACTGCAACAGGCGGTGTCTCAAATTTGAAAGAACCACGACACGGTCATTGGCAGGATCTACAGTTATCAGAAGATGGACGTCAGATCGGGCTGTGAAGCGGACTCGATCATCCCATCGCCGCTAAAACCTGAAAAGGATTCTGGGACTCAGGACGAAGTAATTGAAGCCCACACCCGTTGAGGTTCCGATCGCAAGGTTGCTGCCCTCGACACTAAGCTCAAGAGAAACGTAGCGAGTCGGCTTAAAGCCAACACTCGCGGAGCCGCCAAAGACGGGATCGCTACTCGGGAAACCGTTTCTTCTGAAAGCTTGTTGGCCGCCAAAAATATCCACGAAGGCGTAAAACATTTGCCGCTCAATGTACGAAGATACGAGCAAGCGATTCGAATAATAATCGTTGGGGTCAAAGTAGCCGCCCCCGCTCTGGCGGGCGTAGTTGAGATACCGGAAGCGATAGCCGATTGAGATTTTAGGATTGAAGAAGAGCGTGTATTGCGAAGTGAACTGCGCGTCGTGAGCATGGTTCACATCCGAGAAGCCCCGGTACTTGTAGGCGGTTGACACGAAAAATCGGTCGGTCCATTGATGCGACCATTGCAGACCTGCAATGGTCGTTCTGATCCGGTTCTGTATCAGTTCAGCGGAATCGGTGAGAACTTCGTGGGCCACGCCGCCGCCAACGGTACCGCCTGGGATTTTTACATCGAACTTCAATCCACCGGTCGGAAAATTTGATTCGTCGCCCCGGCCCAACCGGGTGAATCCCAGAGCAGCCCCGCCAGCGACTGTTTCAGTAAAATTGCTGTACGCGCGAAACCCCAGCTCCTCGGCTTGCTCACGGCGGGTCGGATCTCGGGCTTCTGTGTGACGAAAATTTCCACCGAGGTCGTAGTTCCCCAGCCAGAGACTCGGCGCGACGCTGTACCGGTCAACGACATTGTGGTCTGAGTCGTTGTAGTAGACATACCTGAAATCGAGTTTGGGCCTCGTCATCGCTTCGAATGTATCCTGGAATTTTGTGAAACGATTCCACTGGTTGGTAGTGGCTGGCTGCAACAGCCGGCTTGTTTCGTCGGCGCCCGTGCGGTTGCCAGCGGCGAGAAGAGACTGAGAAAGTCCGATTCGAGCATCGAAGTCGTCCTGCGTCTGCACCAACCGTTGGTAGATCGGTATGGCTTGGCGTAATTCTCCCTTCCATTGAAGGGTGTCCGCTTTGACCTGCAAAGCCTCACGATTATCGGGAGCCTGCTGCAAGACTTTTTCCGCTTCATCGATGGCCTGGTTCAACTCGCCGTTCCACGAAAGCACGCGACCCAGTTGAACTCGGGCGTCCACGTTGTCAGGGTTCGCAGCAAGCACGGCGTTTAGCTCCTCTTTGGCCCTGGTCAGACGGTCCGCCCAAGACAAGTAGATGGCCATTCTCACTCTCTCGTCGGCTGTAAAAGTTTCTCTGGCGAGATCGAGAGCACTGATATAGGCGTCCGCGGCTTTATCGAAATCATTGGCCGCGACGTACTGATCTCCCGCCTGCTTATACTGGCGGGCCGATGCTGCGGCGGATTGGGAGGCAATGACGGGTTGGGAGGTTTCACCGGAATTGGCGGCACAAGGAAAGCTCAACCACAGAAACAGCGTGACGCCGAAGACCGGCGATACTACGTGACCGCGCCGCGGAAAGCGTGCGGATGCAATCACCTTCACTGCCCAACCCCCTTCACCATCGTTTCACGGTTCCGCAAAGCTCTTGCAGGTAGCCAATAACGCAGATAGGAGACATGACGATTTGATAGATCAGCGTGTAGACCAAAAATCCCCCGAAGTTCCGGCGAACTTTAAGGTCGAGCGTATCGAACACCGCTTTTTGCTTCCGATACATTACGACGATAATGGCAAACGCCATGGGAAACAGAATGAGAGTTTGCGGTCCAGCGATGTAAAACCTCCCGGTCAACGCCAAAACAACGCCGGGGAGAAAGACAAAGGTGTAAAATAAATCAACCAGAGGAATGACGAAATCGATGGCGATGAAAAAGCTCGAAAGACGAGAATTTTTCCATGCCAAGGAGCCGTACTGTTTCAATCCCTCGATCATTCCTCTGGCCCATCGTCTGCGCTGACGGTAGAAACTTTTGAAGTCAATTGGCGCGGACGTGAACCCGATGGCGCTTGCTTCAAATCCAATGCGGCACCCCGCTTCGAGCAGAGCCCATGTGAGCACGATATCTTCGCCGATCACCGGCGACCAGCCTCGAATTTTTCGAACGGCTTCGGTGCGAAACGCGCTGAAAGCCCCTTGCGCGACCAGAGTTCCTTGATAGAGAGATTGCTGCCTTTTAGCCGAGGCGATTCCGGTAAAATAATCCCATTCCTGCAAACGCGCCATAAAACTTTCGCGGGAATTCTTGACGAGTACGCATCCAGCAACAGCGGCTGTGCCGCGAGGGTCCGACAGCAGTCGCGCGACAATTCGCTTAAGCGCCTGAGGGTGAAGAAAGGTGTCGGCGTCGATGGTTACGACGATTTCATTGGTCACGTCCTTGAGTCCCCGGTTAAGAGCGCGAGCCTTGCCGCCGTGATGCGCCCTGACAATTTTTAGATTGGGAAGTTTGAGCGAGGAAAGAATCTCAACCGTTCCGTCGGTTGAGCCGTCATCCACGACAATGACTTGCACGAGAGCGGGATAGTCTTGCCCCGCAATACCGCGAAACGTCTCACGCACGTTGTCGGCTTCATTATAGGCAGCCATCAAGACCGTGACGGGAGGGTACTTGATATCGAGTCGTAAAGGAGGCGGCGCATCCAAGATGATACTCGCGACGATGTGAGCATTAAGAAAGCCGGGAAACAAAGCGATGAATAATATGATCAGAATCGCTGGAAACGGGCCGGTGATTGGGGAAAGTTCTTCAAGCCAAGGTCTGGCGAGAAAAACTGAGATCAAGAACCATACGGTTGCGAAACCTGTAGCAATGACGAATTTTGCCTTGACAGGAATATAGAAAGATTTCTGAGCACGGATTCCGATATCTGATTTGTCCGCTGATGACAGCTCAGCAGCATACGGCGATGCATCGGTTGGAGCGAAGTCTTCAGTGTTTTTGGGCGTAGGATTGGCCATAAAAAAACTGCCTTACCCGTGTGCGCAATCGACATGCCAGCATCAAAGTGCCGAAAAACAAGGAAAATTTTCGTCAGATTTGACGTAGCTTGTGCTCCGCTGGACAAAGTTGTCACGAGACGAGAGTACTCGTCGGCTACCCATGTTCGTTATGGAGAAGGTGAAGATTCACGAGAAGTTCTTGTCATGATGCGTCGCAAGGAGGAAAAGGCGGGCAAGAAAGCAACTCGACGGAACGCTATCCTTATATATAGATATATATACAGCGCGCCCATGGGTCCCCAAACCTTTTTAAAGAAGCCCCTTTTGAGCGCCCCTATGTAATATTATCGAAGTAGGGCAGGTCCGACCCGTGGTCATACTTGCTGAATTGCTTTTGGGTGAGCCCCGAATGGATGAAATCTGCGATGCGAACATCATGAGCTGTAAGGCGTTACTTGACAAGATTTCTTTAACCGAGTGATATTGAGTAGTGATGGTTTGCCAACTAAATTAATTGGCAAGACTACGAAAACGCGGTGCGATTTTATCGTCGGTATGCCACAGGCGTACGGACCACGGGAGGTATTATGGCGATCAGTCATCTTACATTGCGGCAAGCCGTCGTCGATGGAGCGAACTTTCTCGTACGGGTGGGAGCGATTTCTATGAGCCACCATGGCAACTTTAGCGTTCGTGTGCCCAACACCGACACGATTCTGCTAACTGCCACCAGCTCTTTCGATAATCTGAAACCTGAGAACTTGGCGCTTCTCGATCTGGAAGGCCGGCTTTTGGAAGGGGAGATCAACCCGACCAACGCCGAGATCGTCCACATGCACGCTGTCGTTTACAAGCAGCGGCCCGAGACCGGCGCGGTGGTCCACACCCACTCCACCTATGCGACGAGCTTCGCGCTGGCGAGCCGATCCATCGGCTGCTCATACGAGGCGCTGGTGCGCTCGGATATGATCGATGGTGTGCCCCTGGCGCACTATGGGCCGCGCGGCTCCGCTGCGTCAGTGGATAACATCGCCACGGCCCTGTCCAGCGCGAAGAACACCAAGGCCGTGCTGCTGGAAAATCACGGCGTGCTGGCTTTCGGCCCAGACCCCGCGGCTGCGGCGCGGGCCAACCTCATCGTCGAAGAAGCGGCGCAGATGGCAATATACGCCGAGGTGCTGGGAGGCGCGAAACCCATACCGTCTGAGATGCTGAGAGCCACCGTCGGCCGTAGAGACGAGTTTGCCCGCGCAGGTACACGGCGGGCCTAGGGAAGTTCGCTGAATCCATCGAATGAATTGACAGGCTCGGAACGTTGCCAGAATGACTCAATCAACTTCTGAGACGAGCGTACAAAGTGATCTCAGACTTTTTTCTGGGATCTTTGGGCCTTATCGAACAGCTAAAATATCTTGGGTTGCCGATTCTTGTAGATTCTTCTAGGTGGAGCACTGTTGTTGGCTTTTCTCCACGAAGTTCGCTGCCGGTCGTGGCTCTCTGATTGCTTCGCTCCGACAGGCAGGCAGCCTTCTTCTTCAAGCTCTGGTTTCCCATAAACCTGCTTCCTTTCCGTTCCAGTGAACTGTACCAGTCAATTTTGCACGTGTGATTTGACCATGCGCTGACTCGGGAGGAGTTGCTGTCCAATATTGGACAACACGGAAAGAAATATTAGCCGGCCCAACAAGGAGGCAAAGCCGCTCTGGGGGGTTAGCTTGTCATGAGATAGAGCTAACAGCCCGTTTAAGATTCGAAACGAAACCTACTACCGGCGTGGGAAAGTTTTAAGGGATGAGAAATGTTGCCTACCGGGTCGCGACACTATCCGCGTTTCCAGTAGCTTACGACTTAGCTGGTGAGGCTAAACCTGACTCTTCTTTCCGGTTTCATTTTTAGAGAAACAGCGATCAAGGAAGGCTCCTAGCGGACCGCGCGCCGCTCTTCTCACAATCCCCTCCAGCTTGCCTTTGTCCAGCCAGATCCCCCCACAGCTCGCACAGCGATCCAAGACAAATTCCATATAGGTGTAGCTGTCCAGCTTACCCGCGCACTTTGGACAGCTCAGTATCCGTTCTTTCCGCCGGGCGGCTTCAGCCTTCTGAAACTCGACCTTCATCTCGTCAATCAGTTCACGGTCTTTGGCGGCAAAGTAATGATCCTCCTCGGCACGCTCCACGAACTTTTCCCCGAAGCGATCCTTTTCGTCTTTCATACCTTTTCTCTCTGAACTTTAAGGAGTCATCCGAGGTTTACCGCACTTTCCCCGATCCGCCGCTTGCTTAGCCTGCAAGCTCCGGCTCATGGTGGCTATCCTTAACGAGCCATCCTTCCCGCATGATCTTGTCCTGGATCCTTAGTAGTCCCCTCTGGCGGAGCTTCGGGCCGAGGGTTCTTCCTCAGAAGGTTACGACCGGAGGTTGAACGCTCGTTCCAAGCTGACGCAAGATTCCGTCGGGTTCGCGCAGCGCAAGCTCCACGATTTGGTCCGCGCGCGCTTGCGAATCGCTGTTGGCATAGATGCGTAGCTGAGGCGCGTTGCCCGACGGCCGGATGTGCGCGACGTCGCCATTGCGGAAATAGAGGCGCACGCCATCGAGCACGTTGATGCGCACGATGTCGTCGAACCCGAGCGCCGGCGTGAAGAAGCGCATTAACGTCAACCTGCGTTGTTGCCAGTCTAAGGTTGCCGATTCCGCGAGCGGCGTGGGCGCCGCGCCCGGACGACTGCGGTCGAATACGCGTCCTGTGCCATCGAACTCCACCTCGATCACATCGCCGGGTGGAATCAGATGGGCCAGGATGGCCTGGCTAACCGCGACCGGTACGTTGTCGAGCAAGCCGGCACGGCCAAAGCGTGCCGGTAACTGGCTCCACAATGCGGCTAATCCGATGCGCTGCTCGGCGGCGGCGAACAAGTTTGCCAGGATGGGCAAGGTCGAATCGCGCGTGGGCAACGCGGTCAGTGTCCCAGCGGTCAACGCAATATCGCTGCCGGTCAAAAATCCGCCGTTGGCCTCCCAGCCGACGATCCGTGTGTGTTTTCCGGTGCAGTGCAATTCGTCCAGCGCGGAGATGACGTAGGGCGATCCGATCTTGGTCTTCTCGAGGGCAACCCTGCGCTCGCCCATGCGTCGCTCGACCGCATCGTTGGCGCTAATTGGGACCGCAGCGGCATCCGCGCGCAGGTATTCGGCGACCACGATGCCAAGAAGATCACCGGGCAAAAAGCGCACGCGCCGGCCGCCCGGGTGGACCTCGGCGGCAGGCAGCACCGCCGTCACCAGCGGCCGGTCGGAGTCGCCATCCGTGGACACGATTGCGTGAAGCGGGCGGCCGCTCGCTTCGGCAGCGACGGCAAGCTCCTCCAGACGATCGAGCTGCTCGTCGGTGATGTTCTCCGTATCGATGGAAACGAACGTCTCGCTGCGCCCGGCAGTGACCACCTCGGCGCCGAGCTCGCGCAGGATCTGCGGCAAGATATCGCGGCCCACCGCCGAATGCTGATACACAAGAACGCGCAGGCCGGAGAGACCGCCGCGGGTGAAACTGGTCAGATAACGCCGGACGTAGGCTTCCTCGGCGGCAGAATCGAGGGGCGGCAGGTCTGGCGCCCGCTTGAACATTCCAGAGGCGTCGAAGGCCGATGTGGTCGCGGTCCGGCTGTACTCCTCGACGCGCACGCGCTCGATCTCCCGTGTGATGCCTGGTTCGTCCGACTTCAAGACCTCGCCGACGCTCTTGTTTAGCTTTATACCGTTACGATCGAATGGAATGTGGCTGCCGGTCACCATCACACCGGCGCGTCCGGTGGAGATGGCATGCGAGACTAACGCGGGTGTAGGAATCTTGCCCGCGTTCTCTGCCCGGCAGCCCGAGTCGACAATCGCCTGGGCGCAGGCGCGCATGATACGGTCGGTGCTGGGACGGAGGTCACCGGCGATAACCACTGCGCTGTGCGCGCCAATATCGCCAATGCTCAACAAATACCGGAGCGCAGCTTTGACATTGATATAGGCCTCGAGGTCGGTGATGTCTTTGACCAGGCCGCGCAATCCGCTGGTACCAAAGGCCAAGGGGACCGGCGTGTAATTAAGAAACGAAGCCGTGGGACGTATTCGCGGTTCGGGCATTGGAGTCATGGCGTTGTAAGTCTTGCCTTGAGGCCGGCGATGATCCCGATGGCGATCAGACGTGTCCATCGCCGGATCATCCTCCCAAGGTGATCATCTCTATTTTCTTATGATCCTTTGCCCTATAACCGCGGCCCGAATTCATCGCTTCGAGTCTTTCGTCGGAGTATCTATCTGTCCTTTTTCGCCAAATCGCGCTAACAATCTCGATTATTTCTTCGTCGGTGGCTCCGTTTCGCAGCAGTGCCTTGAGATCATACCCGGTTGCAGAGAACAGACAGGTTACTAATTTCCCATCAGCCGTGAGCCGCCCTCGGGTGCAAGTTGAGCAAAACGGCTCGGTGACCGACGCGATCACCCCGATCTCGCCCCGGCCATCGATAAACTCGTAATCCATAGACGGAGCGCTCCCCTTGTCTCTGCCCACTTCTCTTAGGGGGTAACGAGCATCGATGATATCGAGAATTTCTTTTTTGGCGACCAGCTTCTCCGAAGTCCAGTTGTTCGAGTTGCCCACGTCCATGTATTCGATAAAGCGGATAGCAAATCCGTTCTTCCTGGAGAACTCCACCAGGTCGATGATGTCATCGTCGTTGACACCGCGCTCGACCACCACATTGATCTTGATAGGATGGAGGCCGCAGTGCTTGGCGGCGAAAAGGCCCTCCAGCACCTTCGCCAGATCGCCCCGCCTTCGTATCCGGGCGAACTTCTCAGAATTAAGCGTATCGAGACTTACGTTGATCCGCGTTAGTCCCGCAGATTTAAGGGCAGAAACCTTTTCCGCGAGCAGCGAGCCGTTGGTCGTCAGGCACAAATCTTCTAAGCCGTTTAAGGATGAAAGTTTGCTGATTAATTTTTCTAGATCCCTCCGCAAGAGCGGCTCCCCACCGGTGAGCCTGATCTTATCCACCCCTAATTGGACAAAGAGGTCTGCGAGTCTGGCAATTTCCTCAAAAGTAAGGAGCTCCTTTTTATCAATCCATTCATACTCATCAAAAGGCATACAGTAGGTGCAGCGGAAATTACACCTGTCGGTAACTGATATCCTCAGGTCCTTGAGCGGACGGGTATAAATATCGTGCAACATCTAAATCTCTCGTTCGATATCAGTACGCTTTAACGGACATTGCAACCAGGTACGAGTTTCTCGCACCAAGGAATAGATGCTTCCTTGGCCATTATCGATCCCTATTTCGAGATATTCAGAGCGATGCCAAGAGGCACTCCGACATCCCCAATACTCAAAGCGGTTTCTAAACTTGTTAGCCGCCAGCCTTGAACTGCCTCGTTCGAGAGTCCTTCTTTTCCAGTCACACCCAGTGTCTTCGCTTTTGGTAATTTAACAACGTACTGAGTATTAGTCTCGTCGCTAAGCGTCAGGGTCGAGGTTGGTGATTTGATCAGGTATTGAATATTATTCCCATCGCTGAGCGTCAAAGATAGGACCATGTCTTCACTTTCAACTACTGGCAGTGTTTGAATTGCAGCTATTTGTTTAGAAGCTGTTGTTTTATTGATTGTATCCAAATACAGCCACCAGGAGAACGCAACGAAGGCCACCAGAACCAGCCACCCATATTGACCGACCCTTTTCTGCCGTTTCAAGAATCGAACTCTCTGTAGATCGAAAAAACGCCGTTCGGCTGCGAGTTTTTTAGCCGGATCTTCCTCTAATGAATATTGAGGTCGAGCAAATACAACTTGAAAATTATTCAATATCATCCCTAAGATGACCAGCATCGATGGAATCGCAAAGAACCAAAAAGTATTCACTTCTTTCTCCTTTATGAGTTCCGAAGAACCTTTTGCCATCTCCTATAGAGCGAACTGCACTCATTCAAAACGAAATGAATCGCTTCCCGCCCCTAAAAGGTGAGTATCCTGCGGAGATTTGCCGGACAAATCCCACAAGAGCAATGGAGCCGAGGGCTGCGGCCGCATAACGGCTAAAAGAGCTAGCCTCTCCGATGACGGCCCAGAAAGATAGATAACCGCCGATAGAGGCACCGACGATCCCGAAGAAAATATCTAAGCTTCTAGTATAATCGCCTAGTAATCTTTTCCCGTACCCCTCTTTCCCCATCAATGTTCCGGTCAACCAACCGGTTATTCCGCCCACTAAAATCGAAAATATCCCGCTCATAAGACCTCACGCTATTTACCATTGCGATCCGGGGAAGGGGATAACCCCCGCTCCCCGAACCGCAGGTCTCTCTGGTTAGGCCGCTTTAGCGGCGATCTGGTGCGAAGTCGAGTTCGCGACCTCAAACAACTCCACTCTGGGAGTACCTTCAACCACCTTCGACAGGGTCTTCAAGATCTCAGGATACTTCTCGCGGCTGTAAGATTCCGCGTCCTCTTTCCTATCCCAGAAACTAATGGCTACTACCTCATTCCGTTCTGGGGCGACGAGGGTGATCTCATCCCTGAATCCCTTTTGTTTCCGGAGCATGGGAATAACCTCGTTCTCAAGAGTGCGGGTAAACTCAGGCGCACTATTGGTCTTGAGCTTCATACTGACGTTGCGCGTATACATTTCAACCTCCTTGGTTGGACTGGTGAGAGGGTCGGAAATTGTGGGCTTACGTGAAGAATTTCAGGTAACCGAGGAAGGAAACCCTATGCCTAGCTTCCTTAAAAGTAGTCACTAAACTCTCCTTGTCAAGTTTTATCTCTGTTGAGCCAGCGAATAAGCAGTGTGCTTGAATTGCAGAAGCGGAAGCGATCCCCGCTAGCGCTTTGATCGATCGGAAGTCGATATCATTAGAAGGAAACGAGAACTGTGGGCTCGATTACAAAATCTTCAAAGAATACGAAAGAGCGGTTGGAGCGGCTTTAGAGCGTGCTATCAGACTCCGCTCCATGCTCATCAATCCATGCCCTACATAGGTTGAGTGCGTGCTCTTCGGCTTCTTTCTTAGTCGTGAAAGTTAAGTCGGCGGATTCCAGGCGTTTGATTTCTATCGTCGAGTTTTGATCTGTAGCAAACACTAGGCCTCGGGGTTGCCATAGCTTCCCCGGTTTTGGAACTGCGATCCCGTAAATCGGATGATTCTTGTATGGACGCATTTTCGTATCCCCTTTTGGTCCAAATATTAATAGGTATCTACCGTGTGTATTGAGCTCCTTTACACGTATTCCAACTCACTCGATGTTTCAATCGGTCTAGGTCATACTCGATCCGAATCGTCGAAAAATATAGCCTGCTGGCTATTAACGTGATAAAAAGTTTGTGGCTTACGCGCCATGACGAGATGCTATGAGAAAGCTCATCCATAAGTCAATACCAATGTCCGCCCCACCCCAAAAAATCAATAGACGCCGCGGTAGCGGTTATTCCAAGGAGCCATTTATATGAAGAAGTACAAGAAAATTCCTTACGTCGGATCCGTCATGACCCCTTTCCCCTATTTTGTTGACACGGATAATGAGGTTGGAGAAGTCGAGCGCTTGATGGGCGAGCACCATATCCATCATATTCCCGTGCAGCAGAATGGTCGAGTTGTCGGAATTGTTTCAGAGCGAGACCTGTATCACTTAGGCGATCGGTTCCTGCCAATTACAGACAGGGCACGCATCCGAGTCCGTGACATTATGGCTGATGATCCGTATATCGTTGCCTTCGACACGCCGCTCAACGAAGTCGCTCTTGAGATGGCGAAGCGTCATGCGGGGTCCGCGATCGTTCTTCATCATGAAAAACTTGCCGGCATCCTGTCGGCAACGGATATCTGTCGTCTTTTGGCCGAGATATTCGAGTCTGAATTTTCGCCCGATACCGGAGATGACGCTGCATAACTCTCATGTGCCACGAACGGTAGCAGCAATAACTCGAGTGAATTGGATTACTCCACAATCGTAACCGTATGCATCGATCGCTGGACTTATGGAACGCCACTTAAACGCCCATGGTTTCTATGCAGGAGTTTTTGTCGGTAGTTTCTCCAGACTCGTTTTTGCCGTTTGTGCCTGTTTTTTTATCTTCTGTTTCCGAGCTTTGTCCTTATCCTTCTTGCCTTTGTCTCCCATCGCGTACCTCCTTTTTTCATTGTCCCGCCGCGCTCGATTGAGTTGTCGTTAACGTGCGATTTGAATGGAATCGCCTTCCCGGGCTATGAAATCTGTCTCTGTAAAATATTTAGCGCAGGCATCGGCAACCTTACTGTCGGCTTTCTCATCCCCCGGCATGATCGCCCAACTCTGCTTTTCTATATAGCGGCCTCTCTGCCAAACATCTTGCCCTTTCATTTCGCTGATCTTCTGACCCTTCTGTAAGTCCCGGTTAGCCTGTGCGAGACAAATTGATCCCAAGCGCTCGGCGACAGCATTTGCAGCGATCTCCTTAGCCATCGCCTCGGCAGAACGGGTGGTCACCCAGCCACCCCAGTTGAAGCCGATAACGGTTAGTACTATCGCGCCTCCGGTCGCGCTCAACAAATTTCATTTTCTCCCAGTCCATATAAGCACCCCTTCAATGCAAATTTCGAACACGCGGGTTTAATTCCCCGCAACAGTGACAAATCCAGTAGTCCGAGTATCGTTTTGTGACGGAGCATTCTTCACAAGCGCTACAATGACGATGGGGGCAGCCACCACAATCGGCGCTGCCGATCGTTGCTGATGCGCGGCTGGCCTTTGCCCATGCCTGTTTCGCGGAACCCGCTTCGATCAGAAAAAAACGCTTATTGTCCACCCCGTTGTATTCCTGAGTCACCCGTCGGATCACTCGGTCTCGCAGATCGACCGCATAACGCGCCATATTGCCCTCGTTCCTCTAGGCGAGCCTTACGCTCGTATTTGCTCACCACAGTCCTTTGGTCCTCATGCTGCGCCGACTCGCCAAGCGTTGCTGTCTAATATTGAACAATTCTAAAAAGAATTATTGCCAGCACCGCAGGTAGGCACACCCGATCGTGATCATCTGGAAAGATATCCCGGAGATGACGCGGTATAGATGAACATTGGGAGAAGGCGGCAGAGTACGAGATGCCTTTACTGAAGAAAAAAACCGACCCATCCGTGGGCTTGCCGACTGGCGCAAGAATTTGCTTTCAGAAATTCCTCTCTTACATGAAGCCAAGCTGAAGCTTAGCGGCTTCGGACATCTTGGACGGTTCCCAGGGAGGGTCCCAGACGACATCGACCGTGACGTCCGTTACACCGCGAACACCCCTCGTCTTAGCTTGCACTTCTGCAGGCAATGATTGCGCCGCTGGACAACTGGGCGAGGTGAGGGTCATTCGGATTCCGACCGCGCCT
>Ga0209887_1000078_pt1 | contig 26095 bp, 25 predicted proteins | sample GWRWN1_30_40_FD_187230 | JGI IMG/M metagenome (GOLD analysis project Ga0209887, IMG submission 187230) | Riverbed sediment microbial communities from areas with no vegetation in Columbia River, Washington, USA - GW-RW N1_30_40 (SPAdes)... | ecosystem: Environmental > Aquatic > Freshwater > River...
GTGAAGCGCTCGAGCACCTGAACGAGCAGGTTCTCGAGCGACCCGTAGTAGTAGTGGACGAGCCCCTGGTTGACGCTCGCCTCGGCGGCGAGGCGCCGAGTCGTGATTCCCGCGTACCCGACTTCGACGAGTAGCCGTTCCGCTGCGTCAAGGAGAGCTTCCTCGGGCTTGGGGCGTGGCGCTGTCTGGGGGTTAGCCAACTGCCTAAGGCATTTGACTAAAGCCCGATCGATTTGTCAAGTCGACGCTAGCTCTCCTTGGCCCGCTTGCGCTCCTTGTCGTAGACCGGGTGCTCGACGACCTCCCCGGCGACTTCGTCGTCGCCGACCTGGACCTGGATCTTCTGTCCAGGCTCCTTCAGGTCCTTGCGGATCTTGGCGAGACCCAGGGTCCGGCCGTTGAGGTAGGGAGACTCGACAGCCTGCGTGACGAGTCCGACCTCCTCGCCGTCCACACCGATCGCGCCCCCCGACGCCTCGTCCCCGCCGCTCTCGAGGACGACGCTCGTCAGGCGCAGCCTCGTCTCCTCCTTGTCATGCACGAGCGCCTCGCGGCCCTGGAAGTCACCCTTGTCCAGGTCGACCGACCAGCCGAGGCCGCATTCGTACGGGGAGACCGTCGGGTTGTACTCGACTCCCCCGATGATGAACCCGCCCTCGATCCGGAAGAGGTCGAGCGCCACCATGCCGATCAGCTTCATGCCGGCCGGCTCCCCGGCCTCCACCAGAGCATCCCAGAGCTCGAGTGCACGGTCGCGGTCGACCCAGAGCTCGTAGCCGAGCTCTGCCGTGTAGCCGAGCCGCGTCATGAAGACCGGGATGCCGGCGACCTCGACGTCCTCGCGGAAGGTGTAGTAGGGGAACGCCTCGTTCGAGAGATCCTGGTTGGCAACCGTCCGGAGGATCTCGCGGCTCTTCGGCCCCTGGAGGCAGAGGTGCGGCATCGCGTCGGTGAATTCGCGCACCGTGATCCCCTCGGGTGCCTTCTGGGTGAAGATCTCGTAGTCGCGGTCGTTCGCGCCGCAGAAGCGGATTCGATCCGGCGAGCGCAGCATCGACGTGCAGTCGTCGACCATCTTGCCGTTCTCATCGGTGAGCGCGCCGTAGGCGATCCGCCCGGGAGTCAGGTTGGAGACGTCGCGCGTGACGATCGTATTGACGAAGTTCTGCGCGCCCTCGCCCTCGATGTCCACCTTCCGAAGCATCGTGAAGTCCATCAGCCCGGCCACCTCGCGCACGGCACGGTACTCCTCCTCGGTGCTCGTGACCTCGGTCGGCGCCCAATAGCCGAAGAGGTCCATCCACCCGTCCGTCAGCTCCTGCAGACGGGGATAGAACGCGGTCTCCTTGCTCAAGTCGTCTCCTTTCGGGCTCGGACGGCGGTACCCTAAGCGCGATGGTCGTCGAGTCCAAGCAGGTACCGCGGGCCGAGGCGCGCGTCGGGCCGGCGGACGCGAAAGCGTACGAGGTTCACGCCGGCGAGTACGTCCAGATCGAGGACCTTCAGGGCTGCCAGGTGTCGGACTTCCTCGCCTTCCACCGCGACCGCCCGGGCGTGGGGATCTCGACGACGGTCACCCGCGCGCTCGTGGACGGGCTCTTTCCATTGCCGGGACAGGGCATCTACGACGGCGAAGGAAATCGGCTCCTCGAGCTCGTCGAGGACACGGTCGGGCGCCACGACACGTTCGGGATCGCCTGCAACCGCGAGTACTACGACGCGCTCGGCTATCCCGACCACCTCAACTGCACCGACAACTTCAACCGCGAGCTGGCGGCCTTCGGCTACGCGCCGCGACCCTTCTGGGAGCCGATCAACTTCTTCTACAACACGAAGATCGGGCCGGACGGGCGCGTGATCGAGGTCGAGCCGGCGCTGTCGAAGGCCGGCGACTACGTACTCATGCGGGCGGAGAGGGATCTCGTCGTCGCCTCGTCCGCCTGCCCCGACGACCTCTCGCCGACGAACGGCGGAAACCCGACAGACATCATGGTGCGGGTCTTCCCGCCCTAGTCGTTCTCCCAGGCGAACTCGATCACATAGCCGTCCGGGTCGCGGCACTTGACGCTGACATAGCCGGGGTCGTCGGATTCCTCCACGATCTCGATGCCGTCGCCTGCGAGCCGGTCCCGGAAAGCGTGGACTTGAGCAGGGCTCTCTGCGCCGCGAAAGCCGAAGTGCAGGAAGCTCGGAAGCCGGATCGATTCGTGGGTTTCCGCCAGTGCGAGTAGGACTCCGTCCGGGCCTTCGATGAGAAGGACGCCGTCCTCTGCCATTCGCGCCGTCAGCGGGTCGAAATCGAAGTACGTCTCGTAGAAGTGTCGGGAACGCTCCCGGTTCCGGACCGCGAGCGCGATGTGGGCCATCGACTACAGCGACTCGAGCACGAGCTCAGAAAGCTCCCGGAGCTCGATCTCGCCCTGGTGGCCCGAGGTCTTGATCGCGTCCTCGTACATGGTCACGTCCTTCGGGCAGGCGACGACGAAGTAGTCGATCTTGCTGAGGGACACCGCCTCATCGATCCGCAGCTCGCTCGGCCGCGGCGCGTCCTCGGCCTTCAGCTCCTTCATCCAGATGCGCCCGCCGCCGGCGCCGCAGCAGAGCGCGTTGTCGCGGTTCCGCGGCATCTCGACGAGCTCCGCGCCCAGCGCCGCGAGCACCTGGCGCGGGGCGTCGTAGACGCCGTTGTAACGCCCGAGCGTGCAGGGGTCGTGGTACGTGACCCGATAGCCGAGACCCTTGCGCGGCTTCAGGCGCCCGCGCTCGAGCAGCTCGAGGAGGAGCTGGGAGTGGTGGAGGACGTTCCAGCTGCCCCCGAACTGCGGGTACTCGTTCTTGAGCGTGTTGAACGTGTGGGGATCGGAGGTGAGGATGCGGTCGAAGCTGCATTCCGAGATCGTCGCGACGTTCTCCTCGGCGAGATCGGCGTAGAGCCCCTCCTCGCCGACGCGGCGGACGTCGTTTCCCGCCGTGCGCTCGCCGTCGTAGAGGATCCCGAAGTCGACGCCGGCGCCGCGGAGGATGCGCGCGAGCGCCTGCGTGATCTTCTGGTTGCGCGGGTCGAACGATGCGTAGTCGCCGACGAACCACAGGTACTCGGCCGGTTCCTTGCGCACGTCCTTGACCTCGAACGGGAGGTCTTTCGCCCAGCGGCCGCGCTTGCGCTTCGGCTCCCCGAAGGAGTTTCCTGACGTGTAGATCGTCTCCAGCGTCTGCTGGAGTTGCCCGTCCATCTCGCCGCGCTCGACGAGGGCGCGCCGCATCTGGTTGATGATCGGGACGTGCTCGATGCCGACTGGACAGATCTCCACACACGCCATGCACTGCATGCACGACCAGAGCGTCTCCGGCTTGATCGTGCCCAGGATCTCGGCATGCTCGGGGAAGCGAGGCGGGATGCCGAGCGCGGCTCGGTTCCCCATCGAGCCCTCCGCCACCTCGCGTAGATCGAGAATCAGATCTCGCGGCGACAGCGGGTACCCGGTCGCCGTGGCGGGGCACGCCGCGTGGCACTTGCCGCACTTCGTACAGGCGTCCAGATCGAGGAGGTGCTTGGGCGAGAGGGCGTCGATGAACGCGTAGCCGACGTCGGCGGCTTTGGCGTCGGCGTGGAGCGGCGGGAGCCGGTTGCCCGCGCGCTCGTCCTTCACGGCCACGCCGATGGGGGCCATGAGCATGTGGACGGCCTTCGTGAACGGGATCGACGACACCCAGAAGAGCGCGAAGACGCCGTGCACCCACCAGTCCGCGAAGCGGGCGTCGTCTGCGGCCTTCCCGTCGAAGCCGATGGCGATGAACCCGTTCCCCACGAGCCAGCCGACCGGCGACCACACTTCGAAGTCGGGATCGTGGGCCGCGATGCGGAAGGCCTCGAGGAGGAAGCCTGTGAGTGCGAGGAAGAAGAGGCTCCCGAGGAAGACCCAGTCACCCAGCTCGTAGCGTTTCGACTGGTCGCGGAGCGGCTCGGTCGGCTCGACAGGCCGCCAGTAGCGGAGGCGGAACGGACGCAGAATCCCGCGCTTCACCGCGAAGATCGCCAGCCCGACGACGAGACCGGCCCCGAACAGGTCGAGGAAGAGCGAGTAGCCGAGGTAGAACCAGCCGTGCCAGAAGTCGAAGCCGAGCACCGGGTTGGCGAAGTCGTCCTGGAAGGCGAGGATGGCCGTGCCGGCGAAGAGGACCAGAAAGCCGTAGAAGACGAGCAGGTGCCCGAGTCCCGCGAGCGGGTCGCGCCGCCGGATCCAGGCGTGGGTGGCGATGATCCGCGCCGCGTTCTTCGCGCGCTCGAGACGGTTCCCGATCACCGTATGCGTGCGTCCGCGCCGGTACTTGAGCACGAGGCGGGCGACCCCGAAGAAGAAGATCGCCACCGAGACGACGATCAGCGAATACCAGAGGACGATCTGCCACGTCTCCAGCCCCGCGAACGTCTCGCGCGTCTCCACGCTAATAAAGTTTCTCTAGTTCCTCGGCTACTTCGAAGAGATCCGCTACCGCGCCGTAGTCCGCCACGCTGAAGATGGCCGCCTCGGGATCGGTGTTGACGGCGATGATCGTCCCGCTGGTCTTCATGCCCGCGAGGTGCTGCACGGCGCCTGAGATTCCCAGCGCCAGATAGATCTTCGGCTTCACCGTCTTGCCCGACTGGCCCACCTGCCGCGAGTTCGGCATCCAGCCCTGGTCGACCAGCGGACGCGAGACGGAGAGGATCGCGCCCATCTTGCCGGCGAGCTCCTCGAACTGCGGCAGATTCTCCTTATCCCCGACTCCGCGCCCGATCGAGAGGAGGAAGTCGGCCGTCGTGATGTCCACGTCGCCGGTCGCCACGTCGACGAACTCCTTGTGACGCGCGAGCGAGCCGGAGATAGAGACGGAGACCTCCTCCTCGACCGCTGACCCCGCCCCTTCCGCCGGCGGCCAGGCGGTGGGGCGAAGGAGCAGCATGACGCGGTCGTGGCCAGGGAACTCGACCTCTGCATGCACCTTGGAGCCATAGAAAGCGCGGGTCGCAACGGGGCCTCCGGCCGCGCCGTCGATCGAAAAGACGTCGGAGGCAAATCCGAGCCCCAGCTTCGCTGCCACTGCCGGCCCGTAGCCCATTGAGTTGACCGTGAACCCGAGCAAGATCACCTGCGGCTCGCGTTGCCCGATCAGGCGCTCCACAGCCTGCTGGTAGACGTCGTTCTCGAACTCCTCCTGGTCGACCTTGACCGAGAGGATCTCGTTCACGCCTTCGACATCGACAGCGTCGGTGAGCGCGGAGGGATCCTTCGCGATCACCGCGACGGCCACCGGACCTTCGAGCTCTCGCGCAGCCGAGATGAGCTCGAGCGTGATCGGCCGCAGCTCGCCGCGCAGGTGCTCGGCGACGATGAGGACGCTCACCCTGTGTGCTCCTCGACGATCTCCTTGATCTTCTGCGCGACGTCTGCCGCGCTGCCGTTCAACATCTCCGCGCCCTCGCCCTTCGGTGGCACGAACATCTTCTTGACCTGGTACGCGGGCTCCCCGAGATCGCCGGGCTGGCGCACGTCGATCTCCTTCTCCTCCGCCTGCTTGATCGCCCGGAGCGTCGCGTAGCGAGGTTCGTTGATCCCCGTCTGGATCGTGAGAAGCGCCGGAGTGTCCACCTCGACCACATCCAGGACGCCGCCCTCGAGCTCTCGGTTGACCGTCGCGTTGCCGTCTCCCAGCTCGATCTTCGTCACGACGGCCACGCGGGGCAGGTCGAGGAGCTCCGCGAGAGCCGTCCCGGTCGCGGCCTGGACTGCGTCCGCCGACTGGACGCCGGCGAACACGAGGTCGGGATTCTCGGCTCGAACGACCTCCGCGAGCGCCCGGGCGACCTGAATCGGGTCGAGCCAGGCGTCGGAATCGACGCGGATGCCCCGGTCGGCGCCCATGGCGAGGCACCGCCGCATCGCCTCTTCTGCGTCCTCGGGCCCGACGGAGACGACCACGACCTCGCCGTCGGCGGCGGCTTCGCAGAGGCGCAGCGCCTCCTCGGTCGCGTAGGTGTCCCACTCGTTGAGGGCGTAGTCGAGGTAGTCGGGATCGACGTCCCGCTCGTCGGCGGTGAACTCGACTTCGTCGCCAAGGACGGCGACCTGCTTGACGCACACGACTACCTTCACGGCGTGGAGTATCCCTTCCCTTGAGGCGGATTCGCTTGCACTGCCTCTTCCGCGGAAAACGCGAAGCGTTTTACGCGGTTAACACCGCCTCGCGCTCGATGACCGCGCGCTCGCGCTTGAAGGGCAGCGGCACCTCCGGGTTGTCCGAGTCGATCTCGCGGGCGAGCCGGTGCCCGTCGAAGATGCAGTCCGCGGTGAGCCGCGGCGCGACGCAGTCGCCGATCCGGTAGAAGCCGGTGATGCCCTCGCTCGAGAGCGTGTCGATCCCGACCTTGTCCTTCAACTCGCGGTAGAGCGCCTCGTTCGAGCGCCGCTGCGTGACGAGGACGACCGCGTCCGCTTCCCACTCCGTCAGGTGCTCCTCGTCGTAGACGTGCGCGGAGGTGAGGCCGCCGTTTCCGATCTGTGTGGGCATCTGGTACGTGACCATCTCCACCTTGAGCTGGTGGAGGCGCCGGTGCATGTTCGGCGCCTCGAGCGTGAAGTGCATGTAGGGAGCGTGGTGCCCGAGATGGGTCATGATCGTGACCTGCTTGCCCTCGGCGGCGAGTTTCTCGGCGAGCGAGACGCCCATGTAGTAGCCGTCGTTGTCGACGATCACGACGCGTTTGCCGGGCACTTCCTTGCCGTCCCGCATGATCTGCTCCGGCGTGAGGATGTTCGGCTTGGACGCGTCCGCGCCGGGGATCGTGTCGTGCGTCGCTCCGTTCAGGCCGTCCGTCGCCCAGTAGCCGCCGGTCGCGATGACGACGAGCTCGGCTCCGTAGTCCTTGACGCCGTCCGCGTCGAGCTCGGTGTTCGGAATGAACTCGACGTTCCTCAGCTTGTCGATCTGGATCTTCCGGTAGTTGACGACGCGGGCCCATTCGCCCAGGCCGGGGAGTTGCGGGACCCAGCGCATGATCCCGCCCATGTCGTCGGAGCCCTCGACCAGGTGGACGCGGCGCATGCCGCGCTTGCCGAGGATCATCGCGCACTCCATCCCGGCGGGCCCGGCGCCGACGACGAGGACGTCGTTGTCCGCGTTCGTGGCCGGATCGAACTTCTCGGGATGCCAGCCGCGGCGGTACTCCTCGCCCGCGGTCGCGTTCTGCGTGCAGATGAGCGGCGGCCCGCCGATCTCCCAGCGGGAGATGCAGATGTTGCAGCCGATGCATTCGCGGATGTCGTCTAGGCGCCCTTCGTCGATCTTCAAGGGGAGAAAAGGATCGGAGATGGACGGGCGGCAGGTGGCGATGATGTCCAGCGAGCCGCCGTTGATCGCCTCCACCATCAGGTCGGGGCTCGTGAAGCGGCCGACCCCGAGGACCGGCTTCTTCGAGACGTCCTTGACCGCCTTCTGCCACGGGAGCATGCGGCCGGCGGGGTAGAAGCGCGACGGGGTCGCGTCCTCGCCCCACTCGGAGATGCCGGACACGTTGATGTCCCAGACGTCCACCATGTCGTCGACCAGCTCGACGAAGGGAAGGCAGTCGCGCTCCAGCTGCGTTCCCGCCTCGCCCATGAACATGTCCGTCGACATGCGGACGGCGATCGCACAGTCGTCCCCGACCGCGTCCTTCACCTGCTCGATCGTCTCGCGCCAGAAGCGGGCGCGGTTCTCGAGCGAGCCCCCGTACTCGTCCGTTCGCCGGTTGTAGTACGGCGTCAGGAACTGCTGCGGCAGATAGGAATGCGAGCCGTAGACGTAGACGATGTCGAAGCCGGCCTCGCGGGCACGCTTGGCTGCCTCGACGTAGAAGCCCTGCACCTCCCGGATGTCGTCCTTGTCCATCTCCTTGGGATAGGTGAGGTGCTCGAAGTCGCTCGGAATCTGCGACGGGGCGCGGGGGACGGCCCGCGACTCCATGCAGGGCGCGTGCGGGCCGCCGTACCAGAGCTCGGCGGCGGCGAGCGCTCCGTGCTCGTGGAGCATGTCGCACATGAGCCCCAGGTTCTTGATGTCGTCGTCGTCCCAGAGGCGCGCCGAGACCCGGTGCGTGTCGTCGGATTCCGGATGGATGGAGCAGTACTCGGTGCAGCAGGCGCCGTAACCCCCTTCGGCCTTCATGGCGCGAAAGTAGGCCTGGCTCATCGGCTTCTCCGACCCGAATCCGTTGCAATGCGGGATCTGGTAGAAGCGGTTCTTCATCATCTTCGGGCCGAGCTGGATGGGCTCGAAGAGAATGTCGTACTTGGGGTCACGCGCCATTCGTCGCAGCCTCCTTTGGACGGCGGGGGAGAGCGCGATTCTCCAACCGTTGCGCCTTTTCCGCAAGCAGCAGGGGGAACGAGAAAGGGGCGGCCGGAGGCCGCCCCTTCGATCGTGAACTCTCGTGAGCTAGATAACGGTGGCCGTACCGTGCGCCGGCACGATTAGCTCCTCGGGGACGGACGGAGTCTCCTCACGCCAGTGCGGCGGTTCCTTGTCCTGAACGATCCGCCGGAACAGGAAGAGGACGAGCGAGGCGGCGAGGACGCTGAAGCCGATGATCTTTTCCTTGGTACCGCCGTAAACGGCCCCGCCGCCGGCTATCTGGAACCAGCCGACGCCGACGACGGTGAAGACGACGAAGGCGGCACAGAGCACGCCGGCGATCCAGGTCCAGTAGTCGGGCAGCCTGATCGGGCGCGGCCAGAGCGGCCTGTCCCTGCGCAGAAGAACGTACCCGGACAGGGCGAAGACATGCGCGAGAACGTAGCCGATGTTGCTCGCGACCAGAATGCCGAACAGGTTGCCGACGAAGAGGACGAAGAGGATGTTGATCCCCATGTCCAGGGTCATAGCGTAGCCGGGCACGTTGAAGCGATTGAGACGCCCGAGCTCCTTGATCGTCAGCCCGTCGCGAGAGATGCCGTAGAGCGCGCGGCTTCCGTCGGCCGTCGCCGTGTTCATGGAGATGATGAAGCTCGCGAGGATGACGACGACGAAGAAGTTCGTCGCTCCAGAGCCGACGAGCTGGTTCAGCGCGCCGACGTAATCAAAGAGCTCTACGGTCTCGGTGCCGACACCACCGACGAGACCGAGCGGAAGGAGCGTGTAGACGAACAGCGAGAAGAGGGCGGCCGAGAGGAGCGCCTTCCTCGTGTCGTTGACCGTGTCCTTGTACTCGGGGGCGAACGTCGCACACGTGTCCACGCCCCCGGCCGACCAGATCATGATCCAGATCCACACCAAGGCGAGCTGCCAGCCTCCCCAGGCGAGGCCCGCATCGTTGAGCTTGTAGGTGAGGTTCGCGGAGTCGAAGTCGCCGTTCAGGAACGGCAGGAAGATGAAGCAGAAGAGCGGGATCATGAGCAGGAGCCCGGACAGGTAGTTGAACGCCACGCCCACGCGCGTGCCGAAGACGTTGAACACCCAGACGGCGAGAATCAGCCCGATCGCGATCAGGTGCTGAAGCCCGATGTGGACGCTGCCCGTGCTGAAATACCCGGCGTCCAGGTGCGCGCCGCCGAACGCGTACGTTCCGTACGGTTCATTCGGGAACCACGCGGCTTGCGCGATGTAGCCGCAGAACAACCCCAGGAACGAAAGGACGACGGACCAGCCAATCCAGTAGCCGAACGTGGCGACCGGACCGACGAGGGTCGTGTACTTGCGCCACCCCTCGTTCGCGTACAGGGGAAAGCCTCCCGACTTACCGGGGAACATGGCGGCGAGCTCCGAGTAGAGCACCATCACGGGGACGATGATCGCCGCGGTGAGCCCCCAGAGGAACACCGAGCCCCAGCCGCCGAGGTCGAGGACCGTCCAGCCGAGCGCTCCGAGAAGGAAGCCGGGGTTCGCAAGCGCGAGGACGAATCCGTCGTACCAGCGGAGAGTCTTGATGAGTTGCCGTTCTTCGACGACTGCGTGGGCCACCGCAACCTCCTTGCTTCGCCTCTATTTGGTCGGACCGGGTGGCCGACCGTACCAGGGTCGGCGGACGGTTTCAATCTCCCGAGAAAGCCACTCCAAACATGCGGAGCCCGGCAATACAATCGTCAGCGATGAAGCGGCCGCCGATCACGATCACCTGTGAGTGCGGCGACACCGAGAGTGTTGCCTACGGCGAGCGCTGGGAGTGCGAGCGCTGCGGCCGCCGCTGGAACACCCGGCAGATTCCGGCGGAGGAGTACGAGGGCCTGCTCCGGCGGATGCGACGCCTCAGGCTGCACGTGCTCGGGTTCGCTGTCGCCGTCGCGGCGGTGTTGGTCCCGCTCATCGTCTTCGTCAACGCCAGCTTCATCTTCCTTGCTCCGATAGCGGCCTTCCTCTGGATCTTCCTCTATCTGCCTTTTTGGCGGCGCAGCGTCCGACGCGCAGCGGCGAGCGCGCCGCGCTGGGAGCTACACCCCGACTGACATGCCGACCCTCCGGCGTCAGATTCCCCGGAAAGACGCCTCGTCGGTCTTGGTCGAGACCCGGCCGGTCCTGCTCGCGACGCTCGAGGTCGGCTTCGATCCGGTCGCCGCCGAGTTTGCCGTCGACGCCGCCGTGGAGGCCGGCCAGCCGCTCATCATTGCGAACGTCGTCGAAATGCCGCTGGGCCCGATGTGCGTGCTGATGGGTTACGGCGCGCTCGATCCAGCCGGCGACGACGCAGCCAAACTCCGTGCTCCGGCCGAGCTCGCTCAGTCCCTGGGCGTGCCCGTCGAGCGGCTGCGCGTGCGCAGCCCGCACCCCCTCGACGCGCTGCTCGAGCTCGTGGCCGAGCGCGCGCCCGGCCTCCTCGTCTTCGGACCGGACCGGGTGAGGCTGAAGCCGCGCCTCTATCGAAGGGCGGTAAAGAAGATCAGGGCGGGCGTCGGCTGCCTGGTCTGGCTCCCCGAGTAGCGGTCGGGGTCACGCGAAGGACGGCATCACCTCGTCGTGGATGAGGCGGAGTTGCCCGTTCACGTCCGGCACGTCGACATCCCGCCCCGTAAAAGCCTTCACGATCGCCGGATCGGTGATGCAGCAGATGAAGTGGTTGACGCCCGTCGACTCGATGTCTTTGATCCTCGCGACGCACTCCTCGGGGGTGCCGGCGATGGAGAGAGTCTCGGCGATCTCCGGTGTGGTGAGGTCGTAGGCGGTGTCGAGCTCGCCCCGGCCGAGGGCCTCGACGATCGTATTCGTCTCCTCCGGGTCGATGCCATGCCGCTCGAGCTGTTCTTCGGGCATGGCCGAGAGGTAGAAGGCGACGATCGACCGTGCCGTCTTCTTGGCCTCCGCCGAGTCGGGCGCGCAGGTGATCACGCACCAGGCACCGATGTCGAGCGCGCGCCAATCCTTCCCCGCTCGTTCGGCCCCGATCTTGAGGTGCTCGACGAGATACTCGTACGCCTCTTTCGAGTAGCTGAGCGCGTGATGGCATCCGTCCGAAAGCTCGCCTGCGGCCTCGAATGACTTCGGACCCCGCATGGCGCCGATCATGAGCGGCAGGTGCTCCTGTACCGGTCGCGCGAAGGTGAACAGGCCTGTGTAGTTGTAGAACTCGCCGTCGAAGGTGATCGCTCCCTCGTCGAGGAACGTGCGGATCACGTGGTGGGCCTCCTTGACGCGCGAGAGCGGCTTCATCCGGGCCCAGTCCAGGCCGTACTGGCTCAGCAGCCCGAAGTTCCCGATCGAGAAGACTCCCTCCGCCCGGCCGCCGCTGATCTCGTCGAGCGTGGCGAGCGATTGGGCGAGCAGTGTCGGCTCGCGCAGGACGATCCCCGACAGGCTGGGTCCGAACCTCAGGTTCTTCGTCTCCTTCGCGGCGGCGGCGAAGAGGACCCACAGGTCCTTGTGCCAGGTCTCGTCAGCCGCGTAGCAGGCGTGATACCCGAGCTCGTCGGCCGTCTTGATCATCTCCATCGAGTCGGCGAGCGGGTAGTCGAGCAGTGTCGCGTAGCTGAACTTCATTTCCTCCTCCTCACGTGAGGGCTCAATAGGTCTTCGCCGTGAGCCCGCCGTCCACGAGGATCGGCGCGCCGTTGACGAACGAGGACTCGTCGGAGACCAGGAAGACGACGGCCGCCGCGACCTCGAGCGGGTGGGCGATCCGCTTCCCCGGATAGGCGGCCTCCATCTCTCGGCGGGCAGCGACAGGGTCGTCGGTCCCGTCGAAGTACTGCTGGATCATCGGCGTCTCCATGTCACCCGGGCAGACGCAGTTGCAGCGGATTCCGTCGAGTGCGTAGTCGATTGCGATCGCCTTCGTGAGCCCGAGGACACCGGTCTTCATCGCCGTGTAGGCGGCGAGATAGCCGTCGCCCGTGAAGGAGAGGATGGAGCCCACGTTGACGATCGACCCGCCGTCGCTCTCCCGCATAGCAGTGACCGCGTGCTTGCAGCCCCAAAACGCTCCCGTCAGGTGGGTGGCGACGAGATCGTCCCACTGCTCGTTCGTCGTTTCATGCAGACGCCCCTCGCCGAGGATGCCCGCATTGTTGACCATGAAGTCGAGCGAGCCGAACTCGGTGCGGCAGCGGTCGATCGCCGAAACGACGTCCTCTTCGCGTCGGACGTCGCCCTGGACGAAGACGGCGATTCCACCGAGCGCGGCTACCTCCTCGGCGGCGGTGCGGCCTGCCTGCGCGTCCCGTGCGACGGCGACGACGCTGGCTCCCTCGCGGCAGAGTGCGAGGAGGGTCTCGCGTCCGAGTCCTCGCGATGCGCCGGTGACGACGCCCGCCTTTCCGGCGCAGCGCATCGGCTTACCCTTCCACCTCGATCTCCTTCAGGAGTTCCTCGCCCGAGATGACCGAGTCGGCGAAGTGGTCGTGCATCCAGGCCAGGTGCTCCCAGCGTGAGTCGACGATCCGCTGCGTGTCCCAGGCCGGCATGTCCTGTTGAGGCGTGTGCTCGGTCATGAGCGAGGGATCCACTTCGTAGACGTGGTCGAAGCGCATGACGACGTCCTCCTTGATGCGCTTCGCGTCCGGCGGCTTTTGCGCCGCGAGCCGAAAGCCGATCATTCCTCATCCTCCTCGTACGCCTGGTCGAGCAAGTACTTCCCCGGGTTCATCACGTTGAGTGGATCCAGGGCGCGCTTGATCTTCTTCATCACCTCGAAGCCTCCCCCTAGCTCGAGCGGGACGAGATCCACCTCGCCTTCGCGACAAGAGCCATGGCAGGCCGAGATCGAGCCGCCGTGCTCGAGTGACACTGCCGCGATATCCCGCTTTGCTTCGACCCACGCGGCCCAGCTCTCGTCGTCCCACTGCATCTCCCAGATGCCGATGTCGATCTCGGTGAGATAGTCCCCCCACGGCTTGAAGGCTCCGTTCGTGTAGGCGAACATCCCCCAGTCGTCGAACATGTCGAAGCGCTCGCAGAGGCTTGCCGCGATCGCGTGCCATTTTTCTCGCACGGCAGGGAGCTGGCTGTACGGGATCGACGCGTCCTCGCAGTGCCAGCTCATCGGCGCCACCTGTCCGTTTCGCGTGCGTCCGTGGAGCGGCGTCGCGTAGCGGTCGTGCCGGGAGGCCCAGTCGCCTTGCGAGATTTCGTCACCCAGGTAGGTTCCTCCCGTTTCGAGCCCGATCTTGAGGAGGCGCTTCGCTGCGGGGCGCACCTCGTCGACGGTGCCGTACATCGCGGTTGCCACGACCGAGCGGACGTCGGGCGCCTGCGGGATGTAGGCCTCGTCGTCGCGGCGGAGATATGCGACTTTCCACTCGTCGAAGAGGACGACGCCTGCCAGGGTGGCCAGCCCGGAGCGGGCGAGCGCCCCCGTCGAGTGCCACGCGCTCGCGTAATCCGGATAGGCGAAGAAGGCCGAGAACTCGGCTTCCGGCCGCGGAACCAGCTCGAGGGTTGCTTCGGTGACGATGCCCAGCGTCCCCTGGTGACCCATGAACAGGTGCTTGAGCTGGTACCCCGAGGACGACTTGCGCACCTTGCTCCCGCCCCCGTCGCCGACCCGGATGAGCTCGCCCGTCGGCAGGACGATCTCGAAGCTGATGACGAGGTCGCGCGTATGGCCATAGCGGCCGCCGATCAGCGACCAGCCGCTCGTGCCGATCCGACCGCCGACGAGCGAGCACGGGTACGACGCCGGGTTGTCCGGATAGATGTACCCGTGCCTGCGCAGCTCCTCGTTCAGCTTGAGCATGTTGATGCCGGGCTGGACGGTGACGGTCCGGTCTTCGTGGTCGAGCTCGAGGATGCGGTTCATGAGCTTGACGTCCACCATGATCCCGTGCCGAAGCGGCACGGCCCCGTCAGTCAGGCCCGTGCCCCCCGCGCGCGGCACGACCGGGATCCTCCGACGGTTGGCGAGCTTGACCACTTCGGCAATCTGCTCCGCGGCCGTCGGCAAGACGACGACCTGCGGGACGTACTCCTCCCAGCGATGCGTGGGAAAGGGCGCGGGCACGCGGGCGCGGTTGAAGAGCGCCGACTTCCCCGTCAAGACGTGCTCCTCGCCGCAGATCGCGACGAGCTCTTCGACAACCGCCTCGTCGAGGGTCGCAACGGCCATTCTCAGACCTCGAAACCGGCCGCTTCGGCCACGAGCTCCATGAGGTCGTAGACCTCGATCCCCTGGTCTCGACCCTGCTCCTCGAGCGGGCGCTCCGACCACGGGCAAGCGGAGACGAGCGTGTCGACCTCGAGCAACGCAGCCTGCTCGATGCGACGCCGGCTGATCTCCGCCGTGAGGTCCGGCCGCTCGAGCGGAAGGCCGCCGCCCGCGCCGGAGCAGTACGACCATTGCGTGACGTGGTCGACGTCCTTGAACGTGATGCCGGGAATGGCCCGCAGGACCTCGCGGGGCGACTCATGGATTCCCATGCGCTTGTTGAGGCGGCACGCGTCGTGATAGGTGACCGTCCGGTCGATCGGGACCGTGAGCTCGAGCCGGCCCTCCCGGATCAGCTCGGCGACGAGGTCGACGACGAGGACGATCTCGAAGTCGTAGTCGTCGCCGAAGAGCTTCGGGTAGACGTCGACGAAGGTGAGGTAGTCGTGCGGGTCGAGGCAGAGGATCCGCTTGGCCCCGACCTTGCGCCAATCGGCGACGTTGTGCTCCGCCATGCGGTAGCCGAGGTCGTTGTAGCCCATCTCGTAGGCAGGGCCGCCGCAGCACCACTGCTCCCTCATGAGCCCGAACTCGACCCCCGCCTTCTGCAACACCACTGCGACGGCTCGTGGAACCGAGGTGCGGTAGAAGGCGGCCTCGCAATCGCAGAAGAGGATGGTCTCGCCCCCCACCGGAATGTCGAGCCCGGTGGCCCAGTTGCGCACCTTGCCCTGCGAGACCTCCAGATTCCAGCCGAGCACCGGCTCGTTGCCCCAGCGGTCGGTCAGATCGTTCCAGCGCTTCCAGTTCGGCTGATGGATCTCGTTCTCGACCGCCATCGTACGCATGGCCTTGACGAGGTCGACCGTGCGCTGGCGGAAGCGGTAGAAGTCTCCTGTGAAGAGCGTGTTGGGGCAGCGCAGCTCGCACGCGCCACACATCGTGCAGTGGACGTAGTCGCGGGCCACGTCCTCGATCCCCAAGTGTCCCTTCTCCATCGCGACGACATTCGCGTGGAAGGCCGTCGGCGTGTGGGCCTCGTCCCGGGTCACTTGCATCACCGGGCAGACCTCGCGGCAGAACTTGTGGCCCGAGCTGTAGCAGTTGTAGGCGGCGTTGCGCCACTCGTCCAGGAACTCTTCCGACGGAGCCCCGTTCGAGGCTTGCCCAGCTCTTGTCTCCTCCGACATGCGACTCCTCTCGTGCGCCCCCTGCGAGCCTCGCGATGCTAGAGGGCTGGGATATAAGTGTCCAGGTGCTTCGGCGGAAACCGGTCATCGGCCTCTCTCTCGGTCTACAGGACTTCGGGAACTACGCCGGCGTGGGCCACCAGCGCCCGGTCGCCCTTGCAGGCGGCATCCCGCTCATGCTGCCGCAACTGGACGGGGAGTATCTCGACGATGCCCTCGACGCCTGCGACGGCGTGCTGCTCGGCGGCGGCCGGGACATCGAGCCGGGCCGCTACCGCCAGGAGCCGCATGAGCTCCTCACGGTCACCGATCCGCTCCGAGACGCCTTCGAGCTCGAGCTCGTCGAGCGCGTGCTAGACCGGGGTCTCCCCCTCCTGGGCATGTGCCGCGGCATCCAGGTGTTGAACGTCGCGCTCGGTGGCACCCTCGTCCAGGACGTCACGCTGGTTCCGGACTGGGTAGACCACGCGACCGACCGGGGGTGGGTCCGCTGGAAGGAGGTCGAGCGCGCCTCCCTCGCCGGCGAGGTCGGAGTACCGGCGCATCCCCGACACCCGATCTCGGTCGAGCCGGGAAGTCGCCTCCACGACGCGCTCGGTGTTCGAGAGATCGAGGTGGACAGCTTCCACCACCAGGCGCTGGGCGAGGTTGCACCCGAACTGAAGGTGGTCGCGCGCGCGCCGGACGGGGTCGTAGAGGCGGTCGAGCTCGAGGGCGATGCTTGGGTGGTCGCCGTGCAATGGGAGCTCCAGGAGGAGTGGCGGGTCGACCCACGGTTTCTCGAGCCGTTCGCCGCCTTCGTGCGCGCAGCGGCCCGAGACCGCTGAGGACGCAGACGCGTTCCGCGCGCCGTCTCGTGTAGCTCGCCTAGCATTCACCTTAGGTGTGCCGGGAAGTCTGGTCGGCGTGGCTAGCCCATGACCGAGATCTCAGACTTCGGAGCCATCGTCCTCATCGTCACCGGGGGCTTCGCGCTCGCGGTTCTCTCGACGAAGCTCACAGAGCGGATTCCGGTTCCGAGCCCCGCCATCTTCTTGCTGGCCGCGGCCGTGCTCTCCGATCTCTGGCCGCGCGCGTACGAGGTGGTTCCGATCGAAACCGTGGAGCGGATCGCGGTCGTGGCGCTGGTCGTGATCCTCTTCAACGGGGGGATCGACCTCGGCCTGCGAAGCTTCCGGGCCGTTGCCGGCCCGATCCTCGCCCTGGGCGTGCTCGGGACATTCGCGACGGCGGGCATCGTCGCGGCCTTCGCCCATTACGCACTCGGATTCGACTGGATCCTCGCGGGTATCGCCGGAGCGGCCCTCGCCCCGACGGATCCGGCCGTCATGTTCTCGGTGCTCGGCTCGCACGAGATCGAAGGGCGTTCAGGTGACACGCTCGAAGGTGAGGCGGGAGTGAACGATCCCGTCGGCATCGCCTTGATGGTCGGGATAATCGAGCTCGCGACCCACGACGACGCCTCGTTCTTCGTCGTCCTGCGGGAGTTTGTGGTCGAGATGGGCATCGGTTCGGCGACCGGCCTCGGGGGTGGCTTTCTGCTCGTCCACCTGCTCCGGCGTGTGCGACTTCCCAGCCAGAGCCTCTACCCCGTACTGGCGCTCGCCCTCGCTGGAGCTCTCTACGGAATCACCGCCCTGGCGCACGGCTCGGGCTTCCTGGCCGTGTTCGTCGCGGGGCTCTTCGTCGGCAGCGCGGGCATGCCGTACAAGGACGAGCTGGAGCGCTTTCACGGCTCGCTGGCAGCACTGGCCGAGCTGGTTGTCTTCGTCGCGCTCGGGCTCACGGTCAGCATCGGTTCTCTGAGCGGCCGTGTCTGGCTCGAAGGGATCCTCCTCGCCCTCCTCCTCGCTTTCTTCGCACGTCCGCTGGTCGTTGCAGCGACGCTCGCGCCGGCCCGCTTCCGCTGGGCCGAGCGTGCCTTCGTCGCCTGGAGCGGTCTCAAGGGGGCCGTTCCGATCCTTCTCGCTGCGTTTGCGGTTCTCGGTGATGTGGCTGGAGCTGACCGGGTGTACGGAATCGTCTTCGTGGTCGTTCTCGTCTCCGTCGTCGGCCAGGGCACCCTGGTCCCCCTCGTGGCGCGGGCGCTCGGCATCCCGATGCGAGTCGCCGGCTCTTGACGCAGCTACTATGAGGACGAGCGATGAGGCTCGCTCTATAACCGCCCTGCGGGGCTGATGGCCTCTACCCAACGTAGTCGGAAGCTGCTGGAGGTAGAGCCGTGGAGCCGGTCCAACTCGCTGCAATCCTTGCCGCCGTAGTCGTCGTCGCCTCGCTGGTCTCGGTGGAGCTCGGCGTGACAGTCGCCTTGCTCGAGCTGACGCTCGGAGTCGTCGTCGGAAACGTCTTCGACCTCGGTAGCGCAGAGTGGCTCGACTTCATTGCCAAGTTCGCCTCGATCGTCCTCACGTTTTTGGCCGGGATGGAGGTCGACCCTGACTACATGCGGCGGCGCCTCTCCGCTTCGCTCGGCATCGGCTTCACGTCTTTCGTCGGGCCGTTTGCGGTCGCCTCGCTGGTCTCCTACTTCTTGATCGGCTGGACCCTGAAGGCGTCACTCATCGCCGGCACGGCTCTCTCGACCACCTCGTTGGCCGTCGTCTACGCCGTGCTCGTCGAGCGGGACCTGGTCAGGACCGAGGTCGGAAAACTCCTGATGAGCGCCACGTTCGTCACAGACATCTGCACGGCCGTCGCGCTCTCCGCGATCTTCATCAAGCCAAACGCCTGGTTTCCGGTCTTCCTCGTCGTTTCGCTCGCGCTTGTCTTGGCGCTGCCGCGGGTGGCGCCGTGGTTCTTCCGCCGTTACGGCGACCGGGTGATCGAGCCGGAGATCAAGTTGGTCTTCGCCTGCCTCTTGCTCCTCATGGTCCTCGCCGATCTGGCGAACGGTCACGCCGTCCTCCCGGCGTTCGTCCTCGGCCTCGTGATGAGCCGGCACTACGCCGAGCACAGGGAGGAGCAGAAACGGTTGAGGGTCGTGGCGTTCGCCTTCCTCACGCCGTTCTTCTTCCTAAAGGGCGGGTTGAACGTCTCGCTCGGCGCCGTCTTCGCGAACCTCGGCCTGCTCGGGGCGTTCTTGCTCACGAAGATGGTGCCGAAGATTGCCTTCATCTTCCCTCTTGCGCGCAGAGCCGTGCCGAGGCATGCGACCTTCACGACGCTCCTCATGAGCACGGGCCTGACCTTCGGAACGATCTCGTCGCTCTACGGATTGACGGCCGGGATCATCGACCGGACGCAGTTTTCGTTGCTCGTCACTGTCGTGGTTCTCTCGGCCGTCGTCCCAACGGCAATCGCCGAGCGCTGGTTCCTCCCCGAGCCATCGGACGAGCAAGAGGCTGACCGCCGCGTTCCGATCCCGGCCGAGGAGTTCGTCTAACCGGCGGCGGGCTTCGTAGGATGCCGGGGCCGCCGTGACGCTCTCCCAGCTTGCCCTCACCATCGCGATTCTGGGCGGGCTCGGCCTGCTCGCCAGCCGCTTCGGCCTCTCGGCCATTCCCGCCTATCTGCTCGCCGGCCTCCTGCTCGGGCCGAACGAGCCCCGCGCTCTGAGCGTCATCGAGCCCTCCGAGGTGACGACGTTCGTCGCCGAGCTCGGCATCATCTTCCTCCTCTTCTTCCTCGGGCTCGAGTTCACGTTTGAACGGCTCCTGCGGAGCGGCCGCCACCTCGGCCTGGGTGGATCGATCGACCTCCTGCTGAACGCGGCCGTCGGCTTTCTCGTCGGCCTGGTCGCCTTTGGGCCCAGCTTCGCGGCGGTCATCCTCGCCGCGGCCATCTACGTCTCCTCGAGCGCGGTGAGCGTGAAAGGCCTGATCGATTTCCGCCGCCTCGCCGACGACGAGACCGACGTCATCCTCGCCATCCTCGTCATCGAGGACATCGTCATCGCCGGCGTGCTCGGATTTGCCGCCGCCGGCGGCGGAGGTGTCAGCCCGACGCTCGTCGCGGTTGGCAAGGCGCTCGGCTTCATCACGGTCTCGCTGGCCGCCTCGCGCTACCTCGCGCGTGCGATCGACGCGGTCCTCGACCGGCTCCCGAGCGAGTTCTTCCTCCTCTTCACCTTCGCTCTCCTCGTCGGGATGAGCGCAGGGGCCGACGCGCTCGGCCTTTCCGAGGCGATCGGGGCTCTGATGGCGGGCGTCGTGCTGGCGGAGACCTCGGTCCGACGCGAGATCGAAGAGAGGTTCCTCTCCTTCCGCGACATCTTCGCGGCGCTCTTCTTCTTCGTCTTCGGCCTCACGATCGACGTCGGCGCGGTCAGCGACATCGGCTGGATCCTCGCGCTCGCCGTCGTGCTTTCAGTTCTCGCCAAGCTCGTGGCGGGCTACTCGGCGGGCGTGGTGGGCGGCTTCAACCGGCGTCAGAGCCTCAACGTGGGCGCCGCGCTGGTCGCGCATGGAGAGTTCACGATCATCCTCGCCCAGATCGCGGCAGGGAACTCGGCGATCTCGGCCGGCGATCGCGAGGATCTCGCGGCCTTCGCCGGTCTGTATGTGCTGGCCACCGCCACCCTTGGCGTCATCCTGATGAAGGAGTCGAAGCGAATCGGCCGCTTCCTCTTCCCCCCGCCTAGACTGGAAAGGACGAGCAATGCCGTCTGAGCTGCGAGAAACCCGTCTTCCCGGCGTCGGCACGAAGTTCACCTTCGAGACCGCGCACGGGAGTCGCGTCGCGGTGATCCAGCACGTCGACGGAATGCGCGAGCTCTACGTCTTCGCGCGGGCGGACGACGAGGAGCCGCGCGCGGTCCTCCAGCTCGAGGACGACGAGTCCCGGCAGCTGGGAGCCGTCCTCGGCGGGGCCTACGAGCGGCCCAAGATCGTCGAGGACCTGGAGATGGCCCTGGGCGAGCTCGCGATCGAGTGGGTCCGGGTGCCTGGTGGGAGCCCAGCGATCGGCCACACGCTGGCCGAGTGTGGGTTCCGCGCGCGGACGGGTGTGACCATCATCGCCATCCTGCGCGAGCCCGAGCCGATCAGCGGCGCGCAGCCCACGGATGTGATCCAGGAGGGTGACACGCTCGTGACGGTCGGGAAGCTCGGCCAGTACCCCGAGTTCCGACGGCTCCTCGGCGAGGGTCCGATCGAAACGGACTAAACCTACTGTTAGAGGCCTGATGTGAAACTCGGCTCCGTCGCCGAGATGGGTTCGCCTCCCCACTCAGCGCGTTCTCGATTGACACAGACGTCACAAAGGTCCATGATCGAACGACTGCCCGCAGAACGCGGGCGGACCCTCCAGGGAGAGGAGAAAGGTCTTGCGTGTCTCAGGTTCGAAGAAGAAGAAGTGGATTGCCGCGACCGTCGGAGTGGCGGTGATCGGAACGTTCGTGACCGTGGCTCTCGCATCGCACACGCCATTCAATTTCACGGTGACCCCTCTCGTCACGGGGAACCTGGCCACCAAGGTCAAGCTGAAGAGCGACGGGGTCAAGTTCCAGACGAAAGAGCCGACCGACGTTCGCGTCGCGAGGGTCGACATGGCTCCGGGCGCCTACAGCGGCTGGCATCACCACCCGGGCCTCGTGATCGTGACTGTGTTGTCGGGTGCGGTGACCTTCACGAATTCAGACTGCAGCTCGAAGACGTACGGGCCGGGCCTTCCGAACGGTGCCGTGTTCATCGAGAGCGGTGACGACCCGCGCCAGGCCTCGAGCACCGCTGGGGCGACCACCTATGCGACGTTCGTTGCGCCGCACGCCGATCCGCCCGTCTTCACGATCGCCGACCACGACGCGCCTGGCTGCCCGTAATTGGCACGAGCCGCGGATTCCAGGGATCCGGGTCCGTAGAAGGGCGCGTTTGCAAGACCTGCCCCGGTGCCCGGCTCGTAGCCGGCGCCGGGGCGACGCGACGGAGCCGTCCAGCGCTGGTCGCGACGTCAACGGCGACGAGCGACGTCCGCCAAACCCTCCTAGCTGCGCGGACGCGTTTTCCCGGGGTCGTAGATCGGAAAGTCGGAGACGGTGGCGGTGGTCGTCCCCTCGCCGACTGCGACCTCGACCTGCTCACCCTTCTTGGGGAAGCGGGTCTCGAGCACCGCGAGGCCGATCACCTGTCCGAGCGTCGGGCTCTCGCACGGGCTCGTGAGTGTCCCCGCCGCTCCGCCGTCCTTGGTGACGGCGGCGCCGTACTCCGGGACCTCGCTTCCTTCGAGAGCGAGAGTGACCATGCGCCGCGGCGGCGCCTTGGCCGTCTCCGCGAGCGCCGGCTTGCCGTGGAAGTCACCCTTGTCGAGGCGGATGACCTTGTCGAGCGACATGTCGAAGGGATCGGTCTCGTGCTGGAAGTAGTCGTAACCGATGAAGATCAGCCCCGACTCAATGCGCAGCATCTCGACCGCGGCCAGCCCGTACGGCTTCGCGCCCGCGCCGATGAGCGTGTCCCAGAGCTCCTTCGCATAATCGGGGTCGGTGAAGATCTCGTAACCGAGCTCGCCCGAGTAGCCCGTCCTGGAGACCCAGCACGGCACTCGTCCGACGTGCACCTGGTGCGGGAAAAAGCGGAAGTAACCCAGGTTCTCCACCTCTTCATCCGTCAGGTCGGCGAGCAGCTCGCGTGACCGGGGACCTTGGAGCTGGACGTGCGGGAGCTTCTCCGTGATCGGCTCGATCTCCACGGACATGCCGGACACGACGTCGTTGAAGTGATCGAGGTCGGAGTCGAGCGCGGTGATCACCCAGCAGCTCGAGTCGGTGAACTTGAAGACGGTGCCGTCGCCCACCATCTTCCCGTTCTCGTCGCAGAAGGGGGCGTAACGAACCTGGCCGATCTCGAGGCCGGCCATGTCGTTCGTGAAGATGCGGTCGGCCGCCTGGAGCGCGTCAGGGCCGCTGAAGTCCCACTTGCGGAGCGGCGACTCGTCCCACACGCCCACGTCGCGGCGCACCGCGTGGTGCTCCGCCACCGGGTCGCCGAAGTGGTTGGGCCAGTACCAGCCCTCCCAGTCCATGAACTCGCAGCCGAGCTCTTCCTGCTTCCGATGGAACGCTGTCTGGATGATCTTCGCCTCGGTGCTCATGGCGCCCAGCCTAACGCCTTCGAGACGGCGTTCGCACGCGCCAGGAGCGGGTGCACGGCGGCGCGCCTCGCGAGCCGGTCGAAGCGGCCGCTCGGCCCCTGCAGACCGAGGATTCCGGCCAGCCGGCCCTCGGCGCCGAAGATCGGCGCGGCGACGGCGTTGAGGTCGCGCTCGCGCTCGCCGGCGGCTTCCGCCCAGCCCTGAGCTCGCGCGCGCTCGACGGCACTCGCGAGCTTGCCGGGATCCGTGAGGGTGCGCGCCGTGAAGCGCTCGAGCCGGCCGGTCGGCAGGTCCACCTCGCCGAAGGTCAGGAGGACCTTGCCCGTGGCCGTCGCGTGGGCGACGCTCGGCCGGCCGAGTCGAGCGACGCTCTGCACGGACGAGCCGCTTTGGACGAAGTCCACCGTCACGGCGTCGCGCTCGCCCGGAACGGACAGAGTCGCTGTCTCCCCGATCTCCTCGACGAGGCTCTCGAGGTGGGGGCGAGCAACCTGGCGAAGGTCGAGGCTGCCGAGCACGACGTTCCCGAGCTGCAGCAGACGCAGGCCGAGGCGATAGCGTCCCGTCTCTTCGACGTGCTCGACGTAGCCGCCGGCCGAGAGCGTCGCGAGGACGCGCGAGACGCTGCTCGCGTTGACTCCCGTCCTCCGCGCGAGCTCGTTCGTGCCGAGCTCGCCGCCCTCGTCCGCGAGGGCCTCGAGCACGCCGACTGCCCGCTCGACGGCGGCGACGTGGCGGACGGCTGGCTTTCCGGTGCGGGCCATGCTACGGTCAGCATGACAGATTTGAAACGCTATTGCCTAGGAGGCAATTGATGGCCGACCTGCCCAGCTCCCGTCCGTACGTCGTCGTCGGCGCCGGGATCCACGGTCTCTCGACCGCGTATCACCTCGCAAAGGAGCTACGCGACCGCGGCCTGGGCTCGGGGCGCGACATCGTCGTGCTGGAGAAGTCGGAGCCGGGCGCAGGAGCCTCGGGCATCGCCTGCGGCGTCGTCCGCAACAACTACTACCAGCCCGCCATGAGCGAGCTGATGCAGGCCTGCGTCGAGGTGTGGGAGTCCGACCCGGCGGCCTATGCGTACAACCCCGTCGGTTACATGGCCATCGGCCCCGCGGTGCAGGAACCCGACCTCGTCGAGGTGTACGAGCGCCAGGAGCGGATCGGCTACCGCTCGACGCTCGTCACCGGGGAAGCCGAGGTCGACCGCTACATGAAGGAGCTCTTTCCCGACTGGCGCGCGCAGGGAGTCACTGTGTGCCTGCACGAGCATCAGGGCGGCTTCGCCTTCAATCGGGAGTCGGTCCTGGGACTCGTCGGCAAATGCCGCTCGGAGGACGTCGAGATCCTCACCGGAGTCGAGGTCACCGGCCTCGAGCTGGGGCAGGACGATGCGGTCACCGCCGTGGAGACGAATCAGGGCCGCATCGCGGTCGGCGAGCAGTTGGTGATCGCGCCGGGCCCGTGGGCACAGCGCTTCTGGGAGCTGCTCGGGCTGCCGCCGACGATCGACATCCGCACCCCGTCGGGAGATGTCGCGCGCGACCGTCCCATGTGGACGTTCTGGAACCTTCAGGAGGGCGAGATCAAGGTCGATCCGCAGACGTTTGCCCTCGCCGACGGCGGCGCCCCGCCGGTGATCCACCTGGACACGGACGCTCCGCTCCACACCGACGACGGCAAGCTCGTGACTGACGAGCTCTGGGGGATCTACTTCAAGCGCGACCGCCACGGCGTCCAAGGCGGCGCCTCGCCGCTCGTCGTCGACGGAGACGTCGACCTTGACCCGTACCCCTCGACAACCGACGTCGACCCGGACTTCCCGGACATGTGGTGCGCGGCCCTGTCCCACTCGATGAGCCGCTTCGAGGGCTGCCGGCCGCTCTACAAGCAGGCCCGCTCAGGCGGTGTCGGCTCGTTCACCGCCGACAACTTCCCGGTGTTCGACTACGTGAAGCCGAACGTCTACACGGTGCTCGACTCGAACCACGGCTACAAGATGATCGGAGTGGGGCGCGAAGTCGCGAAGGTGCTCGTCGGAGAGCACTCGAGCCTGCTCTATCCATTCCGCTTCGAGCGCTTCTCCACGGGCGACCTGCACCCCGTCTCCCACTCGCCCTACCCCTGGAGCTAGCTGTCCCGCCTACACAGGTTGTGAACGGCTGAGGTTCTATCCGGCCCTCCTTTGAGGCTGTGGGTCTTCCCGGACCTACGCTCAAAGGAGGGCGCGGATGTATCTGCACGCTAACGCCAAGCTCGGACTGGGTGGCCGGCTCGCACTGGTGGCCGCGGTCGAGAGAGGCCTTTCCTTGAAGGCGGCCGCGGCCGCCTTCAACGTCTCGCCGGCGACCGTACATCGCTGGTGGCACCGCTGGCTTGATGGCGGCCGCAAGCCGGAGGCGCTTCTCGATCGCTCGAGCCGACCGCACCGCTCGCCGGCGCTGCTCGCTGCCGAGCTGCAGGAGCGGATCTGCGCCTGCCGACGCGAGACCGGCTGGGGGCCGCGGCTGGTCGCAGCAGCGACCGGCTTTGCGCACTCGACCGTCTGGAAGGTGCTCAAACGGGCCGGGATCTCGAGGCCGCCCAAGCCGTTCAAGGAGCCGGTCAACAGCTACGAGTGGCCGTGCCCGGGCGATCTGCTGCACATGGACGTTTCTCGCTACGCCCGCTTCCGTCGGCCGGGCCACAAGGTCACCGGCGACCGCTCACACCGCGCAGGCGGCTGGATGCGGCCCGAGACCAGGGTCGGCTACGACTACGCGCACGCGATCGTCGACGACCACTCCCGCTTCGCGTACGTCGAGCTCCACGACGACGAGAAAGCGGCAACGGTAACCGGCTTCGTCGAACGTGCGCTCGCCCTTTTCGCCGAGCACGGCATCCTCGCCAAGCGGCTGATGACCGACAACGGCTTCAGCTACATCAAGAACCGCTCGCTGCGCGAGCTGCTCGCCGGTCACGGCATCCGACATCTGACCACCCAGCCGTACCGGCCCCGGACCAACGGCAAGGTCGAGCGCTTCCACCAGACGATGGCCCGCGAGTGGGCTTACGGGCTCGCCTACCGCTCACATCGACAACGCAACCAAGCGCTGCCACACTGGCTCAACCACTACAACCGACGACGGCCACACAGCTCGCTCGGAGACCGACCCCCGATCAGCCGCGTTCACAACGTCCGTAGGTAGGACAGCTAGCTACGAGACGTTGAAGTGCTTGACCATCGTGGCCCGATGCCTGTCGCACACGATGGTGTACCTGCCGACCCTCAAGAAGACCGGCGACCAGGTCCTGG
>Ga0209887_1000079_pt1 | contig 25925 bp, 22 predicted proteins | sample GWRWN1_30_40_FD_187230 | JGI IMG/M metagenome (GOLD analysis project Ga0209887, IMG submission 187230) | Riverbed sediment microbial communities from areas with no vegetation in Columbia River, Washington, USA - GW-RW N1_30_40 (SPAdes)... | ecosystem: Environmental > Aquatic > Freshwater > River...
GTCGCCGAAAGGCACCAGCCATAGCCGCGCGGCGAACTGGTGCCGGACCAGCCGCCCGACCAGCGCCCTCGCCTTGGCCTGCGACGTGTCCGCCAGGTACGGCGCCGAGTGGAAGTGGACGAACTCGACCTCGCACCCGCGCTTCTGCATGCGGCACGCGGCGACTGGCGAGTCGATCCCGCCCGAGAGCAGGCCGACGACGCGCCCGGAGACGCCGACCGGCAGCCCCCCCGGTCCCCGCTCGCGATCCATCGAAACCAGCGCCTCATTCGGGAGAAGCTCGACATAGACCGTGAGCGCCGGCTGCGTCAGGTCAACTCGCGTCGAGAAGTGCTTCAACACGAGGGCGCCCAGCTCCCGGTTCACCGCCTCCGAGGTCATCGGAAAAACCTTGAACGTCCGACGCGCCGTGATCCGGAAGGAGTCGAAGCGGCGACCTTCCAGGAGGGCCAGCATCGCGTCCTTGACCGCGTCGAGACTCGGGGCGACGGACAGGCCAGGAGCAAAGTTGGCGATGCCGAACACGGTTCGGACGCGGGCCCGCAGCGCAGCCAGATCGGCGCCGGGCGGGAGGTCGAGGACCAACCGACCGGGCAGCCGCCGCACGCCGCGCACACCGCATCCCGACGTCGCGTTCAGGAGGTTCCGGCCGAGCCGTCGCACGAAGAGCGGACGATTGCCCCCCTTGAGACTGATCTCGTGATAGTGCACGACCACGATGGGTGTCATCGCTGCGGAGGGGAATGCGCGTCACGCTCGACGGACTTGGGGTGCTTCGGGCGCCGCCGATAGACGGTTGGCGGAATCTCGACCTTCGGCGGCTTCCGAGGCATCGGCTTTCTTGGCGTCGCCGCCCGCCGCGGTCGCTTCTTCGCCATCGTCAATAGGGGCCGGAGGGGAACGTCGAGACACCGGCCGGGCGACCGGACAGCCGGTACATCTTCACGCCATCCCACGACACGCCGCCCATGGCGCTCAGCACACCATCGTGGATGGCCCAGCTCCGGCCCCGGATGGTCTTGTCGAAGCCCGGTTGGCGGAACGCGGTAGAGCCATCCAAGGCGGCGTAAAGGCGCCCACTCGGCTGGAACTCGGTGTGGATCTCCTCCATCAGCTCACGGCCGAGGAGGTACCCGCACCCGTGGCGTTCATATAGCACGGCCGAGTGATAGAACAGCGGCTCGATCAGGAATAGCTCCTTTTCGAGGAGGCGGCAAAAGCCCTCCATGGCCGAGAGCACGCGGCCGAGCAGCCGGAGACCGCCGCGCACCTGGCCCGGCGCGAGGCCGGCGGCCAACGCCCGAGCCTCCTCCCCGAGGTTGCGCGTCGCCGTGCCGAACAGCGTGTCCTGGCCGTTCTCGTCCCGGTCGATGGCGAACCGCTCAGCAGCCGGATCGGCGATCTGCACGAAGGAGAGCTCAGGGACTGAAAAAGGACCCATCTCGACGTCGACGAGGAGGAGCGGGTCACGATCGTCCGGGGAGGCTCGCACCTCGACCCGCGCCCAGGTCTGGTCGGGCGGCGCGACCACGTGCAGGAGGCGGTGACCCGCGACGTTCGTGCCCGTTCGAGAATCGACACCCAGCCGCGCGAAGACTTCCGGAGGGATCAACCGCGTATAGAGGCCTTCGCGCAGCGCTGCGGGGAGACCGTTCAGTTCTTGGATGGAGCCGATCTCGAACCCCGCGACCCTCGCGTCCATCAGCACCCCAGCCGCCACGCGCCGCGGAGGCGCCCCGAGCCCATCAGACGCGGGGTCCTCGGTGACCCGCCGCACGTTCGGCCCAGAGGGCCTGGGCCCGCGCCAGGTCGTCAGGGGTGTTGAGGTTCATGAACGCCAGCTCCCGGTCCGCAAACGGTGCCACCAGTTCGCTGGAGACATGCAAGACCCGTACCTCGTCAAAGAATCCGGTGATCTTGAGCTGCCCCGCCTCAAGGCGCCTGCGCATGGCCGGGAGGCAGGTCTTCGCGTAGATGGCGTGAAGCGGCTGGAGCTCTCCCCCCAAGTCCGGGATCACCACGTCTGCCTCGCTGGCTCGGCTCACCAGGTAAGCGATGAGTCCGGACGAGAGGAACGGCATGTCGCACGCGACGCAGAGGGCAGCGTCTCCCGGCGTTTCGCTCAGCCCCGAGTAGATTCCGCCGAGTGACCCGCTCTCTTGGAAGATGTCACCCACCATCGGGCAGCCGAGGAACGCATACAGCTCTGGGGAGTTTGTGACGATGAGGCAGTCGGGCAGTACGGATCCCAGCGTCTCCACGATGTACTGGATGAGCGGCCGGTCTCCAAAGGGAATCAGGGCTTTCGGCGACCCGCCCATCCGACGGCTCTTGCCGCCGGCAAGGATGACGCCGCTCACGCGGGGCATATCATCCCGGGCGCTCGTATCATACCATCGGACGAGGTGTCGTGCCCTCTTTCCTCACGCGTCCTCTCCGAGATCCGCCGGCGTCAGCGCCACGGCGCCGGCGCGCACGACCCGCACCGGCGTCTGGGTGACGTCCAGCACGGTGGACGCGGGGCTTCCCGCCGTCCGGCCCCCGTCGAGCACGAGGTCTACCCGCGCCCCGAGGCGTGCGAGCACCTCGTCCGCTGTCGTCGGGCCTGCGGCGCCGTGCGGGTTGGCGCTCGGCGCCGTGATGGGGACGGCGGCCGCACGCACGAGCGCGCGCGCGACGGGATGACCGGGAATCCGCACTCCGATCTTGCGGGTCCCAGCGGTCAAGGCTTCGGGAAGGGACGGCTGCGCGGACAGGATCAGCGTCAGCGGACCTGGCCAATATCGCGCGATGAGAGAGCGCGCCTTCGCAGGGATCTCGGCCGCAACGCGGGTCGCCATCTCCAGCGAGTCTACGAGCACCAAGAGCGGCTTCTCGGCGGGTCGGCCTTTCGCCCGAAACACGCGCGCGACGGCCTCCGGGTCCAGGGCGTTGGCGCCGAGACCGTAGAAGGTCTCGGTCGGGAACGCGATCAGGCCGCCACCCCAGAGCACCCGGCTCGCGGCCTCGAGGGCGGCGAGCGCAGGAACCACGGGGTCGACCACGAGAGTCCGCGCGCCGGCCGTCCGACTCAGAGGCGCCTCTCGAGATGCGCCAGGGCCCGGCGCCCGATGTCTCGGCGGAAGTGCACCCCGTCGAACCGGATGTCGCCGACGGCCTCGTACGCCGCAGCGATGGCCGCCGGGATGTCGGCGCCGATCGCCGTGACACCGAGCACGCGGCCCCCCGCGGTTACGAGTCGCCCCTCACGGACGGCCGTCCCCGCGTGGAAGACAGTGACGCCGGGTCGGGCCTCCGCCCTCTCGATGCCGTCAATCGAGCGGCCAGTCGCATAGGCACCGGGGTAGCCGCCCGACGCCAGCACGACGCAGACGGCGGCCTCCGGCCGCCACACCGCTGCCCCGGGCAACCCCTTCCCCTCGGCCACCGCCTGACAGAGCGGGACGAGGTCGCCCGCGAGACGCGGAAGGAGCACCTGGCACTCGGGGTCGCCGAAGCGCGCGTTGTACTCGAGCATCTTGGGACCATCCCGTGTCAGCATCAGCCCCGCGTACAGCACGCCCCGGTACGGGCGACCTTCCGCGGCCATCGCCCGGATCGTGGGGCGGATCACGGTCTCGATGATCTGGTCGGCCAGGGGGACGTCGAGGACCGGCGGGGGGGAGTACGCGCCCATCCCGCCCGTGTTCGGTCCCTGGTCCCCGTCGAACACCGCCTTGTGGTCCTGCGCCGCGGCCAGCGGGCAGACGGCCTCGCCGTCCGTCAGCGCGAAGAAGGACAGCTCCTCGCCCTCGAGGAACTCCTCGACGACCACGCGGGCGCCGGCCGCGCCGAGCACGCGCCGCTCGAGCAAGTCGCCGATGGCACGCTCCGCCGTGGGCAGGTCCGGGCAGACAATCGCACCCTTCCCAGCCGCCAACCCGTCCGCCTTGACGACCGCACGACCCCCGAGGGCGCGAGCGAACGCGCGCGCCTCGGTGGGGTCATCGAAGGCGCCGAACCGCGCCGTCGGAATCCCGTACCGCGCGAAGAGAGTCTTCGCGAAGACCTTCGACCCCTCGAGCTCGGCCGCGGCGCGCGTCGGGCCGAACACCGGGAGCCCGCGCCGCTCGAGCTCATCGGCGAGCCCCAGGGTGAGTGGCAGCTCGGGGCCCACGACCGTGAGATCGATCGCTTCACGGCTCGCGAAGTCGGCGAGATCAGGGACCGCGTCGGCCCGAATCGGCACGCACTCGGCGACCCGCGCGATGCCAGGATTCCCAGGGGCAGCACAGAGCCGAGTAACCTTCGGGCTCTGGGCAAGCTTCCAGGCGAGGGTGTGCTCGCGACCGCCGCTCCCCACAATCAGGATCTTCATGCTACTCCGCCGGGCCGGTCGCCCAGGTCCGGGCGATCTCGGCCCAGCGGCTGTCGGGATCCAGCGCGAGGTATCGTGTCCAGTGTCGCCGCGCCACCGCCCGGTCGCCGCGCCGCTCGAGGACGGAGGCCAGGTTGAAGTGGGCGTCCGCATAGTCCGGCTGCACTTCGAGCGCACGGCGATACCAGAGGATGGCTTGCCCGGAGTCGCCCAGGTCGTCGTGGAGCGAGCCCAGGTTGTAGGCCGCCTCCGCGCACGCGGGGTCGGCGGCCAGCGCGACCTCGTAGTGGCGCCGGGCATCGTCGTATCGCCCCATCCGGTGCTGGAGGAGGCCGAGGTTGTTCCACGCCGCGGCGTGCTCCGGGGCCAGGGTCGTGACGCGCTGGTAGGCGTCGACAGCGCGCTGCCACTGGGCCGGATCGCCGTCCCACTCGGAGGCCAGGTCGAACCACCGCTCGGCCTCGCCCCCAGGGCGCGTCAAGGGGCGTACCAGCCCACGGAGCGCGGAATCCCGGGCCGCCTCGACCAGCCCCTTCCCCGAGAACTCCATCACGATCTGCCCCGACGGTTCCACGAGCTGAGAGCCCTGCTCAACGAAGAGCTCACCGTCGCGCACGGTAACCCGCAGCTCGGCGAGCGGGGCCTCGGAGTCCGGCAGGAGACGCCGTAGGTCCCGGAGGGCCTTCCGCACGTGACGGACGGTCAAGCCCTGCTCCAGCAACGTCTTTGCGACCCGGAGGCTCACGACCTCGCGGAAGCTGTAAGATTCTGGACGGTCCGGAGGATGCAGAAGCCCGAGGCGCCGGAGCTGCTCGGCGCGCCGAGGCGTGAGCGCGAGAACCCGGGTGACGTCCCGCTCCGCGAAGACCCAGCCGGCCGACGTCAATGCTTGAAGTGCCGGATGCCGGTCAGGACCATGGCCATGCCGCGGGTGTCGGCCGCGGCGATCACCTCGTCGTCCCGGATCGAGCCGCCCGGATGGATTACCGCGGTCGCGCCAGCGTCCGCGACAACGTCGAGCCCATCCCGAAACGGAAAGAAAGCGTCCGAAGCGACCACCGACCCGACGGTCGCGTGCCCGTGCTCGCGCGCCCGCATGACGGCCAGCCGCGCGGCATCGACCCGGCTCATCTGCCCCGCGCCCACGCCAAGCACCTGGTCGCTCGAGGTCAACACGATCGCGTTCGACTTCACGTGCTTTACGACTCGCCAGGCGAAGCGGAGTCCGCGCCACTCGGCGTCGGTCGGCTCCCGCCGGCTGACGACCTTGTAGGTCGCCGGATCGCGATCAGCCAGGTCGGCCTCCTGCGCGAGGAGCCCGCCCAGGACGCTGCGCAGCTCGAGCGGACGCGACGGCCAGCCCCGCCGGTCGCAGGGGACCTCGAGGACCCGCAGCTTCTTCTTGGTCCGGCGGAGCTCGTCGAGCGCCGCAGCATCGAAGGCGGGAGCGAACAGGATCTCGAGCAGGATGCCCGCCAGCCCCTGGACGAGCCGGAGATCAACCGGGCGGTTCACCCCCACGATCCCGCCGTAAATGGAGACCGGGTCGGAGCTCTTGGCGTGCTCGAACGCCGCGAGCGCATCATGGCCGACCGCAGCCCCGCACGGGCTCGTGTGCTTGACCACCACGGCGGCCGGCTCGTCGAACTCCAACAGGAGGTCCAAGGCCCCCGAGAAGTCGAGCAGGTTGTTGTATGAGAGCTCCGGGCCGTGGAGCTGACGCGCCGCGCCCAGCCCCATTGTCACTCCGAGCGGGCGATAGAAAGCCGCCTTCTGATGCGGATTCTCGCCGTAGCGCAGGCTCATCACGCGCTCGGCTTCGAGACGGAGGACGGGGGGGAACAAGGGTGGCGCCTCGGCGGTGGGCGACCGGGCAGGCGCGGGCGCGCGAAGCCAGGCGGCGATCGCTGCGTCGTACTGGGCGGTCCGGCGAAACGCCTCTTGGGCGAGGCGCCGCCGGGCCTCGAGAGAGAGCCGACCGCCGCTTGCACGGAGCTCGTCCAGGACCGGACCGTACTGGGTCGGATCCACCAAGACCGCGACGTCCGCATGGTTTTTCGCGGCCGCCCGGATGAGTGCCGGCCCGCCGATGTCGATGTTCTCGACGGCGTCGTCGAACATGATCGCCGGCTGCGCCACCGTCGCCTCGAACGGATAGAGGTTCACGACGACGAGGTCGATCGGGTCGATCCCCCGGAGCCCGAGCTGCCGCATGTGCTCGAGGTCGCTCCGCCGCGCGAGGATTCCCCCGTGGATCGCCGGGTGGAGGGTCTTGACGCGGCCGTCGAGCATCTCCGGAAACCCGGTCGCCTCGGCCGCCTCCCGGACAGCGAGCCCGGCCTCAGTGAGGGCGCGCGCGGTCCCACCCGTCGAGACGAGCTCGACACCGAGTGCTGCGAGCCCGCGTGCCAGCTCGATGATCCCCGTCTTATCGGAGACGGAGAGGAGGGCCCGACGAACCTCGGGGTCGGGCGTCATGGGGCGCTCCGAATCCGCACGCGCCGGCCGACAATCTCGACGCGCCCCTCGGCGTAGAGCCGGATCGCCTCAGGGTAGAGCCGATGCTCCTCGACCAGGATGCGGGCTGCGAGCGTGTCCTCGGTATCGTCCTCACGGACCGGAACGGCCGCCTGCAGGATGATCGGGCCGGTGTCCACGCCCTCGTCCACGAAATGCACGGTCGCGCCGCTCACCTTCACGCCGTACGCGAGCGCCTGGCGCTGGGCGTGCAGCCCGGCGAACGCCGGCAGGAGAGCCGGATGCACGTTCAGGATGCGCCCCCGGTACGCGGCCACGAAACCCGGTGAGAGGAGCCGCATGTATCCGGCGAGGCAGGCCAGCTCCACGCCGTGCTCGGCGAGCACTCGAGCAATGGCGTCATCGAAGCTGGCGCGGTCGGCGTGGCCCTGGGGATCGAGGTGTACGGCCTTCACGCCTGCAGCCCGGGCCCGGTTCAGCGCACGCGCCTCCGCCTGGTCGCTGACTACAACCGCCACCCGCGCCGGGCAGCGGCCGCCCTCGATCGCGTCCAGAATCGCCTGCAGATTCGAGCCACGACCGGACACCAACACACCGAGGACAAGCGGAGTCGTCCGCATCACGGGCCTATTCTACCCGCGTGCTGCGACTGAGGAGAAGGGGGATAGGCAAGTGACTCCTACGGCAAGCAGAACGATCCCACCCGTCCTGAGAAAGCCCGCATACTCTCGGAGAGAATCCGACCAAAGACCACTGAAGCCAAGTCAAGCGCAATCACGAGCGCGCGAAGCGCGCTAGACGTAGGCGACGCCGCGGGCGCCGCGGCGGATCTCACCGATCTTCCAGGTCGGTACGCCCGCGGCTTCGAGGGCGGCGCGAGCCCGAGAGGCCGCCTCGGACGGCACGATGCAGACAAAGCCGACCCCCATGTTGAAGACGCGAAGCATTTCCGCCTCGGCGATCCGCCCCGCCTCGCGCAGGAACCCGAAGATCGCGGGCACGGGCCACGCCCCGCGGCGTACGACAGCGCGGCAGCCCGATGGCAGGACGCGCGGCAGGTTGCCCGTGAGCCCGCCTCCGGTGATGTGGGCCATCGCGCGCACCGGGACACCCGCCCGCAGAAGGCCGAGGACCGGCTTCACGTAGATGCGCGTTGGCGTCAGCAGCGCCTCGCCGATCGACTGGGCGAGCCCCGGCGCGCGATCAGCCACGCGGTACCCAAGCCGCTCGAACACGACCTTGCGGGCCAGGCTGTAGCCGTTGGAGTGAAGTCCAGTCGAGCCGAGCCCCAGCAGCACATCACCGGGCTTCACCGCGCGCCCATCCACCAACGCCCCGCGCTCGGCGACGCCGACGGCGAAGCCCGCGAGGTCGTACTCCCCTGGCGGATAGAAGTCCGGCAACTCGGACGTCTCCCCACCGACCAACGCACAGCCCGCTTCTCGACAGCCCGCGACCACTCCGCGGACGATCGCCTCCACGACCCCCGGCGTGAGCCGGCCGATCCCGATATAGTCGAGGAAGATCAGCGGCTCCGCCCCGTGCACGAGCAGGTCGTTCACGCTCATGGCGACAAGGTCAATCCCGACGGTGTCATGACGACCCGTGAGAAACGCCACGCGGAGCTTCGAGCCGACGCCGTCGGTGGAGGCGACGAAGACGGGCTCACGGTAGCCCGACGGGACGCGAAAGAACCCGGCGAAGGCCCCGATGTCGCCCAGAACCTCGGGACGATACGTCTGACGGGCCAGGGGGGCCAGGCGCCGCACGGCCTCGTCCCCCGCCCGAATGTCCACCCCCGAGCCCTTGTAGGTGAGCCGCACCCCCCGCAGCCGGGTCGCCGGCGAATTCCGCCGGATGCCCGGCTTAGCCGGTCGATTCACAAGCGCCGGGCCGAGAACCGAGCAGCCCTAGGACGCAGGAAGGAGCCGGCGGGTACCCGCGGCCCCTGGCCGCGGGTGGGCGTATGCCGCAGACGTTGAGGGCCGGCGACGATCGAGGACGACGGGATGCGACGGTTATCGGCACGGCACCTCAGTCCCCGAAGAGAGCGAGCTGTGCCTTATCCTCCTGCGGGAAGCCGACCTGATAATCCCCGGTGAAGCACGCGTGGCAGAACCGCCCCTCATCCCCGCCGACGGCCTTGAGCATGCCCTCGAGCGAGAGGTAGCCGACCGAGTCCGCGCCGAGGTAGCGCCGGATCTCCTCCACCCGGTGGCTCGCGCCGATCAGCTCCTTGCGGGTGGGCGTGTCGATGCCGTAGTAGCACGGCCACTGGATCGGGGGCGACGAGATGCGAACGTGGACCTCCCGCGCGCCGGCCGAGCGGATCATCTTCACGATCTTTCGGCTCGTGGTCCCGCGCACGATGGAGTCGTCCACGACGACCACCCGGCGACCCTCGAGAGTCTGCCGCACCGGATTGAGCTTCACGCGGACGCCGAAGTGCCGAATCCCTTGCCGGGGCTCGATGAACGTCCGCCCGACGTAGTGGTTCCGGATCAGCCCCAGCTCGAACGGGATCCCCGAGCGCTCCGCGAAGCCGAGCGCCGCGCCGAGCCCCGAGTCCGGCACCGGCACGACGACGTCCGCGTCAGCCGGGTGCTCTTCGGCCAGCCGATGCCCCAGGGCCTTCCGAGCCTGGTAGACGTTCTGTCCCCAAAGGGTCGAGTCCGGTCGCGCGAAGTACACGTACTCGAAGACGCACTGGAGCTGCTTCTTCGCCGGGAACGGCGTCATAGAGCGCAGCCCGTTTCGGTCGATCAACACGATCTCGCCAGGCTCCACGTCCCGGACGAAATCGGCCTCGAGCAGATCCAGGGCACAGGTCTCGGAGGCGAGCAGCCAGGCCTCGCCGAGCCGGCCGATGAGCAACGGCCGAAAGCCGTGCGGGTCGCGGCAGCCGATCAGGGTGTCCGGCGTCAACATGACCAAGGAGTAGGCGCCGGTCACCTGGGCGAGGGCCTGCGGCAGGATACGCTCCAGGGCCTGGCGCTCCACCCGGGCAAGGAGGTGCAAGATCACCTCGGAGTCGGATGTGGACTGGAAGATGGCCCCGGCGGCCTCGAGCTCTCTCCGCAGGACCTCGGCATTGACGAGATTCCCGTTGTGTGCCAGCGCGATCGGCCCCCGCGAGAACGTCGCGCTGATCGGCTGGGCGTTCCGGAGCGTCGACGATCCGGCGGTCGAGTAGCGCACGTGGCCGATGGCGCTCCGACCGGGCAGCCGCCGGAGCCGCTCCGGGCCAAAGACATCGGAAACCCAGCCCATCGCCTTCTCGACGTGGAGTCCCGTGCCGTCGGTGGCCGCGATGCCGGCGGACTCCTGACCCCGGTGCTGCAGGGCGTAGAGGCCCAGATAGGTTAGGTTCGCCGCCTCGGGGTGGTCGAAGACACCGAAGATCCCGCACTCGTCGTGGAACTTGTCGTCGTCCAGCCTTCGGGTTCTCATGCCTGGCCCTCCGACTGGGGTCCGGACGGTCCTTCAAGGCTCTGCGAGAGGCCGCCGTCGAACGCCGCTGCCATGGCGTCCACGTCGAGTGCCACCCCGAGCGTATCGCCGACCGCGATGGTCAGTCGGTCGCCGCCTACCCGCCCGAGGACCGTCATCGGCACGGCCCACTCGCGGAGGATCCGCGCGAGGCGAGCCTGCTCGGCCGGCGGGACCGACACCACGATCCGGGACGGTGCCTCCCCGAACAGGAGCTCATCCAGTCGATCGCGAGCGTCCAGCGTGACCTCGGCCCCGAGCCGGCGCGGTCCCGTGACGCAGCACTCGGCGAGGGTCACCGCGAGCCCCCCCTCCGCACAGTCGTGCGCCGACCGCACCCACCCCGCCTCGATCGCCGCCAGGCACGCCGCCTGGACGGCCCGTTCCCGGTCGAGGTCGAGGGGGGCCAGCGGCCCGGAGACTCGGCCGTGGAGCGTCGCGAGGTACTCGCTCCCACCAAGGCGTCCTGCCGGCTCGCCGAGCAGAACCACCACGTCGCCCGGCTCCTTGAACCACTGGGTGGTTCGGCGCTCCGCGTCCTCCAGCAGGCCCACGACGCCCACGATCGGGGTCGGCAGGATCGCCCGCCCGAGCGTCTCGTTATAGAACGAGACGTTGCCGCCGACCACCGGGATCCCGAGTGCGCGACACGCCTCGGCGATGCCGTCCACGGCCTCGGCGAACTGCCACATGATCTCGGGCCGTTCGGGCGAGCCGAAGTTGAGGCAGTCGGTCACGGCAAGCGGCCGGCCTCCGGCGCACACCACGTTGCGGGCCGCCTCGGCCACTGCGAGCGCCCCGCCCTGGAATGGGTCGAGATAGCCATAGCGGCCGTTCCCGTCCGTGGCCACCGCGACTGCTTTCCGCGTGCCCTTCACGCGGAGGACGGCCGCATCCGACCCCGGCAGCACCAGGGTGTTGATGCCGACCATGTGATCGTACTGGCGCCAGATGGCCGATTTCGACGCAATGGTCGGCGCCGCCAGGAGACGGAGCAGCACGGCACCGGCATCGCCGGGCTCGGGAAGGCTCCGGGGGTCGAACGCCCGTTCGTGATCGAGCCATCCCGGCCGGGCGCGTGGCCGCTCGTACACCGGGGCCTCGTCAGTGAGGGCCCGCACCGGCACTTCGGCGACGACCTCTCCGTGCATGCGGGCCCGCAACAGGCCGTCGGCCGTGACCCGGCCGATTTGCACCGCGTCCAACTCCCACTTCGCGAAGATGCGTCGGACCTCGGCCTCGCGACCCCGCTCGACGACCAGGAGCATGCGTTCCTGCGACTCGGAGAGGAGGATCTCGTAGGGCGTCATGTCCAGCTCGCGCTGCGGCACACGGTCGAGGTCGATCTCGGCTCCGGTTCGGGCGCGGGCGGGCATCTCCGACGCCGAGCAGGCGAGACCTGCCGCCCCCATGTCCTGGATGCCGACGACAGCCCCCGTCGCCATCGCCTCGAGGCACGCCTCGAGGAGGAGCTTCTCGGTGAACGGGTCCCCAACCTGGACGGTTGGCCGCCGCTCTTCGGAGGTTCCGTCGAACGCCTCCGAGGCCATCGTGGCCCCGTGGATGCCGTCCCGGCCGGTCTTCGCGCCCACGTAGACGAGCGTGTTGCCGACGCCGTCCGCTCGTGCTCGGAAGATCCGGCCCCGGGGCACGAGGCCGAGGCACAGCACGTTCACCAGGGGGTTCCGGGCGTACTCGGGTGCGAAGGCCACCTCGCCCCCCACGGTCGGGCAGCCGAAGCAGTTCCCGTAGTGCGCGATCCCCGCGACGACCCCGCCAAACACATAGCGGGTCACCGGATCGTCCGGGGCGCCGAAGCGGAGGGAGTTCAGCAAGGCAAAGGGCCGAGCGCCCATCGTGAAGATGTCCCGGAGGATACCGCCGACCCCCGTCGCGGCGCCCTGGAACGGCTCGATGAACGACGGGTGGTTGTGGCTCTCGATCTTCATCGCCAGGGCGAGTCCGCCCCCCAGATCCACGACTCCCGCGTTCTCCCCGGGACCTTGGAGGACGTGCGGCGCCCGGGTGGGCAGGCGACGGAGGAAGACGCGGGACGACTTGTAGGAGCAGTGCTCGGACCAGAGGGCAGAGAACAGACCCAACTCCGCGTAGGTGGGATCGCGCCCGAGGAGTCGGATGATCCGATCGTACTCCTCGCGGGTCAACCCGTGCGCGAGAGCCAGGTCCGGCGTGACTTTCGGCTCTGGGGGCTCGGCCCCGGTCACGCGTCCTCCCGCACTTCCGACCTCAGCGGCCGAGGACGGACCCGTTCTCGACGAGGCTACCGAGGAGGGAGTGAAACATGAGGAGCCCGTCGGTGCTCCCGACGCTCGTCTCCGACGCGCGCTCGGGGTGCGGCATGAGGCCGAGCACCGTACCGTCCTCGTTGCACACGCCCGCGATGTTCCACACCGAGCCGTTGGGGTTTGCCGCGGCGGTCACCTCCCCGGTCTCGGTGGTATAGCGGAAGACGATCTGATTCTGCTCTTTGAGGGCGCGGAGCGTGGCGGCGTCCGCGTGATAGCGCCCCTCGCCGTGGGCAATCGGCATCTTCAACGCCTGTCCCCGCCGAAGGCCGCGCGTGAACGGGCTGTCGGTCTGCTCCACCGTGACGTGGGTCCACTGACACCGGAATTGAAGGCAGTCGTTGCGCACGAGCGTGCCGGGAAGCAGCCCCGCCTCGCAGAGGATCTGGAAGCCGTTGCAGCTTCCGAGGACGAGGCCCCCCTGAGCGACGAAGTCAGGGAGTGCGGCCAGGATCGGCGATCGACCTGCGATGGCGCCGGCCCGCAAGTAGTCCCCGTAGGAGAAGCCGCCGGGCAGGACCAGGCAGTCGAAACGCGAGAGATCGGTGTCCCGGTGCCACAGGTACTCGACCGGCTGCTGGAGGACCTGGGAGATGACATGGTGAAAGTCCATGTCGCTCCACGTGCCCGGAAAGATCACGACCCCGAATCGCATGAACTCTCCTCCTCAGGGGTTGTCGCTCGCTCGCCTCCTTCTCTCGCAGCCCGACTCGATTCTACTACGCGCGCCGCGCCGAAACAAGGAGAGGACCTGGATCATTCGGCTGCTCGCCCTTCCTCTGCCCCCTCCACCTCGCACGAGTACTCCTCGATCACCGGGTTCGCCAAGAGGCGCCGACACATCTCGTCGAGCCGCGCCGCGGCGCGGCCCCGGTCGGTTTCGTCGAGCGTCATCTCCAGGACCTTCCCGACCCGGAGGTCGCGCACCTCGGGGAACCCAAGCCCCTCGAGGGCCTTTCGAATGGTGCTCCCCTGGGGGTCCAGGACGCCCGGCCTGAGCCGCACCACGATCCGCGCTCTCACTCGCCGGCACCTCCTCGGGGCAGATCATCATAACGCATCGAACCGCTCGCGCGTGCCGAAGGAGCCCCCTCCGAGACTAGCCTAGCAGGGTGCGGAAAAACCCCTCCACGTGGGCGGCTGGCTCCTCCTCGGGGGGAGGCAGGCCCGATCCGTTCGCCGCCAATCAAGGCCGGACGTCCGCGAGGCCGTAGGCCGAGCGCGTCCCGGCCGAGATGAACAGACGACCGGCGTGGCTTGCCGGGTACCCGCCCTGCGGGTGGGGCATTCTCCGGGGGGCAAGGCCCCCCTCCGAGACTCTAAAGGAGGCCGAGGCGCCGAAAGACTGTATCGACATGACGGATGTACCAAGCGGGGTCGAAGCATGCCTTCAGGACATCGGGTGAGACCCGAGCGGTCACCTCGGGGGCTTCCTCCAGACACTGGAGGAGCGGCCGCCGCTCGCGCCAGGCTCGCATCGCGTGCCGTTGCACGAGTTCGTACGCGGTCTGCCGGGACAGGCCGGTCTCGGTCAGGGCGAGGAGCACCCGTTGCGAGTAAACCAGCCCGTGGGAACGCTCGAGGTTTTCCCGCATCCGATCGGGATAGACCACCAAACCCTCCAGGATTCGCACCATTTGGGCGAGGAGGTAGTCCAACAGGATGGTCGCATCCGGCAGAACGATCCGCTCCACAGACGAGTGACTGATGTCACGCTCGTGCCAGAGTGCCTGGTCCTCGAGGAGAGCGCCCGCGTGGGCGCGTAGCACCCGAGCGAGCCCCGTCACCTGCTCGCACGACACGGGGTTCCGTTTGTGCGGCATCGCGGACGAGCCCTTCTGCCCCTCGGAGAACGGCTCTTCCAGTTCGAGGATCTCGGTTCGCTGCAGGCTTCGAATCTCCGTCGCGATCTTCTCCAGGCTGCCGCCCAGGATCGCGCACATGGCCACGAACTCGGCGTGGCGGTCTCGTTGCACGATCTGCGTCGAGACCGGCGCGGGTTCGAGGCCGAGGGCGTGGCACACCTCTGTCTCGATCTCCGGTGGCACGTGGGCGAACGTGCCGACGGCGCCGGAGATCTTCCCGACTCTGACAGTCTCTCGGGCCCGGACGAGGCGCTCGCGGTTCCGCCCGGCCTCCGTATACCAGGCCGCCACCTTGAGACCGAACGTCGTCGGCTCGGCGTGGACCCCGTGCGTGCGGCCGACGATCAGGGTGTCGCGGTGGCGCAGGGCCAGCGTGCGGAGCGCGTCGCGGAGGTGGTCCACACCCGCGATCAACCGATCGGTCGCCTCGACAAGCTGGAGCGCGAGCGCCGTGTCGACGACGTCGGACGAGGTCAGGCCCACATGGACAAAGCGCGAGTCTTCGCCGATGGCCTCCTCGAGGTTCGTGAGGAACGCGACGACGTCGTGGCGGACTTGCGTCTCGATTTCGAGAATGCGCCGGGTGTCAACCCGGGCGTGTGCCCGGATCCGCGCGAGGGCTTCGGCCGGGATGTGACCCCGCTTGGCGTATGCGCCGCACACGGCAAGCTCGACCGCCAGCCACTTCGCGTACTTGGTCTCGTCACTCCAGAGGGCACCCATCTCGGGTCGGGTGTACCGCGCGATCATGCGGTGAACACCTCGGTGGGCGACTCCTGGGACGCGACGGTCAGCCGCACGTCGCTCCGGCCGGCGCGGGCCAGAGCGGCACCGGCGGCGGCCAAGGCGAGATCGGGTCGGTTGTTCTCGCGGGAGAGATGCGCGAGGACGACGTGCGCGAGTCCCGTGGGGGCGACCGCCTCCAGGATCCTCGCGGCGTCGTCGTTCGACAGGTGGCCGTGTCGCCCGCCGATCCGCCGCTTCAGGCCGGCGTGGTAGGCGCCCTCCGCGAGGAGGCGCGCGTCGTGGTTGGCTTCCAGCACGAGAACGCGACAACGCTTGAGTCGCGCGACGGTCAGGTAGGTCACGTAGCCAACATCGGTACAGATGCCGACCCGCAGACCGTCCACGCCGAGGCAGTAGGCAACCGGGTCGGCGGCGTCATGCGGGATCGCGAACGGTTCGACGGTCAGCGCCTCCACACCGAACGCCTCACCCGGCCGTATGAAGACCGTCCCCGGGAGCGCGCCGCGGGCCGCCTCGCCGAGGGCCTCAAACGTCCCGCGCGTCAAGTACACCGGAATCCCCAACCCGCGAGCGAGCGACCCGGCAGCCCGCGCATGGTCCCCGTGCTCGTGAGTGAGCAGAATGGCGGTGAGCGCCTCCACTCTCTCGCCGACGGCGGCGAGCCGCCGCGCGAGGACGTCCCGCGGGAACCCCGCGTCCACCAGCACCGCCGTCGACCCGGAGCGCACTAGGACGGCGTTTCCCCCGCTTCCGCTTCCCAGCACGGCGAGCCGGAGAGCGGGCGCCATCTCCCCGGAGGGCGGCTCCGTCCCTCTCCGAGGACCCTCCGGGCCCGGGTACCCGCCCCCCGGAAGGATCAGCATGACCTCGCAGTGAGCTCCTGGGGAGCGCCTCAGCCCGGATTATTCACGAAGTGCGAGGCGCGGGTGGCGCCGCCGCGCCGAGCGCGCCGCCGGGCGCAGTGGGATCCCTTCGGTCTCCTCCCGCAGAGCGTCGAGCTGCGGGAGGGACCGAACGGGTGACGAAGCCCGCGGCGCGTCTCGGCAAGGCGGCGACCGGGTACCCGCCTGGTGGGTGCGCGCCGTTCATGAATGATGCGGGTTAGAGGGCGAGGGTGTCCGGGACGACGGTGTCGGGCCCCGCCGGGCCGAGGGCGACGAGGGAGAGCGGCGTGTGGCCGAGGAGCTGATCGATCAGGGCGCTGATCTCGTCGGCCCCCACGCGGTCGACGCTGGCCAGGATCTGGTCCAGCGAGAAATAGCGACCGAAGTAGAGCTCCTGCTTGGCGAGCCGGGTCATCCGACTCGAGGTCGACTCGAGGGAGAGCATGAGACTCCCCTTGAGGTGATCCTTCGCGCGCGCGAGCTCGTCGGCCGTGACCCCGTGCGCCCGCACCTTGCGAAGCTCCCGCAGGATGAGCTCCACAACGTTCCGGAAGTGGGTCGGCTCCGTGCCGGCGTAGATGTAGAAGAGCCCGCTGTCGCGGAACGCGGCGTTCCCCGAGTAGATCGCGTACACCAGTCCCTGCCGCTCGCGGACCTCCTGAAACAGCCTCGAGGACATACTGCCACCGACGATCGTGTTCAGGAGGTACAACGCATAGCGCTCGCTCGCGGCCTGTCGGAGGCCAGGACCACCTATGACGAAGTGCACCTGCTCCAAGGCCTTGTCAACGAGCTCGATGCGCGGCGCGACTGTGGGTGGGTCGCCGTCACGAGCCGGGCAGCCCCGGTCGAACCCGAAAAAACGCGCGCCCAGGAGGTCGACGAGTTGCTCGTGCTCGAGCCGCCCCGCCGCCCCGATCGTGATCCGCGCCGGGCAATACTCCTCCCGGAAGTGCGTCAGGATAGTGTCCCGATCGAGCGACAGGACGGTTTTCTTGTCCCCGAGGATCGGCCGACCGAGCGGGTGGGCCGGCCAAATCCGTTCGGCGAACAGGTCGTGGATCAGGTCGTCGGGCGTGTCCTCTACCATCCGGAACTCCTGAAGGACGACGGTCTTCTCGCGCTCGATGTCATCCGGCGCGAACAGCGGATGGAGCAGGATGTCGGACAGAAGATCGGCTGCCAGCGGCAGGTGCTGGTCGAGCACCGTGACGTAGAAGCAGGTATGCTCCTTCGTGGTGAACGCGTCCATCTGGCCACCGACGGAGTCCACCGCCTTCGCAATCTCCTCGGCGGAGCGCGACCGCGTGCCCTTGAAGACCAGGTGCTCGATGAAGTGCGAGATGCCGCTTCGGTGATGCGGTTCGTGGCGGCTCCCGGTGTCGACCCACACGCCGACCGCGACCGAGCGTACGTGGGGAATCCGCTCCGTGACGAGCCGAATCCCGTTCGGGAGCACACTCTTCCGGTACTCGCCCTCCACGATCACCTCATCCATTCACGGCACCCAAGTTGAGTCCGCCTTCTGAGGAGCATATGCGGGCGAGCCGGAACAGCCCTAGAGATCCTCGGAGGGGGGCGGAGCCCCCCTCCGACGGCCCTCGTGGCGAAGCCACGCCGTCCGCCGTTCGGCGAACGGATCGGGCCTGCCTCCCCCCAAGAAGGAGCCAGCCACGGGGAGGGCTCTTTCAGCACCCCCCGGATCGAACGGCCCCGACCGAGACGGTGGCCGCAAGCGGGTACCCGGGCCGACAGACCGGCGGGGGGAGGGGTACAGCCCCCCTCCCAAGCCGACTTAGTCCCGGCGACGGTGGCCGCGGCCACGATCCCGATCGCCGCGATCTCGATCCCCCCGATCCCGGTCGCGATCGGCGCGCGGCCCGTGGGCCCCGTCTGGGGCCGGGCCTTCACCGGGACGGCCCGTCAAACGCTCGCTGCCGACCCCTTCGGCCTCCGGATCCTTCAGCGCCGCCCGGCGCGAGAGCCGAATCTTCCCGGAGGGATCGACCTCGATGACCTTGACGAGTACCTGGTCTCCCTCGTTCAACACGTCTTCGACGCGCCGTGTCCGTTCCTCGGCGATCTGGGAGATGTGAAGAAGCCCCTCGGTACCCGGCATGATCTCGACGAATGCCCCGAAGTCGACCACCTTCTTCACCTTGCCGAGATGGACGCGACCGACCTCCGCTTCCTTGCAAATCCCATGGATGATGTCGATCGCCTGCTGGACCAGCTTGGCATCGGCCCCGAAAAGCATGATCCGGCCATCGTCCTCGATGTCCACCTTCACGCCGGTCTGCTCCTGGATGCCGCGAACAACCTTGCCGCCCGGGCCGATCACCTCACGGATCTTTTCGGGCTTGATCTTGATCGTGACGAAGCGCGGCGCATAGGGGGAGAGCTCCGTCCGAGGCGCCGTGATCGCCTCCCGCATCTTGGAGAGCACGTACAGCCGGGCCTCCCGCGACTGGCGGAGGGCATCGGCCATGATCTCTGGGGAAACCCCGGCGATCTTGATGTCCATCTGAAGGCCGGTTATACCCGCTTCGGTCCCGGCGACCTTGAAGTCCATGTCGCCGTAGTGGTCCTCCGTCCCCATGATATCGGTGAGGATCGCGACGCGGTCACCCTCCTTGATGAGCCCCATGGCGATCCCGGCCACGGGCGCCCGAATCGGCACGCCGGCGTCCATCAAAGCCAGCGTCGCTCCGCACACGGTCGCCATCGACGAGGACCCGTTCGACTCGAGGATGTCCGACACTACGCGGATCGTGTACGGGAACTCCTCCTTGGACGGCAGGATGGGCTCGACCGAGCGCTCTGCGAGCGCGCCGTGGCCGATCTCGCGGCGTCCGGGACTCCCAAATCGACGGATCTCGCCTACGCTGAAGGATGGGAAGTTGTAGTGGAGCATGAAGGGCTTAAACGATTCCCCATCGAGGGCCTCGATCTTCTGCTCGTCCGATCTCGTGCCCAGCGTCACCGCGACCAGGGCCTGTGTCTCGCCCCGCGTGAACAGCGCCGACCCGTGTGTCCGCGGGAGGAACGAGACCTCAGCCGAGATGGGCCGGGTCTCCCAGGCGTGGCGGCCGTCGATCCGGACGCCGCGATCGAGAATCATCCGACGCACTTCTTCCTTCTCAACTCTGTCGATGTACTCCCTGACCTTCGCCTTCCGGAGCCCGTCCGGGTCGACCGCAGCTATCACTTCCTCCGCCACCTTGCCGAGCGCCTGACCCCGCTGGGTCTTGTGGGCGATCGCGATGGCCTGGCGGAGCCGCGCCTGGGCGACGGTCCGAACCTGGGTCTCGAGCGCAGGGTCCTGATGAGGGGAGGGATCGAACGACCAGCGCGGTTTGCCCGCCATCTCTGTGAGCGCGCGCTGGATGCGCACGAGGCCCTTGCACTCGGCATCGGCCAGCGCGATCGCCTCAACCAACGTCTCGTCCGGAACCTCAGTGGCCCCGGCCTCGACCATGACGACGGAGTCCTCCGTGGCCGCGACCACGAGGTCGAGGGCACTCCGGTCGAGCTGGGTCCGCGTCGGATTGACCGTCAGGCGCCCGTCCACGAGGCCGATCCGAACCGCGCCGAATGGTCCGAGGAACGGCAGTCCCGCGAGGGACACCGCCGCCGACGCGCCGATCATGGCCAGGACGTCCGGGTCGTTCTCGTGGTCGGCGGAGATGACGAGCGCGATCAGCTGGATCTCGTTCCGAAACCCCTTGGGAAAGAGCGGCCGGAGCGGTCGGTCGATCAGCCGCGACGTGAGGATCTCCTTCTCGACCGGGCGTCCCTCGCGCTTGAAGAAGCCGCCGGGAATTCGCCCCCCGGCGTAGGCGCGCTCGCGGTAGTCGACGGTCAGCGGGAAGAAATCCTGCCCTTCCACCGCCGTCTTCGACGCCACGACGGTGGCGAGCACGACGGAATCACCGTACCGCACCGTCACCGCGCCGTCAGCCTGCTTGGCGACCCGTCCCGTCTCCAGGGTCAGGAGCCGCCCACCGATCTCCATCTGGGTTGACTGTCCTATGGCCATGTCGGGTTCCTGTTCTCCCATCTCAACCGGCGCGTCTCGTGCCTTCGGTGCTCGATACGCGGCGGCCTCTGGCGTCTGCCGTTCCGGAAGGTCACGTCCCTCCCGGCCTTGCGCACCCTTCCCCGCCTCGCGTCTACCGCCGGATGCCCAGCTTCTCGATGACCTGGCGGTAACGCTCCGCATCTTTCCGCTTGAGGTACTCGAGAAGGCCACGACGCTTTCCGATCAGCTTCAGGAGCCCACGGCGAGAGTGGTGATCCTTCATGTGGGACTTGAAGTGCTCGGTCAACCCGTTGATCCGCTCTGTGAGGAGCGCGATCTGCACCTCGGGAGAGCCCGTGTCGGAACCGTGAAGCCGGTACCCTTCGATGAGCGTTTTCTTCCGGTCGGTGGGCACGGGCATAACGAGGACCTCCTCCGGGGCTCCCCCCAATCGCCGCTCCTGGTGCAGGCCCAGGCTGCACCCTTGGAACGGTTCGTAAGACCAGCCAGGACTTGACAAAACAACGCAAAAAGCTTAACACGGCGCGTGGTCTGGCGCAAGCGGAGCTGCCTCAGAGGAGCTGCCCCAGATGCGGCGCTGACTCCAGGGAAGCAGGCCCAATCCCTTCGCCGCGAGCTCAAGGCGCGACCAGGTGCGGCACCAGCCGGGCAGCCGCAAGCGGGGTATGCGGACCCGGAGGGGGTGTGACGGAGGTTGGCGCGCCGCCTTCCGAAGTTACGGCGCCTGGGTCAGGAGGCGGCGGGCGATGGTGACGTCCTCATTGATTCGCGTCCTCAGGGCTTCGGCCGACGGAAACCGCATCTCCGCCCGGATCCGAGCCAGGAACGCGATCGTGAGGACGCAGCCGTACAGGTCGGCGCTGACATCCAGAAGGTGCGCTTCGATGCTGCGGGTCTCCTCCCCGAACGTCGGGCGGACGCCGACGTTGATGACGGCGAGGGCCGAGTGGCCCTCCCAGCCAGCACGGCCGGCATAGACTCCATCCGCCAACAGCAATGGTGCCGGCGCGGCGATGTTGGCCGTCGGAAAGCCGAGCGTCCGGCCGCGTTCGGCACCACGGCTGACGACGCCGCGGATCGTGTAGGGCCGACCGAGGAGGTTGGCCGCGCCCTGAGCGTCGCCCCGGCGAAGCGCGTCCCGAACCGAGGAGGACGAGACGACGACACCGTTCACGGTGAGCGGTGGGATCACCCGCACGCGGACGCCGCGCGGCGCCGCCAAAGCCTGCAGGAGCTCCGGCGTGCCTCGGGCGCCCCGGCCAAAGGTATGGTTGAAACCCACGACGACCTCGCGCGCCCGCAGCAACCCGACCAGCACGTCGTGTACGAAGGCCTCGGCTTCGACTCGCGAGAACTCGAGCGTGAACGGGATGATCAGGACGACCTCCGGCCCGAGGTCCCCGATCCGGTCCAGCCGCTCGTCGAGCGGGAGGATTTCGGGAGGGGCCTCGGCCGGCCGGAGGATCGCGACGGGGTTCGGATCAAACGTCAACGCCACGGCTTGGGCCCCGAGATCGCGTGCTCTCCCGACGGCGGTTCGGATGACCTCCTGGTGACCCAGGTGGATGCCATCGAACGTGCCCTGCGCCACCACGCTGGGCGGCGCGTCACTGGGGTACTGGGCGAGGCCTCGGATGATCCGCATGCAAGAGGCGAAGCGACCGCAGGCCCCTGGGTCCCACTTCCCCGATCCCGATGAAGGTGTCGCCAGCGTAAAGACGGCAGATTCCGGCCGGCCCGGTCCCCGCGGCCGCGAGGATTTCGCCGGGAGCCAGCCTCTGGCCGCGTTGGAGGCGCCAGGCAGCCGCCTCGTCCAATCGAACGGCGGGCAGGTGGGCAATCGCGCGCTCGACGGGCAAGATGCGGGCGCGCAGCGTAGCGGGGTCGCCATCGAGGACCACAGGCCACGGGACGGCGTCCTCTAGCCCGAGGGCTCCGAACCGGGTGCGTACCAGGACCTCGAGGTGGGCGCCGCACCCCAGCGCCGCGCCGAGGTCGGCAGCGAGGCTCCTGATGTAGGTCCCCTTCCCGCACGCGACGCGAACCGTCAGAAGCGGAGATGTCCACCGAAGCAGCTCGATGACGTCGATGCGCACGCGCCGGGAGGCCCGCTCGATCTCGATCCCGTCCCGGGCCAGCTCGTGCAGTCGCCGTCCACCCGCGTGGAGCGCAGAGAACATCGGGGGTACCTGGTCGATCTCCCCCTCGAAGCGGGCGAGCGCCGCCATGATTGCCGGTGCCTCGAGCGGGGGAACCGGCTGCTCCGCCGTGACGCGACCCGTCGCATCGAGCGTGTCGGTTGTCACGCCGAGGCGCATGGTTGCGACGTACTCCTTGTCCTGGGGCTGGAGGTAGGGTGTGAGCTTGGTCGCGCCGCCAAGGAGGATCGGCAAGATCCCCGTGGCCATGGGATCGAGCGTGCCGCCGTGGCCGACCTTGGGAATGCGGAGCACCCGGCGGAGATGCGCGACGACCTGGAACGAGGTGACGCCGGTGCCTTTGTCGGCGAGCAAGAGCCCGTCGGACGTGCTCACAGGGCGGCGACGGCCTCCCGGACGGCACCAAGCACCCGCGCCTTCGCCTCGGCAAGATTTCCCTTGAGTAGCACGCCCGCCGCGTTGGGGTGCCCACCCCCACCAAACCGCGCAGCGATCCGCGCGACGTTCACTTCACCCTTCGCTCGCAGGCTCACCTTCACCTCGCCTGCCAGTTCACGAAACAGGACGGCGACCTTGACGGTTCGCAAGGAACGGGGGTAGGTGATGAAATCCTCGGCCTCGAGGAGATCGGGCGACGCCGTTTGACCACGGTCGATGACCACCCAGGCGATGGTCCCGTCGCCGTTGGTCTCGACCTGCTGCAGAATCCGGCCGAGGAGATGCAGACCGGCGAGATGGCGGGTTTCGTAAAGCTGGATCGCGACCCGCGCCGGCTCGACCCCCGCCTCAACAAGCCGGGCAGCGGTCCGAAAGGTCTTCGGCGTCGTGTTCGAGTAGTGGAAGGACCCGGTGTCGGCGACGATCGCGGTATAGAGATTGACGGCGACCTCAGTCGTCAGCGGTAAGCCCGCCGCCTCGATCAGATCGAACACCATCTCGCCGGTCGCTGCCGCTCCCTGCTGAATCCAGTTGACGTCTCCGTAGCGACGGTTGTCGCCGTGGTGGTCGATGTTGAGGATCCGCGTGTCCGGCTGTCGGCACCCATCGAGGAGGCGTCCCACTCGACTCGGATCGGGGCAATCGAGAGTCACCACGACCTCGTACCCGCCATGCCCCTCCTTCCACTGCTGCACCTCACCGGCGCCGGGAAGGAACTGAAAAGGATCGGAGACCGGGTGCTGGCAGGCGAACGCCACGCGACGGCCCGCCGCGCGCAGCGAGAGCCCGAGACCGAGCTGCGACCCGAGCACGTCGCCGTCTGGATAGAGGTGGGCGAGGAGTAGGAAGCGCTGGGCGGAGCGAATCAGCTCGATCACCTCGGCTGGCACCGCACTCATGCGGGATCCTCAGGCCTCTCGAGGTCTCCGGCGCCCCGCAGGTCTTCGAGGACGGTCTGAATGTGGGCGGCGTGCGCCATTGAGCGATCCGGGTAGAAGGTCAAATTCGGGATTGCGCGTAGGCGGAGACGGGGCGCGAGCCAGTTCCGGATGAATCCTCGTGCGTTCTCGAGCGCCTGCAGGGAGGTCCGCCACTGATCCTCCGTGCCCAAGACGCTGACGTAGACCCTCGCAGCACGCAAGTCTTTCGACACCGCTACCTCGGTCACTGTGACAAACCCGAGGCGCGGATCCTTCAGCTCACGGTGGAGGAGGTAGGAGATCTCCTCTTTGATGAGCTGGTTCACCCGGTCGAGACGCTTCCCCTGCATGAGTCACAGAAGCTCGACACGGACGTCGATCACCGCGCCATCGGACAGGGACTCGATGAAGTTCACCGCTTTCGAGACGACCTCGTTGGCGTGTCGCCCGTCGTTGGCGACACACGCCACCGCCAGGGTCGCGCGCTGCCAGAGATCCTCGTTGTCGACCTCGGCGACGGACACGTTGAAACGGTGTTTCACCTTCTCCTTCATCCCCTTCAAGACATGGCGCTTCCCCTTGAGCGAGTCCACCTCGCTCAGGTGCAACTCGACCAACCCCAACGCCACCCTTACCACGACTCTCCCCCCGGCGCGCCGCGGGCCCCGTCGCCGCGCTTGTCTCCGGCTCCGGGCTCGTCACCCGTTCCGCGACCTGGCGCAACTGGCGTTGCACCAGGTACGACGGAAGGGGTCCCACTGCGCCCTCCGCCGGAGACGCCGCGCGGCGCCACCCGCGCCATTCCCTCGCCGCATCAAGTTGGAGCCGCGCTAGAGGGTTCGCGCGACTTCCTCGGTAGTGTACACTTCGAGGACGTCGCCGATGCGGATGTCCGGCACGCCGTCCACGCCGATGCCGCACTCCATCCCCTGGAGCACCTCGCGGACGTCGTCCTTGAAGCGCTTGAGGGAGCCGACCTGGCCCTCACCGACGACCTGCGTGCCTCGGAGCACCCGCGCCTTCGCAGACCGCGTGATCTTGCCTTCCGTCACGAACGACCCGGCAATGGTCCCCAGGTTCTTGATTGGGAACAGCACGCGTATCTGCGCCTTGCCGAGGGCGACCTCGCGGATCAGCGGCGCCAGCATCCCGACGAGCGCCGCCTTTACGTCGTTGATCGCCTCGTAGATGACGTTGTAGCTCTTGATGTCAACCCGCTCGGCCTGGGCGTGCTGGACGGCCTTGGGCTCCGGTTTCACGTTGAAGCCGATAATGATGGCGTTCGAAGCGGAGGCCAGCATCACGTCGGTCTCCGTGATCGTCCCCACCGCGCCGTGGATGACCCGCACCTTCACCTCGTCGGTCGATAGACGCTCGAGAGCCTCCTGCAGCGCCTCGAGCGAGCCGTGGACGTCACCCTTGAGGATGACGCGCAGTTCCTTGACCTCTCCCGCCTCGATCTGCTTGTGGAGGTCGGCCAGCGTGACCCGCGCGCTCACCGTCACCTTTCGCTCCCGCTCTTGGCGCAAGAGCGCGATCTGGCGCGCCTTTCGCTCCTCGTCCACCGCGATGAGGGTGTCCCCCGCGGAGGGTACTCCGGAGAGCCCCAGGATCTCGACGGGATCCACCGGGCCCGCCTCCTTCACGCGCTGGCGGCGGTCGTTGAACATCGCCCGAACCTTGCCGTGGTGGTGGCCCGCCACGACGATGTCGCCCTCGTGGAGCGTGCCGTGCTGGATCAGCACGGTCGCGACGGGGCCGCGACCGCGGTCCAGCTTCGCCTCGACGACCGCCCCCTTCGCCGCCCGATTCGGGTTCGCCTTCAATTCCATGATCTCGGCCTGGAGGGCGGTCATCTCGAGCAGCGTGTCCACGCCAGTCCCTTTCTTCGCGGACGTCGCCACGAAGATCGTTTGCCCCCCCCACTCCTCGGGGACGAGACCGTGGTTGGAGAGTTCCTGCTTGACCCGTTCGGGGTTGGCGTCCGCCTTGTCCACCTTGTTGACCGCCACGATGATGGGGACGCCCGCGGCCTTCGCGTGGTTGATCGCCTCGACCGTCTGGGGCATGACCCCATCGTCCGCCGCAACCACGAGGATGACGATGTCGGTGGCCTGGGCGCCGCGGGCGCGCATGGCCGTGAACGCCTCGTGGCCCGGGGTGTCCAGGAACGTCACCTTGCCGTGCGACGTCAGCACCTGATAGGCGCCGATGTGCTGGGTGATACCGCCGAACTCCTT
>Ga0209887_1000080_pt1 | contig 25800 bp, 29 predicted proteins | sample GWRWN1_30_40_FD_187230 | JGI IMG/M metagenome (GOLD analysis project Ga0209887, IMG submission 187230) | Riverbed sediment microbial communities from areas with no vegetation in Columbia River, Washington, USA - GW-RW N1_30_40 (SPAdes)... | ecosystem: Environmental > Aquatic > Freshwater > River...
TTCCGATCGAGGAGGAGCGGGGCACCACCCCAGAGCGAGCCGTTTGGCGAGAGCCACCACGCAGGTCAAGATCTTGGTCCCGGGGGACCAGAGCATGGTTGCCCTCCTCGGTCAGCGCGACGAGCTGCTGAAGCTGATCGAGGCCGCCTTCGATTCGGAGATCGTGGTCCGCGGCAACGAGATCACGATCGCCGGGCCCGAGGTCGAGGTCGAGCGCGTCGCGCTGCTCTTCGAGGAGCTCATCACGCTGCTCGAACGCGGCCACGAGCTGAACGCCTCCTCGGTCGGCCGGTCGATCGAGCTGATCAAGGGCGAGGAGGCCACGCCGACGCAGGTGCTCGGCGACGTGTTCCTCACCGGGCGCGGACGCGGGATCGCGCCGAAGACCCTCGGACAGAAGCGATACGTCGACGCGATGCGCAGCGGGACGGTCACGTTCGCGATCGGTCCCGCCGGGACGGGCAAGACGTACCTCGCCGTGGCGACCGCGGTGCGCGCGCTCGAGCTGAAGCAGGTCTCGCGGCTGATCCTGACCCGGCCCGCGGTCGAGGCCGGCGAGCGCCTCGGGTTCCTGCCGGGGACGCTGTACGAGAAGATCGACCCCTACATGAAGCCGCTGTACGACGCCCTGTTCGAGATGATGGGCGCCGACGCGCTCCCGCGGCTGATGGAACGCGGCACGGTCGAGGTCGCCCCGCTCGCGTACATGCGGGGAAGGACGCTCAATGATTCGTTCATCATCCTGGACGAGGCGCAGAACACGACGCCCGAGCAGATGAAGATGTTCCTCACGCGCCTCGGCTTCGGCTCGAAGGCGGTCGTGAACGGCGACGTGACGCAGATCGACCTGCCGACCGGGCAGACCTCGGGTCTCGTGATCGTGCAGGAGATCCTGCGGAACATCGAGGGGATCGAGGTGGCCCACCTCGGGGCCCGCGACGTCGTTCGGCACAAGATCGTGCAGGACATCGTGGAGGCGTACCGCGTCTTCGGAGAGCAGCGTGCCCGCGTCGATGGCTGACGACGACCAACCTCCGCTCATCGCGCTCGACGACCGCCAGAGCGATGCCGTCGATCTCGAGGGCCTCATGACGCTTGCGCGCGCGACCCTGCTCGGCGAGGGGATGGCGGACGCCGAGCTCTCGATCTCGCTGGTCACCGAGGAGGAGATCGCCGAGCTCCACGAGCGCTATCTGCACGAGGCCGGCCCGACCGACGTGCTCTCGTTCCCGCTGGACGAGGAGGCCGGCGAGGACGGGCTCCGGCAACTCGGGGACGTCGTGATCGCCCCGGCGGTCGCCGCGCGCAACAACCCCGACGATCCGGCGGCCGAGCTCCGGCTGCTGCTCGTCCACGGCATCCTGCACCTGCTCGGGCACGATCACATGAGCGATGGAGAGCGAGCCGAGATGTGGTCGCGGCAGGAGCGCTACTCGGGGGTGCGGGTCAGGTGATCTGGCTCTGGGTGCTGGTCGCAGTCCTCGTGATCCTCGGGTCGGTGCTCGCGATCGCCGAGGCCTCGCTCACGCGGATGTCCCGTGTTCGAGCGCTGGCGCTCGTCGAAGAGGGACGCAGGAACGCATCGGTCCTCGCGCGGCTCGAAGCCGATCCGCCGCGGTACCTGAACGCCGTCTATCTCACCGTGATGCTCTGCCAGAACGGCTCGGCGATCATCGTCGCGATCCTCGCCGAGCGGTCGTACGGGGGTCTCGGCGTCACGCTGGTCTCCGTCGGGTTCACGCTCCTGTACTTCGTCCTCGTGGAGGCGATGAGCAAGACCTTCGGCGTCCTGCATTCGGACAGGGCCGCGCTCGCGGTCGCCCCCCTCGTGTGGTTCCTTGGTCGGCTGCTCGCGGCACCTACGCGAGGCCTCATCGTCATCGCGAACTGGCTCCTGCCGGGCAAGGGCCTGAAGCAGGGGCCGTTCGTGTCCGAGGCCGATCTGCGCTCGATGGCCGAGGTCGGGAGCGAGGAAGGCTCGATCGAGGAGGGCGAGAAGGAGCTCATCCACTCGATCTTCGAGTTCGGCGACACGATCGTCCGCGAGGTGATGCTCCCGCGCCCCGACATCACGGCGATCGAGTCGGACAAGTCGCTCCGCGACGTGCAGGCCCTCGTGCTCCAGCACGGCTACTCGAGGATCCCGGTCTTCGAGGACGACCTGGACCAGGTGACCGGCATCGTCTACGCGAAGGATGTGCTCAAGGCGCTCCACCAGGGCAAGCACGACATGCCGCTGTCCGAGATCGTGCGCAGGGCGCACTTCGTCCCCGAGTCCAAGAAGGTGGCCGACCTGCTGCGCGAGATGCAGAAGGAGAAGTTCCACATCGCGCTCGTGACCGACGAGTACGGCAGCGTCGTCGGACTGATCACACTCGAGGACCTGCTCGAGGAGCTCGTGGGGGAGATCACCGACGAGTACGACACCGAGGAGCCCGAGCTCGAGCAGGTGGCCGAGGACGTGTTCCGCGTGGACGGCAAGCTCTCGATCGACGAGGTGAACGAGCTCCTGGACGTCGAGCTCCCCGACGAGGAGTGGGACACGGTCGGGGGGCTGTTGCTCGGCCTCATGGGCTCGATCCCGGAGGAGGGCGAGGAGGTCTCGTTCCAGAACCTGCGGTTCACGGCGGAGAAGGTCAACGGCCGCCGGATCTCGAAGGTCCTGATCACGCGCGAGGAGCAGCCGGAGCCCACGACCGAGGAACAGGAGGTGCGAGCCGAATGAGCGCGCCGCCCGAGCGCGTCGACGAGCTGCTGGCCGCGGCCCGTCTTGCGATGGAACGCGGTTCCTACGCGCCGTACTCGAACTTCAACGTCGGCGCCGCGGTCCTGGCCGAGGGCGAGGTGTTCGCGGGCGCGAACGTCGAGAACGCCTCGTACCCCATGTCGGTGTGCGCCGAGCGCCACGCGGTCGCCGCCGCCGTCAACGCCGGCAAGCGGTCGATCGACGCCGTGGCGGTCGTCACGCGCGCCGACGAGCCCACACCCCCGTGCGGCGGGTGCCGGCAGGTCCTGAACGAGTTCGGCCCCGAGATGACGGTCACGGTGGAGTCGGGGACCGGCGAACGAGCTGTCTGGCGGCTCACCGAGATCCTGCCGCACGCGTTCGGACCGTCCAACCTCGGGAAGCGACGCAGCCGAAGGTGAGCTTCCACAGCGGGTTCGTCGCCGTGATCGGGCGGCCGAACACCGGCAAGTCCTCGCTCGTGAACGCCCTCGTCGGGCGCAAGGTCGCGATCGTCTCCGACAAGCCGCAGACGACGCGCCGGGGCATGCGAGCCGTGCTGTCGAGCGAGGACTACCAGGTCGTGTTCACCGACACCCCGGGGTTCCACAAGCCGCGGACGCTGCTCGGATCGCGGCTCAACCAGCTCGTCGGCGAGGCGACGCGGGGCGTCGACGCGGTGGTGCAGGTGGTCGACGCCGCGGCCGGCGTAGGCCGGGGCGACGCCTCCGTGTTCGAAGGCCAGCTACACGACTTCGGCGGCGCGAAGATCTGCGCGGTGAACAAGCTCGATCTGGTGCGCAACCGCGAGGAGGTCCCGCAGCTCGAGGCGGCGGCGGCCCTGGGAGCGTGGGACGAGATCGTCCCGGTCTCGGCAAAGACCGGACGCGGCGTCGGCGTGCTCCTCGACCTGCTGATCGACGGGCTGCCCGAGGGCCCCCCCTACTACCCGACCGACACGGTCACGGATCAGCCGCTCGAGGTGCGCCTGGCGGAGATCGTCCGCGAGAAGGCGCTCGCGGTCACTCGGCAGGAGGTCCCGCACTCGATCGCCGTGGTGGTGGAGGAGCTCGAGGAGTCGGAGTCCCTGACGAAGATCCACGCTTCGCTCGTCGTCGAGCGCGATTCGCAGAAGGGCATCGTGATCGGCAGGGGCGGCGAGACCCTCAAAACGATCGGCTCGCGCGCGCGAGAGGAGATCGAACGCGTCCTCGGGCACCAGGCCTTCCTCGACCTGCACGTCAAGGTGCTGAAGGAGTGGCAACGCGACCCGAAGGCCCTCCAGCGGCTCGGGTTCTGACGCGTCCTACTCGACGATCGTGACCTGCCCCGTCATCGTCGGATGGAGCGTGCACAGGAAGTCGTAGGTCCCCGGGCTCACGGCTCCCGAGATCGGTTCGCCGTTGAAGGTCTGGTCGGCGGCGATCGGGACGTCGACATCGGTCCCGGTGATCGTGAAGGTGTGGTCGGCGGCGTCCTGGTTCTCGATCGAGATGCCCTGGGACGCGCTGGCGGTGAAGCAGTTCGGGTCGAACGCGAAATCCGAGATCATGATGGTGAAGGTCGCGCCCTCGCCAGTCAGGTCGGCGCAGTCGCCGTCCTGGGTGGTCCCGGTGGCTCCGGTCTCGGCGCTGGTGGTTCCCCCACCGTCGTCCGACGAGCACGCGGTGAACTCGAGGGCACAGATCGCGACCAGCACGAACACGAGCTTCTTCATCCTGCCTCCCCGAGATCGGTCCGGCAGAGGATAGCTGGGGCCCCGTTCGGCCCGGTCCGTAGATAGCCGCATCCGAGCGCCCGCCGTACCATGGCGGGCGATGTCCCACTTTGTCCCTCCACGGCTCGACCGTGCTCTGGCCCGACCTGCCGCACACTCACGGCGTGACGACCTGAGCGGCGGGCCGGTCGAGACGAGCATGTTGACGAGGGCGTTGCGGGCAGACCTTCGCCATCGTCAACGCCGTGACACCCAGCCACGCCGTGACCTCGCGCCGATCCCACAGCCGGCTCTGTCCCTCGCGTCCGACCGGCTTTGGGAAGGCTGGTCGGTTCCGCGCTGGAGGGAGGATGACGCCGCGGGTTCCGGGGTGAACTAGCATCCAAACGATGCACTCCACGTTGCCCTCCGACATCCGCCGCTCGACCCTCCGCCTCGCTGTCGGAGGCGTCATCGTCGGATTGGCGATTCCTCTCCTGCCCGTTTTCGGAGAAGGCGGTCAGCTGAAGTTCATCTTCTCGCTGGGACTCCCGGTGCGATTGCTGATCACCTACCTCCTCCAGGAGTGGGGCAGCGCCCTGGTGGCGGTGGTCGGGATCTGGTTCCTGAGGCGCGACCGGGCGGGTCCGGCCGGCGGCGTGTTCCTGGCGGTGGGGCTGGTCGTGGCCATCGGGGTCGCTGGGGATGTCCTCGTCACGACGCCCCACTTCGGCCGATGGCAGACCGACGTGGTCCTGGCGTTTGAGACCGTGCAAGCGGTCCTTCTGATGCTCGCGGGATCGCATGCGATCGCGGTCGTTAGCGAGGTCCGGACTGGAGGATCGCCGCCACCCGAATCTCGATCGCTGTTCGACGACTAACGCCAGGGTTCCTCTGCCGCCAGACCGTCGCCCACGCCGCCACCTGCTGGTGTTGACCCAGGAGTGGTCCGCGCCTAGGTTGAGAGTGATGACTCGGCTCCTAGAGCGAAGCACGGTCCTGGCCTTGGCCGTTGTGATTGCCTTCAACGTGGCGATGATGGTCGTGTGGTCCGCTGCCGGTCCTTCCCGCGACGCCCTTGTCGTTGCGGGCTGGATTGCTGGGGACGCCGTCCTGTGCTTGATCGCTCTGTTCGTCACGGACCTCTAGCGCCAGGGCGTCCCGCGGCGCCAGCGCTTCAGGCCACGTTCTCGACCTCGCGCCGATCCCATAGGCGGCTCTTACCCTCACGGCCGACAGGCTTGGGAAACCGAGGTTGCGGAAGATCCTGGTCGTCGAGGGCTACAGAATCACTCACATGACGTGGAATCCTGCTGGGGACCACCACCACCTGGTGGACGTGACATACGTGAAGCCTGACGGATCGCAGGCGACGATCTCCGCCGACCGGCTTCCGTTCGTGATCGAGGGTGATGTGACTGTCGAGACGATGGGCGTTGTCGTCCGCTCGGGCGTGTGCACGAAGTGCGGGGAGCGCGTGATGCCCTGCGCCCGCTAGGGCATTCGATCTTCTGGCCCGCTGGTGGCTGAGACCGAGGAACTCAGCGATCGGACTCCCGCAGCATCCCAACGAGCACCGTCCGCAGCGTCCGTCCTTCCTCGCAGTCGATCAGCTTGGCTCGGCGAAATCTGCGGATACCTACATGCACGTCCTGCCTGGGACGGGGGGAGCAGGTCGCGTCGACGATCGAGACGGCGCTTGCCGCCAGTTCTGCCGCCACTCGGCCGTCCGAGTAGCCGCTGGTCATCAGCTCGACGTCCCCGCGCACCCTTCCTGACCTGCCGAAACGGTAACCGGCGGGACGAGACGGGCCCGACAGGACGCGCCTAGGGGACGTACCATGGCGGGCGATGTCCCAGGCAGCCGAGATCGAACGCTCGCGCCCTAGTCTGGCGCTCTCCACGCCCAAGGACGCATCCCGGCTCCTCGCGCGGGTGCCCGCTGTCGACGCGGTCGGGCTCGAGGAGCGCGCCGCCTCGCTCGCGAAGCGTTCGATCAAGCGGGAGTCGAAGCTGTGGGCGCTCGACCTCGCGATCCGGTGCATGGACCTGACGACGCTCGAGGGCACGGATACCGTCGGCAAGGTCATCGCGATGTGCGCGAAGGCCGTCCGTCCGAACCCGGTGGACCCGTCGATCCCCTCGGTGGCGGCCGTCTGCCTCTACCCGCATCTCGTGCCTGTCGCGCTCGGGCAGCTGAAGGGGACGAGCGTGCAGGTCGCGAGCGTCGCCGGCGCGTTCCCGGCGGGCCTCGGGCCTCTCGGCGCCCGCCTGGCCGAGATCCGCGAGGTCGTCGACCTGGGCGCGCACGAGGTCGACATCGTGCTGAACCGTTCCTACTTCCTGGGCGGGCAGTACGCGCAGTGCTTCGACGAGATCGTCGCCGCGCGCGAGGCCGCGGGAAACGCGCACCTCAAGGTGATCCTCGAGACCGGCGAGCTCGGGTCGTACGACCGGATCCGCCAGGCGTCGGTGCTCGCGATGGCCGCCGGAGCCGACTTCATCAAGACCTCGACCGGCAAGATCGGCGTGAACGCGACGCTCCCCGCCGCGCTCTGCATGATGGAGGCGGCTCGGGACTTCTTCCACGAGACGGGTCGCCCGGTGGGGATCAAGGTCGCGGGGGGCGTCCGGGCCTCGAAGCAGGCGATCCAGTACCTCGTGCTGGTGTACGAGACGCTCGGGCCGGAGTGGATGACGCCCGAGCGGTTCCGGATCGGCGCGTCGACCTTGCTGAACGACGTGCTGATGCAGATCGACAAGGAGCGGACCGGCCGCTACCAGGGTGCCGACTACTACACGATCGACTGACGTGCCCTGAAGCCCCCGCCCTGGCTGGGCCACGCACGTCACAGCGGGTCCTCGATGTGCTCAAGCCGGCAACCCCGGTCGCGTCATCGCATTCAGGCTGGCCATCGTTTGTGCCGATGACTACCTCAGGGGCGCGGCGAGCGGAGGAAGAAGAGGACACGATGAAGAAGGCACTAGCAGCGATGGTCGTTGCGGTACTGCTGGCTATTTCAGCATCGTCAGCGCTCGCGGGCGGCGGCCGATGGGCCGTTCGTGTCAAGGGCGGCGGCCCTGCACTGGTCACCTGGGGGACATGGGCCGGTACGACCCAACGCCACGTAGTCCTTCCGTGGCGGCACGGCGTTCGTGTTGACTCGTTCGACGTGGTGACCGTCGCAGGTCAGCGCGAGCGAGGCGGACCCGGCAAGATCGTGTGCGAAGTGCTCCACGGCGGACGCGTCGTGGCGCGTACCGTCGGGCGTGGACCCTACGCGGTCTGCCAGACCTCTGCGGGGACGAGCTAGAAGAACGTGGCACGGGTCGGCCAGTAGGTTTCCAGGCGGCAGCGCCGGCAGCTCGAGCACGGTGAGCCTGGGTAGCCAAGCCACGGGCTCCGGGCGGCCCTCCCGCTTCCAACGCTGGACGTAACGTGCGTACTGGTCGTACGTTTCCTCCGTGATGTACCGAGAACCCACTCATCCCTCCTTCATCGACAAGGAGCGCACCGGTCGCGACCGGGGTTCCGACTCCACGATCGACCAGGCGGGGCGATGACGAGGGTGTGGACTCACGGCAACTGGGTGGTCAAGGCGGGGACCGAGGCTGCGTTCGAAGAGGCCTGGACCCGTCTGGCGCGCGCCGCGGGGCGGGCGTACCAGGGCGAGCCCCCGATCTTGTTGAGGGACCGCGAACATCCGAACGTGTTCAAGACCTTCGGCGCGTGGCCGAGCATCGAGGCGATCGAGGCTTTCCGCGCCTCTGACCTATTCCGTGGGGCGGTCGACGAGATCCGACCGCTGTTGGAGTCCTTCGAGCCGTTCGCTCTCGACGAGATCGAGTGGGCATGAGCGACATCGCGAAGAAGGCCACGTCCGCGCTCGAGGAGCGGGAGCCGGTCTGGGAATACGCCGACGCGCCCGAGTCGACCGACATCGTCAAGCTCGAGCCGCGCTACGGCCTGTTCATCGGCGGAGAGTTCGTCGAGCCCAAGAGCGGGACGTGGTTCGAGACGATCAGCCCCGCGACCGAGGAGACGCTCGCCGAGGTCGCCGACGCGGGCCCCGAGGACGTCGACCTGGCGGTCCGGACCGCGCGCAAGGCCTCCAAGGATCGGTGGCGCAAGCTCCCCGGGAGCGAACGCGCCAAGTACCTGTACCGGATCGCGCGGCAGCTCCAGGAGCGCGCCCGGGAGTTCGCCGTGCTCGAGACGATGAACGGCGGCAAGCCGATCAAGGAGTCGCGCGACGTCGACCTCCCGCTCGCCGCGGCGCACTTCTTCTACTACGCCGGCTGGGCCGACAAGCTCGACTACGCGTTCCCGAACCGCGCGCCGAAGCCGATCGGCGTGGCGGGTCAGATCATCCCGTGGAACTTCCCCTTGTTGATGGCCGCGTGGAAGATCGCACCCGCGCTCGCGACGGGGAACACCGTCGTCCTGAAGCCGGCGGAGACCACGCCCCTCACCGCGCTCCTGCTCGCGCAGGTGATCCAGGAGGCGGATCTTCCGCCCGGGGTGGTGAACATCATCACGGGCGGCGGGGAGACGGGCGCCTACCTCGTCGAGCACGAGGACGTCGACAAGATCGCGTTCACGGGCTCGACCGAGGTGGGCAAGATCATCCGGCGGACGGTCGCGGGGACCGGGAAGCGGCTCACGCTCGAGCTCGGGGGCAAGGCCGCCAACATCGCGTTCGAGGACGCGCCGCTCGACCAGGCCGTCGAGGGCGTGATCAACGGAATCTTCTTCAACCAGGGCCACGTGTGCTGCGCCGGATCGCGGTTGCTCGTGCAGGAGCCGGTGTTCGAGCCGCTGCTCGAGAAGCTGAAGGACCGCCTTCAGACGCTCCGTGTCGGAAACCCGCTCGACAAGAACACCGACATCGGCGCGATCAACTCGAAGGCCCAGCTCTCCAAGATCGAGGAGCTCGTGGCGGCCGGGGTCGACGAGGGCGCCGAGATGTACCAGCCCGAGTGCGTCCTGCCCGAACGCGGCTTCTGGTTCCGCCCCACGCTGTTCACCAACGTCTCGCAGTCGCACCGGATCGCGCGCGAGGAGATCTTCGGGCCGGTGCTGTCGATCCTCACGTTCCGGACGCCGGCCGAGGCCGTCGAGAAGGCCAACAACACGCCATACGGCCTGTCCGCCGGGATCTGGACCGAGAAGGGCTCGCGGATCCTGTGGATGGCCGAGCGTCTGAAGGCCGGCGTGGTGTGGGCGAACACCTTCAACCGGTTCGACCCCACGTCGCCGTTCGGCGGCTACAAGGAGAGCGGGTTCGGGCGCGAGGGCGGGCTGCACGGCCTCGAGCCCTATCTGGAGCTCGACGGATGACCGCCAGGACCCGGGTCCCCGTCCGCAGGACGGCGAAGCTGTACATCGCCGGCGAGTTCCCTCGGAGCGAGTCGGGACGCTCGTACGAGGTGTTCTCGCACGACGGCCGGCTGCTCTCGCGCGCCGCGCGCGCTTCCCGGAAGGACCTGCGGGACGCCGTTCGGGCGGCGCGCGCCGCGCAACCCGAGTGGGCGGGCAAGACCGCGTACAACCGGGGCCAGATCCTGTACCGCGTCGCCGAGCTGATGGAGGGTCGCCGGTCCCAGTTCGAGGCCGAGCTGGCCGACGCGGGCGCGAAGGACCCACGCAGGGGTGTCGACGCCTCGATCGATCGCTGGGTCTGGTACGCGGGGTGGGCCGACAAGATCTGCCAGCTCCTGGGAGCGACGAACCCGGTCGCGGGCCCGTACTTCAACTTCACGATCCCCGAGCCGACCGGCGTCGTGGGGATCGTCGCCCCACCGGACCAGGCCCTGCTCGGCCTGGTCTCGCGGCTCGCGCCGGCCGTCGTTTCCGGGAACACGAGCGTGGTCCTTGCAAGCGAGTCGTCGCCGCTCCCCGCGGTCTCGCTGGGGGAGGTGCTCGCGACGTCGGACCTCCCGGGCGGCGTCGTGAACGTCCTCACCGGTCTGACCGACGAGCTCGTCCCGTGGCTGGCCGGGCATATGGACGTGAACGCGATCGACCTGACCGGCGTCCCGCCCGTCTCCCGAGCGGAGGCCGAGCGCCTCTCGGCCGAGAACGTCAAGCGCGTGGTCCGGGCCCGCGACGTCGACCCGTTCGCCGACGACGCCCAGAGCCCCTACGAGATCACGGCGCTGATGGAGTTCAAGACGGTCTGGCACCCGATGGGAGCCTGAGAAGCCGCTCATCCCCGGCACCCCGCTTGGCATCGATCGCACCGAACGCCATCATGCGGCCCATGTCCGTCGAGACCGCAACCGATCCGCTGGCACACGGCGAGGAGGCCCTGCTCGCCGGCGACTGGAACAGGGCCCGCACGATCTTCGAGGGCTCGTTGGCCGAGGCCGAAACTGCCCGCGCGCACGACGGCCTGGGCCGAGCGCTGTGGTGGCTGGGCGACCTGGCGGGCGCACTCGATCACCGCGAGCGCGCCTATGTCGTCTACCGAAGGGAGGGCCGGATGGCGGACGCCGCTCGGATCGCGCTGTGGCTGAGCCGCGAGTACCTCGACGCGGTGGGCAACGAGCCGGCGAGCAACGGGTGGGTGGCTCGCGCCCGTGGGCTCCTGTCCGAACACGAGTCGACCCCGGAGGTCGGATGGCTGGAGATCACGCTCGGGGAGCGGGCGATGGATCCGCCGACGATCCGGTCCCACGGCGAGGCCGCCCTGGAGATCGGTCGCCGGCTCGCCGATCCGAACCTCGAGGCGTCGGCACTGGCGCTCGTCGGGCGGGCGGCGGTGCTCGACGGCGATCTCGAGAGCGGGCTCGCGTCGCTGGACGAGGCGATGACCGCGGCGACCGGCGGGGAGGTGAGCGACCCGCTCGTCTTCGGGGACGTCTGCTGCATCGTCACGAGGGCGTGCGAGGAGGCGGGCGAACTCGGCCGGCTGATGCGATGGAACGAGGTGATCCTGTCGTACCTCGAACGTCATCACCACGCGCCGCTGATGCAATGGTGCGGCACGTGCGGCGCCGAGGTCTTCCTCGCGCACGGCGACGTCGCCACGGCCGAGCAGTGCCTCGTCGAAGCGATCGGCGGCCTCGAGAAGAGCGGGCATCGGTCTCGCTGTGTCCAGCCGAACGTCAAGCTCGCCGAGCTGAGGGTGCTGCAGGGCCGGGTGGAGGAGGCCGAGCGGCTGCTCGTGGGCACGGAGGATCTGCCCGAAGCGACGCGCGCCTGGGTGGCGGTTCACCGGATCAGGGGCGAGCTCGCGGTCGCGGCCGCGCTGCTGCTCCGGCGGCTCAACCAGGTGGGGGACACGGTCGCCGCGATCCCGCTGCTGTCGCTCCTCGTAGAGGTGCAGCTCGACCAGGGTCTGGGCGGTGATGCGGCGGCGTCCGCCGAACGGCTCGGATCGATCACCACCCGCTCCGGCCACCCTCGGTACGTCGCGATGTTCGACCTCGCGCAGGCACGCGTGGCCCTCGTGACGGGCGACCACTCGGCTCGTGAGCGATTGGAGTCGGCGCTGGCCGCGTTCGGGAGTCTGGAGCTGCCGCTCGACGAGGCACGGGTGCGGATCGAGCTCGCTCGCACGCTGGAGGAGGAAGAGCCCGAGCTCGCGACGCGCGAGGGCCGCCTGGCCGTCGAGGCGTTCGAGCGGCTCGGGGCTACCGGCGAGGCCGACGAGGCCGCGGCGCTGGTCAGGCAGCTGGGCGGACCGGCCCGCACCGGTCCCAAGCTCGTGGGGACGCTCACCAAGCGCGAGCGCGAGGTGCTCGAGCTGTTGGGCGAGGGCCTCTCGAACGCCGAGATCGCGGCACGTGTGTACATCTCGACCAAGACCGCCGGTCACCACGTGAGCAGCGTCCTCGCGAAGCTCCATCTGAAGAGCCGTGCCGAGGCGGCCGCCTTCGCGCTTCGGCATCTCGGCGACGTCTCGTCGGAAAGATAGGGAATCCTCCCGATCCTTCGCTCCCGCACTCGGCGCACGCTTCTCCCGTCGTCGAGACAGGAGGTGCGCCGTGGGAGGAAAGACCAAGCAGGGGCCGGGGGCGAACGCCCTCAAGCGTGAGATCGAGGTCCGGGTCGCCGGGGAGAGCCGGGCGTCGGCCGAGCAGGTCTTCGACGTGTTGGCGGATCTTCGGAGCCACCTGTCGTGGGCCGGCGATCGGCAGAAGGGCACGACTCGACTGCTCACGCTCGAGGCGCCCGAGGGGCCGGCCTCGGTGGGCACGGAGTTCACGACGACCGGCGCCGATCCGATGGGCAGGTTCACGGATCGATCGGTCGTGACCGAGGCGACCCGGCCGTCGGCGTTTGAGTTCGTCACCGAGGCCCATCTCGTCACCAAGCGGGGCAAGGTCGCCGAATGGACGAATGAGCATCGGTACGAGCTCACACCCTCGGCGAGCGGATGCCGCATCACGTACAAGATCCGCATCGCCAGGATCAGCTCTCTGCCGGGGGCGCTCGCCCTGTTCAACGTTCGGCTGCTTTCCGGCGTCGTGCGAAAGGCGAGTCAGGGCGTCGCTCGGCGCGGACTCGACAACCTGGCGAAGGTGGCAGAGGAGCGGGTCGGCGTCTGACCGGCCGGCCGAGGATCGAAAGGAGGGGTCGTCGTGCAAGGAAGTTCCTGATCGCGATCGATGTCATGGCGACCGACCGAAGAGGAGGAATGACGATGGCGAAGGCATCGAAGGAGTCCGCCCCGGACCATGTCGCGATCGAGGGGTTCGAGGGCCACTACGCCGAGCTGAGCGGCACGACGGTGGGATGGGAGACGTACACGGCCGACGCCGACCTGACACCACTGTTCGTCGGCCTGCCGGACGACCGCTGCCAGTGCGAGCACTGGGGGTACGTGTTCGAGGGCAAGGTCGTCTTCCACCTCCCCGACGGGGATGAGGAATTCGGCGGCGGGGATGCGTACTTCGTGGGACCCGGTCACACGCCGAGCATCTTCGCCGGCACGTCTCTGGTCGAGTTCAGTCCCACGGACCAGTTCAACCAGACGATGGAGGTCGTCACCCGCAACATGGAGGCGGCCGGCTAGCGGCCCGCAGACGCCGAGGTCGGCGGAGGGGCTCCCTCATAGGGAGCCCTCCGCATCTCCACGACTTCACAACGTTCGCTCACGGGAACGGCTCGTGCCCGGCGCTACGATGCGGCCGTGCCCCTCTACAAGGAACAAGGCGTCGTGCTGCGCTCCGTCAAGCTGGGCGAGGCCGACAAGATCGTCACGGTGATGACCCAGGGCTCCGGCAAGGTCCGGGCGGTCGCCAAGGGCATCCGCAAGACCACCTCGCGCTTCGGCGCCCGTCTGGAGCCGTTCACGCACGTTTCCCTCATGGTCTACCGGGGGAGAGGTTCGCTCGACACCGTCAGCCAGGCCGAGATCGTCTCCCCCTTCCGGGCGCTCCAGGGCGACCTCGGCCTGTTCGCCGCGGGGGAGACCATGCTGGAGGCCGTCGACAAGGTCGCCGAGGAGCACGAGCGGAACGTCCGCCTGTTCATGCTGCTGCTCACCGGGATGCGGGCGCTCGATGCCAGGCCGGCCGACCCCGCCGCGGTCGCCGAATCGTTCCTGCTCAAGCTCCTGTCGCTGTCGGGGTTCCACCCGGCGCTCACGACCTGCGCCGTCTGCGGCGCCCCCGCCCCCGAGCGCTTCGCCAGCGGCCTCGGGGGCGCGGTATGCGCCGCGGACGCCGACCTGGACGCCGGCCCGGCTTCGCTCGAGGCGCTCGACTTCCTCGCGACGCTCGGCGGGACCGGGCTGCTTGAGGCGGGCGACGTCCGGGCCGATACGAGGGTGAGGCGCGAGTCCCGTTCGTTGCTGTTCGGCTTCACCGAGTACCACCTCGAACGCCGCATGAAGAGCCTGCCGATCCTCGCCAGGAGCCTGACGACGTGAGCACCTACCTCCACGACCTCGACCACGAGCGCCTGCCGAACCACGTGGGCATCGTGATGGACGGCAACGGTCGATGGGCCAGGCTCCGCGGGCTGCCCCGGACCGACGGCCACACGGCGGGCGAGGAGGCGATGTGGGACACGGTCGTCGGGGCGAACGAGCTCGGCCTGGGCTGGCTCACGATGTTCGCGTTCTCGAGCGAGAACTGGAAGCGACCCAAGGCCGAGGTCGCGTTTCTGATGGGCTTCAACCGCGGGCTGCTCCGCCGGCGTCGGGACGAGCTCAACCGGATGAACGTCCGCGTCCGCTTCCTCGGCCGGCGCGACTGGAAGGTGCCGCGCTCGGTGCTGAAGGAGATGGAGATCTCGGAGGCGCTCACGCGTCACAACACCGGGATGACGCTCACGATCGCGTTCAACTACGGCGGGCGGGTCGAGGTCGTCGACGCGGTGAAGCGGCTGATCGCCGACCACGACGCGGGACGCCTGAAGGGCGAGAAGCTCACGCCCGAGTCGATCTCGCGGCGGCTGTACCACGCCGACATGCCGGATCCCGACCTGATCATCCGGACCAGCGGCGAGGAGCGCATCAGCAACTTCCTGCTCTGGCAGGCCGCGTACAGCGAGCTGTACTTCACGCCGGTGTACTGGCCGGACTTCGATCGCGAGCACCTGTACGAGGCGATCCGCGACTACCAGAAGCGCTCGCGACGGTTCGGGGCCATCGCCGAGAACGACGCCGGCTAGGCAGGTGCGGGTACCGGACGAGGCGCGTGGGGTCATCCAGAGCGACGCGCTCGCCCACGTCACGACGATCGATCCCGACGGTCGACCGCAGACGACGCTCGCCTGGGTGGGGCTCGAGGGCGACGAGATCGTCTTAGCGACGCTCCCCGATCAGCGGAAGCTCCGGAACCTGCGACGCGACCCACGGATCACGATCTCGATCCAGACCGACCGGGTCACCCCGTACGGGTTACACGAGTACCTCGTCATCTACGGGACCGCGCGGGTCACGGACGGCGGGGGACCGGATGTCCTCCAGCGGCTCGCGCACACGTACCTCGGCCCCGACGTCACGTTCCCGCCGATGCCGGATCCACCCCCAGGCTTCGTGACGCGGGTGACGGTCGAGCGCCTCGGCGGGGTCGGGCCGTGGAACGAGCCCACCGGCTAGTACGGGGCGACGCCATCTCTCCACACGGATCGGGGCATCGCGGCCGGGTCGACCCGTAGACTGGAAGGCACGCCAGCGGCCGCAGCCAGCGGCCGGGAGAGAGGAGGAACCCCATGGCCGACCTGATGGAGGCCGTCACGTCCCTCGCCAAGCGGCGGGGGATCGCGTTCCAGTCCAGCGAGATCTACGGCGGGCTGCGCTCGTCGTGGGACTACGGTCCCCTCGGAGTCGAGCTGCGCCGCAACATCCGCCACGCGTGGTGGCGTTCGATGGTCCAGCTCCGCGACGACGTCGTCGGCCTGGAGGCCGCGATCATCATGTCTCCGAAGGTCTGGGTGGCGAGCGGTCACGTCGCCGGGTTCCACGACCCGCTCGTCGAGTGCCTGAACTGCCACCAACGCTTCCGCCAGGATCACCTGGGCGACGACCCCACCTGTCCCAACTGCGGCCAGCAGCGGTTCACGGAGCCCCGGCAGTTCAACCTGATGTTCAAGACGCACATGGGCCCCATCGAGGACGAGTCGAGCGAGTCCTACCTCCGACCCGAGACGGCGCAGGGGATGTTCGTCGACTTCGCGATCGTCCAGCAGACCTCGCGCAAGAAGGTCCCGTTCGGGATCGCGCAGATCGGCAAGTCCTTCCGCAACGAGATCACGCCGGGCAACTTCATCTTCCGCACGCGCGAGTTCGAGCAGATGGAGATGGAGTACTTCGTCGAGCCCGGCACCGACGACGAATGGTTCGAGTACTGGGTGAACGAGCGGCTGCAGTGGTACGTCGACCTCGGGATCCGCAAGGAGAAGCTTCGCCTGCGCCCGCACGAGCCCGGCGAGCTGGCGCACTACGCGAAGGCCGCCTCCGACGTCGAGTACGAGTTCCCGTTCGGGTGGCAGGAGGTCGAGGGCATCGCGAACCGCACCGACTTCGACCTCAAGGCGCATCAGCAGGGGAGCGGCGAGGACCTGACCTACTTCGACCAGGAGCGGGATCGGCGCTACCTCCCCTACGTGGTCGAGCCCGCCGCCGGTGTCGATCGCGTGCTGCTCACCGCGCTCGTGGACGCCTACCGGGAGGAGGATGCACCCACCGCCAAGGGCGACACCGAGAAGCGCACGTATCTCGCCCTGCACCGGGATCTGGCGCCGACCAAGGTCGCCGTGCTGCCTCTCTCGCGCAACGAACGGCTCGCGCCGGATGCGAGGGGCGTGTACGACCTCGTCAAGCGCCTGTGGATGTGCGACTACGACGATGCCGGCTCGATCGGTCGCCGGTACCGACGCCAGGACGAGGTGGGCACGCCGTTTTGCGTGACCGTGGACTTCGACACGCTCGAGGACCGCCAGGTCACCGTCCGCGAACGGGACTTGATGGCGCAGGACCGGATACCGATCGAGAACCTCGTGGACTACCTCGCCGAACGCCTCTAGACGATGGACGAGCCGAGGAGGGGCTGGGTGAGCCTGTATGCGGCCGCCTTCGCGGTGATGCTCGCCGCGGCGATCGCGCTCATGGCCTCATCGCTCGGCTCCCTGCGGTCGATAGGACTCCTATGGATCTCGAGCGCCCTCTCGCTGCTCGCCGCCGGCCTGGCCGTCGCGAGCATCCTGGTGCCGAGGCGCGGATGAGGCTTCGCGGAGCCGCCCTGGCGGCCGTCCTCGGGCTCACGCTCGGCGCCTGTACCGGCGGAACCGACGTCCCCGGCGACCCTTCCGGCCCCGAGACCTCGGTCGAGCCGGTGCCGGCTTCCCCCGAGGTCCCCTCGCCGGCGCCCGGCGGACCGGACTCGGCCGCCGCCGCCGCGAAGCGTCTTTGCGAGGTGACCGAACTCAAGCCCGGCGCCGGATCGGACGTCCCCGCCGAGGGGCCGACGCCCGCCGTGATCGCGCAGGTGATGCGGCAGGTGGCGCAGATCCGAGGGTTCGACTACTCGGAGCGGGTCGTGGCCGAGCCGGTGTCGCAGGCCGAGATCGGCCGTGACTTCCTGAAGTTCTCAGACATCACCTACCCGGAGGGGCAATACGCACGACGAAGCATCGCGTGGGACACGATCGGGGTGATCCCCGACGGCGCCAGCCTCCGCGACGCCTACGAGAGCTACGGCTCGAGCCAGGTGATCGGCTATTACGACACCGTGACGGGCGAGCTGAAGTTCACGGGGAGCGAGTCGCCATCACCGCTCGAGCGCATCACGCTCGCCCACGAGCTGACGCACGCGATCGACGACCAGCGGTTCGGGCTGGAGAGGCTCGACGCGCTCGGCGCCGAGTGCAAGGACGAGGACGCGTCCGCCGCGATCGCGTTGGTCGAGGGCAACGCGACGTTCTTCATGCTGCGATGGGCGCGAACGTACCTCACGTTGGCCGAACAGGTGCAGGTCGGGATCGAGGCCGCGGGACAGGACACGTCGACCGAGGGGGTGCCACCGTTCGTGGCTCGGCTCCAGGCATGGCCGTACGACCAGGGGATGCGGTTCATCGGGGCGCTCGATGCACGGGGCGGACTCGACGCGGTCGACGATGCGTTCGTCGAGCTCCCCGCCTCGACCGAGCAGATCATCCACCCCGAGCGCTACCCGAACGACGCGCCCACCCCGCTCGACGTGCCGGACCTGTCGACGGAGCTGGGACCTGGATGGGAGGACCTCGACGTGATGTCGATCGGCGAGGCGTGGCTGCAGATCGCGCTCGGCCTGCGGCTCGACGGCTCGGAGGCCGGCGCCGCGGCCGCGGGATGGGACGGCGGGACGTACCGCGCGTGGTCGAACGGGACCGACACGGCCGTCGAGCTGTCGACGGTCTGGGATTCGGCTCGTGACGCGGAGGAGTTCGCCGCCTCGATGACCGAGTGGATCGACCAGGGGGGCAGCCCCGCCACGGTCCTCGAACCCGAGGGCAGCGCCGTCACGGTGCTGTTCGCGAGCGACCCGGCGACGCTGGACACGCTCGAGACCGCGATCGGCTGAGGCTCACCGGCGGCGATCCGACGCGTGCCACTCCGGTGGATCCGAGCCGCCCCCGGATCTGCATCCGGTCCAGATGCGCCGAACGTCCTAGGCCTTTCGGCCGCATTTCGGGGTCGCCCGGCCGATGGTGCAGACGCCGGGCGGGGGACGACACTAGGCTCCGCTCATGGACAGCATCCTGGTACAGACCACGCGAAGCCTCCGGGCCCTGATCGGCAACGCCACGGAGGGCGCCCCGGCCAAGGCGATCGACCTGGCGTACCTCGCTCTGCTCGACCAGTGCGCCGCAGCCGGGCGCGAGGCGCTTCGAAGCCAGTCCGACCCCATCGCCCGGTTCGATGCCAGGGCCGCCGCGGTCCTCAGCGTGGCCTACCGGCCGGTGCTCGACGTCCTGTGCACGGGGCGTTCGCTCCGCTCGGACGACGTCGAGCTCGCGCAGAAGAGCTCCGGGTGGCTGAACCTCGCCTACGAGGCGCTCCTGGACGGCGACCATGACACCGTCGAGCGCTGCCTGCGGATGGCGTCAGCGTTCGCCGGCGCGGGCGAGGACTCCCGCGACACCGCTCCGCCCGCCTAGCCCGGGCTCGCCCGCCGCGCGGTTGCCTCCGTCACGTCCGTAGACTGGTCCAGTCCGAACCCATCTCGCGGCGGAGGCATCGCTGATGATCAAGTACGTCTACGACTTCTCCGAAGGCAACCGGGACATGAAGGACCTCCTCGGCGGCAAGGGGGCCAACCTCGCCGAGATGACCAACATGGGACTGCCGGTCCCGCCCGGCTTCACGATCACCACCGAGGCGTGCCTGACGTTCCTCGCGCAGGGGGGTGCCCCGCCCGAGATGCTCGAGGAGGCGGGGGAGCACCTTGGCCGTCTCGAGGACGCCATGGGCAAGACGCTCGGCGACCCCGACGACCCGCTGCTGGTCTCGGTGCGTTCGGGGGCGAAGTTCTCGATGCCCGGGATGATGGACACGGTCCTCAACCTCGGCCTGAACGATCGATCGGTCGAGGGGCTCGCGAGGCAGACGGGGGGCGACGTCCGGTTCGCGCGCGATGCCTACCGCCGTTTCCTCCAGATGTTCGGCAAGATCGTGATGGACGTCCCCGCCGACGCGTTCGAGCACGCGCTCGATGAGGCCAAGGCCGCGAGGGGCCCGAACGCGCAGGACACCGACCTGGACGCCGACGACCTGGATGCGTTGATCGAACGCTTCCGCGGGATCTACCGCGAGCACACGGGCGAGGACTTCCCGCAGGATCCGAAGGATCAGCTCCGCCTGGCGATCGCCGCGGTCTTCCGGTCGTGGAACGGGAGGCGGGCGATCGACTACCGGCGTCAGAACAAGATCAGCGACGATCTGGGGACGGCCGTGAACATCGTCGCGATGGTCTTCGGAAACCGCGGCGAGGACTCGGGGACCGGCGTGGCCTTCACGCGCGACCCGTCGACGGGGGAGAAGGTCCCGTACGGGGACTACCTCGAGAACGCGCAGGGCGAGGACGTCGTGGCGGGGATCCGCAACACCAAGCGCATCGCCGAGCTCGAGCGGATCGACCCGGACTCGTACCGCGGGCTGATGGACGTGATGACTACGCTCGAGGGCCACTACCGCGACATGTGCGACATCGAGTTCACGATCGAGAAGGGCAAGCTCTGGATCCTGCAGACGCGCATCGGCAAGCGGACCGCGTTCGCCGAATGGGTGATGGCCTACGAGATGCTCGACGAGGGCCTGATCGACGAGGACGAGGCACTGCTCCGCGTCGACGCGAACCGGCTCGAGGAGCTGTTCAAGCGGCGCGTGAAGGCCGACGGCGCCCGGCCGATCGCGAAGGGCCTCAACGCCAGCCCCGGCGCCGCCACCGGCGCGGTGGTGTTCACGGCCGACGACGCCCAGGAGCGAGCGAACGCCGGCGACAAGGTGGTCCTCGTTCGGCGCGAGACCACCCCGGACGACTACCACGGCATGATCGCCTCGCAGGGGATCCTGACGAGCGCCGGGGGGACCAACTCGCACGCGGCGGTCGTCGCGCGAGGCGAGGGGATCCCGGCCGTCTGCGGGGCCGACGCGATCAAGCTCGACCCGACGGCGAAGACGTTCACCGCGAACGGCACGACCGTGCAGGAAGGTGAGGTCGTCACGATCGACGGCTTCACGGGCAACGTGTACGTGGGGGAGCTACCGCTCGAGGAGTCCGTGCTCGAGAAGGCGCGATCCGGCGACGAGGAGGCTCGCGGGGAGAAGATCTGGAAGGCCTTCGAGAGGCTGATGAGCGTCGCCGACGCGCGCCGGCGCCTGCGGGTCCGCGCGAACGCCGACACGCCCGACCAGTCGACCAACGCGCGCGACCGCGGAGCCGAGGGCATCGGGCTGTGCCGGACCGAGCACATGTTCCTCGGCGAGGAGCGGGTCGGCGCGGTGCGACAGATGATCTTCGCGGAGACCGAGGCGGAGGAGCAGAAGGCGTACGACGCCTTGCTGCCGGCGCAGCGCGAGGACTTCGTCGGGATCTTCCGAGCCATGGACGGTCTGCCGGTCACCGTCCGGCTGCTCGACCCCCCGCTGCACGAGTTCCTCCCGAACCAGGTCGAGCTCGCGGTCGGCGTGGCCCGGGCCGAGGAGCGCGGCGAGGACGAGGTCCGGCTGCGCGACGAGCGGGTGCCACTCGACGAGGCCCGGGTGATCCTCGGAAAGGTCGACCAGCTCCACGAGGCCAACCCGATGCTCGGCCTGCGCGGGGTGCGGCTCGGGATCGTGAAACCCGGGCTGTACGCGATGCAGGTCCGCGCGATCTGCGAGGCGGCGGCACGGGTCAAGCAGGAGGGCGGCGACCCGAAGGTCGAGGTCATGATCCCGCTCGTCGCGACCAAGCCGGAGCTCGAGCAGATGCGCGCCGAGCTCGAACCGGTTGCGGCGGAGGTGCTTCGGGCCGAGGGCGTCCAGCTCGACCACCTCGAGTGGGGCACGATGATCGAGCTCCCGCGCGCAACGGTCACCTCGGGGGAGATCGCGGAGGCGGCCGAGTTCTTCTCGTTCGGCACCAACGACCTCACACAGACGGCGTTCGGCTTCAGCCGGGACGACATCGGCAAGTTCGTCGGGATGTACGAGGAACGCAAGCTGGTGCCGGCCAACCCGTTCGTCACGATCGATCAGCCGGGGGTCGGTCGCCTGATGCGGATCGCCGTCGAGGAGGGCCGGGCCGCGAACGCGAGCCTGCACATCGGGATCTGCGGCGAGCACGGCGGCGACCCGGCATCGGTCGAGTTCTGCCACCAGCTCGGTCTGGACTACGTGAGCTGCTCGCCGTTCCGGGTCGAGACGGCTCGCCTCGCGGCCGGCCAGGCCGCGGTGGGTTCGGCGGAGTCCGCGTCGAGGTGACGGACCTCGATGACGACGAACGTCTGACACGGCCGCGTCGCTCGGCGTGGAATGGTCCTCGCTCGCCGCGCGAATCCCCCGCCTTGGCGATGCGCGGTCGAACGCGCGTTCGCTAAGCTCCGAGACCTCTCCCACCTCCCCCGCGTTCCGAGGAGGTGGCTCGTGCGGACAGGTTCGCATGGAAGGGGAGGGCTCCGGTTCGTCAGCATCGCGATACCGATCGCGGTCGTGCTGCCGCTGATCGTGGCGTTCCACTGGACGCGGCTCGGTTGGCGGGACGGGCACGTCAACTACCCGTCGCGGCCGAGCGGCTACACGCAGATCGTGAACCGGTTCGGGCAGCCGTGCAACGCGGAGGCCAGGGCGATCTCGATGAGGTGGACCGCGGCGGACACGGGGGTGACGTACTCGTTCAGGTTCCATCGCAAGCTCGGCGGCCGTCCGACCGCGATGGTCTCGGACAAGGGCGGGAGGTCGACCAACCTGGACAACGACGTCTACGGGCATATCCAGAACGCTCACCTGCAGCCGTACATCAAGCACGGGATCTACGGGTACGCGTGCCGCGCCAAGCGGAACTCCAACGAGTGGAGCACCCACGCGTTCGGGATCGCGGTCGACGTGTCGTCGGCCGAGGAGTACCTGGGCAAGTGCACGTCGACGATCAACAGGAACCACGCATCGATCTGGCAGGGCCACGGCTGGTACTGGGGACTCGCGTTCTGCGACCCCATGCACTTCCAGTACGCCATCAACTACTGAGTTCCTGGAGGAGGCATCGATGAAACGGAGACAAGCGGTCGTCGTCGGACTCGTGGTGGGCGTGACGGCCTCGGCGGGGGTGATCGCTGCCGCCGCCGGGAAGGCCCCCGTTCGGCCGTCGCAGGGTCCTCCCGTCGGTCCCATGGTTCGGGCGGATACCGGAGCGGGCGAGCTGCTGCTCGTCGTCGTGGGCGGGGTCTTCTCGAGCCGGGCGGAGGCGGAGGCGGCCAACGAGACGCTGGCATTCGGCGACCTCCAGGGCTACTACGTGGTCCCGGTCGCGCAGTTCCAGGGATTCCGCCAGCAGGTGGGGGAGCCGAGTGACTTCGCGCTCGTGAGCGCGTTCCGTACCGAGGAGGGCGCCCAGGCGTTCGTCGAGCTCGCCGCGACGTTCGGGAACACGGCGACGATCCTGCCCGAGAGGGTCCGAAGCCTCGGCGGGCTCTACGCGGGCCTGGGGCAGGAGGCCAGCCCCGACGGGACGGGCCCGCTGCTCGGACCGTCGGAGGAGTCGCTCCCGTGACGGGTGCACGGAACGCCGCGGCGTTCGTGTCGGGTGTGCTGTCGCTCGTGGCGTGTGGGGGTGGGGCCGCGACGCAACCCATGCCGACCGCGGAACGGACCGTGTGTGAGGTGGCCTTCGTCACCCCGCCGGGGTTCGAGCGGACGGATACGTTCGAGGAGCCCTATCCGGATCGGGTCGGTGTACGGCTTGGCTTTCGCGACGAGGCCGGACGGGAACTGCACGCGTTCGCCGGCATCCCGGGCGAGTTCGGCGAGGGCCTCCCCGAGGCCGGGACGGTCGAGCTCGTCGGCGACCGGACGGGGCTTCTCGCCGGCGGTCCCCACCGGGTGTGGGTCCTCACCTGGGACGAGGGCGGCATGTGCGACCCGAGGGCCGTCCTGGGTCGTGGATTCGACCGAGGCGAGTTCCTCGACCTGCTCGCACTCGCCGGCGTTGCACGAATGTAAGAGGCCTCGTTCGGGGGAGACGTTGCTAGCATCGCCTCCATGGAGGCGGTCCGTCGACACCCCGTGCTGATCACGATCGCCGCGGTGGCTGTGGCGGTCGTGATCGCGTTCGCGGGCACGGGGATCGCCGTCTGGCGGGCGGCGCACACCGACGACGCCAGCACGATCGAGCACGTGGACGCGATCCTCGTCCTCGGCGCCGCGCAATACGACGGCGAACCGTCGCCGGTGTTCGAGGGCCGGCTCGAACACGCGAGGCTGTTGTACGAGGAGGGCCGGGCCGACACGATCCTGGTGCTCGGCGGCGGCGCACCCGGCGACCGGACGACGGAGGCCGAGGCGGGACGCGAGTGGCTGGTCTCGCGAGGTGTCCCCTCGGATGCCGTGGTGGCGTCGCCGTTCGGTTCGACCACGTTCGAGAGCCTCGAGGCGGCCGCGGCGTGGATGAACGAGAGAGGGATGAAGGCAGCCTTCCTCGTCTCGGATCCCTGGCACAACCTGCGCATCAAGCGGATGGCGTCCGATCTCGGCCTCGAGGCGTACGCGTCCGCGACGTGGCACTCGGCGGCTCGGACGGAGGGAACGCGGTTCGGGGGCTACCTCCGCGAGACGCTCGCGTACGTCTTCTACCGGCTGTTCGGGCGCTGAGGCGGCCGGATCCCTAGCTCACCTTCAGCGTCGCCGTCATGCCGAGGGATTCGTGGAACCGGCAGATCAGCTGGTACGTCCCCGGCGCCAGATCGATCGTCGTGGTCTCGGTCGTGAGCGGCGCGAGCTCGAGGTCGACGTCCTCCCCGACGACCGTGAACGTGTGCGGCGTCCGCGCGTTGCCGTTTCGAACGGCGACGACGTCGCCGCTGTCGACCTTCACGGTGCCGGGATCGAACAGGTAGTTGTTGAGGAAGACCGAGACGTCGGCGTCCTTCGCGCCGGTCGCTCCGGTGGCGCCGGTCATCCCGTTCGAGCCTCCGTACAGGCTCCCCCCGCCGGGGTCGTCACCAGAGTCCGTGGCTCCGGTGGCGGCCGTGGGGCCCGTCCCCATCGAACCGCCCGCAGCGTCGTTCGCGTCGCCACCGCACGCGACCGCGAGCACCGACAGCGCCGCGAGACCAACCAGGACACGCATCCGAACGCCTCTCATCCGAGCCTCCTCGCCGGGGACGGGTCGCGACGGACCCCGCGTCGAAGCGCCGATCGTACTGCGGGTCCGCGGATAAGGTGGGTCGGAGCGCGACGGTAGTATCGGCGCGTGGCCGTACCCCGAGAACGTTCCGAGGAGATCGAGCGCGAGACGCTGTCGCCGACCGCGACGCTCGCCTCGGCCAGCAAGGGCCGAGAGCACGACGAGCCGCAGGACGACCTCCGCACCTGCTTCCAGCGGGACCGGGACCGCATCGTGCACTCGAAGGCGTTCCGGCGCTTGAAGCACAAGACGCAGGTCTTCCTCGCCCCGGAGGGTGACCACTACCGAGTCCGACTCACCCACACGCTCGAGGTGAGCCAGATCGCCCGGACCGCCGCCCGCGCGCTCCGCCTGAACGAGGACCTCACCGAGGCGATCGCGCTCGGCCACGACCTGGGGCATACGCCGTTCGGGCACCTCGGCGAGCAGGCCCTCACGCCGTTCCTGGGGAGGCCGTTCCGCCACAACGAGCAGAGCCTGCGGATCGTCGACCACCTGGAGAACGACGGGCAGGGTCTCAACCTGTCCTGGGAGGTCCGCGACGGCATTGTGCACCACACCTGGTCGATGCCCCAGCCCTCGACGCCGGAGGCGCAACTCGTGAGGTTCGCCGACCGCATCGCGTATGTGAATCACGACGTCGACGACGCGGTGCGGGCCGGCGTCATCGAGCAGGCCGAGCTGCCCGCCGCGCCCCTCGAGGTACTCGGCGCCACGCACTCGTCCCGGATCAACACCTTGGTGACCGACCTCGTCGTCCGCAGCGCCGACGGACCCGAGATCGGGCTGTCCGACCACGTGTTCCAGGCACTCGACGCGCTGCGCGAGTTCCTGTTCGACCACGTCTACCTGCGGGACGAGGCCCGCTCGGAGCAGGACAAGGCGATCTCGATGGTGCGGAGCCTCTTCGCGCACTATCTCGATCACCCCGAGGAGGTTCCGCAGGAGTACCATCGGGCGCCGGGAGACCTGCCGACCCGTGTCGCCGACTACATCGCCGGCATGACGGACCGGTACGCTCTGCGGATCTACGAGCAGCTGTTCCTTCCCCAACGCTGGT
>Ga0209887_1000081_pt1 | contig 25789 bp, 23 predicted proteins | sample GWRWN1_30_40_FD_187230 | JGI IMG/M metagenome (GOLD analysis project Ga0209887, IMG submission 187230) | Riverbed sediment microbial communities from areas with no vegetation in Columbia River, Washington, USA - GW-RW N1_30_40 (SPAdes)... | ecosystem: Environmental > Aquatic > Freshwater > River...
ACAACTCCAAGCTGCTCAGCCGGTCGACCGACCATGGCCCCTCGTTCTCACCCGCCATCAAGGTGACGCCGGTGGAGCACGGGACCGGGTCCTTCACCGACCTGGCTGTGGGACCGGACGGCAGCGTCTATCTGACCTACATCACGTATCCGTCATCGTCGCGCCCTACTTCCGATATCTGGTTGGTCCGGTCGACGAACGGAGGGGTCTCGTTCGGCGCGCCCAGCCACGTGGCCCCGATCACCCGGTTCGACTCGGACCAGTTCAGCGGAGGCACCGGCGCGGTCGACTGCGGCGACGGGCCGTTCGCCTGTCCCTCCGGGTTCACGTACTCCCGGTTCTTCAGCTCCTCGGCGGTGGCCGCTGACGCGAATGGCGTGCACGTCGTGTACGCCGCAGAGCGGCCGGACGGGCAGTCGAAGGTCTTCGTTCGCAACTCACCGGACGGCGTGAGCTTCCCGGCGGCCGCGGCGCAGCTCGATACCGTCGAAACCGGCCACCAGTGGTTCCCGGACATCGCCTCGGCGGACGGGATCATCACCGTGGTTTTCTACGACTCTCGGGGAGACCCGGGCTACGCGCCGGATGTCCCGCCCGGGAACACGGCGGGCGGGGTCAACTCCGGTGACGTGGTGAACACGTTCATCGCGCGGTCCGCCAACGGGACCTCCTGGACCGAAACCCAGGTGACAACGGAAGGGAGCAACTTCGGTTGGGAGACCCACGGGTCTCGGCGCCTGGGGTTCTGGGGCGACTACATCTACGTCTCCGCCGTGCCCGGCGCCGTGAACGTGACGTGGACGGACTCGCGAGACCTCGTCCCGGGAAGCGACCCGCGCGAGACGGGCGCGGATGATGACGGGGACGGGTTCGACGTGTTCCAGCCCTGCACGTACGTGCCGAACGACATCGACGCGCCCTCGTACTCCTCGCCGGCGACCAATGACCCCTGCCTCTCCCGGGCGGGTTGGACCAGAACATCTACGCCGCCAGGGTCTAGCGACGCACCAGGGGGCCCGCCCGCGAACGCGGGGGGCCCTCGACCATCCACGGCGTCGCGGTAGGCTTCGGCCGTGGACGAGGACCGCCGCGCCACGGACTCCGGCATCGAGATCAAGCCCGTCTACGGACCCGCCGAGCTCGAGGGCTTCGACCCGGGGCGCGATCTGGGGAGGCCCGGGGAGCCGCCGTTCACCCGGGGCATCTACCCCACGATGTACCGGGGCCGTCTGTGGACCATGCGCCAGTACGCTGGCATGGCCACGGCCGAGGAGACCAACCGTCGCTTCCGGTACCTCCTCGACCACGGCCAGACCGGCCTGTCCGTTGCGTTCGACCTCCCCACGCAGATGGGGTACGACTCCGATCATCCCCGTGCCGACGGCGAGGTCGGCAAGACCGGCGTCGCCATCGACTCCGTCGAGGACGTGAAGCGGCTGCTCGACGGGATCCCGCTGGACGAGGTGTCGACGTCGATGACCATCAACGCCACGGCCGCCATCCTGCTTCTGCTGTACGAGTTGGTGGCCGAGGAGCGGGGGACCGATCCGAGGCAGCTCTCCGGCACCGTCCAGAACGACATCCTGAAGGAGTACGCCGCGCGGGGCACCTACATCTTTCCGCCGAAGCCGTCCATGCGCCTGATCACGGACCTGTTCGCCTACTGCCACGACCGCATCCCGAAGTGGAACACGATCTCGATCTCCGGCTACCACATGCGGGAGGCGGGAGCCACGGCCGTGCAGGAGGTGGCGTTCACCCTGGCGAACGCCATCGCGTACGTGGAGGCCGCGATCCAGGCCGGGCTGGCCGTGGACGACTTCGCCCCCCGGGTGTCCTTCTTCTTCGCCTGCCACATGAATTTCTTCGAGGAGGTGGCGAAGTTCCGGGCGGCTCGGCGGATGTGGGCCCGGATCATGACCGAGCGGTTCGGCCCCAGCGATCCCCGGAGCGCGATGCTCCGGTTCCACACGCAGACCGGCGGGGCCACGCTCACCGCCCAGCAGCCGAAGAACAACATCGTCCGCACGACGTTGGAGGCGCTCTCGGCGGTACTTGGAGGTACGCAGTCGCTGCACACGAACTCGTTCGACGAGGCGCTGTCGCTGCCCACCGAACCCGCGGTGAAGATCGCCCTTCGGACCCAGCAGATCATCGGGCACGAGTCCGGCGTGCCGAACACGACCGATCCCCTCGCCGGCTCGTACTTCGTGGAGTCGCTCACGAACGAGATCGAGGAGCGTGCGGGCGAGTACGTGGACAAGATCGAGGGGATGGGCGGCGCCGTGGCGGCCATCGAGGCCGGCTTCTACCAGGACGAGATCCACGAGGCCGCCTTCCGCATCCAGCAGGGGATCGAGTCGGGCGAGCGGGTCGTGGTCGGTGTCAATCGGTTCCAGGGCTCCGAGGAGCCCCCGATCGAGCTCCAGCAGATCGCCCAGGAGGAGTTGGAGAGGCAGGTCGATCGGGTTCGGGGGCTGCGAGCGGATCGAGACGCCGCCGACGTAAACCGGTGGCTCGGCGCGGTCGAGGACGCCGCGCGGGGAACCGACAACCTCCTGTACCCGATGAAGGAGGCCCTCCGGGCCCGAGCGACGCTGGGCGAGGCCTCTGACGCGCTTCGCAAAGTGTTCGGCGAGTACCACCCACGGTAGGGATAAGCTCTGCCGGCCATGGACATCGCGGTCATCGGTGGCACCGGCAACGAGGGCTTCGGGCTGACGTTGCGCCTGGCCCGGGCGGGCCACCGCGCCATCATCGGCTCACGGTCCGAGGAGAAGGGCGCCGGCTCGGCCGGTGAGGCCAGGTCGATCCTTGGGGGTGACCCCGCGGTCGACGGGACGACGAACGAGAAGGCCGCGCAGCAGGGCGACATCGTATTCGTCACCGTGCCCTTCGCCGGACAGGCCGAGATCTACCGTGCCATCAAGGACCACGTGGCCACCGGGACGATCGTCGTGGACTGCACCAGCCCCCTCGCCACCGCGGTCGGGGGCCGGGCCTGGCATGTGCTCCGTCCGTGGCACGGGTCGGCGGCCGAGCAGGCCACGGCCATCCTCGACCCCGGGGTGCGGACTGTGGCGGCGTTCCACACGATCGCGGGCGATGCACTCCGGGACCTTGACCATCCCCTGGAGAGCGACGTGTTCGTGTGCGGAAAAGACGCCGAGGCCAAGGCCGCCGTGGGCGGGCTGATCGAGCAGATCCCGAACCTTCGGTGGGTGGACGCCGGCGACCTCACGATGGCCCGGATCGTCGAGACACTGACGGCGCTCCTGGTCTCGGTGAACCGGACCTACAAGGTGAAGGACAGCGGGTTCAGGGTCACCGGCCGCGACTCCTGGGGGCTGCCGCCCGGGCGCGGCTAGTCGATCACGGCCAGGGTCTGGCCGGGCTGCACCACCTGGCCGGCCTTGATGGGAAGCTCCGAGACGACCCCATCGCGGGGCGACGGGATGGCGTTCTCCATCTTCATGGCCTCCAGGATGCACAGGACGTCGCCGGCCTCGATCACCTGGTCCGCTTCCACCAACACCCGCAGGATCGTCCCCTGCATCGGCGCGGCGATCACGCTGTGCACCCCCGGTCCGCGGTGCGCCTCGTGCCGGGACGGCGTCCTCGGTGCCGTGTCGCGGCGATGGTCGAAGATGCGGACCGGGACCCGCCGCCCGTCGAGCTCGACGATCAGCTCCGCCGGCACCGCCTGCCTGGGCTCGGAGGCCGGCGCCGTAGGCGCCGTGCGCGGGAGCTCCGTCCCCTTCAGCGCGCGCTCCAGCCACGTGGTCGTGTGGGTTCCCTTTCGGAACTCTTGCGTATCCAGCACCCACTCGTGGAGCGGGATGGTCGTGGGCACGCCTTCCACCCGGAACTCGGCAAGCGCGCGGAGCATCCGGCGCCTGGCCCGCTCCCGATCCTCACCGGACACGATGAGCTTGGCGAACATCGAGTCGTAGTCCGGGGGCACCTGGCGGCCTTCTCGAACCCCCGAGTCCACTCGGACGAAGGGCCCGGCCGGTTCGCGGTAAGCCGTGATCCGCCCCGGGCCGGGCAGGAAGTTGCGCGTCGGGTCCTCCGCGTTGATCCGGCACTGGATGGCGTGGCCTTCGAAGTGGACGGCGGAAAGGTCGACGCGCTCTCCCTGGGCCACCGCGATCTGATAGGCCACCAGGTCCAGGCCGGTCGTCATCTCGGTCACGGTGTGCTCCACCTGGAGGCGCGTGTTCATCTCCAGGAAGTAGAAGCTCCTGTCCTCGTCCACGATGAACTCGACCGTCCCCGCGTTCGTGTACCCGGCCTCTTTGGCCAACGCCAAGGCGGCCTGACCCATCCGGGCCCGAAGGTCCTCGTCCACGATCGGCGAGGGGGACTCCTCTAACAGCTTCTGGTGGCGTCGCTGCACCGAGCAGTCCCGCTCGCCGAGGAAGAACGCGTTGCCCTGCTGGTCGGCCAGGATCTGGGCCTCCACATGGTGGGCCCGGTCGACGTATCGCTCCAGGTAGACCTCGGGGCGACCGAAGTACGCCTCCGCCTCCCGTGCGGCCCGCTTGAGCGCGGGGGCCAGCTCTTCGGCGGACCGGACCACGTGCATCCCCCTGCCTCCGCCGCCGAAGGCTGCCTTCACCACCACGGGGTATCCGATCCGTTCCGCTTCGGCCGGCGCCTGCGTCGTGGTAACGGGCTCCGGAGTGCCGGGGACGATGGGCACCCCGACGCGCTCGGCGGCCTGTCTGGCCGCGGACTTGTCGCCCATCATCTCGATGGCATCCGCGGGCGGGCCGATGAAGGTGAATCCGGACTCCTCCACGGCGCGGGCGAAGTGGCCGCGCTCGGACAGGAAGCCGTAGCCGGGGTGGATGGCGGTGGCCCTGGCTCGCCGGGCCGCGTCGAGGATCGCGCCGATCGACAGATACGAGTCCGAGGGGAGCGGGGGCCCGATCCGGTACGCCTGGTCGGCCATCTGGACGTGGAGCGCATCGCGGTCGGCGTCGGAGTACACGGCCACCGATTCCAATCCGAGTTCGCGGAGTGTCCGCATGATCCGGACGGCGATCTCCCCGCGATTGGCGATGAGGATCCTGGTTTTCGGCACCAGCGGCTCCGGCTCGCGATAATCGTCTGCACCCGGACGGGAGTCAAACCTTGCCGTTGTCCGAACACGCCCTTGCCCGCGCGCTCGAAGGGATCGGGGTCAAGGCCCCCGTCCGGTTCGACGAGGTTACCCGTTCGACCCAGCTCATCGCCCGAGCGTTGGCCGAGGAGGGTGCCCCGGAGTGGACCCTGGTGGCTGCGGGTCACCAGACCGAGGGGCGGGGTCGCCTGGGCCGAGGGTGGGTCGACGAGCCCGGCAGAGCGCTCTTGTTCTCCGTGGTCCTCCGCCCGGACCTCGCGTTCGAACGCGGGGGGCTGATCCCGCTCCTGGCCGGGTGGGCCCTGGTCGTGGCGTGCCGGGAGGCGGCCGGCGTGGAGGCCCGGTGCAAGTGGCCGAACGACCTGGTGGTGGGGGAGGGCAAGGCCGGAGGCATCATCGCCGAGTCGATGCTGAGCGGCGAGCGGATCGAGCACGTCGTCCTTGGCGTCGGCGTGAACGTGGCGGCGGCGCCGGCCGTGGCCGGCGCCGCCGCCGTACACGACGTCGAGCCGGCGCGCCTGCTCGAGTCGTTCCTGGTCGCCTTCGCCGGCCGGTACGAGCCCGACTACCCCGCGTTTCCCGGCGCGACCGTGGCCGCGTACCGGGACGTGTGCGCCACGATCGGTACCCGGGTTCGCGCCATCACCACTGAGGGGTCTGTGGTGGAGGGGGTGGCGGTCGACCTGGACGAGACGGGGAGACTGGTCGTGCGATCCGACAAGGGATCGGAGGTCGTCCGCTTCGGGGAGGTCGAACACCTCCGGTAGAGCCCGCGGCCGACCAAGGTCAGTTGCTCCATGGGCACCGGGGCGCTAGCGTCGCGCCGTGCCTTTCCCGAAACGGTTGCTGATCGAGGGCGAGGAACTGATCCTCGACCTCCGTCCCCATTGGATCGCCCTGGTCGGCCCGACGATCGTGACCTTCCTGGTGGTTGCCGGCTACCTCTTGGCCGTGGCTTATGCACCGAACGACGGCGCAGGCCGGAGCGTCGTGATCTGGGGCGGGCTCCTTCTCGCTGTGGTCATCCTGATCTGGTACCCGGTGCGGGGGTTCATCGCCTGGGCCACCTCGAACTTCGTGCTCACCTCCGATCGGGTGATCCACCGCGAGGGGTTCATCGCCAAACGCTCGATGGAGATCCCGCTCGAGAAGATCAACGACGTACGGTTCCACCAGAGCGTCTTCGAGCGCGTCATCGGCGCCGGGGACATCATCCTCGAGTCCGCTGGTGAGTTCGGCCGGAACGTGTTCTCTGACATCCGCAACCCCGAGCACGTGCAGAAGACCATCTACCAGCAGGGCGAGCTGAACCAGCAGCGCGAGATGCGGCCCAGGGCCTCCGCGCCGTCGGCCACGACCGAGCTGGAGCGCCTGGCCGACCTCCGGGCCCGGGGCGTCCTCACCGAGGAGGAGTTCCAGGCCCAGAAGCGAAAGATCCTGGGCGGCTGAGCGCCACATGGCCCGGTCCGCGAGCGGGGTATAACCGGGGAGTGGAACCGAGGGTCGCGATCGTCGGCATCGGGCATGCGGGGTTCGCCCCCATCACCGCCGGTGTCTCCTACAAGGAGCTCATGTTCGAGGCGGCCCAGCGGGCATACGCGGACGCGGGGGTCGATCCGCGAGCCGACGTCGACTCGTTCGTCTGCTGCTCCGAGGACTACCTGGAGGGCACGAGCATCTTCGACGAGTACGTACCCGACCAGCTGGGGGCGGTGCAGCGGCCCGTGCAGACGGTCGCGGCCGACGGGCTGTTCGGCGTGGCCACCGCGCTGATGCTGATCCGCTCGGGCGCGGCGCGGGTGGTGGCCGTGGAGGGGCACAGCAAGGTCTCAGACGTCCTGACCCTCGGCGCGATCGAGCAGTTCGCCATGGACCCCGTGTTCACCCGGCCGCTCGCCGTTCCGGCCCTGGCCGTCGCCGGGCTCGACATGAACGCGTTCCTCGAGCGGACGGGCCTCACCGAGGAGCACTGCGCGATGGTCGCCGCAAAGAACAGGACGAACGCGCTCGACAATCCGAGGGCTGCGTATCCGGCCGACGTCGCGGCCGAGGACGTCGACGACTCCGCACCGGTCTTCTGGCCGCTCCGGGAGCTCGAGGTGGCGGGGAGGGCCGACGGGTGCGTGGTGGTCGTGCTGGCTGCCGAGGAGCGGGCCGGTGACCTCACCGAGGGGCCCGTGTGGCTGCTCGGGGCGGGGTGGTCGTCGGGGAGCCCCTCGCTCGAGAGCCGCGTGTGGGGGGAGGCCGATTTCGTCGCCCGGGCGGCGGAACGCGCCTACGCGATGGCCGGCGTGGAGGATCCGGGCGAGGAGATCGACCTCGCCGAGGTGGACGACGTCTACGCGTTCAAGGAGCTCCAGCACCTGGAGGCCCTGGGGCTCGGAACGGCGGGCGAGCTGGCCGAGATGCTGGCCGAGGGTGAGCTTGAGGCCGATGGCGACCTCCCGGTGAACGTCTCGGGCGGCTCCCTGGGCCAGGGGAACCTGTTCGAGGCCAACGGCCTGGTCCGGCTGCTGGAGTGCGTCGAGCAGCTGCGGGGGGAAGCGGGCGAGCGGCAGGTGGAGGAGGCGTACGTCGCCCTTGCCCAGTCCTGGCGGGGGGTGCCCGCCACGTCCGCTGCGGTGGTCGTGGTGGGGAGCGAGGAGGGCACGTGACGAAGCTGAAGGGTGCCGACCTCGTCTACTTCTTCGTCTCCGACATGGGCCGGGCCATTGGCTTCTACCGTGACGTGCTGGGGCTTCGCCTCCTGTACCGAACCGGCGACGACTGGGCCCAGTTCGAGGCCGGTCCCGTGCAGCTGGGGCTCCACGGTTCGGGACAGGGGGAGCACCGTCCGGGCGGGACGCTCGCGTTTGCGGTCGACGATCTGGACTCGATCCGCGCCGCGCTCGCCGCCCGTGGGATCAGCTTCTCGCCGGAAGGTGGAGGCGAGGGCGGCGAGCCGAGGTTCGTCGAGTTCACCGATCCGGACGGGAACGTCCTCGGCCTCCTGGAGTACCCGTCTGAAGAGGGCCGATCGTGAGCGGCACCCGGGTGGCGGTCGTCGGCGCGGGCATGACCCGATTCATGCGGCGGGCCCAGGAGACTGGGAAGGAGTTGGCGTGGGAGGCGGCCCGAGCGGCCCTGGATTCGTGCCAGCTCACGCTGGCCGACGTTGACGCGGTCTGCCTGACGTCGGCCCCGGACGCCTTCGACGGCGTGCACATGAAGGGGGAGTACCTCTCGGACGGCGCCGGAGGGTTCGGCAAGCCGTTCATCCGCACGTACGTTGGTGGCGGGAGCGGCGTGTTCACGGCCATCCAGGGGTGGTACACGGTGGCGAGCGGCATGTTCGACGTGGCGCTCCTGGTGGCCGAAGAGAAGATGTCCTCCACCCAGCCGCATCCCCAGGGCGCCTTCCTGACGATCTTCGACAGCATCCTGGAGCGGCCGCTCGAGCCCAACCTCCTGTGGATCTTCGCCCTCGAGATGAACCGGTACATGACCGTCTACGGGCTGGACAAGCGCGACATCGCCGCGGTGGCCGTGAAGAACAAGCGGAACGCGGCGGGGCATCCCGCGGCGCTCCTCGGGCAGGCCGACATCACGGTCGACGACGTGCTGGCGAGCGAGGTCCTGGCGTGGCCGGTGCAGCGGCTCGACGTCTCGCCGATCTCCGACGGCGCCGTGGCCGTGGTCGTCGCATCCGAGGACGTGGCCAAGCGGATCACCGACCGGCCGGTGTGGATCGAAGGGGTCGGCTGGAACCTCGACACGACCTACTGGACCAACCGCGACCTGGTGTACCCGGAGTACGTGGAGAACGCGGCGAGGATGGCCTACGACATGGCCGGTGTGAAGGAGCCCCGCAAGGAGATCCATGTCGCCGAGCCCTACGACCCGTTCGACTACAAGGAGCTGCACCACCTCGAGGGCCTGCTGCTGTTCGACAAGGGCAAAGCGCCGGAGGCCGCACGCGACGGCGTCCTCGATCGGGACGGGGACCTGCCCTCCTGTCCGTCGGGCGGCCTGCTCGGCGTGGGGAACCCCATCGCGGCCGCGGGCCTGATGAAGATCGCGGAGCTCTTCTGGCAGCTCCGGGGGGAGGCCGGAGCGCGGCAGGTGCCCGGGACACCCGAGCGCGGGGTGGCCCAGGCGTGGGGCGACCTCATGCAGGTCGGCACCGTCGTCGTGATGGGCACCGAGGGTGGGCCGGCGACGACGGCCGCGGGGCTGCCTGTCGTCCAGACGCCACCGTACGCGACGGGAGGCCATCCGCTCTCCGACGCGGGGTTCCGCTCCGCGGTCGGGGCCGTCGATCACCGGCTCGGCGCCAGGTACGCGTGGGATGCCGGCGTCGCGGTGGGGCGGTTCCTGGACGGCCTGCGGGCCGGGAGGATCCTGGGGCGTGAGTGCCGGCGCTGCGAACGGATCCTCGTTCCGCCTCGCATGTTCTGCGAACAGTGCTTCCGGGAGACCGATGCCTGGATCGAGGTCGAGCACACAGGGACGGTGCAGACATACTCGATCTGTCACGTGTCCTGGGACATGCAGCCGCTCGACCCGCCAGAGATCCCCGCCGTCATCGCCGTCGACGGCTCCGACGGCGGGTTCCTGCACATGCTCGGCGAGGTCGATCCCGACGAGGTCCGGATCGGGATGGAGGTCGAGGCGGTGTGGAAGCCGGTCGGCGAGCGGATCGGCTCGATCCTCGACATCGCCCACTTCCGGCCCAGGGGGCATGCCTGATGTGGGAGAAGATCGCTCGGCCCGACGAGGTGCGACGGTGGCCGGGCGGCTTCCCCGTCGCGCATCGATACACGCCCGGCGTGGCCGGCGAGGCGTTCCTCACGGCGCTTCGTGACCGCGGCGTCATCCTCGGAACGCGCTGCGAGCGCTGCGCCTACACGTACGTCCCGGCCCGCCTGTTCTGCGAGCGGTGCTTCGCCGAGCTCGACGCCGGCGTCGAGCTCGGCCCCGGCGGCACGCTCATCTCGTTCACCATCGGGTTCGCCGGCCTGGAAGGCGAACCGCTCGACCGGCCGGTGACCCTGGGGCTCGTTCGCCTCGACGGGGCCGATGCGGTCCTGCTGCACCACGTCCTTGACCCCGGCGACGAGCCCCTCGAGATCGGGGAGCGGGTGGAGGTCGTGCTGCGCCCCTCGGGGGAGCGCACCGGCTCGATCCTGGACATCGAGGGGTTCGCCTTGGCCGAGCGCGCGGACGAGTGAGGCCGGCCGGAGAGCGGTCACCGGCCCCACGTATGCTGGGCGGATGACCCGGCCGACCTGCGTTCGCTGCGGCGAGCCGCTTCCCGAGGACGCGAAGTTCTGTCCGAACTGCGGGTTCCCAGTGGGGGCCCCGCCGCCCGAAGAACGCAAGATCGTCACCGTGGTCTTCGCCGACCTGGTCGGCTCGACCCAGCTGTCGGCGCACATCGACGCGGAGCGCTACCGCGAGGTCATCGCGGCCTTCTACCGGGTGGTCACCGAGGAGCTGGAATCGCTCCGAGGGCGGGCGTACAACTTCGCCGGCGACGCGGTCGTCGGTGTGTTCGGCATCCCCCATGCGCACGACGACGATGCCGTCCGGGCGATCCGAGCAGGTCTGGCCATCGCGAAACGGGTGACCGAGCTCGGCCAGAGCCTCCTGTTGCCTATCTCCCTCCGATGCCGTGTCGGGGTGAACACCGGACGGGTGGCCATAGGCACCGAGGGTGCGGAGGCCGGGCTGCTGTACGGCGCGGTGGTGAACGCGGCGGCCCGGCTCCAACAGGCCGCCGAGCCGGGCACGGTGCTGGCCGGGGAGACGACGTGGCTCCTTACGAAGGACCACGTCCAGTACGGCGAGCGACTGGAGGTCGAGGCCAAGGGGTTCGAGGAAACCCTCCCGGCCTGGCCGGTCATCGCCCTCGCGCCGCGCTCCTCCCGCCGGACGATCCCCTTCGTGGACCGCCGGCGCGAGCTTCGCCTACTGGTCGAGACATTCGAACGCGCGCAGGAGGCTCGCCGGGGCCACATGGTCACGTTGCTCGGCGAGCCGGGGATCGGAAAAAGCCGGGTGGTCGAGGAGTTCCTGGCCGGACTCTCGGACACGACCAAGGTATTGGCCGGCCGGGCCAGCCCGTTCGAGGAGGACGTCACGTTCGCCCCGGTCGCCCAGATCCTCCTGCAGGAGATCGGGGAGCCTGCGGACGCGCCGCCCGAGCAGTTGGAGGCGAGCCTCGAAACGCTGGTGCAGAACTGTTGCCCCACGGAACGGACGCAGGAGATTGTCGACCTGTTGCGCCTCGCGCTCGGCCTGGGCGACGAGTCTCGGGATCGAAGGCGATACCGGGTGGCGGAGATCCGCTCGGGGCTCCTCGCGCTCCTCCAGGGCCTGGCGACGCCAGGTCCGGTGGTGTTGGTCGTGGAGGACGCGCATCTGGCGCAGCCGCCGCTGCTGGACCTGGTGGAGCAGCTGGTGCGGGCAGCCCGGACCATCCCGTTGTTCGTCCTGTGCGTCGCCCGCTACGACCTGCTCGAGGAGCGACCGGATTGGGGCGGCGGCCTGGGCGATTCGCTCAACCTCCACCTGGAGGCCATGTCGCCGTCGGATGCCATCGAGCTGGCCAGGGAGGCCGGCGAGGGGCTCGACGAGGACTCGGCCGCGCGTATCGCCCGCCACGCGGGGGGGAACCCCTTCTTCATCGTGGAGACCACGGGGATGCTCATGCACTCGAACGCCGAGATGGCCTCGGACACCGGGCCGCTTCCCCCCGACCTGCTTCCTCCGACGGTGCAGGCCATCATCGCGGCCCGCATCGACCACTTGCCCGAGGAAGCTCGTGACCTGATCCGCAAGGCCTCCGTGTTCGCCCCTGGCACGTTCGACCGGGCCGCGCTGGCGATCGTCGCCGAGCCCGACGACAAGGTCCTCGAGGTCCTGGAGGACCAGGAGTTCCTGGTCCGGGACGAGGAGCGGGAAGGGTACTGGCGGTTCCGCCACGGCCTGCTCCGCGACGTGGCCTACGACAGCCTGCCGAAGCGGGAGCGCCTGCGGCTCCACCTGCAGGTCGCGACGAGGCTCTCCGAGGACCCGGAGATGTCGTCGCGGTACCCCCGGTCGATCGCCTACCACCTGGAGCAGGCGGCCCGGGCCTCGCTCGACCTGAACCCGGCCGACCGCAGCCTCGCGGAACGAGCGGTCGAGGCCCTGGCCCGGGCCGGTGATCAGGCCTTGGACACCTCGGAGGCCCGGGCGGCGGCGGACCTGTACGAACGAGCGCTGTCCTTAGCGGGTCCGGAGCGGGAGTGGGGGCTGCGGGGGGCCCGGATCCTGGCAGGCCTTGGCGAGGCCCGGTACTGGCTGGGCGAGTTCGAGGCGGCCGTCTCGCCCCTCACCCGTGCCCTGGAGATCGGCGGCACCGACGCCCAGATCCGAGCGGACGCGTCCCGGTTCCTGGGCGACATCGAGCTCTCGATCAGGGGGAATCCGGAGCGAGCCGAGGAGCTGCTCGATCGGGCCCTTGCGGCGGCCCGTGAGCTCGGTGACCCCTGGACGGTCGCCCGGACGCTCCTCGTCGCCGGCTGGGCCCCCTACTGGAGGAACGACAAGCCGAAGGCTCGCGAGATGTTCGAGGAGGCCCTGGCGGTTGCGCGGGCCAACCCGGAGGGTGACCCGTGGGCCGAGTCCCGGGCGCTCAGCATGGTCGCGACACTCGTGGAGGACGAGGGCGACCAGGAGGAGGCACTCGCCCTGTCGAGCGAGGCCCTGGCCATCGCGGAGACGTCGGGCGACCGATTCTCAGTCGCGGTCGCGCGGGAGAGCGTGGGGAACGACCTTCGCCGCCTCGGCCGCCTGAGCGAGGCCCTGCCCCACCTGAACGGCGCCGTCGACGCTTTCCGCGAGCTCGGAGCGCGGTGGGAGCTGGCCAGCGCGCTGACCTCCCGGGGGGTCCTCCACCGCGTGGCCGGCCGCATCGACCAGGCCGTGAAGGACCTGCGGGAGGCCTATCGCCTGTGCCGCGAGCTGAAGGAGCGGGGCATCGTGACCTGGACGGCCAGCCAGCTGGCGATGGCGCTGGTGCGCACGGGCGAGCTCCAGGCGGCCAGGGAAGTGCTGGAGGAGACGTCCGCCGTGGTCGACTCGCGAGGCCCGGGGTCGGTGGACTGGCTCCTCGAGGCCGAGGTGGAGATCCTGCTGGCCGAGGGGGACCGGGAGGGCGCACTCGATAAGGCTCTGGAGCTCCTGCGGCTCGAGCGGGAGCAAGAATCCGCGAAGGACGTCGCGGCCCGAGTGTGGTGGATCGCTCGGGTGTTCGGCCCCGATGCGGTGGGGGGCGAAGAGGAGATGGAGCGTGCCAGAAAGGTCCTGGAGGAGACGCACTGGCAGTTGGCCCTCATCGCTCCCGACATGATGACTGGGGTGAGTGGGTGGACTTCGACCTGACCCAGGAACAACAGGACTTCCAAAAGGCCGTCCGGCAGTTCGCGGAGGAGATAGTGGCTCCCTCCGCGGAGGAGCTGGACCGCGAGGAGCGCTTCCCCCTCGAGATCGTGCGGAAGATGGGTGAGCTCGGGCTGTTCGGCCTGCCGTTCCCGGAACGATACGGCGGCCTGGACGGCGATTTCCTCACCTTCTGCCTGTGTCTCGAGGAGATCGCCCGCGCCGACTCGTCGGTCGCCATCACGCTCGAGGCGGCCGTGGGGCTCGGCGCCAACCCCATCTACCGTTTCGGGGCCGAGGAGCAGAAAGAGCGATGGCTCACCCCGATGGCGCGCGGGCAGATCCTGGGCTCCTTGGGGCTCACCGAAGCGGGTGGGGGCTCGGACGCGCAGTCGATCCGGACCACGGCCAGGCTCGAGGACGGCGAGTGGGTGATCGACGGCTCGAAGGCGTTCATCACCAACTCGGGGACCCCGCTCTCGAAGGTCTGCGTCGTGGCGGCGATGACCGGCAGCGTCGGGGAGATCTCCAACATCATCGTGCCTACCGACACGCCCGGGTTCTCGGTGGGGCGCTCGTACCGCAAGGTCGGATGGCGGGCCAGCGACACGCACGAGCTTGCCTTCGACGGGTGCCGCGTGCCCCAGGCGAACCTGCTCGGCGAGCGGGGAAGGGGATACGCCCAGTTTCTGGAGGTCATCGACGACGGCCGCATCGCCTTCGCCGCGCTGGCGGTGGGCCTGGCCCGGGGATGCCTTGAGGAGAGCGTGAAGTACGCCGGGGAGCGGGAGGCGTTCGGCCGGCCCATCGGGTCGTTCGAGGCGCTCCAGTTCAAGATGGCCGACATGAAGGTCGCCGTGGAGACCGCCCGCCTCGGCTACCTGCGCGCCGCGTGGTTGAAGGACCATGCCCGGCCGTACAAGACCGAGGCATCGATCGCCAAGCTCTACTCGAGCGAGATGGCGGTCGCGTGCGCCCGCGAGGCCGTGCAGGTGCACGGGGGGTACGGCTTCATCGAGGAGTTCCCGGTGGCCCGGTTCTACCGCGACGCCAAGGTGCTCGAGATCGGGGAGGGGACCAGCGAGATCCAGCGCCTGCTGATCGCCCGGGACCTGGGCCTGCCTGGCACGGAGCTGTAGGCCTCCGGCTCAGGGCCGCGAAAGCCCGGGCCGAGGAAGATGTTTGAAACCGACCCCGATCCGGGGCACCCTGGGGCTCTCGCTTGACATCTCCGCACCTCGTTCGGTACGAAGGGTCACATCCATGAGAGCCAACCGGGGACGCTCTGCCTCCTTCCGGCGCCGCCTCGCCAGCGTCGCCGTTGCATCTGTGCTGTTGCTGATGGCCTTCGCCCCCACCGCCGGGGCCGGCCTCAAGCAGAGCCTGGACGAAGCCAAGGCCCGGCTGGCCGAGCTGAAACGTCAGATCGGAGCCCAGCAGGCGGTTCTGGACCGACTCTCGGCCGAGGCGGCGGCCATAGCCATGCAGCTCGATGAGCACCAGGCCGTCTACGAGGAGGTGACCGCCCAGCTCCAGCAGACGAGGGTGGAGCTCGACGCTGCGAACCAGCGCTTCCAGGCAGTCCTTGATCAGCTGAACCAGCGCGTTCGCGAGGCATACATGCTGGGACCGGGGAGCCCGGTTGAGTTCCTCCTCGGCGCGACCTCGCTGGCCGACCTGTCCGACCGGCTCGAGTTCGTGGACGCGCTCACGCAGTCCGATTCCGACCTCGCCGACCAGGTCCAGAACCTGAAGAACGAGCTGTCGGCGAAGGCCCGGAACCAGCAACGGCTCCGGTCCCGGCAGGCCGGCATCCTCAACCAGCTCCAGGATGAGAAGGCACAGCTCCTGGCGCAGTTCGGGCAACAGAAGGCGATCTACGACGACATCCAAGACAAGAGGGCCGAGGCCGAGAAGCTCGTGGAGCGGCTCGGCAGGGCTTATCGGGATTTCCTGGCATCCCTGTCCGGCGTCAGCAACGGCGTGTTCAAGGTGTGTCCCGTGGACCAGCCCCGGGGCGTGTACGACGGGTTCGGCGCGGCGCGGTACGCCGGTGGCTATCACCCGCACGCCGGCAACGACATCGTTGCGCCCACGGGAACGGCGATCCGCGCGCCGTTCGCCGGCATCGCCAGATCCTCCTGGAACACCCTGGGTGGCGACGCCGTGTACGTCGACGGGGCGCTCGGCTACGTGTACAACGCACACCTTTCGTCGTACTCGGCCAACGCCAACGGCCCGGTCGCGGCGGGCGACGTCATCGGCTACGTGGGCGACTCGGGCGACGCCCTGGGCGGTGTGCCGCACGACCACTTCGAGTGGCACCCCAAGGTGATGCCGTCGAACTGGCCGACCAGCCCGTACGGGTACAAGGTCATCGGGAGCGCCTTGAACCCGTACCCGCTGTTGCAGCAGGTGTGCTGAGGCGTCCTGCGGCGCCCTTCGGCCATGCCCCTTCCCGCTCGGCCTCCGTGGTCACCGGTCCGGGGCCGCAGCTCGAGGCTGTTCGTGACGATCCCGCCGCCGACCTCCACTGCGAGGAACGAGACCGCCAACCCGAAGACGGCGGTCAGCCTCCGTCGGTGAGCAGCGGGCGCGCTTCGGAACTCCTCCATCAGCCTGCCTGCGAGGCGCCCGCGCAATCCTCCTCCCGGAGGTGGCGGAGCCCGTCCGCGAACTGCGCTAGCTGGCCGCCCAGACTCCGTGAGGTCCGGCGCCGATTTGGATGCTTCCCACTCGACGGTGCGTGTTCGCGTTGTACAGGACCAGCCGTCCGTTCCCGTGGTCGGCCACAACCGCCCAGCGGCCGTTCGGCGTGATCGCGACGTGGTGCGGGATCCCGGGGAAGCGGATCCGATCCACGACGTGGACAGTACGGATCCGCACGACGAACAGCTTCCGCGCGGCATGGTCCGTGATCCACGCGAAGCCCCCGTCGGGCGTGAACGCGAGATGGTGCGATTCCACCCCGAGCTCGATCGTCTCGAGGAGGTTCCCGCCGGGGACCGCGAAGATGTGGAGCTCTCCCCCCCAGTCGGTGACCCACAGGTTCCGGTCCGGCGCAAACAGGATGTCGTGGGGCCGCTGGCCGGTGTGGACGTAGTGGGGGGGTACCCGACGAACCAGGTTCACGACGGCGAGATCGTCGGTGCCGTCCATCGTCACCCAGGCTCGGCGTTCGTTCGGCGCGACCGCAAGGTCATGAGGTGGATCGGGTAGGAGGATCCTTCGGGTGAGCCTCCCGTCGAAGCGGATGAGCTGGATCCGCGAGGAACCCTCGTTCGCCACCACGATGCGGCGCTCCGCGATCTTGACATCGTGCGGCCGACCGCCGAGGAACACGCGATCCACGGCACCGTCCCGGATGATCGCGATGTGCTGGGCACCATAGAGGGAGACGGCGACGATGCCGTCGGGGGCGACCGTGATGTTGTGCGGCCCACCTGGTGTCCGGTAGCGGTGCAGGATCTGCCGCGCACCGACATCCACCTTCAGCGTTCGGTCAACGTTCTCGGCTGCCACCCAGACCACCTGACGGCCCACCGCATCGGCGCTGCGCACAGGCCAGCTGAGCAACGGGACCAAGGCCACGGCGGCGACCGTTGCGGCCTGTCCGCGTCTCATACCGAGGAGACGGCGCCCGAAGGCGATGGAGTTCCAGAGCCGCACGGTCGCCCGACGATGATCCCCGTCGCGTCACCCGCGGCGCAGTGGATGACCGAGCCCATCCCCTGCTTCCACAGAGGGCGCACGAAGTCCTCGTGCATCCCCGGGCCCGGCTCCTCGCGCGACAGCACGTACAAGGCGAGCCCGATCAGGCCCAGGTAGAGCGTCACGAGGACCCATCCCCACCGCATGACCTTCATCTCGGGGTTCTTCGTGATGGCGTCGTAGGCCACGTAGGCCACCGAGACGAGGGTGAGCGTGAACCACCCGAGGAGCACGACGTCGATCCAGGCGAGCCGCCCGAACAGTGGAAGGGAAAGATGTGTCACGGAATCCTCCTCGTTCGATCTCTGCTCGATGCGCCAGGTCCGGCCCCTTCGACGCGAACCTGCGAGGCGCAGCGGACCCAGCTCTGCCGGTCCAGGTCGCTCAGGAGGCGAACTGGTCGCGGCTGGCGACGAACTTCTGGTAGCAGGCCTCGGAGCAGAAGTAGTAGGTCGTCCCCTCGTGCTCCTCGCTTGCTGCTGCCGCCGCCGGGTCGATGTCCATTCCACACACCGGGTCCTTTACCGTTGCCATCTCCTTCTCCTTCCCTTCCTCGTGCTCGTGGATCTCCATGTCCACGTGATCCAGCCTCGCCTCCTCGGGGGGAAGCCCCTCGGCCCGGTACCGCCGCAGTCGGTTGGCGTTCCCCACCACCGAGAGAGAAGACAGCGCCATCGCCGCCGCCGCGATCATCGGGCTGAGAAGCACTCCAGAGGCTGCGTACAGGGCGCCGGCCGCCACGGGGATCCCGAGGGCGTTGTAGACGAATGCGAAGAACAGGTTCTGCCGGATGTTCCGCATCGTGGTCTGGCTGAGCCCAACCGAGGTGACGACGCCCTCCAGGGCGCCGGAGATCAGGGTGACGTCGGCGGCCTCGATCGCAACGTCGGTCCCCGTGCCGATGGCGATGCCCACGTCCGCCTGGGCCAGGGCGGGGGCGTCGTTGATCCCGTCGCCCACCATGGCCACCAGCTTCCCCTCGTCCTGGAGCCGGCGGACCTCCAGAGCCTTGTCCTCGGGAAGGACCTCCGCGAGCACGCGGCCGATGCCAACCTGCCGGGCGACGGCCTCCGCGGTCCGCCGGTTGTCACCCGTGATCATCACCACCTCGAGGCCGAGATCCCTGAGGGCCCGCACGGCGCGCGGCGACTCATCCTTCACGGTGTCCGCGACGGCGACCACGCCGGCCGGTGAGCCGTCGACGGCCGCGTAGATCGCCGTCTTGCCCTGCTCGGACAGCCGTGCTCCCTCGGTTTCGATACCCGAGGCGTCGACGCCGCGGTCGGCGAGCAGTTGCCTCGTGCCGACCAGCACCTTCCGCGCGTCGACGGTGGCCTCGATGCCCCTCCCGGTCACCGAATCGAAGTCGCTCGGATCGACGAGGGCGACGCCCCGCGCCTCTGCGCCCCCGACGATGGCCTGGCCCAGGGGGTGTTCCGAGGATCGCTCGGCCGAGGCGACCAAGTGCAGGAGGTCGTCTTCGGACAAGGAATCGACGGGCCTGACGTCCGTAAGGGCCGGCTCCCCTCGCGTGATCGTGCCGGTCTTGTCCAGGACCACGGTGTTCAGCTTGTGGGCCGTCTCCAGGGCCTCCGCCGACCTGATCAGCACGCCGTGCTCGGCGCCCTTACCGGTCCCGACCATGACCGAGAGGGGCGTGGCAAGACCGAGAGCGCACGGACACGCGATGATCAGGACGGACACCGCGGAGACCAGGCCGAACGTCATCGCCGGGCTCGGGCCGAAGTCGAACCACACGACGAAGGTGCCGATGGCGATGAAGATCACCGCGGGCACGAAGTAGCTCGCGACCAGGTCGGCCAGGCGCTGGATGGGAGCCTTCGAGGCCTGCGCCTGCTCAACCAGCTTGACGATTTGGGCGAGCATGGTGTCCTTGCCCACCCTGGTGGCTCGGAACCGGAAGGCGCCGGTCTGGTTGATCGTGGCGCCGATGACCGCCTCCCCCGCCCCCTTCGTTGCCGGGATCGGCTCTCCGGTGACCATCGACTCGTCGATCGAGGAGCGACCGTCCACGATCTCGCCATCCACCGGGATCTTCTCGCCGGGACGGACCACCACGACGTCGCCGATCTCCACGTCCTCGACTGGGATCTCGTGCTCTACGTCGTCCCGAATCACCCGTGCGGTTCGGGCCTGGAGGCCGATCAGCTTGCGGATCGCCTCCCCGGTGCCGGCCTTCGCGCGGGCCTCGAAGAGGCGGCCGAGCAGGATCAGGGTGAGGATCACCCCCACGGCTTCGAAGTAGACCTCCCGAAGGTCCTGGGGGAGCAGCCCGGGCACGAGCGTCACGACCAGGCTGTAGACGAAGGCCGCGCTGGTCCCGATCGTGATCAAGGTGTTCATTTCCGCCGTGCGGTTCTGCAGTGTGAGCCAGCCGGTGCGGTGGATGGGCCAGCCCGTGTAGGCCATCACGGGGGCGATCAGGGCGAGCTGGAGCCACCGGTCCATGAGGATCTGCGGAACCCAGTCCGCCTTGAAGAACTCGCTCGCCATCACCGCGAACAGCACCGGGGCGGTGAGGACGGCACCCACCAGGACTCGCCGCGTGAGGTCGCGGATCTCCGCCCTTCGGGCCGCGGCTTCGGCGTCCTCAGTCTCCTCCGATCCGGGCTCTGGTCGTTCCTCCACCCGATATCCGGTCCGTGCGATGGCCTCCTGCATGTCCTTCACCGCGATCTGCTGCGGATCGAACGCTACCGACACCCGCTCCGCGCCGAAGTTCACCGCCACGTCGTCCACCCCGCTCATGCGGTCGAGGACCGACTCGATGCTCCGGACGCACGTCGGGCACGTGACACCGCCGCCGCGAAGGCGCAACTCCACGCGGCTCGTGCCTTTGACCTCTCGGACGGGTCCGACGCCGACGGCCCGAGCCGCCTCATGGGTGTGGCCCTCGGTGTCGTCGGCGGGCTCCTCGAGAGTGGTGATCGCAGAGCGGCCCTCGCCCGTAGCTCCGTCGCCGTTTCCCGCCTCCACCACGAGGGTGCCGTGCAGCATGTTCATCCCGCAGGCAAAGCCGAACTCTCCCGCCCGGGAGGGCATGAGCTCCACGACCGTCCGGCCGAAGGCGGCCAGCGTCTTGCTCACCGCGAAGTCCGGGAACACGACACGGGAGGAGCAGTCGCTGTTCTCCTGGCGATCGAAGACGAGCCGGAGGGGTACGCCTTCCTGCACGCGGATGAGGTTCGGGGAGTAACCGCCCTTGACGGTGATCTCCACCTCTTGGACGCCACCCCGGACCTGAGCACGGCTGGCCTGCTTGGGCCCGAAGAAGAAGAACGCCAATGCCGCGATCAGAGCGGCGCCTCCTCCGGTGACCAGGATCTCGGTTCCCGTCATATCGGTTGATCGCCTCCTTCTCGCGACATCCCGCGAACGAGCCGCGGCCCGGATCTCGCCGCGGCTCTACCCCTGCCCGACCGACTGATAACCAACCCTTGAATACCTATACCCTGGAGGGGTATGATCTGTCAACGAATCCTGGACCCAGAGAGGAGCGCGGGAGGCGATCGTGGCAACACAGACTCGCGGGTATACCGCAACGAAGGATCAACTGCTGGACCGGCTGGCCAAGATCGAGGGCCAGGTCCGAGGGGTGGCCCGGATGGTCCAGGAGGACCGCTACTGCATCGATGTGGTGACGCAGATCAACGCTGCCCGGGCGGCGCTCGATAAGGTCGCCCTCGGTCTGTTGGACGGCCATGTTCGCCACTGCCTCGTCGGAGGCCATGGGGGTCCGATCGACCCGGACGACCAGGCCGAGGAGCTCATGGGCGCTGTTGGCCGGATGTTCTCGCGCTAGACGAGCCTCCGCGGGGGCTCCCCGCGTCGATCGGTCCGTGATCATGTACGCCCACATCGGAGCCGGCCGGAGTGTCGTGGCCCCCGTGCATCCCCATCATCATCAGCGGACACAGGAGCAGCAGACCCACGAAGAGGACGCTCCCGAGTGGGACCCCGAAGAGGCCCACCGCGAGCACGGCCGCCACGGCGGCCACCGCGAGTCCTGGCCCGTACCTTCTCCGTCTCTGGGTCTCGTGATTCATGGTTCGGCCTCCTTTCGCTCAGCACGGTAGGAGCGCGCTGTGAAGGATGCATGAAGGATCGAGCCACTCGGTATGAGGGCTTCCACACGACCAAGTCGGCCCAGAGATGGCCCCCCTTGTGCGTGGCCCGAAGTGTCGGGAATCTGCTCCCCAGCCACCCGGAAAGCAGGTAGATCGTCAGGGGGAAGCCGTACATCTCGGCGAAGAAGGCCACGACGAACGACGAGAAGGCCCCCATCGCGCAGTCCCTCCGGGTCCTCGGGTGGAAGAAGCTCACTCGAAGATGATGATGAGGGCCGAGTTCAGCACCACGAGGGGCCACAGCCTGTAGCCGCTCTCGTTCACGACTCATCCAGCCTCGAGGGGAAGGCCGGCGAGGGGAACCGGCGGCCCCGAGGCGAAGCTCGATCCGCATCTACGCGGCGTCCCGATCCAGCACGCCCCTGCGCTCCTCAAACTCCTCCCTGGAGATCTCGCCCCGGGCGAAGCGCTCCTCCAGAATGGCTCTCGCGTCTTGCACGCGGGGCCGCCCGGAGTCTCCCCCCTGGCTTCCGCCCCAGCCCCGGATGGCGAACACGACCAGGGCCACCAGGCCCCCCCACAAGAGGAGCATCATCAAGGTTCCGAAGACCCAGCCGCCCCAACCGTAACCCCACATCATCGTCACATCACCTCTCTCAGGAGTTCGAAGCGTGGTGGTCGGCCATGCCCGAGCCGCCCATCATGCCCGAGCCGCCCATCATGCCCGAGCCGCCCATCATGCCCGAGCCGCCCATCATCTGGTCCATCTGCTCGTGCACAGCGTCGCACTGGGCCTGTAGGGCCGCGGGCATCTGCGCGTGCATCTGCTGCATGGCCGGCGAGTCGTGTATGGCATCGCAGGCCTGAACCATCCCATGCCCGGTCGAGGTCGGGGCCGTAGGCTCCCGGCTCGCCGCCAGGGCAATCCCGGCAGTCACAGCCACTGCGACTGCCACCGCCATTCCCACGAAGATCCACCGCTTCCGCATCTTCATCTCCTCCTTCTGGCCCTCACGCTAGGACCGCCGTGTGAATGGGCCGTGAAGGAAGTGGGAAGCGGCGCTGAGGCAACGGGGATGCGAACCGTGAAGGTCGTGCCCGAGCCCGGCTCGCTGGATACGTCCACCTCTCCGCCGTGGGCCGAGACGAGCTCTCGAACGACGGTGAGGCCGATGCCGGAGCCTCCGGCTCGCACGTGGCGACCCCGGAAGAACCGGTCGAAGACGTGGGGAAGCTCGTCCGGCGGGATGCCGACGCCGGAGTCGCTCACCCTGAGGACGGCCCGGTCACCCTCCCTCTCGAGCTCGATCCGAACCTTCTCGCCCCCCGGCGTGAACTTGAGGGCGTTCGAGAGCAGGTTCGCCGCGATCTGGCGGAGCCGGATGGGGTCGCCGTCCACGATGACGTGCTGGAGGTCGGAGGTAAGCGTCACGCCCGCTGCCTCGAAAGGACCGGCGAACTCCCGCGTCACCTCTCGGGCCACGGCTTCCAGCTCGACAGGCTCAATCGCCAGCGTGAAGCCGGCGGCATCCGCGGAGGCGAGCGTCTCGAGATCTCCGACGAGACGCCGGAGTCGAAGGGTCTCCTCGTGGAGGGACTCGAGCTCCGACGGAGACATCTCGGTCACGCCGTCCTGCAGGGCCTCGATCTGGGACTGCAGGATGGCCAGAGGTGTCCTGATCTCGTGGGCCACGTCGCCGGCGAAGGTCCGCCTGAGCCGATCCTCCTCCTCCACCGTGTCGGCCATCGCGTTGAACGAGCGGGCCATGTCCTCGAACTCAATCGCCCCCCGGTACTCGGCCCGCCGGGAACGATCGCCTAGCGCGAAGGCCTGGGCGGCCGAAGCGAGGTCCCGCGCCGGTCTGGTGGCCCGCCGAGCGAGGAGGAGTCCGAGCAGGAGGGCGACGAGCCCCGCGGCGACCCCGCCGAAGAGCAGGAGGCGGTTGACCGAGGCCCGGAAGGCCAGGTCCTGAGGCAGGAGGCCGGACTGCGGGAGCCGAACGAGTGCCGTTCCCACGGTCGTCCCGTTCACGGTGATCGGTAGGGATTGCTGCGGGGCCAGTGCCCCCGCGCCCATCATCTGGCGGTGCATCGCCGCCATGGGGCCGGCCAGCTGTGACTCGGAGGGAGACCACACGACCCCACCGGAGGCATCGACAAGCCGGAGGGTCCCGCCGTTCATGAAGGCGAGCGGGGAGAGGGCCTGGAGGTCGGCTGCGTTCCATCCGTTCATCCGCGTGTACGAGTCTGCGAGGGCCGCCACGAGCTGCTGCTGCCGCAGGCGCTGCTGGGACTCCAGGTACCCGGTGAGGCGGCTCCCGAAGGAAAGGTTCACCAAGATCGCGGTGAGGGCGGCCGCGGCGATCCCTACGCCCGCGAAGGCGGCGGCGAGCCTGAAGGCGAAGGACCTACGCATCGGCCGGGACCCCGAACTTGTAGCCGACCCCCGTCACGGTGATCACGTACCGCGGGTTCTTCGGGTCGTCCCCGAGCTTGCGCCGCAGGTTCTTCACGTGTGCGTCGATGGTCCGCTCGTAGCCCTCGTAGTCATAGCCTTGCACCCGGGTCACCAGCTCGTACCGGGAATACACGCGTCCGGACCGCGAGGCCAATGCATACAGGAGGTCGAACTCGCTTCGGGTGAGGTCGACCGGCGCGCCCCCCAGGGTCACCCCCCGGGTCTCCCGATCGATTACGATCTCGCCGTCGCCGAAGGAGAGCGGCCCCTCTGCCCGCCCGCCCCCGGCACGGCGGAGCACGGCCTCCACCCTCGCCACGAGCTCGCGGGGGCTGAACGGCTTCACCAGGTAGTCGTCCGCCCCCAGCCGGAGCCCGGCCACCCGGTCTTCCTCCTTGGCCTTCGAGGTGAGCATGATGATGGGGACGTCGGAGGCGGTGCGCAGGGAGCGAGCGACCTCCTCCCCCGAGAGGTCGGGGAGCATCAGGTCCAGGACCACGAGGTCCGGCGCAACTCGGGACGAGGTCTCGAGCGCCCGCTGCCCCGAGTCGGCCAGCAGCACCGAGTAGCCCTCCCGCTCGAGGTAGGAGCGAACGAGGTCCCTGATCTTTCGCTCGTCGTCGACGACCAGGATCGTCGCAGTTCCCACCTCACATCCTCCTAGCCGCCTCGGCTCGAGCGCGCGACGGCACGTGTTCTCCTGCCGGCCGGAAGGGCCCGGGCCCGGCGCTGCGCTCGCCCGACGACAAACGCGATCCGCCCGGCGACGAAGGCAGTGAGAAGGAACCCCACGATCGCGATGCCCAGCACGGCGGCATCGGCGGCGATGTGCGGGCCGGATCCGAGCCGACCGGCGGCCGCCCACGCAGAGCCGACGAAGAGCACCGCGGCCGCGGCCGCACCCCAGAACAGCACGATCGGCCGGCGTCCCATCAGCTCATCCCGATGTGCGAGGCGACCGGCTGCACGGCGGCGTAGACGATCAGTCCAAGGATGGCGGCCACGACCAGCCCGGCCACGATCATCACCGGGAGTCGCGTCCGCGGGCTCCGTTCGAAACCGCGATCCGCGAAGGGCACGATGAACAGCGCCAGGAAGACGGCCACGGTCGCCCACAGGATGCCCGACACGCCGACCCAATCCTCGATCGGGTAGATCCAGAGCATGGGCCATGGTGGCTTGGTGATCTCGATCCCCTCGACGGGAATCGGACCGTGCGGCGGAGGGGCGAGCACGGCGAGGATGGTGAGCACGCCGATCAGGACCAGCGCCAGCGCCCCCAGTTCCGCGAGGTGCTTCGTGAACGGCCGCGTGGGCTCCGGCTCGGGGCCCTTGCGGAACGGCGAGGGCGCCATGCCATGGCGCTTGACCAGAAGCAGGTGAACCGCCACCACTAAGGTAAACAGGAACGGCAGCACCGCGATGTGCACCACGTACAGCCGGGTGAGGAATGGGATGCCTCCGAAGGTCGGCGACAACCAGAAGCCGAAGCGGCCGAGGAGCTTCCCGATCTCGATGTTGTGCTCCAGAGCTTCCAGGGACTCCTGGTCCCACTTCAGCACGGTTCCCGTGAAGAACAGGGTGGCGGTGATCCCGGCGAGGACCACACCGAAGATCCAGTTGGCCTCGCGAGGACGCTTGAAGGACCCGGAGACGAACACCCGCAACAGGTGCAAGCCGATCAAGACGATCATGGCCATGGCGCCCCAATAATGGAAGCCTCGGACGAACTTCCCGAACGAGACCGACGTGATGATCCGCCGTACGCTTGCGTGGGCCGCCTCAGGCTCAGGGTTGTAGAACTGCGTGAGGTAGATCCCGGTCGCAACCAAGAGCACGAAGGTGATCAGCGAGAGTCCGCCGAGCGAGTAGGCGAGCTTGTTCGCGTGCTCTGGGATGGGGTACTGCAAGCCATTCAGGCCGAGGCGTTCGTCGAGCGCGTCGAGCGCCCGTTGGCGCCTGGTGGTCGCCTCCCTTACCTCTGTCTCGGTCGTGTCG
>Ga0209887_1000084_pt1 | contig 25320 bp, 30 predicted proteins | sample GWRWN1_30_40_FD_187230 | JGI IMG/M metagenome (GOLD analysis project Ga0209887, IMG submission 187230) | Riverbed sediment microbial communities from areas with no vegetation in Columbia River, Washington, USA - GW-RW N1_30_40 (SPAdes)... | ecosystem: Environmental > Aquatic > Freshwater > River...
GGTGGCGACCTCGTTCTCGTCCAGGTAGAGGCGGTAGCCGCTGACGCCGACGTTGTCGCTGGCGGCGGCCCAGCTGAGGGTGAGGCTGGTCTGGTCGGCCGTCGCGTCGAGACCGACAGGGGCGCTCGGCGGGGTCGTGTCCGGGCTCGGAGACTGGCCCGAGACGACGGCGGTCGGTGCCGAGGCGGCGCTGCTTGACCCGACCGAGTTCGAAGCCGTGACGACGACACGCAGCGTCGCCCCGACGTCGGCGGCGGTCACCGCGTACCTCGGCGCCGTCTCACCGGCTAGATCGCCGCAGCTCGTTCCGTCGGCGGCGCAGCGCTGCCACTGGTACGCATATGCGATCGGCAAGGTGCCCGACCACGGGCCCGGCCTTGCCGTCAGCGTCTGCCCGTCCTCCGGCGCACCGGAGATCGTCGGCGGCGTCTGGTTGACGGGCGCGGTCGCGGCAAGCGCTATCGAGAGCTGTGGAGCCGCCGCCGACCCCTGCTCGCCGCTCGCGAACGCCATTGGCGAGGGGCCTGAGGCGGTCAGCTCGAAGCTGATTGCCCCGCCGCCCTGCACCAGCGGCGAGACGTCCACCGATACCCACGTGCCTGCGGCGAACGCGCCTGCCTGCACGGCCGGGGAGGCCGCGGGCTCCGGAGCGTTGCTCCACGTGATCGTGGTCTCGTCCCAGTCCGGGGTGACCCCGCGCACGCTGAATCCATGGTTGTCGCCGTTCGTCGCGTAGAGCCTGAGGACCGCGCGCGACACGGCGTCCGGTAGATCCGGAATGTCGAAACGGATGTACGTCCGGAGCGTCTGAGCACTGGCGTTGTCGTTCGGCGCGCGGTCGATGCGCAACTCGCTCTCGCCTCCGAAGTTTGTCGCGGCCTCGGCCGAGCTCACATACGCGTCGGCGCTCGCGACGACTGTGACTGACGTCGTCACCTCGGCGGCCGCCCCGGGGAGCACGACCAAGCCGACGACGCCAGCCGCACTGACGAGCACAAACATGAGCAATCTGGTGAGTCGCCGCATGACTCCCCCAAGGGCCTGCGGGAGCGATCCGGGTGTGCGTCCCGATCGCACCCGTCGTGGTGCGGGACTATAGGCGACCGGGCCCACGCGTTGTCGAGCATGTCGGTCGAGAGCCGGCTCGCCTGCTCCCGGGCCCGGTCGGACGGCTCAGCGAACTCGGTTCACTGGAGGCGGCCGGGTCGCTAGGACCGTCCGCGACCGTCATCGGGCGCTCGGCTGTCGGCTACCGCGCCCCGCTGCGCGCGGGGAAGACCCAGGCCGCGTCGACGATCGGCTTGCCGTAGCGGCCGCCCTCGCGCGAGCCGTACCCGGGACGGACAGACCAGCGGTAGCTGCCAGGCTCGAGCCGCAGCTCGCGGCCGCGGAAGTTCCAGTGGAGCGGCAGGACGAGATGCGGCCCGGCCGGCCGCGCCTCGTAGATCTCCCGTCCGCCGCGGAAGAACCGGATGAGGTAGTAGCTTGCGCCGGGAACCGCCACCCAGCCGAACGCCGCCGGCCGAGCGGTGCCGCGGCGATCGAGCGCGGCCGGCCTCGCTTCTTGAGCCTGCCCCTGGTCACCGCCGGCGGGCGCCGTCCGGGCCGGCACGCTCACGTCTTCATCGAGGTGCACGGCGCGGAGCACTCGGTCCGTCGGGACGAAGAGGACTCCGGCCGCGATGCCCAAAAGCACGAGAGCCACCGCCGCTATTCGTCTGCCGCGGCGCCTCCGGCGCGGAGGCAGCTCCGCTGGGTCCGGGGCCGTCGCGGCGAAGTGCCTCGGAACCGGGGTGGCCGGCCGCCGTGCGGCTGCAGGCACGGCGAGGCGCGCTCGGGCGACGCTCGCGAGCTCCGGGTCGATCAGCGCGAGCTCGGGGCTGATCGGTTCGGCGGCCGCGTTCCCCGGCTCTGGGGCCACGTCGCTTTCGGCCGGCTCCGCCGCGCCCTGACTCATCCTGTTCCTGCGCCGAAGCACAGCATGCCCTCGTGCCGCAGATCCCACGCGTACCGCTCCCGAGGTCGTGGAAGGGGCAGGAGGAGCCTACGGCGCGGAGGCCCCGGAAGCAAGGATCCTCGGCAGCGGCGGCGCGTAACGCGGAGGCCTTGGGCTGCCGCGCTGTTCGTCGCTTTGTGCCTCGCGGGTCAGTGGCAGCTCGCCGAGCCGTAGTCGGTGAACGTTTTGCCCGCCACCGGGAGGAACCGCCAGTCGTAGCCCCTCGGGCGGAGCCTCAGCTTCAGGACGCCGAACGTTGTGGCGTTCCGCACCCTACTGTTCCGCCGCGGCATGCCGGGGAAGGCGTAGTGGCTCTTGCCGCCCGTTCCGACGACGAACTCCCTGATGCCGAGCGTGCGGGAGCGGACCCCTCCCGGCGTCTGAGGGCCGAAGCGCTCGTAGTCATGGTCGTGCCCGTTCAGGACGACGTCCGCACGGGCCCGGTAGAGGGCACGCCAGAAGTCAACGTAGTCGGCATGGTTTCCGTGCAAGCCGGAGCTGAAGCGGGGATGGTGCCAGTACGCGAGCGTGCATCTCCGGGGGTAGGCCGCCAGATCGGCGCGGAGCCACCTCTCCTGCGGTGATCCGCGCTCGCAGCCGCCCACCTCGCCGCAGTTGGAGTTGAGGGAGATCAGGTGCCAGCGCCCGACGTTGAAGCTGTAGTAGCCCTCGCTCGGGTTCCCTGCGGCCGAGCCGAAGTACTCGAAGTACCCGCTCGCGCCGCTCGTTTGGTACTCGTGGTTGCCGACCGCCGGGCGGATGAGCGACTTGACACGCCCCCAGCTGGGCTCGAACGACTGCTGGTAGGCGCTCAGCTCCCCGTTCTCGTATTGAGTGTCTCCGAGCGCGAGGATCGCCGCGAAGCTCTTTCCGACGAAGAGGTTCGAGGTCGCGCGCTGGCGGCACGAGCTCGTCGTTCCTATGCCGCCGTTGAAGCTCGCGGTCGACGGGTGGCAGGCGATGTCGCCCGCCGCCACGATCCTCGGATAGCGCCTCACCACTAAAGAGGCGCGGGGCGACTGGGTAGCCGATGCCGCCCGCGCGGCGTCTTGTCCGTTGGCCCGTAGGGCGTCGAGGAAGTCGCCGAGCCCCGACGGGCTTGCCCACTCCTGGGCCGACTCGACGGCCGTTCCCTCGCCCCACTCGTTGAACGTCGTCACGAGCTTCCATTTCGCGCGCGCGGCCACCAGGTGGCGGACGTTCGCGCGCCAGCGAGTGAGATCGCGGGCAAGACGGGGCTGCCCCTCGTCCGCCTTCCAAAACCCGGGGCTGATGGAGAAGGAGTAGGGAACCTGCGAGTCCTCGGCCGCCGCCGGCGCGTACTGATGCCAGGAATTGGGCCGCGCGGCACAGAATCGATAGCCGTGGAAGACCTTCAGCACCACGTAGGCGTTCACCGTGTTGGCTCTCTTCCAGCGGGCGGCCATCCTGCAGCCGTCGCCCCCGTCCGCGTACACGAAGACGACGAAGCGACCGCGCACGCGCAGGTAGCCGGGCTTTCCGCCGTAGCGCCGTTTGATGTACCGGAGATCAGACCGGATGCCGGCGACACTCGGATTCCCGCTGCCCTCTCGCTCGTAGTAGACCGCCCAGCGAAACGGCGTGGCGGCCGCGTTCTGCAGGAGTCTCGGCATGACCGTGTCCGTGAAGCTGTTGCGACCCCACCAGGATGCGATGCCGGCCTCGAGCCGGGCACGGCGCATCGACCGGATATGGCTCCGGATCACGCTGCCGCTGTCGGACCGGTAGTACCCGAGGCTCGGTGTGAAGTGAGGCAGTTTCCCCCCCACCGTCCACGTCTGCGGGTACCAGGGGTAGTAGAACGCGGCGCGGATCGGGAAGCGCGGCTGCGTCTGAGCCGCGGCGCCTGCTGGAAGCCAGACTCCTAGTCCGACGAGCAGAGCAACGAGCGCCGCAGACCGGCTCGCCGAGTGCACGAGCGTTAGATATCGCAACCCGCGGCCGGACGCGGCAGCCCCGGCCGCTCGATTCCCGGAAATTGCGGGAAATTGGCAGACACCTTTTACAGAGTCTTTTCGAAGCAAACGCGCAGATCGCGTGGTTCTCCGAGGCCGCGCGGCTACGCAGACATACCAATAAAGGGGCGGACCTATTAGTTTTCTAAGGAACTTGTTAGGATTGGGCCTTCCTCTCGCGTCGGGAGAGCGCGAGTATGCGGCCCCTTGGTAGCGAAAACCGAATAGATCCGGGCGACAACGGTACTGCGGTCCTGTTGGACCGGCACCCGCTGTGGCTCGAGGCCGTCGAAACGGTCCTCGCCGGCCTGAACATCCAGGTCCGCGCCAGTGCGTCCGCGCCCGAGGAAGCGCTGACTCTGATCGACCGCTACGAACCGGATCTGTTCATGGCCGAGGTCGAGGGGGCCGACGGTGACATCGACGGATTTGCGTGTATCCGGCGAGCCCGCGAAAGGCTCCCGGAGATGAAGATCGTCGTCCTGTCGGCCTCGGAGGACCCGCGACGGATCCGGGCGGCGCTCCTCGCCGGGGCGACCGTGTACGTCATGAAGTCCGCGCAACGGGACGATCTCCAATCAGCGGTTCGGCAGGCGTTCACGCATTCGGTCTATCTCGCCAACGACCTCGTCAACCGCCGGCGGAACGGCAGCCCGGGCGGGATCTTTCCGCCGCTGACGCCGCGCGAGCTCGAGATCCTCGGACTGCTCGCGGAGGGGCGCTCGAACGCGCAGCTAGCGAAGGTGCTTTGGGTCACGGAACAGACGATTAAGTTCCACCTCTCGAACATCTACAGGAAGCTGGGCGTCTCGAACCGCACCGAGGCGAGCCGTTGGGGGTTGATCAACGGCGTAATCGGACCGGACTAGGCGAGCCGGAGAAGACGGCCTACGCGGCCGCGCTACCGGAGCGGTCACCGGGAGCGGCTTCCTGCCCGGGCTGAGGCGCTGACGTCTGCGCCGGGACGGCTTTCGAATCGGGTTCTCCCAGCGCCTCCGGGAAGTAGGAGACGGCCGGCCCGGACCGTTGGATGCCAGAGACTCGCGCGCGGACCGCCCGGACGGCCGCGGCGACGGTTTCGATCAAAGGGACGGCGACGAGCCAAACGAGCACCGCTAGGGGTATCGCCACCGCGAGCACGGCGGCCCGAAGGATGCGCTTCGCTCCGGAGCGGAAGGTCATTTGAGCTTCACACCTCGCTACCCGTTCTGAGGGAAACTGATTCACCCCGTGGGACACGGACGAATCGCCGAGTGAGATCGGTTCCTGTCTCCCCTTACTTTAGGTGGGAGCTCGAAACTGCGTCAGTGACGCCCGTATCGATCCTCGAGGCGTACGACGTCGTCCAGTTCAGGCGTCGAGACCTCGAGAAAGAGCGTGTCCTCCAGCGCGCGCATGCGGTGAACAGTGCCCGGCCTGAGACGGAAGCTGTCCCCGGGCCCGACCACGACGCGGGTCGGCTCCTCCCCCTGCCGCCCGATCTCGAACTCGGCGCGTCCTTCGTGCACGTAGATCGTCTCGTCCTTCTTCCGGTGGTACTGGAGGCTCAGTGCCTCGCCTGCGCGTACGAACAGAAGCTTGCCGCAATAGCGCTCGGTCACCGCATAGATGAGCTCGTAACCCCACGGCTTGTCGACACGCCGAACCTGTTGTGCGTACTCGGCGAGCAGCTCCAGCCGCGCGGCCGACTCACTCACGAAACCACCATGCTCCTTGGCGCGACGATCGCCTCGACAACGCCGGTTTCGGCGGCCACGACCGCGTCCGGAAGGAGTACGGCCCGCTCGACCACCGCACCTGCCTCGATGCGGGCGCCGGGCCCCAGATAGACATGGGGACCAACATGGGCGCCGGGCCGGATCGCAGCGCGTGGCCCAATGGAGACAGGAGGGGTGAGTGTGGCGGAAGGATTCACGTCAGACGACGGATGCGCATCGATTGTGAAAGCACGGTCGAGCAGGTCGAAGTGGGCTTGGAGATAGCTCTCCGGGGTGCCGACGTCGAGCCAAAACCCGGGCAGGTGAAGCGCATAGAGCTCCCCGCGAGCAGCCAGAACCGGAAAGACCTCGCGCTCGATCGACACCGACCGGCCGGGGTCGATGAGGTCGAGGACCTCCGGTTCGAGGACATAGAGCCCCGCGTTGATCAGGCCGCCGTCGGCCTCGTCCGCGGTGGGCTTCTCGATGAAGGCGCGGACACGGCCTTCCTCGTCGATCTCCACGAGGCCGTAGCGAGAAGGATCCTCGACGAGCGCGACGAGAATCGTCGCCGAAGCCGCGCGCTCGCGATGGAAGGCAAGAAGGCGCGCCAGGTCCGCCTCGCGGAGTGAATCGCCGTTGCAGGCAAAGAAGGTGCTCGTGATCCCGCTCGCTCCGACCAGGATGCCTCCACCGGTCCCTCGTGGTTCCTGCTCTACTCGGTACTCGAGCTGCATCCCGGCAAACTCGTCGCCGAAGTGGTGCTCGATCTGAGCGGCTAGATAGCCGCAGGCGAGGACGACCCGTTGCACGCCGGCCGCTCGCAGCTGGTCGAGCACGTAGGCAAGGAGGGGCCTACCGAGAACGGGGAGCATCGGTTTGGGGACGTGACCCGTAAACGGCCGCAATCTCGTCCCTTCACCACCGACGAGTACGACGGCCGGCGGGGCGCCAGCCTGCTTCGCCACGGACCCACGATACGCGGGGTTGGGTCTAGGTTTCAACCGGCCGAACAGGGAGGTTTCGAGCTAGGCCTGCGGGATCTCGAGGGCACCCGGGATCTCACCCGCTGCGGCGTAGCCGTGCTCGGCGCCTGTGACGCCCAGCACCTCGGCGATGCGCCCGATGAGCTCCGCAGCGGCGGGAAGGTCACCCGTGCTCCTGGCCGTGCGAGCGACGTCCCGTACGCGGGCCGGCTCCGCGCCGGTGAGCCGCGCCACAACTGTCGGGTTGGCGCCGAGCCCGATCACGTCGCCCGGCGGCAGGGGCCCGTGGTACTCGGGGACCGAGAGGTACTCGTCCATGACGCGCCCCCGCTCGAGGAACACGAAGCGGACGACTGCGCCCTCTTCAACTCCGATGACCAGCACGACCGCGCCCATGCGATCGGAGAGCTCTCGGGCGAGTCGGCGGAGCATCTCCGGTTCGCGGTCGCAGAGCTCGTCATAGACCGCGATCCAGCCGTTTCGTGGAGGCGCGACGACGCTGCCTTGCGAGTTTCCAGGCATGCGGGGGACGAACTGGCGGACGCCTCGAACGACGGCATCCAAATCGTCGGTCTGGACGTGCACCGAGCCGAAAGAAGGCTCCTGCGCGCCGGCGAGCAGCCGCTCGATCAGGTCCAGCGGCGCACGGAGGACGCGCGCCTCCTCGCTGAAGCCGGCGCGAATCCACGCGTCGCCGGCGTCGTGGGAGGTCTCGACCACGACGTGGTCGGCGCCGCTCTCGCGGGCCTCCTGGAGAAGCTTCCGGAGCGAATCCTCGGTTGGTACCGCATCGACACGCATCAGCCCAGAACCCTAAGTCCGGTCAAGAGATAGTGCGCGGCGAGATTCCTGTGACCGGGGAAGCGGTCACCCGCGGCGCGGGTGTCCTCCTCGCCATAGAAATGGAGAACGGCCTTGCGGAGACCGAGGTCGCCCGCCGGCCAGGCATCCGGACGGGCGAGGTGGCGGGCCAGGAACCAGTCGGCCGTCCAGTCGCCGATCCCGGGAACCGCGACCAGCCGGGCTTTCACTTCGTCGTCCGGCAGGGCTGCGAGGCCGTCGAGATCGAGGTCGGAGCGCGCCAGCCCGACTGCGTACTCGGCTTTGCGGCGCGAGAATCCGAGCAGCAAGAGCTCATCCGGCTCCGCGGCAGCTATGCGCTCGCGGGTCGGGAAGGAGTACGCGTGCTCGAAGGGTTCCCCGAATGTCTGGACGAGCCGGTTACGCACCGCGAGGGCGGCGTGCAGAGAGATCTGCTGCGCGGTGATCGAGGTGACGAGAGTCTCGTAGGGATCGGGTGCGAGCGGGGGGCGAAATCCGCGCAGGCCGTCGGCGAGGCGCGCCAGCACGGGCTCGGTCTTGGCGAACGCGGCGAAGCCGTCGAGGTCGAAGGGCTCGCCGAGGTAGCGGCGCACGTGATCGACGAGCCTTAAATCTCCCGGCTGGATACGCACCCCGCCCGGCGCAGGCTCGATCCGGACCTCCCGGCCGTCGAAGACTCGCTGCAGACCCCCCTCGTGCCAGAGGTTGGCGAGGTCGGGCCCGAAGGCGCGATAGCGCTCGGTCGAGAGCCCGAAGTCGTACGGCTCAGGAAGCGAGACCGCGCGCGACGTCGTGGAAGTCGTCGAAGCGCTCATAGAGAATTCCCCGTTCGTCGAGGTATTGGGCCAGGCCCTTCGTGGCGAAGACGCGGTCCGACGCTTCGGCCGCGCAGCGGTCCGAGTAACCGTCCCCCACGTAGACGAGCTCGCCGTCGCCCGCGAACTCCTGGACGATCGACCTCTTGCACGACTCGCCACAGAACTCGCACGATTGGTCGTACTGCCAGAGAACGCGCCAGCCGTCGGGCCGAGGATCGACGCGGTTCGCGTGCAGCTCGACGGAGACTCCTTCGCGCTCGAGGATCGGCTCGATCAGCTCGTGGAAGCCCGAGGAAACGATGACGAAGCGCCAGCCCCGTGCTTGCGCGAGCTCGACGAGCTCCCGGAACCCGGGCCGAATCCGCACGTTCTCGAGCTCCCAGCCGACGATCTCCTCTAGCGGCTTCCGCACCGGCTCGAACTCCCGGGTGATCACCTCGCGAAGCGCGATGCGGCCCTCGTCGAGCCCCTCGTCGACCGCCTTGTAGACGACCGGGTCGCCAAAGCGGCTCGCGATCTCGTCGAGAAGGTCTTCCTGAGTAACCGTGCCGTCGAAGTCGACGACCAAGGTGCGGCGGGTCAAAGGTGGGACGTGACTCCTGCAGGATCCTCGTCGGCGCTCGACGCAGCTTTCTCAGCAGGCTCCTCGTACCAGGAGTAGGCGTAGGACGGATCGTCGAGCTCGCGCGCGAGCTCGGTCAGCCGGAGCGGATGGAAGGTGTCGCACATCACGGCGAGCTCGTGCGTTTCGGTCAGGCCGATCGACTTCTCCGCGAGCCCGGGATGCGGGCCGTGCGGGATGCCCGACGGATGCAGCGTGACCGAGCCGACCTCGATGCCCTTGCGCGAGCCGAAGTTGCCGGAGACGTAATAGATCATCTCCTCCGAGTTCAGGTTCGAGTGGTGGTAGGGGATCGGGATCGCGAGCGGGTCGAAGTCGAGCTTGCGGGGGCAGAACGAGCAGATGACGAAGTTCCTGCCCTGGAAGGTCTGGTGCGTCGGCGGCGGCATGTGGATGCGGCCCGTGATCGGCTCGAAGTCGTTGATGTTGAACGTCCACGGGTAGACGTAGCCGTCCCAGCCGACGACGTCGAAGGGGTGATAGTCGAGGACGTAGGTCTGGTGGCCGTCCTTGATGCGGAGCTTGACGACGTGCTCACTCCGGTCGCTGTGCGTCTTCAGCTCGAGCGGCGGGTGGATGTCGCGGTGGTAATAGGGCGCGTGCTCGAGGAGCTGTCCGTATTCGTTCCGGTAGCGCCGCGGAATCTCGATCAGCCCCGGAGAGGAGAAGACGACGTAGCGCTGCTCGCCCTCCGGCACGAAGCGGTAGGTGGTCCCGCGCGGGACGACCACGTAGTCGCCTTCCCGGTAGGGGAGGTCGCCGAAGATGGACTCCACGGTGCCCTTGCCCTCGTGCACGAAGACGACCTCGTCGCCCTCGCCGTTTCGGTAGAAGAAATTCATCGGTTCGCTCGGGCGGCAGAGGTAGATCTCGACGTCCTGGTTCCACATCAGGAGCTTGCGGCCCGTCACGGCGTCGCCGCCCGGCTCGATCCCGATCGTCCGGAAATGCCTGTGACCATGCCCTTCCGGCGTCCACTCGGCGCGCTCGAGCGGCTCGAAGTCGGCGATCTCCTTCACCCGGCAGGGCGAGTGGAGGTGGTAGAGGATCGACTCGTTCCCGACGAACCCCTCGAGGCCCATCACCTCTTCGGTGAGGAGCGTTCCGTTCTCCCGGAATTGGATGTGGCGCTTGCGTGGGAGGCGCCCGAAGCGCTGGTACGTGGGCATACGGACAGGATATCGGCCCGCTTACAACCCGAGCCCCGGGGCCGCCGCGAGCCTCCCTCCGCTTCGAGCGTAGCGCCGGAGGGCGCACCTGTGGCGCAACTAATGTGCTGATTCAGAACCACGTTCGACTACGCGATCGGGTTGCGCAAGACCCCGATCTTCTCGATCTCGAGCTCGACGACGTCGCCCTGCTGGAGCCACCGCCCGTCACCGTGCTCGAGGATGCAGCCCGTCCCCACGGTCCCGGACCCGAGGACATCCCCCGCTTGCAGTCGCGTGTTCCGCCCCGCGTGCTCGAGCAGCTGCTCCCACGACCAGTGCATGTCGCCGAGATTCCCGCGCGATCGCTCCTCTCCGTTCACCCGAGCGACCATCTCGAGCCGCAGGTCGCCGAGCTCGTCAGTCGTCACGAGCACGGGGCCCATCGAGGTGGCGAAGTCCTTGCCCTTGGCCGGCCCGAGCCCGACGGCCATCTCCATCTTCTGGAGGTCGCGCGCCGACCAGTCGTTGAGGACCGTGAAGCCGGCGATCCGGCCGTCTCCCCCGACGACTGCCGCCGCCTCCAGCTCGTAATCCCAGGCAGAGCTCTCGGCCGGAAAGCGGATCTCCTCGTCCGGACCTACCACGGCGGCCGGGTTCGAGAAGTAGAAGACCGGTATCCGATACCACTCGGGTGCCATCTCGAGCCCGCGCTGGGCACGGGCCGTGGCGACGTGGCGCTCGAAGGCGTAGAAGTCGCGCACTGAAGGAGGGTGGGGGATGGGCGCCCGGAGCCGCACCTCGGCCAGCGCATGCTCGCCGGCTTCCTCCCCTCCCTCGAGGAGCCACGCACGCAGGGAGGGAGCGCCGAGCTCGACGACGCGGTCGCCTTCGATCCGGCCGGGGGCTTCACGGCCGCCGGCCTCGAACGTGCAGAGCCTCAAAGGTTGCCGCGCAGAGCCTGCTCGCGCTCGATCGCCTCGAAGAGCGCCTTGAAATTCCCGTCCCCGAAGCCGCGCGCGCCGTGCCGCTCGATCACCTCGAAGAACAGAGTGGGCCGGTCCTGTGCCGTCTTCGTAAAGATCTGGAGCAGGTAGCCGTCGTCGTCGCGGTCGGCCAGGATGCGCAGCCGGCGCAGGTCGTCCCACGACTCGTCGATCTCGCCGACGCGGTCGCCGACGTCTTCGTAGTAGGTCTCCGGCGTCTCGAGGAACCCAATCCCCCGCTCTTTGAGCGCCTCCACCGTCTCGACGATGTTCGACGTCGTCATGGCGACGTGCTGGACGCCGGGCCCGCCGTAGAACTCGAGGTACTCCTCGATCTGGCTCTTGCGCTTTCCCTCGGCAGGCTCGTTGATGGGGAACTTGATCTTCCCCTGCCCGTCGGACATGACCTTCGACATGAGCGCGGAGTACTCGGTCGAGATCGCCTCGTCGGAGAAGTGGAGCATCTCCGTGAAGCCCATGACACGTTCGTAGAACTCCACCCAGTGATCCATTCGGCCGAGCTCGACGTTGCCCACGCAATGGTCGACCGCGAGTAGCCCGACGCCGGCGTTCGTCGGCCCGTTGGGCGAGACGGACTTGTAGCCCGGGAGGTACGGGCCCTCGTAGCCCTTCCGGTTGACGAAGGAGTGGATCGTGTCGCCGTAGGTGCCGATGGCCGAGAGCTCGACCCGGCCGAACTCGTCTTCGACCGTGTGGGGCTCGATCACGCCGCGGGCGCCCCGCTGCACCGCCTGCCGGTACGCGTCGGTTGCGTCGGGCACGGCGAGCGCGATGTCCCTGACGCCGTCCCCGTGCCGGGTTGAGTGGTGTGCGATCTCGTGGTCCTCACGCATGGCACTCGTCACGACGAAGCGGATCTCCCCCTGCTCGAGGACGTAGGAGGCGCGGTCCCGGACGCCTGTCTCCGGGCCTGCGTACGCCGTCTGGGTGAAACCGAAGGCCTGCTCGTAGAAGAACGCCGCCTGCTTGGCGTTACCAACCCACATCTCGACGTGGTCCCACCCGTCGAGCGGCATGAAATCTGTCATCGGACTCAGTTTAATCGACGCTGGGCGCGGGTGGTTGGGCGCGCCTGGCGAGGAGGATCCCCGCGCCGATGACGAGCCCGCCGGCGATCTGGAGGGTGCCCATCTCCTCGGAGAGCACGACCAGCGCGAAGAACGCGCCGAGGAACGGCTGCAGGTTCGCGTAGAGGGACGACCGAGCCGCCCCGACCCGGTCGATGGCGGTAAACCACATGATGTTCGTGAAGACGAGCGAGAAGAAGAGGCTGTAGACGAAGGCCCCCCATGCGAGCGGGCCGAGGTCCGACCAGTCCTGGCGAATCAGCTGCTCGAACGCGGAGGCGAGCAGTGGGACCGATCCGACGAGCAGCATGAACGCGCTGATCCTGTACGGCGAATATCTGCGCATGAGCGGGCCCATGGCCACCGAATAGGCCGCCCACGTCATGGAGGCGACGAGGCCGAGCAGGATGCCGCCGAGGTCGCCGCCCAGGCCGCTCGGCGCGCCGAGCGCGACAAGCGCCACGCCTGAGAAGGAGATGATCGTCGCGAGCCAGTGCCGAAGGTGCAAATACTCCTGCCCGAGCGCCCGTGAGATCAGGGCGACGAAGATCGGGAGCGTCCCGAACATGAGCGCGACGGTCGCGGCCGTCGTGAGCCGCACGGCGTAGACGAACGAAAGCTGGTTGAGCCAGATGCCGGCAGCCGCGGCACCGGTCATCAGGAGCACGTCCGTCCTCCTGACCACCAGGCTCCCCTCGCGCGCATACGTGAAGCCGGAGAAGAGGAGGGCGCCGATGGCGAAGCGGACGGACGAATAGGCCAGCGGCTCCCAGCCGTGCGTCAAGGCGTACTTCACGACCGTGAAGTTGAAGCTCCAGAAGACGACGGTAATGAGCAGGAGAACGTCTGCCGGAAATCGGTGGCGCACGGGCCCGAAGGCTATGGGAGCGCCACGGGCCCAAATGGACAATTGACAGGAACCGGGGTAGGCCGCATCGTTGAAGACGGCCGCGCCCGCCGGCTCCAACTGAAGGTCGAGACGAAGGGCAGACGTGGCGCTCAGCAGGCATCTCCTCGCAGGATTCGCTCTCATCGCGATGGTCGCGCTCGCCGGGTGTAGCGACGGCAAGCAGAAGCAAGCGCGCCCCCACCCCGCGTCACCGGCGCTCCCCGGTCTCTACTCGGTTGGCGCGCGGATCTTCGGCTTGCCGGGAGGACCTGTGCGTCTTGCGACGCCCCCGGTCACGCCGCTCGCGGGCTGGCTCACACCCGCCGCTGTGCCCTCGGCCGACGGGCGCTACCTTGCGTACAACTCCTGGAGGGAGCTTCGCCAGGACGACCCGAAGCTGTCTTGGTCAGATCAGGGCATCGAGCCGGGCGACCCGCTCGCGACTCCGTCCATCCGCCTCTACGACAGCCGCGCTGGGACTGACGACGTCCTGGCGGAGGGCGCCTTCTCGCTCGCCTGGCGGGCCGACGGCGCGCTCGCCTACTTCAAGGGCGCCGAGCGCGACTACCGCGCCGGCGTGTCCTATGTCGGGGACGTCGTCGTCCGCCCGTCGCTCGAAGGGGCTCCCGAAGTGTGGTCCTCCGAACGGGGCCGGTACATCGTCGTCGGCTGGGCCGGAACCCGCCTCGTCGCGTACATCGAGCACGAGGGGGAGGCGCTCGACGTGGTCGTCTTCGACGGCCCGGGGCGGATGAGAGCGCTCGCCGCGAATTCCGCGCTCGTCGCCATCAGCCCGAACGGCAGGCAGGCTTTCGTGGAGCAGGGGCCGGCCCAGGGCCGGCCTACCGTCCGTGTCCTGGAGCTGGCAACGGGTCACGAGGCTGCGGCGCTCGACCTCACGCGCGTCGATGCCGCCGTGGGCTGGGTCGGCTACGCCGGCGACTGGCGCGCCGACCGCGTCGTCGCCTCCTCCGCCTCTGGTCTCGCCGTTTTCGGAGTCGCCCCAGGGAAGATCTCGCTCCAGAAGGCCCTGAGGGTCGCCGCCTCGAGCGTCGCCGAGCCTCGCTTCGTGGACTCCTCCGGGCTTCGCGTCAAGGCCTGGACGAGCGTACGGCGCGGCGGGGTCTTCCTCGATTGCGACTTCGCCGAAGAAGCGTGCGACCGGGCCATGCCGCTACCCGAGGCCCGTGGCGTCCACGGCTTCCCCGCCTGGCGCCGCCCGCTCTACAACCCCAGCCGCCCGCTCGGGACGAGCTGATGCGGCGCGCCGTCGTCGCCCTCGCGGCCGCCACCGCGCTGCTTGCCTGCGGCTCTGCGACTGCGGCGGACGGCTGGTGGACGTTCGACCGCAACACGAATCTCAACTCGACTCTCGCGTGGAAGTGGACGTACCCACCGAGCCCCGCGCAGTATTCGCGCAGCTGGCGAGCCGGCTCGGGCAGCTCCACCGACGAGTGCAGGCGCGGCGAGGGATGGTTGCCGGCCGGCTGGTATGCCCAGTGGGGGCACTGGAACCACTATGGCGGCAGCGCGATCAGAGGACGCGTCTGGTGGCTCCAGGACAAGTACTGCTACGACGGCGTCACGAAGCGCGTCGAGCTCTTCATCCACAGCGAGGAGACGGCCGACAACGGGCAAGCCTGCACGTCGGCGTGGGACGATCCGTTTTGCTGGGAGCGCGAGGCCGACTACTACTCGCTCGGCTGCATCAAGCTCGCGCGACCTAGTCCGGTCGCGGACTTCCCGGGCGACCTGGGAAGCGCCCACAGTTACTACCACTCGTACGGCGGCTCCAGCAACCACGGCGATCTACCGAACGACGCCTACGAGCTCTACGTGTTCTCCTGACCCGACGAGGCGTTAGTGTTCGGGCGATGCCCGAGCCGACGAAAGACGACGTCGACGCGCTCGTCGGACCGGCCACGCCGCACTTCGCCTTCCAACTGCGGGCACGGGTGCGCGCGTTGATCCGGGAGCTCCCGGAGGATCACCCTGTCCGCGTCTACGGGGAGGAGCAGATGGAGCTGCTGGAGCGGCTCGGCTTCTCGACCTCCAAGGCAGAGGAAGGCCCGCTCGAGCCTTCGACTCGTCCCGGGTGGGAGACGTTGCCAAGCCACGCCCCCGCATCGAGCCCTCTTCCGAAGAACCGGTGACGGCGTTCGAGGGGAAGTCCGTCCTCGTGACGGGCGGCTCGCGCGGCATCGGCAAGGGGATCGCCCTGCGCTTCGCCGAGCTCGGCGCCGCTCGCGTCGCGGTCAGCTACCTGAGGAACGACCGCGCGGCTGAGGAGACGGGCAAGGAGCTCGAGCAACTCGGAGCCCACCCGCTGCTCCTCCGGGGGAACCTCGGCGACCCGGAAAAGGCAGCCGCGCTGGTCGAGCAGGCGGGACAGCTCGACGTCCTCGTCTCGAACGCCGCCACCGGAGTCATTCGCCCCGCCCTCGAGATCGAGGAGAAGCACTGGGACTGGACGATGAACGCGAACGCGCGCGCGCTCCTGACCCTCACCCGGCACGCAGCCCCGTCCATGCCCGCAGGGAGCTCGATCGTCGCCATCTCGAGCCTGGGCGCACAGCGCGTGCTCGACGACTACGTCGTCGTGGGCGTCTCCAAGGCCGCGCTCGAGGCGCTCGTCCGCTACCTCGCCGTCGAACTGGCGCCGCGGGGAATCCGGGTCAACGCCGTTTCCGCCGGGCTGGTGGAGACCGGCGCGCTCGAGTATTTCGCGAACCGGGAGGTGATGCTCGAGTACTACAAGCGGCGCACTCCGGCCGGGCGTCTGGTGGGCCCGAGTGACGTCGCGGACGTTGTTTGCTTCCTCGCCTCGCCCGAGGCTGAGATGATCCGCGGTCAGACCCTCGTCGTCGACGGGGGCTATTCGGTGCTGGCGTGACCGACGAGCGATTCGCCCACGACTCCTACTTCGTCGATCAGCTCATCCGGCCGATCGCCAACCTCTACCGCATCTCCACTCTGGGCCCCGACGGTTCGAGTCCGGGGCAGCCGCTCGCCTTCGTCCGCCAGAAGAAGCTCGCGATCAAGGAGGACATCCGCTTCTTCGCCGACGAGACCGAGGCGGAGGAGCTGTTCCGAATCAAGGCCCGCGCCGTGTTCGAGGTGCGCGGGCGCTTCGACGTCACGACGCCCGAAGGGGAGCGCATCGGTCTCCTGGAGAAGGTCTTCGGCATCTCGCTCCTGCGCTCCACCTGGCGCATCCACGATGCCAACGAGCAGCAGATCGCACTCGCCCAGGAGAAGAGCATGCCCATCGCCATCCTGCGCCGGGCGATCGACCTCGTGCCCTATGCGGAGCTGATCCCGATCGTCTTTCAGTTCACGATTCTCATGGACGGCCGTGAGGTCGGCGAGCTGCGCAGGCCGATCGGCCTTCGCGATCGCTACATCCTCAAGCTCGGCGGAGATCCGGACCGCCGCATCGACAGGCGGGTCGCAGTGGCCCTCGCTATCGCGCTGGACGCTTTGCAGTCGCGCTAGCGCCGAAGTCGTACACGTCCATTCCCTCCGTGCGCTTCAGGTAGTTGACGATCGCGTACGTGAGCGGCGTCGCCGCCGTCTCCCATCCGACCTTGATCAGCCAGGTCGTGACGATCGGGTTTGCGAGCGCCGCCCCGGTCCCCGCGAAGGCGATCGTGATGAAGATGGCGGAGTCGAGGCCCTCACCGACGATCGTCGAGCCGATGGTTCGAGTCCAGAGGAAGCGGCCGCGGGTCGCGCCCTTCATGAAGGCGAGGATGTAGGCGTTGGCGAGCTCCCCGACGACGTACGCCGCGAGCGAGGCGACGAACAGGCGCCACGTCGTCCCGAGGATCTGGTCGTAGGCACCCTGGTTCTCCTCCCAGAAATCCGCCGCGGGCAGGTGGATGGCAGCCTGAATCGCGCCGAGTGCGAGCAGGTTGCACGCGAATCCGAGCCAGATGACCCGGCGGGCCGCTCGAATCCCGTAGACCTCGGTCAGGACGTCCCCGAGCAGGTAGGCGAGCGGGAAGATGACGAGCCCGGCCGGGAAGACGCGGCCCGAGACCTCGACGAGCTTCACCGCGATGATGTTCGAGACGACGAGGGCCGTGACGAAGAAGGCGGCCACGACGACGAAGCGCTGCGAATACCTCATCCGCTCCGCTCCAGAGCTTCGTCGATCTCCTCGTCCGTGATCGTTTGCGGTGGCGCCGCACTCACGAGCCGGCAGCCCTCGGCCTCCGGCCAGATCACGGCTTCAGTCTTTTCAGAGTGTCGAGCGCGATGTAGCCGGCGATCTTCGGGTTCTCCTGGAGGCGGCGGAGGGAGTACTCGTACCACTGGCGTCCGAACGGGACGTAGATCCGGAGACGGTGACCCTCGCGGACCAGCTCGTCGCCGAGCTCGGGGCGGACGCCGAGCAGCATCTGAAACTCGTACTCCTCCGGCGCCAGCCCGCGTTCGTCGATCAGCGTCAGCGCCTCGCCGATCACCCAGTCGTCGTGCGTCGCCACGGCGACGTAACCACCGGCGTCGAGGAGTGCCCCCACAGCCTCGACGAAGTTCATGCGAACGGTCTCGAACTCCTGGTAGGCGATCTCGGCCGGCTCGACGTAGATCCCTTTGCAGACGCGGACGTTGGGCCGCAGATCCGCGAGCTCGGCGATGTCCGTCAGCGTGCGCTTCATGTACCCCTGGAGGACGACCCCGACGTTGTCGAGGCCCTGGCCGCGCAGCTCGCGGTAGAGCTCGAGCGTCTCGGTGGTGGTCGAGGAGTCCTCCATGTCGATGCGGACGAAGTTGCTCCGCTTGGCGGCCTCGCGAACCAGCTCGGCGATGTTTTCCCGACAGAATTCGTGATCGAGGTTGAGGCCGAGACCCGTGAGCTTGACGCTGATGTTGGAGTCGAGACCCTCGCGCTCGATCGTTTCGAAGACATCCTCGTACTCGGCCAGGAGAGCGGTGGCCTCCTCGCGGCTCGTGATCTCCTCGCCAAGCACGTCGATCGTCGCCATCTTTCCCTCCTCGTTGAGCCCGCTGACAACGCTGCAGGCCTCGACGAGTGTCGAGCCGGCGATGTAGCGGCGGGAGAGCTTCTTGACGACCGGCCGCGGGACGGCCGGTAGCACCCTGACGATGGCGCGGTCGAGCAGGGTCACGGCGGCGCGATTCTATTTCGCTACGAACCGCGCGCCACGCGCGCGCCTGTGCGCGCTACGCTCGAAAGCGGGTGGTGGCTCGGGGTGGCCCCGTCACGCAGGCGGCAGTTCGCGCATGAAACCTTGCCGTGCCGCGGAGACGAGCGCGACAGCCTCGGGGAAGAGGACGCGCATCGCGTCCCGCAGCGCGGTGGCCTGCGCGTCGGGCGTGCCTTCCAACTGCATCCGCTTCAGCGCGGCCGCGGTCAGTTCGACGGCCGTGTTCAGCGTCAGGGTGGCGAACTGCTCCCGCTGAGACTCGTGCACGGCCTCGGCCTGGCGCTCCGCGAACTCGCGCAAACCGCGCATGAGCTCCTCTGGATCGCCCCCGAAGGGAAAGCCGAATCCGCCTTCCATGGGCAAGTACTGTACCGACGTGCCCCGGTTCTCCGACGCCGTCAACGAACAGGTCGCTTATGAGTTCGGCGCATCCCAGCAATACGTCGCCATCGCTGTCTGGTACGACGCCGAGACGCTCCCGCTGCTGGCGGCTCACTTCTATCGCCAAGCCCTGGAGGAGCGGAATCACGCGCTGATGCTCGTGCAGTACCTGCTGGACGCCGGCGAGAAGGTCGTGATCCCTGCGGTCTCGCAGCCTCAGAACGAGTTCGCCGACCCCGTCGCGCCCGTTCGCCTCGCACTCGAGCAGGAGCGAACTGTCACGGAGCAGATCACGCGCCTCGCGGCCTTCGCCCGCGAGGAGAACGAGCTCGTCGGCGAGGAGTTCCTCAACTGGTTTCTCAAGGAGCAGCGCGAGGAGGTGGCGAGCATGTCGGCCCTCCTCTCGGTCGTCGAGCGCGCGGCCGACAGCATCCTGCTTGCAGAGGAGTACCTGGCACGGCAGCAGATCGGCGACGCAGGCGCCGATCCCACCGCGCCTCCTGCTGCCGGCGGCGCCCTCTAGGTGCTCCGCATCGAGCTTCCCGACGAGCTCTCGGACGAGCTCGTGGACGCTTTCCGTCGCCTCCTTCCCCAGCTCTCGCGGTCAGCGCCGATCCCGGACGCGGAGGCGCTGAAGGAGATTGTTTCCTCGCCGGCTACGACGGTTCTAGCGGCGCGCGACGAGGGTGAGATCATCGGTCTCCTGACCCTCGCCGTGTTCCGGGCTCCCAGCGGGCTTCGCGCGTGGATCGAAGACGTCGTCGTCGATGAGACGGCGCGCGGGCGCGGCACCGGCGAGGCTCTGACACGCGAGGCTGTCCGCCTCGCGGGCGAACGCGGTGCCCGCACTGTCGACCTGACCTCGCGCCCGAGCCGGGAGGCTGCCAACCGCATGTACGAGAAGGTCGGCTTCAGGAAACGCGAGACAAACGTGTACCGCTACGAGCTCGAATCGCTCGCGAGCGGAAGCTTGTAGGAACGCTCGACCTGGGCCGCGAGCTCCTCGGCCGCGGCGAGGCCGCTCTTCATCGCCTCCGCGAACGGGGAACCGCCCGAGGCTCCGAGCGCGCGTTCCAGCTCCGCCGCGGCTCGGCCGATCGTGTCCAGGTAGTCGGTCGACGCCACCCGGGGCGGTGCGAGAATCGTCTCCTGGAGCTGGGCCGCCGCCAGCTCGGCCTCCTCAATCCCCTCCGGAGCCTCTTCCAGCCGCAGCTCGAGCAGACGGGCGCGCAGGTCGCCGACGTCGCCCCCGCCCGCGCTCTCCTCTGCGAGCTCACACATGGCTGCGATCGAGACGGCGTCGCGAATGAGCCCTCGATCGGCAACCGGCGTTCCCTTGCGATCCAGGGCCAGCCACGTCGACTCGGCGCCCCGCCGAAAGGCGCAGAGATAGATCCGGAGGCCGGCCGGCTCGGCCGGCACCACCCCCACGACGTCCTCCCCAGCCCCGGCGTGCGCCCGAGCGGCCGCGAGCGCTTCGCCGATCTCCTCCTCGAGCTCCATCGAAGGCAACAATAGTCTCGTGAGCGAGCTCTTCACGGAGCGAAACCGCACGGCCCAGGCGCTCTTCGCACCCCTGGCGACGACGTACGACCGCTACGCCCGCCTCCTCTCTTTCGGGCAGGACCCCCGCTGGCGGTCGTTCCTCGTTTCGCGACTCGAGACGGGTCGGGCCGAGTCCGTGCTCGACGTGGCGTGCGGGACCGGCGCGGTCTCGCTCGAGCTCGCCCGCCGCTACGACTGCCGCGTCACCGGCGTCGACCAGAGCCCGGAGATGCTCGACAGCGCCCGCCGCCGCGTCGGCAATCGGGTCGAGCTGGTCGAAGCGCGCGCCGAGGCGCTGCCCTTCGAGGACGCGACCTACGACGGTCTCACCTTCACGTACCTGCTTCGCTACGTGGACGACCCCGCGGCGACGATGCGCGAGCTGACGCGGGTCGTTCGCCCTGGAGCCCGGGTCGCGATGCTCGAGTTCTTCGTCCCAGGAAACCCGGTTGCCCGCGCCTCCTGGGAGGTCTATGTCAGAGCCGGACTGCCGGTTCTCGGCAGGCTGATCTCTCCGGGGTGGCGGGAGGTCGGGACATTTCTCGGGCCGAGCATCCGCGATTTCTGGCAGCGCTGGCCTCTCGAACGCCTGCTCGAAGCCTGGCGTGACTCCGGAATCGAGAATGTGCGCGCTCGCCCCCTCAGCCTCGGGGGTGGCATCGTGGTCTGGGGCCGGCGTGCGGGCTGAGCTAACCCGCCCCGCCTTCTATGCCCTGCGCTCGGGCGGTTGGAGGGACTACGTGACGCTCCTCCACGTCCCCTACACGGCGTGGCACCTGAGCTACGTGGCGATCGGGGCGGCGCTGAGCCCCGAGTTCGCGCTCTCGCGTCTCTGGCCGGCCCTCGTGGCCTTCGGCCTCGCGGTCGGCATCGGCGCCCACGCCCTCGACGAGCTCAACGGCCGCCCGCTCAGGACACAGATACCGGCGCGCCTCCTCGTGGCCCTGGCTGTCGTCTCGATCGGCGGCGCCGTGGTCATCGGCATCGTCGGCGCAGTGACGGTCAATCCCTGGTTGGGCGCGTTCGTCGCGGCGGGGGCGTTCATCGTCGCCGCCTACAACTTGGAGTGGTTCGGCGGTCGCTTCCACGGAGACCTGTGGTTCGCGATCGACTGGGGCGCCTTTCCCCTCCTGACGGCCTACTTCGCCACGGCGGAGAAGGTCGATGCCACGGCCATCGCGGGCGCCGTGTTCGCGTGCGCCGCGAGCCTGGCCCAGCGTCGCCTCTCGACGCCGGTCCGCGACCTGCGCCGCCGGGTGACGAAGGTGAGCGGCACCGTCGAACGCCGTGACGGCAGCGTGCAGCCGCTCGAGGCCGCTGACCTCGTGACTCCGGCGGAGGCGGCCCTCGGCGCGCTCACCGTGGCCATCGTTGCCTTGGCCGTAGCCATCGTCATCATGCGGTTGTGATCACCCTTCCGCTCCTCGCGGAGGAGCCGCCCGCGCTCGTCCGGCCCGTCATCACCGCGCCGCGCCCTCGCGAGACCTCTTTCGGCGTTGTCGCCGGCCGCGTGGGCTCCGGGACCGCCCGGCTGGTCATTCAGGTGAACGGCGTCACGCAGGCCGACGTCCCGCTGACGATCGGCTTTCGCACCGATGCCCCGGCCGCTCCCTTCCGCATCCGCGTTGCGCTGCCGCCACGCGATTCGACAATCAAGGTCATTGCCTACGACAGCGCGGGAAACAGCGCGGCGAGGACGGCCGGTCCGGTGTTCGGCCTACCGAGGGCCGGCACGCCGGTGCCGCTGCAGAGCGCTGAAGACCCGGTCCTCGCCCGCCGCATCCGAGAGCTCGTGCAGAGCTACCCAGGCCCGGCATCTGTCTTCGTCCAGGACCTGCGGTCCGGTCGGGGGGCCGCCTGGAACGCCCGCGCCCGCCACCAGGCGGCCTCCACGCTCAAGCTCGGCATCGCGGTCGAAGTGCTCCGCGTCCTGCGGGGGAAGCCGAAGCCGCGGACGCGCCTGGCGAACCTCTTTCACAACATGCTCGTCTACTCGAGCAACAGGGCTGCCAACGAGCTCGAGGTCTGGCTCGGCGGTTCCACGTATGCGGGCGCCGCCCGCGTCACCGCCACCCTGCGGGCCCTCCACCTCGACGACTCCAACATGTACGGGGGGTACATCCTTGGCACCGGGTCGACGCGGCCGATTCCGCTCCGGGTGGAGAGCCAGCCACCGTACTTCACGTTCGGGAAGTACACGACCGCCTGGGACCTCGCTCGGCTGCACCGCTTCTTCCACCGCGCCACCGTGGGCCGCGGTCCGCTGCTCGACCTGCCCGGGCACTTCACCGCCTCGGACGCACGCTACCTCCTCTACACGCTCGCGCACGCGCGCGACCCCGGGAAGCTCGACCGCTACATCGGGGCGCAGCCGGGAGTCTCCGTCCTGCACAAGGCCGGCTGGATCATCCATGCGCGGCACGACAGCGGGCTCGTCTTCTGGCCAGGCGGGGCCTTCGTCGTCACGGTCATGACCTGGAATTGGAACGAGGCCGGCTCCTCATCCGACATCCTGGCCGGACGCGTCGCCGAAGCCGCCCTGAGGCGGTTCTCAGGCGTCTCCGCTCGACCGGCGGTTCCTCACCGCCAGCTCCTACGGTCGTAGGATTAGCCGGTGGAACTCGCCTTCGAGCTCGCATTCGCCGCCGGCCTGACGGCCGTGGCGCTGTCCTTCGGGGCTCTCGCGCTCGGCCGTGCCCGCGAGCGCTACCTGGTCCTACTGACCGCAGTGCTTGCCGTCGCTGCCCTCGCGGCCGCGGGCGCTCTGACGGTCAACGTGCTCCAGCGCTTCACCGACAACGATCCGCTGCTTCTGGCGGCGGGAGGGCTGGCTGCGGCCGCCATCGCCGAGCTCGGCCTGGTGGCCCTCGCAAGAGGGCTTCGACGCACCCGCGAACTCGAGCGACTCAGCGAAGCCGCTCGCGAAGACCTTGCCTCCTTCGTCGAGACGGAAGTCCGCGAGCGGGTGCTCGAGCTCGAGCGGCTGCTCGCGCGTGAGCGCGCCAACGCCAGCCACCAGCTGAGCGAGCAGGAGCGGCGGCTGGCCGAGGAGCGCCGGAACATCGTCGAGCGCCAGACAGAGCGCGCGCGCGTCGAGCTCACGCAGGCGGTCTCCGCGGTTCAGGAACGTCTCGAGCGGCGGCTGATGGCCTGGGCGGCCGACCTCGACCGCGGGCAGCGGGAGCTCGAGGCCCACCTGACCGGGCTCTCCGAGCGGCAACGCGTGGCGGTGGCGGCCTACGAGGCACGGCTCGCGGCGGACACGGAACACGTGGAGGCGGCCAGCGAGGAGCAGAAGGTCGCGCTTTTGAAGCTCCGAGAGGCTCTTCATCGTCTCGGCACCGAGTTCCTCGAGGAAGGCCGGTCGGAGATCGAAGTGCACGCCGCGGAGCGTCGCCGCGCGCTCCACGAGGTCGGCGAGCGGATCCGAAACCGCGAGCGCGCCTTGCGCGAGCAGATCGAGCGAGAGGAAGGCGAGGCGCGGAGCCGGCTCGCGTCCGGCCTCGCCGACGCCGAGAAGCGACATCTGGCGGCGCTCGAACGCGCTTTCGACAGGGCCGCCACCCGCCTCTCGGAATACGCGGAGAAGCAGTTCGACGCCCAGATCCGTGCTTCGCGGGAGAAGGCCGCCGAGCGCCTTTCCCGCGAGCTCGAGAAGGGGATCGAGCAATTCGCCCGCCAGGCGGAACAGGATGTCGCGAGTCGAATCTCGGACCTGGCCCGCCAGACTGCCGACCGGCTCCAGCGGCGCATTACAGACGCGGCTCGAACCGGAGAGGCACAGCACGACGTGGCCGCCGACCGCGTGAGGCAGCTCTCGGAGCGGTTGGAAGAGGCGATCGCCGCGGCGGAGGATCGGCTCGCGGTCATCGAAACCGATTTCGCCCGAACGGGTCGTGCCGAGAGCGATTAGCGCTTACTTTTCGGAGCAGGGTTCGTCTGAATTAGGCCGAACCTACGCGGGATGGAAGAGTTGACGATCCTCGAACGGGACCAGGACGAGCGCGGGAAAGTCGAAAGTTGGCGCCTTCACGTCCTCATGGAGGCCGGCTACCCGCTTCCACTCGCGGAGCGGATCGCCCAGAGCGAGGCCGACCTTCACGAAGCCGTGGAGCTGGTCGGTCATCGCGGCTGCTCGGCCGACGTCGCGGCACAGATCCTCCTCTAGCGTTTCGCCTCTAGCGTTTTCGGCACGGCTCCGCGACTCCCCGCGTACGTGCGCTGAGCTAGATTCGACCGTGTGAAGGTCGAGCACGAGCTTCAGGGGGATCGCAAGGTCTACACCGTCTCAGCGTTCAATCGCGGCGTTGCTTCGTGGCTCACGCGACTGCCGACCATCTGGGTCGAGGGCGAGGTCACGGAGTTCCGGCGCCAGGATCGCTGGCAGAGCGTCTTCTTCACCCTGAAGGATCCCCGGGACGGCTCCTGTCTTCCCGTCAGCATGCCGCGGAGCGGCTTCGACGCGCTCCGCCTCGAGCTCGTCGACGGCACGACGGTTCACGTTTTCGGCCGGCCCGAGCTCTTCGCCGCCCGTGGCGAGTTTCGCCTCCGGGCGCTAACGATCGAGCCGCTGGGGCTCGGAGCTCTCTTGGCGGGAATCGAGCAGCTCAAGCGCCGACTCGCCGGCGAAGGCCTGTTCGCGGCGGCACGCAAGCGGCCGTTGCCGCTCTTCCCCCGCCGGATCGCCCTCGTGACCGGCAACGAGGCCGCGGCGAAGCGCGACTTCGTCACCGCGGTCACGGCTCGCTTCCCCGCTGCGCAGATCGTCATCGCGCAGACATACGTGCAGGGACCGCGCGCCGCCCCGGCTCTCACGACTGCGCTCGCGGACATAGTCAGGGAACCAGGCGTCGAAGTCGTCGTCCTCACCCGCGGCGGAGGCAGCTTCGAGGACTTGCTGCCGTTCAGTGACGAGAGAGTCGTCCGCGCCGTGGCCGGCTGTCCCGTGCCCGTGGTCTCGGCGGTCGGCCACGAGCAGGACACGCCGCTCTGCGACCTCGCCGCCGACGCCCGCGCTTCGACCCCGACGGCCGCCGCGCGCCTCGTCGTCCCCGACGAGAGCGAGCTCCGTCGCGACCTCGACCGTCTCCGGACGGCGCTGGGGCGCGACACACGCCGGATCCTCGATCGCGGCCGGCTGTCCCTGGCCACGGACGCCCAGCGGCTGACCCGCGCGCCGGCTCTCCTCCTGG
>Ga0209887_1000085_pt1 | contig 25239 bp, 23 predicted proteins | sample GWRWN1_30_40_FD_187230 | JGI IMG/M metagenome (GOLD analysis project Ga0209887, IMG submission 187230) | Riverbed sediment microbial communities from areas with no vegetation in Columbia River, Washington, USA - GW-RW N1_30_40 (SPAdes)... | ecosystem: Environmental > Aquatic > Freshwater > River...
AAGAGATCGCTGTGCGTTTACAGACGTTGCGCGCCGTTTAAACCAACGATCCATCCCAAAAACAAGGTCTTCATCTTGAACAAACCCTCTGCGAACTCTGTATTGCTTGAAGGTTTTCGCAGCTGGCGCAAATTTTCCGGTGGCCCGTGGTTATCCAAAACGGGGATTTGCTCGCGCCAAGACGCCAAGAATGCCAAGTCCGGAAGTTTAATTTCTTTGCGGCCTTTGCGCCTTTGCGCGAGATATTCCGATTTTTGGTTGCAGCTCTGTCGCGCTGTGTCTGTGGTGAATATTCTTTCACAGTAAACCCGGAAGAACCAAAAATAAGACCGATCCACGAATTGTCCACCCCGAACGTTTCTGTTTAGACTTTCATAGCGGGTTCCTCTTTTTTCCGTTTCCACGGTTTTTGCGGTCGCCATTCTAGCCAGTTTCGGTAGTTTTTACTCTGCGTAATCTCCAGCTTTTGCTGGCATAGGCCTTGCGGATATTTTCCCGAACTTCGAGGGATTTGCGGAGGTCGGAATGATTAGTCTTTCATTTCACTTTTTGTCCAAACAGGTCAGGTCTCTAGTGTTACTGATAACAGTGGTCGGTTTGTTATTCGGCGCAAACGCTTCGATATATGCGATAGACTCAGTACGAAGCGCGCCATTGTCTCAGTCGCCGCTATTTCCGGCGGATAATTGGTGGAACTTAGATATCAGCAGTTGGCCCGTGGATCCTAATTCCAGCAGCTATATTGCCTTCATCAACAACGGTGGTACCCGGCGGCTACATCCAGACTTTGGCGGCAACGCAGGAACGACGCAAGACCCAAACGCGATCTACGGTTTTCCCTATGCCGTTGTTTCAAACGTCACTAATGCTGACCTTCGCGCCGTGCAATTTACCTACGCTGGCGAGAGTGATGGCGTTAATCACCCTGGAAATACCAGCTTCCCGTTCTATCCGATCCCGCCAGAGGCAATTACACAGCCATATTGGATCGAGGGTGGCGATCCAGGAAACGTCGATCGGCGCAGCAGCCAAGACCGTCATTTGCTGATTGTAGATCGGGACCGCAACCACTTGTACGAGCTTTTCAACGTCTACTACGATAGCACGCAAGGGAAATGGTTCGCCGGCTCGGGTGCTTTCTTCGATATGAACACGAACAATCGCCGGCCCGACACTTGGACTTCGGCGGACGCTGCGGGGTTGGCGATTCTGCCGGGCCTCGTTCGTTACGACGAAGTCTATGATCCCAATGTGGCAGAAATTCGCCACGCGTTTCGTGTCACGGTGCGTGCGACCAACGGTTATGTTTATCCGGCGTCACATCGAGCCGGTTCGACTCCGGGCGCGCTGCCCATGGGCGCGCGCTTGCGCCTGAGGGCCAGTGTCGATGTTAACCAACGCACAAGCGATCCAAACGTCCGGAAGATATTCCGCGCGATGCAGAGATACGGGGTGATCGTGGCTGATAATGGGTCGGATATGTACATCACAGGAACCTATGACACGCGTTGGAATAACGGGATTCTTAATCCAGCGTTCGCGGCTCTGACAGCAAGCGATTTTGAAGTAGTTCAGCTCGGGTATAATCCACCCGCAACCTCACCGGCGGCGCCGACATTGTTGAACGTAAGTCCTTGAACTGTTGCGAAGCTCCGTACAGTCAACTATTCGGTGAGTCCCGTGTGCGACAACGGCAAGAACTCAAACGATCGTTGATCAGTTCACCAATACACTTCCCTAAGCGTAGGCCGATTTGACATCATCGGGTTCTCGTTTGAAGGAAATTGCAAATATCGGTTTTTTTAGGTAGTTAGACGAAACCCGACCCGATCCTCGCCTAAGTTTTTCCCATCGCCTCCACCCTTTGGTATCCTCGAAGGGTAGGATTTATATTGCCTTCGAAGTTTGAGTTGCTAAGATGAAACCGCTTTTCTATGTACAAAGAGGACACGATTGCAGCCATAGCCACGCCTGCGGGCGAAGGCGGAGTCGGCATAGTTCGCGTTAGCGGTCCGGACGCGGAGCGAATCGCAGCAGCGCTTTTCGTCAGAGCCGAGGGCAAAAACGGCAACCTGAAATCTCACATGCTCCACTACGGTACGATCCGGGATCCGAAAAGCGACAAAATCCTTGACCAGGTCTTGCTTACGATCATGCGCAGGCCGCGCAGCTACACCGGTGAGGACGTAGTAGAGGTCCATTGTCACGGTGGGGTATTCGTCGTGCATCGGATCTTGGGACTGGTCCTTGCGCAGGGCGTGCGTCATGCTGAACCGGGGGAATTTACTAAGCGTGCTTTCCTCAACGGGAGACTCGATCTTGCCCAAGCTGAAGCTGTGCTCGACCTTATCGCGGCCCGCACCGAAAAAGGAGCTGATCTGGCACTCAGTCAGATCAAAGGTGAACTCTCCAATTGGATTGGTGATCTGCGCGAACAATTGCTTGACATTTTAGCGCAAGTTGAAGCAGCAATTGATTTTCCCGAAGAGGAGATTGAGCTCCTTGAGCGCCCTGCGCTGGTTGCGAAGATCGACGCCCTAAGAGATAAAATCACCATAATTACAGGTACTTACGAATGGGGCAGGCTATTTCGTGAAGGTGCTAAGGTATGCATCTGCGGACGACCCAACGTAGGTAAGTCGAGCTTGTTCAACGCGCTTCTCGGTGCGGAGCGCGTAATTGTTACGCCCATTCCCGGAACCACGAGAGATGTGATTGAAGAGTCCATCAATCTTGATGGTTTGCCGATCGTCTTGTGGGACACAGCCGGGATTAGAGACACGGCCGATCAGGTCGAGCAGATTGGTGTCGATCTTTCGCGGGAGCACTTTGAAAAATCAGAAGCCGCAGTCATTGTGCTCGATGGTTCCGCGTTGCTCACCGACGAAGATAGAATTTTTTTGTCTTCAACGATGAAAAAAATGGGTCTAATCGCAATCAATAAAATCGACCTCGAGCAAAGAGTTGACCGCGATCAGCTACGACAGATAGTCGGGGATAAAAAGATTGTGACGGTGTCAGCAACGCTGGGTCACGGTCTACAGGAACTTAGAAAATCTTTGCGTGAGCTTATCTTGCACACGGATATGGAACCGCCTTTTGTTTTAACCAACCTTCGACACAAGAGCGCTTTGTTATGCGGAGAGCAAGCTTTGGCTGATGCCGGTCTGGCCCTAGAGGAAACGCAGCCGCCGGAACTAGTCGCAGTTGCCTTGCAGCAAGCCAGGGAAAGTCTGGAAGAAGTAGTTGGTGTGATACAGAAGGATGATGTTTTAGAACTTATTTTTAGCAAATTTTGTATTGGAAAATAGATATTTAACATTTGCAATTTAAATTAGTCTTTCAACGTTTCACGTGAAACTATGACAAACTCAAAAAACGATATCTATGACGTAATGGTGGTCGGAGCTGGTCACGCCGGTATCGAGGCGTGTCTTGCTGCAGCTCGCATGGGACGCAAGACTCTCATGTTGACCCTGAATCTCGATCATATAGGGCAGATGTCCTGTAATCCGGCGATCGGCGGCATAGGTAAAGGCCACCTAGTCAAAGAGATCGATGCACTTGGCGGCGAGATGGGACGAGCGATCGACGAAACAGGGATCCAATTTCGCACTTTGAACACAAAAAAAGGGCCCGCCGTTAGAGCATCCCGAGCCCAAGCAGACAAGGCCCTCTATCGCCAGCGGATGAAAATGGTTCTGGAGAATTGTCAAAATCTAACCTTGCGGCAAGGAAGCGTTGAGAGATTGATTGTCGAAGGCGGCAAAGTTGAGGGCGTGGAGACACAGATCGGTGAACAGTTCTACGGGCGTCGCGTTATATTGACAACCGGAACGTTTCTCCGCGGCCTAATTCATATAGGTGATCGAAATTTTGCCGCAGGCAGGGCGGGCGACTTTGCGGTCCAAGGTCTGAGTGAGGAGCTTGCGAAGCTTGGCTTCAAAGTGGGCAGACTCAAAACCGGCACTTGCCCTCGTTTAGACAGCCGTTCAATCGACTATTCAAAACTACAAGTCCAGCATGGTGATGAATCGCCGGTACCGTTCTCTTTTGCGAATGAAGAAATCACCCAGCGGCAAGTACCGTGTCATATAACCTACACTAACAATCGCACACACGAAATTATCCGGTCTGCGGTTCACCGCTCTCCAATGTATTCCGGAAGTATTAAAAGCCGCGGTCCCCGTTACTGTCCATCGATTGAAGACAAGATAGTTCGCTTCGCTGATAAGGCGAGGCACCAGATTTTCTTGGAGCCGGAAGGTCTCACGACGGTTGAAGTTTATCCCAATGGCCTGTCCACCAGTCTGCCGCTCGATGTTCAGATTGGAATGGTTCGTTCAATTGAGGGGCTGGAACACGCGGAGATAATGCGGCCGGGGTACGCGATCGAGTACGACTATATAGAGCCGACGCAGCTCTATCCATCGTTGGAAACTAAGCAAGTGCGCCATCTTTACCATGCCGGCCAGATCAATGGGACAACCGGCTATGAGGAAGCAGCAGCACAAGGACTCATGGCGGGAATTAATGCTGTTCTAAGTCTTCGTGGCGAGCAGCCTCTAGTTCTGTCCAGAGACCAAGCTTACCTCGGGGTTTTAATCGATGACTTAGTAACCAGAGGAACAGATGGGGAGCCTTATAGGATGTTTACTTCCCGCGCCGAATATAGACTTTTGTTACGGGAGGATAACGCCGATCTGCGCCTGACTGAGATCGGTCATAGCATCGGCCTGGCAACGGCTGAAGCACATCAAAGAGTGGCTGCCAAGAAAGCCAAGACATCCATGTTGATGGCTTTATTAGAACAGACGCAGATCAATCCAACGGTAGAAATCAACAAACGACTAGAGTCTATCGGATCGGCGCCGATCCGGAATCAAACCTCACTCGCGCAACTCTTACGGCGGCCGGAAGTATCGGGTTCCGATATTGCGATATTTTCAGAAGAGCTCAACCGATTTGATCCCGAGGTAACTTTGCAAGCCGAAGTTGAGGTCAAGTACGCCGGATACATCGATCGGCAAATGGAGATGGTTGAACGGTTTAAGAAAATTGAGAATTTCCGTCTCCCGGAAGATCTCAACTACTTGGACATTAGAGGTCTCTCGCGCGAAGTTTGCGAGAAGTTAACCAAGATAAGGCCAAAATCACTTGGCCAAGCCAGTCGCATTTCCGGGATTACGCCGGCGGCAATATCATTGCTCTCGGTTTACTTGCGAAAAAAGAAAAGCGCATAGTTCCCGGATTCAGAAGCTCCTATTTATCTATCGTTTCACGTGAAACGAAAATATCTTCCAATTCCGTGAGCTTTGTGATATTAACGAGTTACATTCGTAGTCTTACTTATAACTATTTGAAATTACAGGGAAATTTGTGGCTAAGATAATTGCAATTGCCAATCAGAAAGGGGGCGTTGGAAAAACCACCACATCGATTAACCTAGCTGCATCGCTTGCTGTCCACAGTAAAAAGATCCTCTTAGTCGACCTCGATCCGCAAGGCAACAGCAGCACAGGCCTGGGTATCGACCGCTCGCAGTTGACATCAAGTCTGTACGATGTCCTTGCGGGCGTGCGCTCGCTTATCGATGTTCTGAACCAAACAGAGTTGAACGATCTGTTTATCGTCCCATCGACAAAAGATCTGGTCGGAGCGGAAATCGAATTAGTCGCGGCTGAACGGCGGGAGTATCGAATCAAAGACGCTTTGGCTCCAGTCCACGATCGCTACGATTATATTTTTCTCGATTGTCCGCCCTCACTGGGCCTCCTGACGGTGAACGCTCTCACCGCGGCAGATTCACTCTTGGTTCCGATTCAAAGCGAGTATTACGCCCTAGAGGGATTGAGTGCCCTGCTCGAAACAATGAATCTCGTTCAGCGGAGACTTAACTCCAAGCTCCATCTAGAAGGAATTGTAATTACCATGTTTGATAGTCGAAACCGAATTTCGCACCAAGTGGTCGAAGAGGTTCGCGCTCATTTTCCCGACAAACTATTCAGGACTATTATCCGCAGGAACGTTCGCCTGAGTGAGAGTCCAAGTTATGGGAAGCCAATCTACTTATACGACGCTAATTCGACGGGCTCACAAGATTATTTAGAGTTGGCTAAGGAACTGATCGGTCATGGAGAAGTCAATGTCACTACCGAAAAAAGGCCTGGGTAGAGGGCTCAGCGCGCTCATTCCCGGGGCGTCCGAACCGAGAATTGAGACAGATAGCGAAGCCCTCAGCTTTCGAGTTGAAGTCGATCGGATAACGCCAAGCCCTTTTCAACCTCGGCGGACGTTTGATGAAGCCAAAATCGAAGAACTCGCTTCGTCGATACGAAACCAAGGCATTATTCAGCCACTAGTAGTCCGGCACAACGGAGATGGATATGAATTGATCGCAGGAGAGCGCCGGTGGCGGGCAGCTATGAGAGCCGGATTGACTCACGTACCCATCGTGGTGCGTGACGCAAGCGATCATGAAGCGCTTCAGCTGGCTCTGGTCGAAAACCTACAACGTGAGGATCTCAATCCCATCGAGGAAGCAAACGGTTATCGCCGGCTGCTGGAGGAGTTTCACTGGAGCCAAGAAGAGATGGCCGAAAAAGTTGGCAAGAGCCGGCCTGCCATTGCCAACTCGATGCGGCTGCTTTCGCTTCCAACCGAAGTCCAGCAAGAAGTGTCATCAGGCAATCTACCGGCAGGCCAAGCTAGAGCGTTGCTGGGGTTGCACAGCGAACCCTTAATTCTTTCTGCGTGTCGCGAAGTCATCGCCAAAGGATTATCAACGCGCGACACGGAAAAACTAGTTCGCCACCTCACATCCGGTCGAAAACGACGAAGAGTCCCGCTTGTCGATCCTGATCTTCGGTCAGTCGTTGAAGAATTGCAGCGCCTACTGGGAACCAGAGTAAGACTCTTGCCGAAAGCAAGATCGGCAAGGGGTAAGATTGAGATTGAGTATTATTCTCTTCCTGATCTGGATCGCATCATTCAGACCATCAAAAGGAATCCCCAGCTTCCTTCATGACAAGGACGCCATCGCAGGACAATACTGATGGCATCGTGTGGTTGGAAATATTTTCTAAGCGTCGAGAAGCAGCTTTAGCTCGTCCCACTCGATGACGGGCCGAGAGCAAGTAAAGTTGTGGCAAACGTACACGGTGGGTCTGCCTTCAAATTGTTTTTTGCCGGCAAGCAGGGATGAAACCTTCTCGAGAGAGTCGTCCGGGCTAGCCAGCTGCAAAGTCATGTTGGGCAAATACAGCAAATGAATTTTGGTCAATAGCTCCGCAGTCTCCGGGTCTTTCTTATCTCCGACCAAGACGACTTCCTTCGGTTTCTGAAGGTAGAAGTCCAAGGCGGCGAGCATGTGAGCAAAACCGAAGGGCTGATTTTCCATGGCGTTATAATATGCCCGTAAAATCTTCTCAGCGCGCTTCAAGTAATCCTCTTTCCCCGTATAATGATATAGCCTGAGTAATACTTGGGTCGCCACAGCGTTTCCTGACGGAATCGAGCCGTCGAAGATCGGTTTTGATTGTGCAATGAGTCGTTCGTGAGAGCGCCCAGTGTAAAAAAATCCGCCTCCCGCTTCGTCCCAAAACTCATGCAACATGATTTCTGCGAGTTCCAAGGCGCGGTCTAGGTGCGCACGATTCACGCTCGCCTCGAAAAGATCCAAAAGCCCCGCCGCTAGAAAAGCATAATCATCGAGATATCCTAGTATTTTGCCGGTTCCGCTCTTGTAGGTGTGTAACAAGCGGCCGTCACGGAACATCTTGGTGAAAATGAAATCCACGGTGCGATTGGCCGCTTCTAAATAGGCCGGTTGCCGGGAAATTTTTATCGCTTCGGCAAGTCCGGAAAGCATGAGCCCATTCCATGATGTCAAAATCTTTTCGTCACGGAACGGTTTGGGCCTCTTTTCTCGTTCTTGGAAGAGCTTCCCTTTAGCAACTGACACCAGTGACTCGATTTCCCTAAGGTCGCGCCGGAAAAACTTACTTGCCTGTTCCAAGGTCAGAATCGGATGGAGGATATTGTTTTCCTCGAAGTTGCCCTCCTCACTTACATCGTAAATGCGGCAGAAGATTTCGCTCGATTCCTCGCCGACAATCCGAGTGATTTCTGTCTCACTCCAAACAAAGAATTTTCCTTCTTCCCCTTCGCTGTCGGCATCCTGAGTCGAGTAGAATCCACCCTCGGTGTGAAGCATCTCGCGCATCAAGTAGTTCATCGTTTCATCCACCACTTGCTTGAAAAGAGGCTCTCCCGTGACGCTATAGACCTGCGCGTAGATGCGAACGAGCTGGGCATTGTCGTAGAGCATTTTCTCGAAATGGGGCACGAGCCATTTCTCGTCCACCGAATAGCGGTGAAATCCACCGCCTAGGTGATCGTAAATCCCCCCCTGGGCCATCTTTGTTAAGGTGTGGGTCACCATCTCCAGAAATCGGCTCTTCTTGGAGTGATGGTAATGGCGCAAAAAAAGCTCGTAGACGCCCACATTGGGAAACTTGGGCGCCTTACCGAGCCCGCCATGATCGGTATCATACGCTTGGGCCAGTTGTTCAGCACTTTGACCAATGATGTCAGACGAAAATGGCTGCTGACTTTCTGTGGATAGGGACATCCGCTGCAGCGCTGCGAGAATCTGTTCGACGCTTCTCTCGACATCTTGGGGCTTTTCCCGATAAGCGTTGGCCACGCCCTGCAAGATTTTTGGGAACCCCGGAACGCCGTAACGGTCCTCCGGTGGAAAATAGGTGCCGCCGTAAAACGGCTTGCCTTCGGGCGTAAGGAAAACGGTCATGGGCCAACCGCCGCGGCCCGTGAGCATCTGTACGGCATTCATATAAACTTCATCAAGATCCGGCCGCTCTTCGCGATCGACTTTGATATTGACGAACAGATCGTTCATGAGCGCGGCGATCTTTTCGTCTTCGAAGGATTCGCGTTCCATCACGTGACACCAGTGGCAGGCGGAGTAACCGATGCTTAGGAGGATTGGCCGGTTTTGGCCTTTGGCTTTTTGGAATGCCTCGTCGCCCCACGGGTACCAATCCACTGGATTGTGGGCGTGCTGGAGCAGATAGGGGCTTGTCTCATGAATGAGGTGATTGGTGTGTTTATGTTCCATTCCAAGACGCTAACACAATCGACCGTAAGCCGAAACCGGCAGACTCAGGGTTTGGTTTGACTTTTGGCCGACTATCCAGGGTAAGAGTTTTGGGAAATTTGCTCAATGACTGAAGCAGGCGCACCCGCGGCGTATTGCACCCATGTTGAACTCAAGGATCTCTGGTTTTCATTTTGCCTCGGAAAATCCAGACGTAGACCGCTGAATTTATCAGTACCACGATGACTCCAAGCGCAATCTGCACTTCACGAGTTAGCCCCTCGGGGTAAAGTATCGGGAGGACGTAGTGCGCGATAAAGTCGGAGGGATAACCGCCTTGTCCTCCCTTTCGCCGGAGCCAGTTCTCAAGCGGCGTCAAAGGGCACGCCCAGCCCAAAACTTCGACGAGTGCAGCCCAGATAACAGCCGGTAGATGAATCCAGACGAGGCGCCGCCATCTCGCGGCCAAGAGCCCGCCCAAGACTGCAAATACAACAAAAACAACGTGAACCAAGACAACCAGATCGGCAAGCAGCTGATAGGGTATTTGCAGCGTATTCATTGCACTGGAAGAATAAGCTCAACATAAGCCAATAGGGCGAGGCACGGAAGCAACCACAACGGAAATTCGTGCGCCTTTTTTCTCTCGGCGGCGCTTGACCGTCCCTGTTTTAGCCCTTAAACTTTCGCCGACGGTCTGTTTTACACAACCACTTGGAATGATAGGTCGAAAGTACATCAGGGCCGCAATCACGGCCAGTTCCCTCTTGTTTTTGACTCTCGATGGGAATACCCAAGAGAAACAGAAACAATCGGTAACGCGGTCGTCTTCATCCCGAAAAGTCGCTCCGGTGGACGCCGAGCTTGCCAGGTTGCGGGCTGAAGTCATCGAGAAGATGAAGGAATCACGGGCCAGCGCTGAAAAGTTGCTGGCGATTCACGAAGAGGAAAAGACCAAGCTCACGACTGAATACCAGCGGCGGCGGGAGTTCTACAGTCAAGGGCTGATTTCTCGCTCTGAGCTGAACCAGGTGGAGCGAGCTTTGGCGGAGGCGATCGTCCGAGTAGAAGAGGACAAGCGGTGGCTCACGGAATCTGACATCGCGATCACAGAAGCAACCATGCGTGATGAGCTGCTCCGGCTGCCCGGTCTAGCCATAGGCGGCTATAGCGAAACCAGGACCTTGCTGCGCTTCAATGGCGGCGCGCCATGGTCTCTGGCAGATACGCCGAAGATCGAGAAGTTTTTCTTGCAAACCTTCGGACGTGGGTTGCCGGTTACGGCCTTTGGTCAAACAGCAACCCATGACCGCCTCAGATTCGATCATCGAAACGCAATAGACGTAGCGCTCCATCCGGACAGCAATGAGGGGCGGTCGCTTCTCTCGTACCTGCGGCAGATGGGAATTCCTTTCATCGCCTTCAGGGGCGCAGTGCCGGGAGCTGCCACCGGGGCCCATATTCACATAGGTAACCCATCCGTGAGAGCCGTTGTCAGTACAGATCCCCAAATGGAGTGTTGTAAGCGATAGAGCCGGTCTCTTGGTCACAAGCGGTTGGAGACTCGGCGCGGAGCATGATCCCATGAGTGAAGTTGTAAATCTGATTAAGGCGTCAACCATCGTCGTTGTTCGGCCTGATCCCAACGGTGGCATCGAAGTTCTCATGACAAGGCGCCGTCCGGAAATGCAATTCCTAGGGGGATTTTTGGTTTTTCCGGGTGGCGGAGTGGAAAATGAGGATTGCTCCGAGAAGATGTTATCCCTTTGCCGTGGTCTAACTCGATCAGACGCCCAGAAAACCCTCGGTGCCGACCTCGGTCCGGAGATGAGTCTAGGCCATTGGGTTGCAGCGGTTAGAGAACTTTTCGAAGAAACCGGAATCCATTTTTTCATTGATGAAAATGGCATGGCGCCCGATGGCTCGACAGGCCATCTCGCGGAAAGATTAGGCGAGAAGCGCCAGGCTTTATCAAATGGCACTCTTGACTTACCGCGCCTGTTGGAATCTGAAAGGCTCTTTTGCGATTTGGGACGCTTTACCTATCTCTTTCACCGCATTACACCCGAAAAATACCCGGTCCGGTTTGATACCCGTTTTTACTTGGCTGCGCTTCCTCCGAATCAGACTGCGCTTATCTCCTCCGAGGAAGTGTCCGAGAGTCTTTGGCTCACACCCAAAATCGCCTTAGAAGAATCCGCATCCGGTAAGTTTCTCATGCTGCCGCCCACGATCATTGCCCTGCGCACCCTGGCCGAACATGGATCATGGCAAAATCTCTGTACGGCATTTCCTTTGCGTTGAAGCATCTTGCTCAGACCGATGGACTTTCCGGTCGCTTTTTTGACTTTAGATCTCAACTCTGTTCAGGATGACAGCCCCATCCAGTGTCATCCTGAACAGCGGACTGTGTAAAAACTCTTGATTCGTGCTTCGACGAAGCTCAGCACGAACGGTGAATGATGTGATCTGGATATTCAGCCGATCATCCAGCAAGGTCGAAGGCTGGTCGGCGAGTTTTCACACGGTCTGGCAGTGTGAAGGATCGAAGCCTTGCCTTGACGACGTCGTTGAGGGAGCGATAAGCTGAGGAGCCATCTAAACCAGATTCTTATCAATTAACGAAGGCATTTGGGGGATCCATGGCGGTCAAGAAAACAACGGGAATCACACCGTCTACCGTTCGGTTCGGCCGCGGCATCAATGCGGTGCGCGCGTTGCCGAAGGCCAAAGGGAAACGGCCGGCAGTGATTATTCTTCACGAGCGCTACGGCGTCGATCAGCATACGAAGGATCTCACGGTAAAACTCGCTCAAGCCGGCTTCGTCGGTTTGGCTCCCGATCTTTTTCACCGTTTCAAAGGCGACCGGAAGGCTTTGCAAAAGGGGCAAGTAAGAATGGATCTGCGCGACGATGAAGCGTTAGAAGATTTGAATGCGGCGGTGGATTACTTGAAAAAATCGACCAATGTCGATGGTGCGCGCATTGGCATTATCGGCGTGTGTCAAACCGGCCGGCAACCTTTGCTGCTCGCCGCTAATAGGAATGATATCGCCGGAATTGTGGTACTTTACGGCGCCATCGGCGGCAGGGAATGGGATGGCAACGATCTTCGGCCTACCCCGGTTGAGAAACTCGTCGCACAGGTATCTTGCCCGGTGCTGGGAATCTTCGGCGAGGCGGATCATATTATATCGGTGGACGATGTGGTCCGGTTCCGTGGTTGTTTGGAATGGGCGAGGAAGAGTTATCACGTGCAGTTGTACCGCGACGCGCCGCACGGCTGGCTCAACGACACCATGCCGGGACGCTACCGCAAGGAGGCCGCCAAGGATGCCTGGAGCCTGATGATGTCATTCCTGAAAAAATGCTTCGCCGGTGGTTGGGACCAGCAGAGAATTTCTTCTATCTTTGAGAGCAACTACTCGACCCAATATGATTTTACCAAGAACGTTCGGCTCGAATAGCGTTGGAGAGCCCCTGTAATGAATGCGAGGAAAATAAAAGTTCAGTTAATCAGCGTGCTGGCTTTGCTGGTTTCCATCTTGTCAGGCGAGCCGGTGGTCAGTGCGGAACGAATCGTGATCGGCACGCCGAGTCGCGGTCTGTTTGAATTTCCTGCTGTCGTTGCCATGCGTAAGGGATACTACAAAGACGAGGGGCTTGAGGTCGATAAAGTTCAGATGCAACCGGCGATCGCCGTCAAGGCGCTGATCTCCGGGGATATCGATTATTTGCTGGCGTGGGGGTCGGCGATACGCGCCGCGGTGACCGGCGTGCCGATTAAAGCGGTAGTCGGCATGGCCTCGCGGCCACTGCACATTTTGATCGCCCGCCAGGAAATCAAAACTCCCAAGGATTTAAAAGACAAAGTCATCGGCGTCGATTCCGTCGCGGGCACGGTAGACTATCTCTCCCGCGTGGCGGTGCGCCACTTTGGTTTCGAGCCTGAAAAGGATGTCAAAATTATCGTCACCGGTGAAAGCCCCACGCGTCTAGCGGCCCTGCGCGCTGGTTCCATCGACGCCACGCCCATTGACGTAGCCTTCGCGATGAAGGCGGAAGACGAAGGCTTCAGGCGGCTTCTCTATCTTGGCGATATCATCGAGCTTCCACTCTCAGGGATCGCCGTGACGGATAACAAGCTGCAGACCCAGCGGGAACAAGTCAAAAAAGTGGTACGGGCCTCCCTTAGAGGCTCACGCTTTATGAAGCAAAATCGCGCTGAAACGATTCAGATGCTGTCTGATTATCTGCGCATCACTCCCTCTCAGGCAGCCAAAGCGTACGACACGTCCATCAATTCCTTCACCGACGACGGCATGATTTCCGATAAGGGTATTAACCTCGACGTGCAGCTCACCAAGGAACGGCTCAAGATGACGAAAGAAATTCCGCTGAGTCAGTTGGTGGACTGGAGTTTGGTCAAGGAGATAAAACAATAAAAGGAATCGCAACAGTTACTTTGGCGGGAGCGTACATTTACCCTAGGGAACGCTCGAGTTTGCGCCAAAATTGACGATAAAGTCTATTCGACGGCGGCTTCGTGGCCCTGCCAGACAAGGAGGACAAATGCTTAAAGGTTCATGTCTTTGTGGCGGCATTCGGTATGAGATCGACGCAGATCTAGGACCCGTGACCAACTGTCACTGTAGCCAATGCCGTAAGGCGGCAGGCGCGGCGTTTGCAAGCAACGCTTCCGTGCCTGCGGCGTCATTTCGCTTCGTTGCCGGGGCTGAGTTGCTTAAAGAGTGGGAATCCTCTCCTGGGAAGCGGCGATGCTTTTGCGGGCACTGCGGTTCACCGATTCTCAAACGCAATGACGCCCATCCGGAGAATATCCGGCTTCGTTTAGGAACTTTAGATACGGATCCTGGAGTCAAGCCATCTAAGCATATCTGGGTTGGCTCAAAGGCGCCCTGGGTTGAAATCACGGACGGGCTACCTCAGTCGGAATAGTAAACCGCATTACGCTTGTCGTTTTCTGGCGATCCGATACAACCCTTGCAATCAGACCAGGCTCTATTGCACACTGCTATTTCTCAGAACTTGCGTCTCTGCGCAAGTCATCGGGTTTTCGATACCGCAATCCAGATTTCAAATATCTTGGGCTAGCCTTACCGAAAATCACATGTCAAACCAACCGGAAAAAGACTATGAAAAGTTGATTGCGGACCAGCTTCGCGAGGCGGGGATCAAGTTTGCGACGGAGAAAGCAATCGCCGGTCTTGCACCTGATTTTATCGTTTACGCGCCGGATGGGCGGCAGTTTATCGTCGAGGTGAAAAACTGGGATTTTCCGGGATTGACGACGGAAGCCAGCCGGCAAGCGCAGAATTATCAGGATGCCGTGAAGGCGGACGGCGCATTCATTGTGATTCCGGGCCTAAAGAGAAATCTACCTTCAAAGGGAGTCGTTACTCTCGATGGTCTTGTGCCTGCTCTTCAGGCTGAACTCGAAACGACAAAGGCGCGTTCAAACCCTCCCACTGCGACGAACGTCGGCAAGCTCGTTTTTGCCGCCATGCCATTTGCGCCGCAATACGAGGACGTGTTTTTTATCGCGATGAGATATGCGGCCGAGCAAGTGGGTGCGGTATGCACGAGAGTCGATCGGCGCGAGTTCCAGGGCAATGTTGTGGACGAGATTCAAAGTCTCATTCGCGAATCGATCGCCGTATTCGTCGATCTTTCCGAAGCTAAGCCGAATGTTCTCTACGAGACTGGGTACGCCCACGCGCTGAAAAAGCCGTGTATCCACATCTGCTCAACACCTTTGGAGAAAGTGCCGTTCGATGTCTACCAATGGAAGACGACGAAATATAGCCCGGGCCAAACTCACAAACTTGGGAAAGAGCTGGCCCAGCGGTTGAAGGACGTCCTCGCCTAGGCCGTGAAAATCTCTCGTTCGTTCTACGAGAAATCCACCCTTGATGTTGCCCGGCAGTTGCTTGGCAAGTACTTGGTGCGAAAGCATCCGGATGGTACAACCGTTGGCCGGATCGTCGAAACCGAAGCCTATGTCGGACCTGAAGACAAAGCGTGCCATGCGTCACGCGGGCGCACCGCACGAACGGAAATCATGTTCGGCCCGGCGGGGCATGCTTATGTTTACCTTGTTTACGGTTTCCATCACATGCTCAATATCGTCACGGAGCAAAAGGATTTTCCTGCGGCGGTATTAATCCGCGCAGTGGAGCCCGTTAGAGGGATTGCCTTGATGAAGAAACGAAGAGGCATTGACGAGCCGCGCCAGTTCGCGAGTGGACCGGGCAAGCTCTGTGAGGCTTTTGCCATTGACCGCACGTTAAACGGCAGCGACCTCTGCGGCAGTGTCCTGTATATACGCGATGACGGTGATTTGACGCCGGGCATCATAGCGAGACCGCGCATTGGCGTTGATTATGCCGGCAAGTGGAAGCATAAACCGTGGCGCTTCTTGATCAGTGGTAATCCCTTTGTCTCCAAACTGTGACGCACTAATGCCGTGAGGGTGACTGAGGAAAACGAGTGTAGGGATGAAAAGCGGTAAACAACGGCGCGCGGAACTCAAGACAAAATTGAAGCTGCAGTTTGGCAGTCTCCCGGTTTAAAAGAACAAACCCCGCTCGCGTGCTAGGGCTAGGTCACCTCAAAGCCTTCACCTGTGTTTCAGCTTCTTTCCTGGTAATTTCAAATCTGTATACTAAGTTGAATTCGAGAATCAGGCGCTGCCACCGAGTCATCGTTAGTAATCGGAAAGTATAAATCTAAAAACCATCTTGTCACGAGGGTTAATGAAAGAGGCCGAACCGAAAAATGCTGTGTGGGACTCGACGCGTTCCATCCTGGTGACCGCGGTAATCGATAGGTGCAATATGCGGTTCGTGGGCGTTGGCCTCCTGAGTATGGTCATCGACCTCCTAGTGTTCCAAGTATTATTTGCCATAAGGGCCAACTTAGAGCTGTCTCAAATCACAAGTTTTTTTTCGGGAGCGATCCTCAGTTTTGCGCTGAACGCTGACGGAGGCGCATCGGAGCCTAAACAATCGAGCATTCGATGGGCGCTCTATAGCAGATTCCTGTTAGTGGCTCTTCTGGCACTGCTTCTGCGCAGCGCTGTTCTCATGCTGCTAGTCGGAAACTGGCACTGGCAACCGCAAACAGCGATCCTCGTGGCGATCCTGATGGCCGCCGCTGTTTTTCAGGTAGGCGCTGTTTTTTTTATATATGTTCAATCCGATGCGAGCGAAAACCCTGCCATTCGCTGGCCAGTGGTCACGATCAGCGTTGTAGCCTATGTCTTGATCCTTAAGTTGATCTTCATGGGTTGTGTGAATCTGATCCCGGAGGAGGCGTATTACTGGAACTACGCCCAGCATTTGGATTGGGGCTACCTCGATCATCCACCCATGGTTGCTTGGTTGATCTGGCTTTCTACATCCCTACTCGGTAAATCCGAACTTTCTGTTCGTTTGCCCGCTTATGTCTGCTGGATCCTCGCTGCGATCTTCATGTTCCGTCTCACCTTGAATCTCTACGACAGGCCCGCCGCTTTTCGAACTATTCTACTTCTAGCGGTGCTGCCAATTTATTTTGGCTTAGGCTTTTTCATGACCCCGGACGCTCCACTGTACGCCGCTTGGGCTGGCTGCCTTTACTTCCTGGAGCGCGCACTGGTCGCTCAGAACCGTCGAGCATGGTGGGGAGTTGGTACATGCGTAGGGCTCGGCATGCTGTCGAAATACACGATCGCGCTCCTCGGCCTTGGGGCCTTGACGTTTCTGCTCATTGACCGCCAGTCCCGACGTTGGCTGTTCCGGCCTGAGCCCTATATCGCGGCAATCACGTCTGTAATTATCTTTTCACCGGTAATTTTCTGGAACATGCGCAACGGGTGGATGTCTTTTGTCTTTCAGGGCTCCGATCGTTGGACGGGAAGGTACGACTTTTCCCTTCACTTGCTGATTGGTATGATCCTGCTTCTCCTTACTCCTACGGCCTCGCTCGGAATTATGCGGGTCCTTCTACCGCAAAAGTTGGCAGGCGCGAGCGCTAGTCAGACTGGTATCAAGAGGCAGCAACACCTCTGGTCCGTCACGTTCACACTCGTGCCTCTCTCCGTATTTGTAATCTACAGCCTCTTCTATAAGCCGAAACTCAATTGGACCGCACCGATCTGGCTGGCAGTGATTCCGCTACTCGCTTGGGACATGGTCCCTCCCTGGGGTCAGTTGCCAGGGTCGTTTGCGCAGTTCATCCGGCGATCGTGGATGCCCACTATCATGGCTCTTCTTATCATTCATGGCGCCTCTTTCTACTATATCTCTTTGGGACTACCCGGCGCGGGTCCCATGACACCGAGTCGTCTTTTTGGCGAGTGGCGAGCACTGGCGCACAGCGTTGAGACGGTTAAGAGACGCGTTGAGCTGGAAACGGGATCTAAACCGGTCATTGTTGGAATGGACAAAAACTTTATCTCGAGCGAGCTGAGTTTCTATGAACACGATGGAGCTAGAAATACGGGAGGTGCTCATTTCTTTGGCAACCGAAGCTTGATGTGGGCTTTCTGGTTTCCTCGGCCGGCGGCGGTTGGGAGAAATATTCTGATGGTTGATCTTGATCGTAAGCGGGTTGAGGACCCATCGCTGCCCCAGTATTTTAAGACAGTCGGCGATGTGTTCAAAGAAACCTTAAAGAAAGATGGCCGTGTGGTTGGATACTTTTACTGGCGCGTTGGCTATAGCTACCGGGGCTGATGTGGGGAAGATCGGCATTGGTGGCGAGTCGCTGATTGACCTGGATATCGGTCAAGATTAACTGCGGGTCTGTTGTTTTACTTCCAGTATCGACCTCTCTTCCTTGCTTTTGAACTTCTATCTGTTTTTCACGACATCTAAAGTCAGCAATCCCAGCGCGTTTTTGTTTCCACGATGGAAGCGCCAAAAGTCTCGCGACAAAGGATCGAGTTCGTGAGGATTTACTGCTATTGTCCCCCACGGCGGCGGAAGCTTTCCGGATTGTCCATCGGCAGGAAATGAAAGTTTGGATTCGCAAATAAAACTAAGCTCATGATAAAAACTTCGACGATGCGACAGGCAGACCGTTGGCTGGGCGTACCGCTATGCTTTACCTTGACTGCGGCGCGGCGGCTGCTTGACTATTTTGACCAGACGTCGTCCCGGGAGCCACTGCGACGCATCCTGTTTGTGAAGCTGGTCGAGCAGGGCTCGAGCGTGCTTGCCTGTTCAGCAATCCGTAGAGCTGTCGAGCTGGTCGGACGAGAAAACGTTTATTTTCTGGTTTTCGAAGAGAACCGTTTTATCCTAGATGCCATGGGGCTAATCCCACCTGAGAACGTCATTGCCATCCGCACCGATGGGCTTCTTCGGGCAGCCGTCGAAGCGCTTCAGGCAATCCGGCGTATCCGAGCGCTTGGGATTAATACGGCAATTGACCTGGAGTTCTTTGCACGGTCTTCGGCAGCGTTGGTTTTCTTAAGCGGTGCTCGTTACCGGGTGGGTTTCCAGGCGTTCGGTGGAGAGGGACCTTATCGAGGTGATCTTTTCACCCACCGCCTCCGCTTCAACCCTTACTTGCACACCTCGCAAACGTTTTGCATGCTGGTCGAAGCGCTGACAGTTCAAGGCGAGCGGTTACCGACTTTCGACCTTGAGCCCGTTCTAGCCGAGGACTTGCCTCCCCCTTTTTGCGCGAGTCCAAGTGAGGTCGATCAAGCACGCGCATTGCTGAAGGAGGCCTCCCCCAGCGCGAATTTTCAACCTTTGATTCTATTAAACCCCAACTGTAGCGATTTGCTTCCGTTGCGCCGTTGGCCAACCGAACGTTACACGGAACTTGCCCAACGCTTGATCCACCGGTACCCGGAGGTGCACGTAGCGATGACGGGCGGACCCAACGAGGGTGCCGCCGTAGCAACAATCGTTGCGCAGGTCGGCTCCGATCGCTGCTTCAATCTGGCCGGGCGTACCACACTCCATCAGCTCTTGGTGATCTATGGACTGGCAGAAGTTTTAGTGACGAACGACAGTGGTCCAGCGCACTTTGCGGCGCTCACACCGATCGACGTGGTGACACTGTTCGGACCGGAAAATCCGCGGCTTTTTGCTGCCCGCACGGCGCGCAACCATGTGTTCTGGGCTGGCATTGCTTGCAGCCCATGCGTCAGCGCGCTGAACGGACGCACCTCGCCTTGCACGGACAATGTTTGTATGCAGCGAATCGACGTGGACCGCGTGTTCGAAGAAGTCTGCCGAATATACGCGGCGCGGACGGGCGGCGCATCAACCAATTTCAAATGAAGCGCCTGATAATCCGGCAACTCTGCCCTGTCCGCCGCGTTACCTAGCTCTTCTTGTACTACCCGAAAGCCTTTAGGCTGGTTTTCCCCTGCCTTGGCCGTCTGTTTGCTCTCTACACACGAGCTAAGTGGCTGCCAACAATTTGAATCTATTTCGTGGCTGTCCGCTCGCAGGGTAAAAGAATGAAATCACTATCGCGTGTCCGCGAGTTTTTCAGAAGGAAAGACCACGCCCTTTCTTTGAAGCTCCGCGTTGCATCAGCGCTAAACGTGTTCGTTTCAATCCGCGGGCTCGAAGCCCTATTAAATAGCGGGACGGCCGTTGTGATGCGCCAGGGATATGAAACGCTTGTGATCCAGGATACGTCGGCCATCGACAACCGCGAAAACGTCTTAGCTTTAGTCCATGTGAAAGACATGGAATGTTATCACCGGCTTTTGACGATCAAAACTAATGACTGTTTTCACCGCGGTAAACTCGACCGAACAATTTCGAACGACCTAGCTGATGAGATGGCAAAGCAGCTCTTAAAAAAAGCCGGGAAAATTGACAACGGGAAGCGCAGGATGATTAGTAAGCTCTAGAATTCTACCAATCATGAATATCGGTGACATTATCGCTTTTGCGTTGTTTCTCATTGTCGTGATAATGGGGTTCTTACTCAGCTTTTATCTCTTGCGCCGCAAGCGCTAGTTTTCGACCCGTAGCCTCTTCCCGCTTCACGCATCTTTCCCGCGGCTCAATCACTTTTTGTCTTCCGCTCTTGCGCAAACGTTCCCTCGAGTTTGTCTTTGCTGCGTCATCTTGCGACGCTGCCATTGATTGACAATTTCGACACCATCAATTGTCAGATTGTCCCTTGGTGACCCCAAGGAAGCTACACATTTCCAAGCTTTTCTTCCTGGTGTGTGTTTTGCTCTCCTTTCGTGCGTATAAACCATGGACGCGAAAAAAAGAGCTATGGGTAAACCGGCACTGCGTCGCAAATCGATGGAGCTACTCAAGGATATAACCCAGATACTTCGGGAGATTCTATCTTCCGGCGATGAAGAGGGTCTTCGTCAGTTTGAGAAAGCAATCCGCGCCCTAGAGCAAAGCCGCCACAAACCCGGTAGCCACGCAATCCACTGATGTCCCAGATCTAGTAGTAGCCCTCGAGATAATCCGTCTCCCTTCACATCCCCCTGCACTGATCTTGGTTATTTGCTAGGAACCACCGTGTTTTAAGACTCTTCGTCTCTCCATAAATTAGGCTAATATTGAAGACCGGCAGAAGATGGGCTGAAACGACGGTGGAGCTTCCGCCAGGACAATGGCACAATGAGTTTACCGACGAGACATTTAATGGCGGCGAAAGTGCGGGTGGCCAGTCTGCTGAAACGTTTTGCCGTCGCTCTTTTAACTCGAGAGGATCAAGGCTCATGATCTCATTCCGTCTTTGGGCACCGAACGCAAACCAGGTCGAAGTAAGAATTGGGACGGACCTTTTCGGCATGACTCGCGGTGACGGTAGCTGGTGGCGCGCCGAATTGCCGCTCGCCAAAGCAGGTATCGATTATGCGTTTGTGCTTGACGGCGGTCAGCCCGTGCCCGATCCCCGCTCGCCTTGGCAGCCGAAGGGAATCCACGGACCCTCTCGCACTGTGGATCATGGAGCGTTCTCGTGGACTGACCAACGCTGGCAAGCAAAGCCACTTGCGTCCGCCATATTCTATGAACTTCATATCGGTACTTTTACTCCGCAGGGAACGTTCATGGCAGCGATCGACAAGCTCGACTACTTAGTCGACCTCGGAATTACGCATGTCGAATTGATGCCCATTGCCGAGTTTTCCGGCAAGCGGGGTTGGGGCTACGATGGCGTCGATTTTTACGCGCCGCATCATGCTTACGGGGAGCCGGCTGATCTCAAGCGCCTGGTGGATACGTGCCACGCTCGGGGCTTGGCAGTGATGCTGGACGTTGTCTACAACCACGTGGGGCCAGCCGGCAACTACCTCGCCCGCTTTGCTCCCTATTTCACCCAGCGCTACGCGACTCCGTGGGGCCAAGCAATTAATTTCGATGGGCTGGAGAGTGACGAAGTACGCCGATTCTTTTGCGACAACGCGTTGATGTGGCTCAAAGAGTATCATTTCGACGGGCTCCGCATCGACGCCGTGCACGCCATCATCGACACCTCGGCGGTGCATTTTCTCGAACAGTTAGCTTGTGAGGTTGGCGAGCTTCAGGCACAAACGGGTCGTCACCTGGTGCTCATCGCCGAGAGCGATCTCAACGACCCGCGGGTCGTACGGCCACGGGAAATCGGCGGCTATGGCTTCCAGGCCCAGTGGAGCGATGATTTTCACCACGCGTTGCATTGCGTTTTAACCGGCGAGCGCGCTGGGTACTATGCAGACTATGGCTCGCTGGCCGACTTAGCCAAAGCGCTTCAGCGCGCCTTTGTCTATGACGGGCGCTATTCGGTTTTTCGTCAGCGTCGCCACGGAAGGCCGCCCAGCGGACTTTCGGGCCATAGTTTTCTCGGCTATCTGCAAACTCACGATCAGATCGGCAATCGGGCAAAGGGCGAACGGAGCAGCCATTTGATGAGTGTTGGACGTTTAAAGATCGCTGCGGCGCTGGTTTTAACAGCACCGTTCATACCCATGTTGTTCCAAGGCGAGGAATGGGGCGCGACCTCTCGTTTTCTCTACTTCACGGACCACGAAGATCTCGAGCTTGCTCGCAACGTAACGGAGGGCCGGCGACGGGAATTTGCCATCTTCGGCTGGAACCCCGAGGAGATCCCTGATCCTCAAGCAGTCGAGACCTTCGAACATTCTAAGCTTAATTGGAGCGAGCGTGAGGAAGAACCTCATGCCGGCTTGTTGGCATGGCACCGGCGGCTGATTGAGCTGCGCCGGAAAATTCCCTCTCTATCGGACGGCCGTCTCGACAGAGTTGGCGTAAACTTTGATGAGAAGGGAAAATGGCTAGTGGTGAGTCGCGGTCCGATAACGGTCGCCTGCAATCTGAATCAAATGACGCAGCAAGTGCCGGTGCCTGCGAAGCCCGGCAGCCGGCTTGTCTTGGGATCCCAAAACGAAGTCCGCTTGTTCGAGGACACCGTTGAACTACCTTCCGATTCGGTCGCAATCCTGATCACGGGCTACCATTCGTATTAAAAAAAAAGTGATAGCGGATTCCAGTATGATCGATTCCCTCATTCTGCGATGCTCCGAAAGCTCCGCCGCCCGACATGTGATCAACGAAAATCGATAGTCCATGATTTTTCCAGAAAGTGGCCCCTATTTCGAACTGGAGCCGTGGCAGAACGCGACGACCAAAACCGCAATCGTTGTCCAACCTGCAGCCGGTCACGTTCTTTTGTAGCGGGCCGGTGTGAACCGCCGCGCTCAAACCTCCTGAAACCCAAAGTCTCTTGCTGAAATCATTGGTAAGGTCGTCCAGGAAATTGCTGGACAAACTAAGCTGCCAGGCGATTCCGAGATAAAAAGCGCTCGTCTCCCCGTTGAAGTTCGGAGTAGCGCCGGTCATAGGGGAGGGAGAGCCGATCCAACGCCACCATCTCCACTCAGGGGGATTGAACTGCACCTCCCAATTGGGATCAACTCCGCTCTCCCTATTGTCGCTTACCGGCCCTATATCATGCGCGAGTATGCCGAACGCGACCTTGCGGACCCAGGGCTTGTCTACATTCTTATCTGCATTAACGCCTGCAGTATCCGCTCCGCCTGCCGCTCCCGAGAGTAGAAAAATAAAAAAAAACCCCGCAACGATAATTCTATGCTTCATTAATCGTGAAGAATAACATCAGAAAACACTTTTCGGCAATAGTTGTGTGTTCAAAACCAAGCGAATCTAGACTCTTGATTGCTAAAAGTCATACACGGCGCCTCATGGCCGGCGTCTTTAAGCAAATTCGAGCTCACCACGTTGCCCGGCCGGATCACTCTCGGTGTTCTCGTATGTCAGGATATTTGGGCGATTGTTTTTCTCGCCCTGCAGCCGAACCTTCACGATCCCCGTTTCGAAACCCTTCTGGAGTCCTTTATCAAAGGCGCGGGACTGGTTTCATGACGATGGCAATGAGCCGATACGCGCTGCCGCGTTTTTTTTCTTCGTCGCCAAGGTTCCTTAGCTGCTGTTGATAGCGGGCCGTGCCTGGTGCTTTCTGGTGAGCGGCGCCGCCGATTGGCTGGGACTTTCCAAAGAGATGGGAGCGCTCATTGCCGGCATTAGCATGTCCACCTTCCCATATAATATCGACGTGATCGCCAAGGTAATCAATATCCGAGATTTTTTCGTCACTCTGTTTTTCGTCGCCCTGGGCATGAAGATCCCCCAACCAACCCTGACGATTGTCACGGCCGCCGTCGGGATGTCGCTCTTTGTCCTTGTCAGCCGTCTCCTCGCCGTTTTTCCGGTGCTCTACCTCCTGGGCAATGGCTTACGACCAAGCCTGATCTCTTCTATTAACCTCACGCAAATGAGCGAGTTCTCCCTGGTCATCGCGTCCTTGGGATTGACTCTAAAGCACATCAGCCCCGAGCTTGTCGGGACTCTGACTTTTGTCTTCGCGATCACTTCGGTCCTATCCACCTATCTCATCGCTTACAATCACGAAATCCAACGCCGGCTCGCCCGGCTGCTGGAAAAAATAGGTTTTGCGACCGGCGGGGATTCGAACTGATTGCTCGCGCGGTTCAGAATGAGAATGAACTTAAGGAGTACCGCGACGATGAGTTTCAACTTCTAAAGCGGCGGGAGGAAGTTCTCCAATGAAGCTGACTCAAGGTAGAAATGAATCCTCCTTGTTATACGAATGTGATGATGCAACGGACTGTAAAAGTGAAGTTATCACTTGGTAAATCTTGCAACACCTGCCGATCTTTTGATTCATAAACGAAAAATACCAGATCTTGACTTTACTGCGTGCAGGTTTGCCTGTTTCATTTCCTTTGTTCAGCGTCGCTCTAAGCGGCGGGTGCCTTCAGGGAGCGCTCCAGCAGACGAGCCTCTCCCAGGTGCTCCGCACACGCGGCAAATGCCTTGGTTGGACCGCGCCACCGGAGCTCGTCCACATCGCGGAACAGGGACGCGTCAGTCCTGAGAGTTGCCAGATCCTTGAACAGGAGCGCCAGCTCGCGGCGGTCCCCCAGTACGTCCGGTGGGAAGCTCTCTATAATACCGTGTCGGTTCAGAAGCCGTGCCGCCGAGACCGGACCGATTCCCGCAATGCCTGGATACCCATCCGCGGCGTCGCCGACGAGGGCGAGGAAGTCGGGAATCAAGACCGGCTCCACACCAAACTTCTCCCGAACTCCTTCTGCATTGCGGATCTTCTGACTTCTGCGGTCAACCTGCACTACCCGGTCGCCGCGGACGCACTGCGCCAGGTCCTTGTCGGGCGTCCAGATGCAGACTTGCTGCACGCCTTCATTTATGGAGGCGATCTGCGCCGCGGAGGCAAGCGCGTCGTCAGCCTCCAGCTCGGTCATGGGCCATACAGCTACACCCATAGCGGTGAGTGCTTCCTCGAGCGGGTGGAATTGCGCGAGGAGTGCGGGCTCGATGCCGTCCCCTGTCTTGTAGCCGGACCAGATACGGTTGCGGAAGGACTCGATGACGTGATCGGTCGCGACACCGACGTGAGTGGCTCCCGTCTCGATCATCTGCAACACAGTATGCAGCACGCCGATCACGGCGCCGAAGGGCCGATCCTCGCCCTTGGTGAAGCGGCGAAGGCCGTAGAAGTGGCGGAACAGCTCGTACGTGCCGTCTATGAGATGAACGATCATGCTTTGGTCAGCG
>Ga0209887_1000086_pt1 | contig 25130 bp, 23 predicted proteins | sample GWRWN1_30_40_FD_187230 | JGI IMG/M metagenome (GOLD analysis project Ga0209887, IMG submission 187230) | Riverbed sediment microbial communities from areas with no vegetation in Columbia River, Washington, USA - GW-RW N1_30_40 (SPAdes)... | ecosystem: Environmental > Aquatic > Freshwater > River...
GATCCCGGTCGGCCCTTCTGATAAGCGAGTGTGTTTGCAACGCCATTGTCGGGTCGCCCCTCGGTCTTTGGGTAAAAAGTCATAAATAATCCTTCACAATTAAGTCTCTCCAAAAGCGTCCTCGCCCTTCCTCAAGAACATACTCCGATAGGAGAGACTTTGACGGACGGTTCTTACCGCGAGCTTATTTAAAGCCTCTTAACAAAATCAGCCATTAGATGTCCAGCCCTATCAAGCAAAAACGCTCAACGGTTGCTCAACGGTACCCTTCCGCCTGCAAGCTGAACAGGTGACCGTAGATGCCTCCCTGGTTGAGCAGATCATGATGGCTGCCGATTTCCGCAATGCGCCCTTCTTGAATGACGACGATCCGGTCGGCCATACGCACGGTGGAAAATCGGTGGGAGATCAGGATCGCCATTTTGCCCACGGTGAGTTCTTGAAAACGACGGAAGATCTCATATTCGGTCTCGGCGTCTAGTGAAGCAGTAGGCTCATCCAAAACCAGTATCTCGGCATCTCTCATGAAGGCTCGGGCCAGGGCAATCTTCTGCCATTGTCCGACGGAAAGCTCATGGCCGCCGTGAAACCAGCGCCCCAGCATGGTCTGATAGCCGTCCGGTAAATTCTCGATGATGGAATGAGCACCGCTCTTGCGGGCGGATTCGATGATTTGCTCCAACTTGTCCAATGCATCGATTTGGCCAAAGCCGATGTTCTCGTTGGCCGGCAAGTGATAGCGCACGAAATCCTGGAAGATGACGCCGATTCTTTGCCGTAGGTCGCACGGGTCTAACTCTCTAATGTCGATGCCATCGATCAATATGGTGCCTTCGGTGGGATCGTAAAGACGGCTCAAAAGTTTGATCAGGGTCGTTTTGCCGGCGCCGTTGGGCCCCACTAACGCGATTTTTTCTCCGGGTCGGATGGTCAGATCGATATCACGCAAAGCCCACTCTTCGCTGTCCGGATAGCGAAACCCGACGCCGCGAAATTCGATGCCCCGGCGCAGGGGAACCGGGAGCGCTTGAATTCGAGCGGCAACGCCCATCTGAGGTTTTAATCCCAGGAAATCGAAAAGATTGGCCATGAACAGATTGTTCTCGTAAATGCTGCCGACGCCCGACAAAATACCTTGAAAGGTGGATTGGCCCTGGCGAAAAATAGTCAGGTACAGGGTCATGTCGCCAAGGGAGACGCTCCCGTGTACAGTCTGCCAGACAATCCACGCGTAGGAGCCGTAAAATCCCAAGGTGGCAATGAGACCCAAGCCGAATCCGGCGACGGCGCGTCTGAGCGCCAGCGATTTGTCTTCGTGAAAAAACTTTTCGAAAAGCGTGATGTACCGCGCGAGTAAAGTCTCGCCGAGGTTGAAGAGCTTAATCTCCTTGGCCGAGGTGTCTTCCGTCAGCAACCGCGAGAGGTAGTTGATTTGCCGGGTTTCGGGCGCCCGGCGGGTGAGCAGTCTAAAACCCTCTTCCGAAAAGCGTGTCTCAGCAATGAAAGCGGGGATGCTTGTGACTAAGAGGATAATGACGAGCCAGGGACTGAAACGCAACAGAAGCACGGCAAACGAGATCAGTGTGATCGTGTTTTGCACGATCAGGAAAGTATCATTGATCAGATCAACGGGTTTGTAGCCCGACTCGCGCCGAGCGTTCTGTAAGCGGTCGTAAAAATCGGGATGTTCAAAGAAAGCGAGATCCAAGTTCAGCGCCTTCTGGATGATCTCGCCGCGAATTCGGTTGGCGAGCTGGAGCTGGATCAATTGTTGGATAAGTCTCCGCGCGTGATTGAGCCCGGTACTGAGCAGAAAAAGAGCCAGTTCGATGATCAAATAGACAAAAACACTTCTGACCTGTTCCGGGTCTGCGCCTCGCTGGATAGAGGCTACAACTCCATCAACGATGAGCTTTCCCACCCAGGCTTGAGACGCCGGCAGGAGGGCGCCCGCCAGGGTGAGAAAGCCTAAGCCTATGGTGGCCCAGCGGTTGGTTTGCCACACGAGCTTGACAGCCTGGGGAGTGTGGGTGAAAGAGCGATGGAATTCCTTCCACCTTTGCAACAAGGGGGTCATAGAAAACGCCTCCTAAACGAAAATCGGCTCGTCAGAGAGTTGGGCCCGATCGGGTACGAGCGCAACGCCGGGCGGCGACGGTATTCAGAATAACACGGCGGGCATTTCGAAAGGGCGCTAATCTAGTCAAAAATTAGAAGGGCTCGTCATTCCCCAGGCACGCTACAACCCCAATTCTTTTTGCGCTTGCCTGAGGTAACTGAGATCCACATATTTTTCCGGGGAAGGTAAAGGCTCTTTGAGAACCCCGTCTCGAGCCTGCACCTCGATATTCATCTTCAGGCCGTCTAAGGTAACGGCGCCGTCGATCGGGAAGATTTTATTCTTAGTGAAATAATCGACGCCTCTGCGGGCATAGGGCGGCTTGACGCCCATCTCTTGAGTGAAGAACTCGGCGGCCTGGTCGGGTTGCTCGTAAATCCAACGGAGGCTGCGGATGTGGGCTTTGAGGAATCTGACAACGGTGCCGCGGTTCTTCTCTGCCCAAGGGGGATTAATCGTGACGGCGTTAAATTGATATGTGGGGATCAATTCCAGTGTGTCGCCCAGCCGGTTGAATCCTTGATCAACGGCAATGTCGGAATATGGGATGCCTAGAACCCCGCCGGCAATCGCGCCGCTTTCAAGCGCGGTCAAGCGCGCCGACGTTCCGCCCGAGATGACCACCATGGCGAAATCACGGGGATAGAGGAGCCCTTTGCTCTTGAGATAGTCGAGAAGTATCGACGTCGCTCCTCCGCGCAAGGCCGACACGCCGATTCTTGCTCCCTTGAGATCATCGATTTTCTTATATGCCTTGCCGCCGACCAATATGTACGGAGCGGAATTGTCAACGCCGGCGATGACCTTGAGGTGCCCCCCTTTTTCGTTGATCACGATCGTCGCATCGGCATTCAAGCTGCCGATCTGCAGTTCTCCCGCGAGCAAGGCCGCAAGCTGGACGTCGCTTCGTCCAATCAAGACAGGCTCAATCCGGATGTTCTCGGCTGCATAGAAACCCTTCTTTTGGCCGACGTAGTAAGGCATAAAGAAGAGCGTCTTTGACGTGATTCCGACTTTTACGGTTTGCGCGCAAATAGCCGGTACTAGAACCAGCCCGGCGAAGAAGAGCATCAGGAATCCGCTAATAAGCCGTGCGATCATTGGCAGTCCTTCTTTCATGGTGGAATAGAAGCGTATCTTATAATGGACGCCGCGGCAGTGCCAAGGAGAAAAAGCGTTAGAAAACGAGCTTCTCTTTTGCCCTAAATGTCGGCCCAGTAAATGCCTAAATCCGATCCCAGCGGCAGATTCGCGTATCCCTCCTCTCTGTTCCTCCGAAGCACCACGACCATTACCCGCTTATTATCTTGGATTGACAAGTGAACGGAGACGGCGATAGTTTCGCATTATAACAATTCAACAAGGAGGAACATTATGGATTTCGTTAGTTTGGATCAAAAGATCGGCGAGGCCGGCAAAGAAAAAATCAGAAATACTCATCTTTTCGAAGCTGACAATTTTCGCTCGTGGATGCTTTACTTTGAGCCTGGGGATGGCACTCCCATGCACTATCACCAATCCCCGGAGACTTTTCTAGTCATCGAGGGCAAGTGCTCCGTCAAAAGCATGGATGGTGAAGAGCGGATTATTGAAAAGAACCAGATCGTCTTTCTAGCCGCTAAGGATTACTATCAGCTCACTAATGTGGGAACCGAACCACTGGTACTCTTCGGCAATCGTTCCGAACCTTTCGGCGTGCGCCCAGTTAGAGCCGGAGAAGAACAAGCCGCAGGAAAAGGCACTTGATCCACAAGAGCGTGTCATCATGATGCTGCATATCGAAGGAGGAACCATCTATGCCTGCTGAGTTTATCGATCTTTTGAACCTTCCCGAGCTAGACATCGGTCACAGCAAAAAAGTGTTGTTCACCTCGGATCATTTTCACACCTGGGTTCATGGCGATTACCCTGGAACCAAGGGGCCTATGCATAAGCACACCGCCGACCAGCAATTTTACTGTGTCAAAGGAGAGTGCACATTTCATTTCCCCGACGGCTCCTCTCGCAAGCTCACGCCCGGTATGCTGGTGACGATCCCCGCGGGCCAACTCTATCAGCTCGACAACACCGGCGATGAGTACATGATTCTGTTGGGCGCGCGGGCCGAGGCCGCCGCCAAGCCACGCTTTACCGGCAACGACCAGGTGGTAACCGTCAGTGACTACGCGCTGAGGAATCTCGACAAAATCAAGGCGCCCGAGGAAAAGAAAGCCAAAGCCAGGGCGAACTCCTGAGTTGATAAAAGACACCCGATGAGTACCAAATCCAGCTCTTTGCTGTTGCCATTTTTGGCTCTGTTTCTTTTCGCCTATAGGCCTGCAGACGGAGCCGTTCCGCTGACCAAGATCGTGATGACCACTGGTTCTTTCAGCGAGAGAGAAGGCGTGCTTTACGTGGCTCAGGATTATGGTCTTTTCCGCAAATACGGCCTGGACCTCACCTTGGTCCAGGTCCGCAGCGGGCCGATCGGCATGTCGGCGCTGAGTTCAGGAGAGTCGCAAGTTCACTGGGGGTCAGTGTCAGCGGCCAACCTTGGGGCGATTGCAGAAGGAGCTGATCTGGTTTTTGTCGCGGGCTTTATCAATAAGCTGACAGGGACCTTCGTCGCCAATCCAAATATCAAAAGCCCGTCGGAATTGAAGGGCAAAAATCTCGGGGTCAATAGCTTGAGCGGCGGCGCCTGGATCTTCACTATGCTAACCTTGGACCACTGGGGCCTTGTGCCTGAGCGGGACAAGATTCAGTTCCGGGCTCTGGGAGACAACTCGGTCGTGTCCCAAGCGCTTCTGGCCGGTAATGTTGATGCAGCGTATTTGGGTTACACGTTCGGCAATTTGGTGCAGAGCAAGGGATTCCGCCTATTGGCCGATCTGGAAAAGCTGCCTATTCCCTATCAGGGATCTGGGATTATATCGCGCCGCAGCGTTATGGCCTCGTCACCGGCGACTGTCGAAAACGTGTTGCGCGGATTGCTTGATGGCGTCGCCTTCATCCGCAACCCGGAAAATAAACCTCAGGTGATCAAAAGCTTGGCCAAGGGACTTCGCCTTAAGCGCATCGAGGATGCCGAGGAAGGCTATCAAAGCATCGTCGGCATTTACGAAAAGAAGATTTACCCCAGCGTCGATGGTATTCGCAATGTGATCCGGCTATTGGGCACCAACAACGAAAAAGTTCGGCGTCTCAAAGCCGAAGGACTCGTGGACGACAGCGTGGTAAAGAAGTTAGAGAGAGAAGGTCGATTTTAACTGCTCCGGCGCAAGTTCGTTAAACATCGGCTATTGCATTAATCGACAGTCAAATCCTACCCCAGCCTCCGCGGTAATACCGGCCTTGTTTGATACCCTTCCCACGATTTCCACTTTCTAGTGACCTCTGGACGTAGGTCCCGAAATTTACTTCTTACGGCCCACTAAACATCGCGAAGCGACGGCCCGGCTGTAGGAAATTTCCTCAATCGAGGACATCGAGTTAGTAGTGGAATCAGGACACACGACTCGCTCCAATTACGTGTCATTCGCCTAATAAACAATAAATCCGTCAACAGAATTGTGACCGGATGTAAACTTCCTTCGTTGTCCCCTGAAAAGGCACATCGATTGCACCACCTTTAGGACCTTAGCTTCGACTCATTTCCGTATGGCTAAAGACAGCGCGCGGCTTCGCTTGGCAGCAGTAGCAGATCTTCACTGCACGAAGAAAGGAGCCGATAACACCCGAAGTTTACTTTCGGCTATGGCACAGGGAGCTGACGTCTTGTTGCTCGGTGGAGACCTCTGCGACGCTGGCTTGCCGGAAGAAGCTGAGATCCTGGCTAGGGAAATAGGTATCTTAAAGGTTCCTGTGGTCGCTGTACTAGGAAACCACGATTTCGAAGCCGGAAAGGCGCCCGAGATAGTAGAAGTTCTTTCAAACGCCGGTGTGAATGTTTTGGATGGCAAATCATGCGAAATCTACGGCATTGGCTTTGCCGGCGTGAAGGGCTTCGCCGGGGGATTCGGTGAAAGAGCGTTGCAGCCCTGGGGGGAACCAACAATCAAAGCTTTTGTCCATGAAGCGGTGGAAGAAGCGCTGAAACTCGAATCGGCTCTCGCCGGACTCAGAACGCCCAATCGAATCGCGTTGTTACACTATTCCCCGATCGTTGAAACGGTCATGGGAGAGCCGCCGGAAATTTTTTCGTTTTTGGGTTCCAGCCGGCTCGAAGATCCTCTGAATCGCTACCCGGTCGCTGCCGTTTTCCACGGCCATGCCCACCGCGGCTCACCGGAAGGCGTAACTAAAACAGGCGTTCGGGTATTCAACGTCGCCAAGTCCGTCCTCCAAAATGTCTCAGATGCGCCGCCCTTCAAAATTTTGGAAATTGACTGCGCTGAGGGTAGGAGAAAAGATGAAACTTCCAGCTAAAGACGCCCATGCCTATTTTTTTTACCGCCAAGTTCTTGGCATTCTAAATCGCACCTTTGTTCCCTTTCTAATGGGCGGAGGCTTTGCTTTTGAATTCTATACACACCTGGGCAGAAGCATGAAAGATATGGATATACTTATTCGTCGAAACGATCTGGAAAAAGTCTTTGAGGTTCTTAATGAGGCGGGATTTAGGACAGAACTCAAGTTCTCCCACTGGCTTGGAAAGGTCTATTCAGAAGATTCCTTTATCGACATTATCTTTAGCTCGGGCAATGGCATTTGTGAAATTGACGATCTGTGGTTTAAACATGCGGCGCCTGGTCAAGTTTTCGGCTTCCCGGTGAGATTCTGCCCGCCGGAAGAAATGATCTGGTCAAAGGCCTTTGTCATGGAGCGTGAACGTTATGACGGTGGCGACGTTGCTCATTTGCTGCTCAAATGCGCCGAACGGCTGGACTGGCATCGCCTGGTAAACCGCTTCGGTCCGCACTGGCGCGTTCTCCTGACCCACCTGATCTTGTTTGGTTATATTTATCCGTCCGAAAGGCAACGACTACCGCGGGAAGTTATCCACGAATTACTTCATCGGCTGGCCCGTGAGTTAACCGCGCCAGTCTCAGCCGACCAACCTTGTCTGGGACCATTGCTTTCCAGGATTCAGTATCGCCCCGACATCGAAAAAATGGGTTTCAAAGACGCCCGACTGACACCCGACAGCAAGATGTCGCCTGAACAAGCCGTTGACTGGACGGACGCGGGTGAGATTGAAGAACCCAAGTATTAGCGCCCGATTGCTAAATCGACAACAGACGCTCAAAAAACGATCGATATCGTCTAAGCGCGAGCCGAAGATCTTCCGTGGATACTTTCTCGGCTTGCTCCCATTGCTGCTCGAGACTATTTCTTTGATCCGAAAAACTTTGGGCTAGTTGCTGCATTAGCTGCGCCACTAGCTCATCCGCCTGTTCCACTGCCCGTCTTGGTTCGTCTACGAAGCCCGTTTGAATTTTGTGCCATTGGGTCCGTAATTCCCGCTCCGTTTCATCGCTAAAAAGGTGACTGAGTTCAGGCTCACGTGTGTCGGAACCCTGCACTGTTTCAGCCAACTCCGGTTCGGCTTTGCCTGCGGCGGCAATAGTTTCCGTGTTGATTGTCCTTTTGCTAATCGAACTCACGTCCTCTTTTGCTGTTGCCAAACTCTCATCTCTAGGCGTTCTCATGTACGCAGTCCTCCTCGGATAACTTTTTTCAATCGAAATCTGCCTTTGCTTGTCGGCAAAGGCTCCGCTTTAAACTCTGCCTCTGTGGTTTCCAAGAGTTCTTCAAATAGGGCCCGGTAATAAACCAAAGCTTGTCGGAGTTCTTCGGTCTCCGCGATACCCTTTCGGCTATTTTCAGCAATGCGGCTGGCGGCCCGGTAATGGGTAACGACCAACGGGTATTCCACCGACAAGTCAGCCGCAACTTGTTCGAAGCCGGTTACCGGATAACCCCTTTTTTTCATCACCTCATGAACCAGTTGATGCGCCTCTTCCACGGCCCCTTTTGGAGCATCCACAAAACGGCTCTGCACCGCAGTCCACTTTTCCCGATACTGACTGCAGTCTTGCATCGATAACGGCACGATATGGAACCGTTTCACTCGCCGCTCGCGTTCCTGCAGCTCAGTCTCAGCTAACTCACGGTTGCGTAAACGTTCAACAGTTTGATCATATTCCGGCCCAAATTTGGCCTTGAGCCGTCGAGACCTGATTATCTTCGCATAGGCCCAGGCGCCGGCTGCGGCCAAAATGATCACCAGTACCGCAACCCCAATTATGAGCATCAGTTGATTATCCATTCTTCGATTCTCCTTTACTCTTCTTCGCCACGAACGCGAACTACTTCTCTGAGATTCGTCTAAAACCAGAAGTTACTCAAAGAGTGTGCCAGGAGAGTGAAGAAAAGTTTTGCCCTGTCGCATCTGATCTTACGCGTGGTCATCATTTAAAAACAAAAATCAGATCCACTAAAAACTTTTCTTTCTGTAGGAATTTTCCTTAAACACAAATAGTAGTGATAGTTAAATTAGGACAGCTGACCACCAACGAGTTGACACAGAGTGAATTTGTGGCTGTCTAAAATTATGGAGTCCTATTGCCCTTTTCACCTCGCTAGGCCTCGAAAGTTTTCTTTTCGGCCTTCCACCAGCACATCCTGCCCTCGCCAAGACAATAGCTGGTATGTTCCTTGCACAAACGGGTTTTGAAACATCAACAATAAAATACATCTTCAATGCTGTATTTTGTCATCGTCGTAAAAGAACCGCTTCTAAAAACGAAGGAGGTTATACAATGCGCCTAGGAGAAGTAATGACCAGGGATGTCGAAGTCATCGCCTCTAACGCCCCATTGAAAGAAGCGGCGGCCAAAATGAAAGCTCTCGACGTTGGGCTCATCCCGGTCTGCGAGGGAGATGAGCTGAAAGGTACACTGACCGACCGCGACATTACCGTCAGAGCTACAGCTGCAGGACGTAATCCGTCAAAGACCAAAGTGTCCGATATCATGTCCAAGGAGATCGCCTATTGTTTTGAAGATCAGGAAATCGAAGAAGCAATGAGCCTTATGGAAGCCAGACAGATTAGACGTTTACCGATATTGAATCGCGAAAAGCGTCTGGTAGGCATTGTATCGCTCGGTGATCTGGCGGTGCATACGGGACAAAACGAACTACTCGGTGAGACACTCAAGGAAGTTTCGCGTCCAGCCGTTCCGCGACGCGGTAAATACTAGGGATCATCCTCGAGAGATACAGCAAGGGAACCAGAGGAGAGGCGGAGAGCGTTTCCGCCGTGCCAAGTAACCAATGGCTACAAATAACAAATCGCCAAAAGTCCGCTATGCCGTTGTCGGTTTAGGACATATTGCGCAAGTTGCCGTATTACCAGCGTTTGCTCATGCAGCGCGAAACTCGTCGCTAACTGCATTGGTGTCCAACGATCCGGAGAAATTGAGGAAACTAAGCCGGCACTATGGTGTCAAACATACTTATTCTTATGTACAGTATGATGACTGCCTTCGGAGCGGTCACGTCGACGCGGTGTATATCGCGCTGCCCAATAACATGCACGCCGAATACTCTATCCGGGCTGCGAATGCAGGTGTCCATATTCTGTGCGAAAAACCGATGGCCGTCACCGAACGGGAATGCCAATCAATGATCCGCGCCGCTCGCAAGCATAAAGTCAAGCTGATGATCGCCTACCGGCTCCATTTTGAAGAGGCCAACCTGAAAGCGATCGAGATCGTGAAATCCGGCAAGCTGGGCGAACCGCGCGTTTTCAACTCACTTTTTGGATTGCAGGTTAAAGAGGGAAACATCCGCACCCAGGGCGAATTGGGTGGCGGAACGCTCTATGACCTCGGGGTCTATTGTATTAACGCCGCGAGACATCTTTTTCAGAACGAACCTACGGAAGCCTTCGCCTATGCCGCTGCGCGCAAGGATCGCCGATTTAAGGAAATAGATGAAATGACCTCCGCACTCCTTCGATTTCCCGAAGAGCGCACGGGAAGCTTTACCACCAGCTTCGGCTCTACCGACGTGGCATCCTATGAACTTATCGGGACCAAGGGAAAACTGCGCCTAGATCCTGCCTACGAATACGCGATGGCGCTGAAGCTCTACGTTGCCATCGACGGCAAGACCACCTCGCGCACTTTTGCGCGGCGCGACCAATTTGCTCCCGAGCTTCTCTATTTCTCGGATTGTATCAGGAAGAATATCGAACCGGAGCCGTCGGGAGAAGAAGGGCTTGCCGACGTGCGGATTGTTCGCGCCCTTTATCGCGCGGCTGAGACCGGCAGACGGGTCAAGATCAGGTCAGTGCCGATCCGGAAGCGCCCGACTCTGAAGCAGGAAAAGCACCGGCCCCCGGTAGCCAAACCTCAGCTAATTCATGCAGAGAGCGCATCCGCTTGAATAACGAATCGCCATGACGCGTAGGCGACGAAATAAAAGAAAAGACAGGGCCCGCGGCACGGGTGACGCGAAAGCAGTACGCGGCCGGACGGTTAAGGTGAAACACCGCAGCGACAAAGCATGCACCACGATAAACCAAAAAGCGATTGAATAACTGAAACAATCTATGCCAGGTCAAAAATCGAATCACAAGAAACGAAAAACGCCAGCCAAAGCGAAATCGGCTGGCCGGCCGATTTGGAAGGGCACCATTAATTTCGGGTTGGTCAATATTCCCGTCGCTCTCTATTCAGCCGAAGCAGATGGTTCCCTAGATTTCGACTTGCTCGACCGGCGAGATTTCTCTCGAGTTCGATATCGACGCGTTAATGAGAAGACCGGTCGGGAGGTGCCTTGGGACGAGATCGTCAAGGGATACGAATATAAAAAGGGGCAGTACGTTGCGCTGACCGATGACGATTTCCTCAAAGCCAACGTCGAGGCAACGCAATCCATCGACATTCTTGACTTTGTCGATGCGGCAGATATCAGTCCGATATACTTCGACAAGCCTTATTATTTGGTGCCGCTCAAGAACGGGCAACGTGCCTATGCGCTGCTGCGTGAGGTCATGAAGCGAACCGCCAAAGTCGGCATTGCCAGAGTCGTCATCCGCAGCCGGCAGCATCTGGCGGCTCTACTCGCCGATGGACCTGTGTTGATTTTGAACCTGTTGCGTTTTTCCCATGAGTTGCGCGACCCATCGGCGCTTGACGTGCCCGAAGCGAAGTCCGCGGCAGGCTCAAATCAGGAACTTAAAATGGCCGAGCAATTAGTCGAGACTATGGCCGGCAAGTGGAATCCCGAAAAGTATCGCGATGAATATCACCAGGATCTGCTCCAGCTGATCGACAAGAAGATCAAATCCGGTCAAACCAAAGCCATTGAGCCGCTTGAGGCCGTGCGAAAACCTAAACCGCAGGGCAAAGTCGTCGATATTATGCATCTGTTGCGGCAAAGCATGGATCACGTCAACAAAAAACATGAGCCCTCGCGAAGCCGTAAAGCGAGCTAGGCGTTTCTTTGGAAAGTGTAAAGCTGGAACCCAAAACTGCCAAGATTCAAACTTATCGGAATATCGCCGGAGCAAGAAAGTCGAAGCTGCCGGCTTTTGTTCGACCTCAACTAGCGACACTGGTAGATTCCGTGCCCCAGGGCGATGAATGGTTGCACGAAATCAAGTTCGATGGTTACCGAATTCTGTGCCGCATCGACGAAGGCCGCGCGACATTCTTAACCCGCGAAGAGCAAGACTGGACCCGACGTTTTGGTTCGTTGGTCGAGGCGGCTCAAGATCTGCCAGCGAAAGAGGCGTTCCTGGATGGTGAGGTGGTCGCGCTTGAAGAAAATGGCGTGACTAATTTCCAACTCTTACAAAATTCCTTAAAGGAAAATAATACAGCAATCCTGGTCTATTTCGTCTTCGATCTGCTTTATCTCGACGGCTGGGATTTGACTCGCTGCCCATTGCGGGACCGGAAAAAAATTCTGGAAAGGATCCTGAAGCCGAAACGTGCAAAGAAAGCTCCAAACAGTTTGCGCTACAGCGAGCATTGGATCAGCCAAGGTGACGAACTCTATCAAGAAAGCTGTCGCAAGGGCCTTGAGGGAATTATCTCGAAAAAGGCGGATCAGCCTTACCGTTCGGGGCGAAGCCGTGACTGGCTCAAGGTCAAATGCTCCAAGAGCCAGGAATTCGTCATCGGTGGTTTCACGGAACCTGCCGGATCACGGTCCGGCTTGGGAGCGCTCCTGGTGGGCGTGCATGATGAACAAGGTAAGTTGCTGTACGCGGGCAGGGTCGGAACCGGATTCACCCAACAAAGCCTCAAGGAACTGCGCTCGCGGCTCGATTCACTCGAGCGCGACTCTCCTCCTTTCATCAATCCCCCTAAAGGCGCAGAGGCCAGAGGCGTTCACTGGGTAGAGCCGAAGCTTGTAGGCGCGGTTGCATTCGCTGAGTGGACCACAGATAACTTATTGCGCCATCCCTCCTTCCAGGGATTGCGCGAGGACAAACCGGTGACGGAAATTACGCGTGAAAAAGTGAATCATCATAAAAACCCGTCGAGTGCGCAAGGCAACGTGGAGATCGCCGGCATCAAGCTTACGCACCCGGATCGCGTTCTCTTTCCCGATCAGGGAATTACCAAACTTGAGCTGGCTCACTATTATGAGCAGGTTGCCGATTGGATGATCCCGCACGTCAAAGAACGGCCTCTGACCCTGGTGCGTTGTCCGGAAGGTCATAAAAAGCAATGTTTCTATCAACGGCACGTAACCGACTCAATTGGTAATCCCATCCGCAGCATCCGCGTTAAAGAAGGACGGTCCACGGTTTCCTACGTATCGGTTGATTCGACTCCGGGCGTCATCGCGCTGGTGCAAATGGGCGTTCTGGAAATCCACACCTGGGGATCGCGCCAAGACCATCTCGAGCAGCCGGATCGCCTTACCTTCGACCTCGATCCTGATCCCGCGCTGCCCTGGAAGCAAATCAGAGAAGCGGCTGAAACGTTGCGTGGGCAACTGTCAGGCTTGGGATTTGCCGCCTTCGTAAAAACCACAGGCGGCAAAGGACTGCATGTGGTTGTCCCGATCACTCCCAAGCAGGATTGGGACAGGGTGAAGGCTTTTACAAAAAAAGTCGCGGAAGACCTGGTTCGTGAAGCGCCGCAACTCTACACAGCCACGATGTCGAAGTCCAAACGGCAAGGAAAAATTTTCATCGATTATCTGCGCAATGCCCGGACGGCGACGGCGGTCTCCGCTTATTCCACGCGCGCTCGGGCCAACGCGCCGGTGTCGGTTCCCGTGCATTGGGACGAACTCGCAATGGATGTTCGGGGAGAGCATTTTAACATTCATAATGTTCCCGAACGCTTGGCCCGTTTGCGAACGGACCCATGGGAGGGATATGAAAAGGCGCGACGGCCGATCAACGACGCACTGATCAAACTTCATAGATCAGAAAGGAATAAGTAATCAAAACATTTCCTTCAAGGCTTTGCGGGCCGCAAAATATCCACACATTCCGTGGACGCCGCCACCCGGGGGAGTGGAAGCCGAGCAAATGTAGAGTCCTTTGAGTGAAGTCCCATACATTCTAGCCGTGGGCCGAAAGAAGAGCTGACGCAGACTCGCCGCGCCACCATTGATGTCGCCCCCAATGAGGTTGGCGTTGCGTCTCTCAAGTTCGAGCGGAGGCATGATACTGCGCCGCATTATTAAGTCTCTAAAGCCCGGAGCGAAGCGCTCGATCTGCTTTTCGATCTGCTCTACCATGTTGAAGGAAGAGCCATTCGGAACATGACAATAGCCCCAGAGCGTATGTTGACCTTCCGGAGCGCGTGAACAATCGAACAGCGAAGGTTGAGCCAGCAGAACAAACGGTTTTTCCACGCACTCTCCACGCCAAGCCGAATCTTCCGAAAGGGCAATTTCTTCCAACGTGCCACCAAGATGAACCGTCGCCGCACGAGCGCATTCGGGAGCCTTCCAGGGCACCGGACCGGAGAGCGCCCAATCCAATTTGAAAGCGGCCATACCGTAACGATACCGCCCTAGACTTTTTCGATAAGAGGGAGACAGACGCTCTCCGGCGATTTCAAGCAGTTGGCAAGGAGTCAAATCGCAGAGAACCACCCGAGAGGAAGGCAGCTCGTCGAGCGTCCCCACCCGCCTGCTCGAAATTATTTCACCACCGAGGGTGGACAGGTGCGCAGCCAATGCGTCGCTCAGCTTCTGCGCCCCGCCTCGTGCAATCGGCCAGCCAACTGAGTGGCCGGCAATTCCCAGCACCAGAGCGAAAGCGGCGGAGCCCCAATGCTCCAGCGGCAGCATAGAATGAGCCGCCACGCCGGCAAAAAGTCCTTTGGCGCGTTCTCCTCGAAAGCAACTTTCAGCCAGACGGCGCGCGGGCTGGATGCCGAACAAGCCGAATCGTGCCAGGTTCCATGGATGCCGCGGAGGACGTATGGGACCCAACAGATCGACGTCCAAGCCATTCCAACTCTTGACCAACGGCGTCATGAGCTTTCGATAAGCCTCCTCATCTGGGCCGAGCTGCGCCGCTGTCGCTTCGACCGAACGCTCTAGGGTCACCGCTGTCCCGTCATCGAATGGATGAGCAACCGCAGCAGGAGGTTGGATCCATTCCAGACCATCTTGCGCGAGTGGAAGCGAGCGAAAAAAAGGCGAACCGATGGCAAGCGGATATACCGAGGAGCAGACATCGTGAATAAAGCCCGGCAAGGTCAGCTCTGCGGAGCGTGCTCCGCCACCGATACTTGCCTGAGCTTCGTAAACGACGACGGATTTTCCCTGTTGCGCCATGGCAATCGCGGCCGAAAGACCGTTCGGTCCGGAGCCGATCACAACCGCGTCATATGCAGGAGACTGGGCCAGGAAAGACTGCTCCTCTGCCTTTTAAGTTGTTTCCTTACGGCTGGCTAATAAGCCTCTGGGTCAACCGCGCCGATGGTGGCTCATACGTTGTAACGGTACTGGAACTAAACATCATCCCCGATATAGGTGGAGCGCCTGTGCGTGCATCGCTTGGGCAATTACGTCTTGCATGATTGCGTAGCCCCACCGCGGCACAGCACCGCGCGAGGGATTTGGTGAATTTATCTATGCTCGTATTAGTCGAGTGGATGTCTTAGCTGGGCGCCCGCCAATTCTTTTTCGTTGGTGAGATCGAGACGCAGCGGGGTCATTGAGACGTAACCATGCTCAACGGCCCACCGGTCAGTGCCCTCCTCCGTCCCCTCAATGGGAATCACAGTAAACCAGAAAAGCTTCCGTCCCAACGGGTCTTCGCCCGGCACGACCTTGCCGTCATAGTGGCGCACCGATTGACGCGTCCAGCGTAAACCTTTTGGCTTCTCATCGGGAAAGTTTACGTTGACGAGGCTTAAGTCGCGGTCTTGTAGCAGCAACGCTAAAACTTTTTCCAGCGACGGTTTCAAAATATCGAAGTTCGGCTCGTCCCGTGCCACGGTCGCGCTAAGAGCTATCCCGCGCAATCCAAGCAACACCGCCTGCTTTGCGGCAGCCAATGTACCCGAATGCCACATTGCATTCCCTAAATTACTACCCAAATTGATGCCCGAAAGGACCACATCCACCTTCTCCCAATGGTAGGCTCCAAGAGCAACACAGTCTGCGGGTGTGCCGTTGACCCGGTAAGCCTCGAAATTCCCTATCGGAGTGCGCTTATAGGAAAGCGGTCGCAAGGCGGTGATGGCGTGTCCAGCGGAGGATTGCTCGACATCCGGAGCCACGACCCGCACCTCGCCGAATTTTGACGCTACCTCGGCCAGCGTCGCGATGCCGGGGCTATAGATCCCATCATCATTGGCAATCAGAATGCGCATAAGATCTGACCTCCTTTTAGACAGACTCGAACTTTTTATTCCCTCTAACCATGATAACATTTATTCTTGAGCGTCATGATAAGGAAAACCCATGAAGGTAGTTTTAATACACAATCCGGACGCCGGTGATGACCAACAACCATCCAGCGACGAGCTTCTTGGACTCATCCGCGATGCAGGACACACGGCGCGCTATCAATCATCGAAAGATGAGAATTGGCACAGCGCGCTAGAACAATCTTGCGACATTGTAGCTGTGGCTGGAGGCGACGGCATTGTAGGTACGGTTGCCAAAAATCTGATCGGCCGAGATGTTCCCATCGCCGTTCTGCCGATGGGAACCGCCAATAATGTCGCCAAGACTCTCGGATTGATTGACCGGCCGCTCGAACAGCTGATCGCAGGATGGGCGACAGCGCCCCACGTAAAGTTCGACGTTGGCATGGCCAGCGGCCCGTGGAAGCTTAAATATTTGATCGAGGGGCTGGGTATAGGCCTATTCACCGAGACGATGTACCGGCTCGATGCTACAAACAACGTTGTCCTTGCCCATTTGGATGACACGGGAGAAAAGGTTAAGTCGGTGCTGGAGATACTAAAAGACCGGCTGCCAAGCTTTACGCCCAATAGTTTGAAGATTACCCTGGACGGACGCGATCTGTCCGGTGAGTACATTCTGCTGGAAGTGATGAATATCAGCTACATCGGGCCAAACCTCTGCCTCGCTCCCCACGCTAATCCCAGCGATGGTCTCCTCGATATTGTCTTGGTCTCCAAAGACGATCAAGATAACTTGAGTAGATGTCTGTCTCACTGCATAGAAGGCAAGCTCCCCTACCCGGGTCTCACCGTCCGCAAAGGTCAGCATCTTCAGATCGAATGGGATGGATTTACCGTCCACATTGACGACGAGGTGTGGCCGGACAAGGCCTCGGAATTTCCGATTTCGCCCAACACCATGGATGTGAAAGTCAACCGCCACGCACTTGAGTTTCTCGCCCCTGTGTGAGAAGGTGTGCCCGTTTTGCTTTGTTCGTAATAGGAGGTAACCGATGTTCGAGAGCTGGAGAGGGATCGTCGGGGATATCAAGCCTACCCATCGCCCCGGTTCGCTGGAGGAGTTTATTCGCTTGCTTCCCGAAGGCATCGGAGTGATTCCTTTGACTGTGGGAATCAGCTCTGGAACTGAAAAGGAATTCCATGACGTGCTCGGGGATTATAAGGCTAAGGCCGCCGATCTGGCTGGATTAGGGGTGAACTTGATTCATATCGGCGGCGCGCCGCCGATGATGGTTCACGGATTCGCTGGCGAAGAGAAAATCGTCAAGGAGATGGAAGCAACGCACGACATCCCTGTTAGCACCTCCGGCAGATCGCAAACCGCCGCCATGCGCGCGCTAGGTATTAAAAGATTCGTCGGGGTAACCTACTTCAAAGAGAACATGAATCAAATTTTCACCCGTTACTTCACCGAGGCGGGCTTCGAAGTGACAGCGATGGAAGGAATTGACGTAGCCTTTAAAGACGTAGGGCGATTATCGGGAGAAGAGATCTATGCCCATACAAAGAAAGCCTTTCTGAAGCACCCGGATGCGCAGGCGATTTACATGCTCGGTTCCGGTTGGCGGCTGCTGAAGATCGTGCGGCTCTTGGAACAAGATCTACAAGTGCCGGTGATTTATGCGCTGGCGTGTAAACTTTGGGACGTTCAAAAGCAATTCCACGTGCGCGAACCGGTTAAAGGCTATGGCCGGCTTTTGGAAGAGCTGCCGGTAGACAAAAAAGTCTCGAGTTTCGGGTTCCGGGTTTCGAGTTAATCAAAAAAACCAATTCACAATACTTACACGCTGCAAGGAACTGTCATTTTCGGCCAACCAGGATGCGGAACGTTTGTTGATGTTCGGTGAGCCAGGTCTGGATGCGCTCGCTTACTTTGGTATCCGGTGGCGCTAAGTTCTTGATTCGGTCGAGACTCATTCTTGCAAAGCGCGGCTTGACTCCGCTGTGAGAGCTTAAGAAACCCTCTTCAGTGAAAAGACTTTGGCCTTCCACGGACGTGACAAGTCTTCAAAGAGTTTCGCCGCGTTCGGATGCGGCGCTTTTTCGGAGACACCGATCGGATGCTCGTTGCTGGCAGCCCTTCTATATCCGATGGAGGCGCTGGATGTAAACAGCGGTGATTCTCTGTCTTGACGCGCATCGCCAATTCGCCCTATGTTACGTCGAAATCATGCCACGGCATTTTTTCTTTGGAAATTACCAGGAGGACCGCGATGAAAAAGATCTATTTATGGCCGTTAATTATTCTGCTGTGGGGTTCCCAGGTCGCAGCGCAAACTCCTTACTTTCAAGGCAAGACCATTAGAATGTTGGTGGGCTACCCGGCAGGTAGCGCCCATGATCTATGGGCCAGGATGGTGGCTCCCCAATTGACCAAACACATTCCGGGGAATCCCGCCACGGTGGTCGAAATCAGGACCGGCGCGGGCTCGATGGTAGCGGCCAATTATGTTTACAACGTAGCCAAGCCCGATGGTTTAACCATTGGAGTCATCAACGCCGCGCTCTATTTCGATCAGCTGATGAAGCGGCCGGAGATCAAGTTCGATTGGCCCAAGTTTAGCTGGGTGGGCAGCTCGACCCCGACCAATGCCCTGCTGTACATGTGGGCTAACACTCCCTACAAGACTATCCACGACGTACGCAGTGCCACCGTGCCCCCAAAGTGCGGCGTCACCGGTACGGGCAATACAGGCTATTATTTCCCGAAACTGCTGGAGCAAGCGATCGGGACAAAATTCCAACTCGTGACGGGATACCAGGGAGGCGCCGACATTGAAATCGCGGTGGAGAGAGGAGAAGTGCAATGCCGCGCTTTTTCGGTCCAGGTCTTTTTTGGCCGGGAGCCGTTCAATACCTGGCGCAGCAAGAATCTGGTCCGCGTGCTGGTCCAAACCGGCAAAAAGCGCGATACGCGGCTAACCGAAACGCCGCTGCTCAATGAGCTGATGGATCAGTATCAAACAACGGAGGCCTACCGCCGCCTCGCCAAGGTCCTCCTCGGGTCGGGTGAATTTGGTAGCGCCCCGATGATCGCGTCTCCCGGAATCCCCGCCGAGCAGGTTAAGATTCTCCGCGAGGGCTACGCGAAGGGCTTGAACGATCCCGATCTCATTGCGGAAGCGAAGAAGAGAGGACTGGAGCCCGAGCTTATTCATGGCGACGAAATGGAGAGCTTGGCCAAGGAAGTCATGGTCCAGCCCGCCGAGGTGATCGCTCTGATGAAAAAGGTTATGGAGTAGCACCTATTGTAGATCAACGACAATGAATAGCCGGACGTCGAAATCGTCTAATAGGGCAAGCCAGATAAGATCGGAGGATGTCGAGATGGCCGCCAAGATAGATTTTATCAGCTGCCCGAAACGTCCGAAGAGACGTAGCCGACGAAAGTAGCTTAACAGCAGAGCTGATTGTCTGCTATAAAAAACCCGACACCGCTCCATCGGATCGAATGACGACCCGCTGGAAGGCCTGGGTCGCGCTGACTCGGGCCTTTCTTTCAATTGAACCTTTTTTGGTGCGCCCCCTGAAGCTCGGCTGTCACTTTTGTACATTCCTGATCTATTTTGCACCCCAAGTTTTACTCGGGTTTCCTTCCAAACACTCTAAAGTACTTTGGTATGTCTTTTGCGGCTTTTCTTGACCCATAAGAGACCTTTGCAGGAAGAAAACGGCAGCTCATGGGTGGCGACGGACAACGTATGAAATTGCGCGACGTCCCTCCCTTCCACCCTTACAAAGAAAAAATTTCCTACAGGAGATATGACTATGGACGGTTCGATCCTGCGCACTCAGGAATACAAGGGATGCGGCATCCACGCCGCCTCATATAAAGTCGGGCCGGATTGGGTTCCGGAAGCCTGCTTTTGGGTACGCACCAAAAACGGCTGGACGCGAATGTGGATAAACAGCTTCGCCCGCTTCTTTGAGATCCCGGAGCTCACTTTTTCCAGCGAGACCGAAGCCGATGCTTGCGCCTTTCAGGTGGCGCGACGGCTGATCGATAAAACTCTGCCCGATTTGAACTCCTCAATACCGCTTAGCCGCGGTACGCGGTCTGCCTACCTATCGAGAATCTTGCAGATCGCGCGGCAATCGCTTTCTGCATATGCCCATCGCAGGGAGCGCAAAAACCTTGGTTAACTCCTAAGCTGTTCTCGCGGCCCTTTGTCTCTCTAGACGGTTTAACGCAGGCCGTTCCTCTGCAGCCGATGGTTTGACGTGTGCACGGGCGTGAAGGTGTGAGCAAACACGTAATCCGCAACGCGCCGGCCCTGCGAAATTCCCTCGCTCTTGTCGAATGCCCAGTGGATGCCGAGATAGATTCGACTCTGGCCGTTTTCCTCTTCAGCTTCTGATAAAGAATTAAAGCTGCGCGGCTTGAGCGGCCGCACGATTCCGTCGGCGCCTTTTGTCTCACCGTTGTACTCATCCGAAACGAACGTGAATTGAATTTCGTCTTTACGGAAAAATCGTCGCAGAGTCTGAAAGAGAGCACCGCCAAAACCGGCATGGCCAGAGGGATAGGCGGGGAAAGGCGGTGTGAAGTTGGGTCCGTTTAGATTGCTTGCTGGAGCTCCCAGCGGACTAAAATCTGGATCCCCAATAGTCGCCGGATTGCCATCGCCTTCGCCAGTCGGTCCTGTCCCTGCGTCGGCTTCTCTTATCCCGGTGACCGGGCGCCAAAAATTATAATAATACTTTGATTCCCAAATCGCGATGCCGGCATCGGCCATCGCCGTATTCACCAGTGCGAGGAGACGGGCAAGCTCAATCGCATTTAAGGCCATTTGATCGGCGATCTGAGTTGCGACTTGATTATAGAGACGCGGGGGAGCACAAAGGCTAGGCATGCCATCGTAGGCCCAATAGATGCCGATCCCGGTCTGCTCACCCGCGCGTACGGTAGGTGTAACGATCCCGTCGCCCCCCAATTGCTTAACTTCCTCGAAAGCCGCCGCATACTCAGAACTCTCCAAAACCGGCGGCCGCGGAACCCTAAACTGCCTCGCCGATTTCATAGCAAACGGTTTGACCTCTGCCCAACGAGCGCCGAGCGCAAGTGGAATCAGGCTGATAGGGTCCTGTCGCCATTGGCCTGGCTCATCGCCCGTTATGAAATCGACGCCGACACGCGGCTCAGCGTGCGCCGAGCCGTCGTTCTCGCGCCGCTCCAATATCGCAGCTGCTGCGCGACGTCCGAGATCTATGCCGTTGTTCTTTGCGCGTCCGTTTGAAACAAGCTTCAGGTCCGCTTCAAGCAACCCGTCGAAATTCGGCGCCTGCGAAGGGAAGAGAACGCTCAGCGTGTCGTGCGCCGCCTGCGCGATGGCGGCATTCATGGAAGTGTCTTTAGGCGCCGGAGAAATTTTGGTGTAACTTCGATAGCCGCCGCTGATCGCGATAATCGCGTCGAAGATCGCGATGTGGACCATCGCTATCGCCCGGCTCGAGCGCGTGGGACCGAACTGTTCCCCAAAGACCCGCGTTTCACCGATTGCGACGGGTGTGTGATCGAGACCGCTGGCGTCGATCGCGATCTCGTTCCAGCGACGGACAAAATCTATTGTGCTGCGCTGTGGATGCCCTGGGAACTGACGTTGCCGTGGAGCAGCCTCATAACGGGGTCCGAGGGCATCGCGGTGACCTCGCGGAAAACCTTGCGCCCAGAGCGAGGCGATTGAGCTGAAGATAAAAGCAGCCACTATTGCAGCCATTAGCCTACAGCAGGGTGTTGCAACCATCCATACTCCTCGCTTCCTTTTGGTGATTTTCCTGTTGGTTTTCGCGCCAACACAAAGAAACCCTGAGCTAAACGGGCAGCTTTTCCTGGCAATCATGATGCTCAATTCGGTGAGGGCAAACCCGATGCCAACCTCTGACAAGTCAAAAATTCTCCACGGCTTATTTCCAAAAACGAAACGATTCGATCGAGTTTATGGACATACACTTGTCTTCACTCTCCCAAGCCTACTTGACACCGTCTGCACTCATTTGTATTGAAGACCCAGAGGCTCATATTCAAAACGAGCGAAATCGTTTTGGCGCTTAGGAGGATTCTATGGATCTGGAAGGACTGAATCAGTGGTTGGCGGAAAGAAATTTAAAAGGACACTGGGATCACCAGCCGTGGTCGCAGACTGTGCGAACACATTTGTGGAAGGGAAAGGATATTTTTGAAGGCCTCAATCAGGCAGGTGAACTGATCACCACGGGAGAGGCCGGCAGGCGCACGATCCAGATGAGAAATCCGGGACTCTCCGCGGGGATGACTAACACGATTCATATTTCGGTGCAGTTGGTTAATCCGGGAGAAGTCGCCGCCGCGCATCGCCACACGGCGGCGGCGATCCGTTTTATCCTCAAGGGTAATCCGAAAGCTTATACCGTCGTTCAAGGCGAGCGCTTGCCGATGAGCGAGGGCGATTTACTCACGACGCCGAACTGGACATGGCACGATCACTTCAACGGTGGTGACGAATCGGTTGTCTGGCTCGACGGCCTCGATATTCGACTGGTCGGCACTTTTGGCGCTATGATCCAGGAGAATTTTAAAAAGGAACAGCAACCGATTGAAAAGCCTGATCACTATTCCGCCAAGGTCTTCGGCCAAGCGCGCCCGACGTGGATTAAGAGTGAATTTGCCGCGCCGCCCTATCGATATCCTTGGACTGAAACCTACGCCAGCCTGCTGGCGCTGAAAGAAAGCGCAGGCGATCCTTTTGACGGCGTTCTGTTAGAGTATTCGAATCCGCTTACCGGCGGGCCGACGTTACAGACGTTTTCCTGCCAGATTCAGCTTCTTCGCCCCAAAGAAAAAACCCGTTCTCATCGTCACACGAGCACCACGGTGTACCACGCGTTCCGCGGCAACGGGCTGACCAAGGTCTCGGCCAACAATCTGAATTGGGATCAGGGCGATATCTTTGTCGTGCCCTCTTGGCAGTGGCACTCTCACGAGAACACTACCGACGAAGATGGGATTCTCTTCTCGATCACCGATCGGCCGGCAGCGGAGGTGTTGGGCCTTTACCGGGAAGAGGCGGAGGGCGCCTAGACATTTAACCGCAAAGGCGCAAAAGTTTTCCGAAAGAGAGATCTGACCGAGTCGTGCTTTAAGAGCGAGGATAGAAGATAGAGGATGGAAGATGGCGATCCTCGATCCTCTATTCTCGATCTTCAAGCCAACTTTATGTGACTTGCCGCGTTTTCTCCCGCGAGAATCCCGGTCACAACGGCCTGCATCAAGCCACCCGTATAGCCGCCGCGATATCCGCCCATTAGCCCACCGATGGTGTCGCCGGCGGCATACAATCCTTTGATAGGTTTCTCATCGAGATTCAGCGCTTCACAGCGCCCATTCACCAGCACGCCCCCCATGGTAAAGGTAATGCCGGGCACGACTTTCAGGCCATAATAGGAAGGCCGCAGCAGCTTTGGCTTTCCCGTTCGCGGCACGGCTAACGAACTTGGATTGCTAGACTCCACGGCGCGATTGTGCTGGTCCACTGTTTTAGACAAATTCCCGGCGCCAACGCCAATCGCCTGCGCAAGGCCTTCAATAGTTTCATGGTGAAAAATATCGCCTCCATTGTCCATCAGCCAAGGATTGGGCGCCGGTGTTTTGACCGAATTAGAGAAGACATCGTCCTTGGCCGCATCCCAGGTCGCAGCATCGAAGATGAGCGCCGCGCCCGTCACGTCGCTAGTGCGAGCCAACTCATTCGCCACCGCCACATCACCGCGACCCTCATCGACGAAGCGATTCCCGTTTCGATCGATGAGAATTCCTTCGTCTACGAAAGAGTCCAATCTCGGATAGGGCCAGAAGCGATCGTCGGTAAGCGCCTTGCGTGAGAGCAAGTGGCCGTAAAAATATTTGAGGTTCACCGCCTTGGCCCCGACCGCTAAGGCCATGCGCAGGCCGTCGCCGGTGCAGCTTTTCGAACCGCGGAGCTTGCATTGATCGGCGTGGGCGCCGATATATTGCCGCACCATCTCCTTGTTGGCGCTAAAACCACCGGTGGAGAGAATCGTCACCCGGCTGCGGAGCTCAATTGTTTCGCCCTGTTTCTTGCCGGTGACACCGTAAATGCGCTCCTGTTCGCGGATCAGTGAAACCGCCTCGATACCATTCATGTAACGCCCGCCGAGCTGCTCAAACCTTTGCTTAAGCTTAGCCAGGGCGCGCCCGCCAACGTCTTTTTTATAGACCGGCGCGAGTGAGATTGCGCTCTCTTGGTCTAGCCAGATTCTTCCCGGTTGCTTTTCGTCGAGGCCAACGCCGCAACTCGCCAACCAATCGATTGCCCGGCCGCAAGTTGCGGCCCACGCAGTTACGAGGTCCGGATAGGCTATGCCCTCGGACATGACGAACTCGTATAGCTCCGTGGGATTACTTCTCGGGCTCTTTCCGCCGGCACGTAAACTACCCGAGGCCATCAGCACATTGCCGTCGCCTAGTTCATTGACGCTCTTGTCAACCAAGACGACGTTGGCACCGCTTTCTCCAGCGCGAACCGCGGCGGAGAATCCGGCAAGGCCGGCGCCAACGACTAAGATGTCAGAATTTATCATATCCATTTTCGGTCACTGTAGGGGCAACCCTGCGTGGTTGCCCTCTTGATTCAGGGCGGACACATAGGTCCGCCCCTACGGTAGATTCAGGGCAGACATCCTTCGACTGACTCGGGACAGACACCGGTCTGCCCCTACGGTAATTTATACCCCAACTCTTTGGCCACTTCGGTCGCCAGTCGGTCATCAGCGATCTCCGTGAAAGAAATCTTACGGTCGGTGAATCGGCCCTGAGCCTGCAGCGAGCGGACCAGATTTTCGATTCCGGCGCGATTGGGAATGCCGGTGGGGTTCAACGTTGTTTGAAACGCATCGTAGGTTTCCGAAGCGGCTTCCTTGTCCATTTTCAAAATCCGAATGATTAACTCCACTGTCTTGGGTTTGGATTTGCGAACCTCGTCCTTGGCGGCCTGCAGCGCGTGAATAACCCGTTTTACTTCCGCCGGTTTCGATTGAATGGTTTTGATCAGCGAGGTGAGGCCACCGCCGGGCATCTCCACCATCGTGCCCACGTCCATGATTTTTGAATACCCCTTTTTTGCTGCGCCGAACGTGACCGGGGGAGATAGCAACGCCGCCTCGAC
>Ga0209887_1000088_pt1 | contig 24787 bp, 20 predicted proteins | sample GWRWN1_30_40_FD_187230 | JGI IMG/M metagenome (GOLD analysis project Ga0209887, IMG submission 187230) | Riverbed sediment microbial communities from areas with no vegetation in Columbia River, Washington, USA - GW-RW N1_30_40 (SPAdes)... | ecosystem: Environmental > Aquatic > Freshwater > River...
GATTCGCACCGCGTTTCCTTTCCCGTTCCTAGTAACTGCTAACTGCCACTTGGGTGACGCGTGCCGACATCTGGCTGGAACGCGTCACCAAAATGGAGCTCCAGTCACTTACGAATTTTTGGGCTATCGTTCTCAGGAAAAAAAATTGCAAAAGGGGCGGTGTTTTTCACAGTCAGGTTTCTAAGCCGTCCTCTGCATCAGGCCCAGTACGTGGTTCGGTCCATAGGAATATGCTGCAATACTTCTCCGGGAACGAACTCTTCGAGCTTGATCCGTGCCATGGCATCGTCAGGGCACTTCGATACCGGTGAGAAAGGCCGATCTAGCGGCCGGGTGGCATCGATGATCATTCCTGAGGTCTTGATCTCATCCACCAGCGACGGATCCAATAAGTTGCCGCGAAACAGCGGCTGCAAGATCGACACCTGAATGTGCGGCTGTACGCGCGTAGCAATGGCCCAGAGAATGTCCGTCGGGTTGAAAACGTCAATATCTTCATCGAAGACAAAGACGTTCTTCGTGTGATCGAAGGTCAGCGCCGCCGCGGCTGCCCGTCCCGGGTCTCCCTCCGACATCTTCTTCATTGAGATAAAGACATTGTAATGCGCGTGGCGGCCCTGCTTGCACACCGCGGTGACTCCGGGAACCGCCTCGCGGCAACGCCGCAGATACGCCCCTTCACGGGGCAAATCCATCCATGGTTTGTCCCCTTCCGGCGTGATGACCGACTGATACATGGCCTCCTTTCGGTAATTGATGGCGCGAACTTCATATTGCGGACAGGTCTGGAACCGCTGGGGGCCAAGATAACCCGGTGCTTCGCCGAACGGCCCTTCGACCGAGCGCTTTCCTGGAATCAGTACACCTTCGATAACAATCTCGGCGTCCGCCGGTATCAGAAAATCCTCGCCCCAGGTCGCTGACGCCGTCAAACGTAGAGGCTCTTGCAGATAGCCCCCGATCACTTCGTACTCGCTCACTTCAAAAGGCCCGCTGTAGCAAGCGCCCATATGGTAAGCCGGATGATGGCCCAATACCGTTGCAACCGGGCACTCCTTATTTTGTTCCTCGTAGGTACGGAAGATCTTCCACAGGTGGCGCGGTGAGGCATGCATCGCGGTGCTGTTCTTCGATTTAACCTCCATGCGGTGATAGGAACAATTATAGACACCGCTCTTGGGATCTTTGCTGACGGTGGACAGCGTCATGTAGGGCCCGCCGTCCATCTCGTGATGGCGCATGATCGGAAGCTCATACAGGTCAACGTCCTTTCCAACTTTGACGTTTTCTTTAACCGGCGCTGCCTTCGCATCGACGACAATAGGCGGAATACGATGTTCCTCCATTTCCAGACAGGCCTCGGCCATCTCAGGGCGAGTGGCTTCCTTGGGCAACCCTAAAGCGATCTGTGTCTTGCGCTGGGAGATTTCACAGTTCATTGTCAGCTTGATCTCACTGATGCGGCCGTTCAGGTTCAACGGCTTGTCGAAGATAATAACGGGAAATCTCTTCTGCGCGCCGAGATGTTTGATGATGGCGGTGACATCGTAGTTAGCGGGGTTGACTTCCTTTGTGATGTGGATGACTTCATTGGGGATCTCCCGACGACAATCATCGAGAAAACTCCTCAGATCCTTTGCCATAAAAACCTCCTCCTATGTACCTATCAAAAGCTTCATTCCAACATACAACGCGGTCATCCCAGTGACAAATATATTTTCTTTATCGATCCTATAGCTAATCCCCCATGCGATGAGAAATTTCCGTAATGCTCATGAAAATGAACCACCCCGCAGCAAGCTACCGGGTATCAATAGACCACTATGACCTGGCCCGAATTCGTCACGCCGAATGTTTCAATAGGGGGTCCAGTCCGAGTTTCGCCTGGATTCCCGCTAAAAAACATGCGGGAATGACGACTCTGACGGACCTAACAACCGCCTTTACGGAGCAAGTTGCGGGGAATCAAGCCCGCAGAGATTGAATTAGCCAATCACCCGCAAGGCGAGACCATCGGATTGGGAATGCGACTAGGAAACCAACCGTGACTTTTCCTTGCGACTTGAGCTGAAAAGGGGCAGAAGGTTGGATTTTCTGGTTTGCTTCTTTAAAAGCTCCGCAAAAGCCAGCACAGCCTTTCCCTCGCGCGTGAGATAGACACGCCGTCCGAGACGCTCGAACAGTTTCGCCTTTAAAGAATCCTCGAGGTTTTTGATCTGGATGGACACGGAGGGTTGGCTGATACGCAGTCATTCGGCCGCTTTTGAAAAGCTGCGCTCGCGGGCCATGCAGAGAAAAATTTCTAGTTGATGAAGATTGAGTTCCATGGACAGCCGAGAGAATATTATATTTGACTAAGTAAACCAAATACCCTATTTACGACCCAGGTGTTCAGGTTATGCGTAACAAATCCGTAGCGAGGATGGAAATGAAACGGTTTCGGCAAAGCGTTAAGGCACGAGTCAAATTTTCGGTGCCGTGGATCTACTGACAGATGAAATGGAGTGAAGCTTTATGGAAACGAAAACTACCTTTTCGTCCGATGACCTAAAATTATCCGGTATCGTGCATACGCCGGACGATCTCCGTTCCGGTGAGCGCAGGCCGGCGTTTATCGTGTTGCACGGCTTTGGCGGCAACAAAGACGGCCACGGGCAGAGCGTTGTGGCCAGGCAATTTACCCAGTGGGGCTATGTAACGATGCGCATCGACTTTAGAGGATGCGGCGACAGCGAAGGCGAGCGCGGGCGGATCATCTGTCTCGATCAGGTGGCGGATACGCGCAATGCGCTGACCTACCTTGCCACCCGCGCGGAAGTCGACCCCGAGCGCATCGGCTTGGTGGGAAGCAGTTTCGGCGCGGCCGTGGCCGTGTTCACAGGCGGCGCGGACCGGCGGGTCGCTGCGGTGATCTCGTGCGGCGGTTGGGGAGACGGCGAGCGCAAGTTCCGCGGCCAGCATCCAACACCGGAAGCATGGAGTCGCTTCGCCAACATGTTGGAGGAGGGGAAGCGTCATCGCGAACGAACCGGCAAGTCATTGATGGTGCCGCGTTACGACATCGTGCCGATCCCCGAGCATCTGCGGCGCAACATGAGCGCAGGGTCGATCATGGAGTTTCCTGCCGAGACGGCGCAGAGCATGAACGATTTCCGCGCCGACGACCAGGTCGGCAACATCTCACCTCGACCGCTGCTGCTTCTGCATAGCGCCAATGATTCGGTAACTCCCACTTATGAATCCATCGAAATGTTCAAGCGCGCCCGGCAGCCGGCTGAACTACATCTCCTATCGGATGTAGACCACTTCACGTTCAACCAAGAAAACCAACGCTTGACGCGTATCGTCTCGGACTGGCTGGAGCGTTATTTCCCCGTGCAGAAACCACGGTGACGTAACGCGGCAGAGCCGCAAACAAACAAGAAAAAACGAGTATCACCACGGAGGGCATGAGAGCACGAAGTTTATAATCAAAAATATTCGAACCCCTCGTGGCCTTCGTGATCACTTCGTGGTGAGAATTTGTTTCTTCAAGTGCTCCATCCATGAGGAATAACAGTCAGAAAATTTGCGCAAGCTGCGAAAACTTTTAAGCATTACAGAACGACGGGAAAATCAATTTTGCCTGCTCTCCATCCTCTTCATCTCTATAACCCTCTCCCTGCGAGGGAAGGGTGAGGGTGAGGAATCACAAGGAAACTTCCGTGCCCAGATTCGATCACAACAAACTCCTCAATTTCACCGAAACCTTGCTTTCCACCGGCGGGATGCCGCCGGCCGATGCCAAGCTCGTCGCTAAGCTACTCGTCAAGGCCGATCTGCGCGGCTATCCCGGCCACGGCGTCACTCGGGTTGCTCCCTATCTGGCATGGATCAAAAACGGAACCATCAACCTGTGCGAAGGGCCCAAGATAGTACGGGAAGGCAAAATGACCGCCGTCATCGAAGGCAACCACTACATCGGCCAAGCGGCCGCTCACATGGCGATGGAGCTGGCAATCAGAAAAGCCAAGGAGCATGGCGTCGGTGTAGTAACCCTCCGCCGTGCCAGCCATAGCGGACGGCTCGCAGACTATATGGAGATGGCGGCCGATGCAGGCATGATCGCCATGGGGGCGGTCAGCGTCGGTTCCGGCACCACGACTTTATATGGCGGCATGGAACGTATTATCGGCACCCATCCCATGGCCTTCGGCATCCCGGCGCGAAACGGCCGGCCTATCATTCTCGACTTCGCCACGGCATCCATGAGCATGGGCGAAATTCAAAAGAGGGTAGCGAAAAAAGAAGCCATCCCCGATGGCGTAATCCTTGATGGCCACGGCAACCCGACAAATGATTTCAAAGCCTTTCGTGGTCCGCCGCGCGGCGTCTTCCTACCATTCGGCGGCCATAAAGGCTCCGGCGTCGCCCTGATCACAGAGATTCTCGGTGGCTTGCTCTCCGGCAACGGGCTAGCGAAACATTGGTGGGACAAAGGCGGCCACGGCATCAATGGAGTGTTTCTTGAAGCCATCGCCGTCGAAGAATTCCAACCGCTCGATGAATTTTTAGATCGAGTGGATGAATTGATTGCTTTCGTAAAATCTCGAAAGACGGCTCCCGGATTTAAAGAGATTCTTTTGCCCGGCGAGCAGAGTAGGCAGAACGAGGCAAGACAGATGAAAGAAGGCGTGGAAATTGACGAAGCGACCTGGACAGAACTAAAGCAAGTCGCTGTGGAGCTGGGGATTCATCAACTGCCTAAACCTCTGTAACGGGCATTCCACAGCGGTACAACATACAGTACAAAGTGCTGAGCTTTCATACGTAGCCCTTGAGAAGGAAGTCTTATGCTTCGGCGCATACTTTCAATTGGCTTGCCACTAACATTATTGTCGTGGAGTTTAGGCAATGCTCAGGAGAAGAAACTCGAGCCGCTGATTGTCTCCTACAGTTCTTTCACCGGAAACCGGGCCCCTTTTTGGATCGCCAAGGAACTCGGGCTCTATGAAAAATACGGTCTGGACGTGAAGCTCGTAAGCATTGCTGCGGGCAGTGTGTCCCTCACCGCGCTTCTTGCTGGAAATGTCCACCTCACCACCGATTCCAGCGCCGGCGCGAGAGGCGCTCCCATCGTCACGGTCTCCACCAACGGCGCACAAGACAGCGGTCTTCGAAGGGCAGACAATCGTCAGCGACGAGTGCATTGAAGGGGATTTGATGTGTTTTGGTGGTCGAGTGCTAGATAAATCGACAGAATCTTCCGACTGCTGGATCGCATGCGAGCTCGAAGGAAGGAATCAAACCGACAAGCAAATTCTCACCGGCCGTTGCACTTTGATTCTTCCGCGACGCGCGACCACAATCAGATCATGTTCCGCGCCGGCCTTGCTGCGTCGGTTGACGCAAGGATATCAACTGAGTGATATTGCGTAGTGATCGAGTGAATCCATAGAGGAGGAAATGAAATGGTTGTACGAGAACTAAAAGACGGACGCTCCATCGTCGCCACCCAAGAAGACCACGCCGAGCTGTCAGCTCAGTTCGCTGCCCATTGGGGCAACGAGCGCTTCTCTCCATTGCGGCCGTACAGAACGATGGTGTTCGCGACGACCTATCATGATAGCGGATACCGGGAGTTTGAAGGTAATCCTCCGATCAACGTCGCCAAAGGACGCCCCTACGCCCATCGCGAGAATGTGCCTGACTTTGAGGCCACCGAGCTCGCGGCCTACAGCAAAAACGTCGAGTGGGTGGGATCCCACGATCCCTATGCAGCGCTGCTCGTTTCTATGCATCGCACCGGCCTTTGGCACAATCGCTACAATGTCTTCACCGAGCCGGCGGGTAGACTACGCGAACGGAGTCATGAAGTCCAAGCGGCAAAAAAAGAGCTGGAAGCCAAGCAGGAAAAAGCCAAACAAGCGTTGGCGGCCCAGCATCCCGGTTTCGAAAACGAGCTGGCGTACAACTACCGCGCGTTGCAGATTTATGATCTGCTTTCCCTTTACTTCTGTTGTGACGGCTACGCCACCGAAGACACGTTCAAGGAGTATAAAATCGCGCCGGTGCGGGTTGCCTACGACAGCAACGAGACCGTTGAGTTGCGGATCGTCCCCAACGGTAATGGGGTAAGGTTTGATCCCTATCCATTTGATATCAGCCCCTTGGAGGTCTCCGTGCGCGCGCGGGTCATCAAGCCAACAGCGAACCAATCAGAAGAAGCTGGGCTCGAAGCCTATCAGAAAGCCCGACGGCAGATTGTCAATTTTCAGATTACGCGCTAACGAGCTCTCTTGTGTGATCCTTGAATTTCTGTGCAAGTCACTGCTCAGTCTATGGCCTCCATAGCTACCGCCAGGGCCAGTCGAAATGCGCGGTCAATTTGCAGAGACTCGCGCGCGCCTTCGACGACGGCCCGATATCCCAGCTCTTCGGCGGCATATTTTTCGAATATCTCCCACATCATATCAGAATGCTCTTTATCGGCCTCTTTGTGGACCGCCGTGGACGGCATATCCCCCAAGTCCAACCCCAAATCGTCACGCCACCGCTGCGCAATGCGAAGACTCAGCCCGCCGCCTTTGACGATTTCATTGTTGTTCCGTCTCTCTAAAATCGACGAGGAAGCGAGAGCACTGAGCCAGTTTTGTTTGAGCGCCAGATAGAGCCATGCGTAGTGCGTCGCTAGCGTCTGTGGAATGGGCGTTGCTTTAACGATCTCTTCGGGAGAAATTCCCAGCAGACGGCACTCTTTAATTTGTAAGCTATAATGATCCGTATCGCATCGCGGATCCCGCACCAGCTCTTCTCCTTCATGTCGCCAGATCGCTTGCTTCGCATCCAACGGGCTCGCGCCCTGCACATAACCCCAGCAGTCTCTTCGATTGCGGGTATACGCAGCCATCTCCAGTGCCAAGAAACGCGCTCGCGGCATCGTATACTTGATCGAAAGAAATTTGATGAACTCGGAGGTCTCGAACTGGACGTTAACCATCCGGTCCAATTCTTCGCGTAACTGTCTGGCCAGCGACATAGCAATCCTCCCTATGTGTTCTGTGACTAAATTTGGTTTACTGAGATCTTACAAAGAGGTCCGGCTAAACTGAGCATCAGGTGGCCCGCCATACACAGCTCAAGAATAGTCGCACAGGCCCGCTGTAACCAGCAGGTCCAATAATCAACCATCGCCCTGCTAACTATCGAATACCTCGATCCTGATCGCCGAGCCTCTTCCCGATTCCGGGCATGCACTGACGGCGACGAGGCAATCCATTTCGGCTCTGAAGTCGACGCGCGCTTCATCTTTCGGACGAATCAGCGTGTCGTACATAATGCCGGTTTCCGGATCGATGCGCATACATTGAAAAATATTGAACGGGCTGGGCACGTCGTCCGGGGAGATATTCCACGGCTTGACGGCCGCACTTAAATTCTCCCAGCAGCCGTGATCGGGAATCTCTTCCGGCTTCTTCGGATTGATATCGACGCCTTCCGCGAAGACTCTTTTGGAGGCTCCTTGCGCCACCATCTCAAAGCGCTTGCGGCTGCACATTCCCTTTTGCAAATCGTGCCGCCCTTCTTTGAAGGTGTCCTCGACGATCGTCAGCATCGGGTTGTTACGCTTCGAATACAGTATATCGCCGGTGCTGATAAAGATTTTGACTTGATTCGTCTTCGTCCGGGCCTGATCGAATCGTTCCTGTAGGTCGAGCAGGTTAAAGGCCACGAAATCGACGATGCTCTTGCCCACGATCCGCAGCCTCTGACCTTTTTTCAACTCGAAAGCCGCGCCGGAATTTTTCTCAACCATTCTAGTTTCCAGAACCCCCATCCAAATCTCCTTCAAGACTCTCGTCCGCCAAGACTGTGTCGCACTGTCATCCTGAGGCGATAGCCGAAGGATCTCGCTTTAGTAAGTTGCAGGAAACCTCAGATTCTTCGCTTTGCTCAGAATGACGGTTGTGCATTTTTTCTCGATTGCGACACAGTCTCCAAGGACTGACAGCGTCATTAGACGTTGGAGTCAATAAAAGTGCTATCGCCGAAGCAGGTCAGTTTACCCAGCTGGTAAACCTATGATCCACCATCTGAACCAGCCAGTTCATGACCAGACCGATGATCAGAACCACCATTGCAATCGCGAATACCTTGGCTGCGTCAAACTGGGCACCATAGCGTTGGGCGAGCGCGCCGAGACCGACAAAGGCGATGAGCATCTCCCCATTGATCATTCCCTTAACCGCGCGTCCCATGCCGAGTCGAATGCCGGCGAAAACAAGCGGCAAGGACGCCGGCAGCAAAATCCTTGAGAATATCTGTCGTTCACGGCAGCCGAACGACCGCGCCATCTCAACCAGCGCAGGATCGACCGTCCGAATCGCCGTGGCAGTGTTGATGACGATGACGAACATGGAATAGACGACGATGATCGCTATGCGCGCCGAGTCGGATAAACCAAAAATCGCGAAGAAAATCGGCGCGAATACAATCGACGGGCAGACAAAAAGCGCATGGACATAGACATCGAGAGCTTTTTCAACGTAACGATAGCGGCCCATCAACGCTCCGACGACAAGTCCCATGACGAGCGAGAGGCTAAATCCGATAATCAATCCCTGCAAACTTACTCCAATATTGGCTAGGATGGCGCCGCTTTCCACGAACTGAAGCAAGGCGGTCATCACCTGAGAAAATGGCGGCAGCCACTGGAGTCGCAAGCCCCAGCCCAGCGCTTCCCAAATCGCGGCGCCGCCGAGCAAGGCGAGAACTTCGAGAGCGCTGTCCCGCCAGAAACGCCGCAGGCCCGGCGCCACACTCGTTCTGCTCGCGGCGCTGGTTTTGACCGCCGCCCCGGTTACTGTCTCTTGGTTCACGGTTCACCCAGTACCACAAAGCGCTCCGCATGTGAGTGCGGGGATGAATGTTCTCAACTCGCCCGCAGGGAACATCCCGAAGTCACGGATGTAATTCCGTGGTACGGGGTTCACTCGACCTGCATCGCTCGCAGGTTCTCCCACAAATATTCTTTAACTTCGAGAAAGAGGCTGGACTTCTCCAACTCGCGCAAACGCGGTCTCTTGAGCGGAACATCGATGATCTCCTTCACCCGTCCCGGGCGCGGGGTCATCAAGGTCACCCGATCGCCGAGCATAACGGCTTCATCCATGCTGTGGGTGATAAATACCACCGTCTTTCGCTCCTGCTCCCACAGGAGGAGCAGTTGTTCCTGCAACAACCGGCGCGTTTGCTCATCCAATGCGCCAAAAGGTTCATCCATTAGCAGAATTTGCGGATCGACGGCCAGCGCCCTGGCCAGACCAACGCGCTGCTGCATTCCACCGGAAAGCTCTTTGGGCAACCGCTTCTCGAAGCCTTCCAGGCCCACCTGCTTGATCAGTTCCCTGGCTTTGGCTTGGCATTCATCTTTCGGCGTGCCGCGAATATCGAGCCCGAAGGTCACATTGGTCAGGACATCAGCCCACGGCATCAAAGCGAAGTTCTGAAACACCACCGCCCGCTCCGGTCCCGGTCCGGTGACCGGTCGGCCATCGATGGTAACCTCGCCCTGATCATAAGGGATCAGACCAGCAATGATACGCAACAACGTGGTCTTGCCGCAGCCGCTGGGACCGATGACGGTGATAAATTCGTTGTCACGCACGTCAAAGTCAATGTTACTCAGCGCGAGCACGCCGCCGCTGCCATTCTCGAATGTGGCGAACTCTTTGCTTAAGCCGCGTACTCGTATCATTTGAATCCGATCATCCGATTGAGATGTCAGGAGCCCAACCGGCGATTCTTCTTTCGATCGCCTGCATCGCCGTCAGCAAGGCGATTGCCTCTATAATCACGGCGAGAACAGTTGCAAACACCAGATCGGACTGCATGCGACCGGAAAATTCCAATAGCAAGCGCCCAAGCCCGCTCGCTACCAAAAGAAGCTCGACCATGACCATTCCGGTGATGGAGCGGCCGAGGCCGATTCTCATGCCGGCGAAAATAGCCGGCATCGCGCCCGGTATCACGATTCGCCGCCAGATCTGACCTTCGCTCGCGCCAAAAGACTTGGCCATCTCGATCAGCGAAGGCTCCACGTTGCGGACGCCGGCGCGGGTGTTGACGGTAATAAAAACGAAAGCGAACAAAACGACGATGAACACCCGAGACGAAAGCCCTAGGCCCAAGGCGATGATGACAATCGGGATAAGCGGCGCGACCGGCATGGCCAGAAGAAGGCCGACATAAGGGTTAAGAATTCGATCCATCCATCGTAGCCGTCCGGCGGCTAGTCCCAACGGAATGCCCACCAGCAACGAAACGGCATAGCCCAAAAGCAACGCCTGATTACTTACGTAAAGAGCCTCCCAAAACCGATGGTCACGAAACAACAGGTGGAAGAGTCCACTCGCGGTCTCGCTAAATCTGGGCAGAAGAAAGTTCTGCGAATAGCCGACAAAGATCTCCCACAGGCCAACGACCACGGCAAAAACTAACAATCGAAGGCCCCAGTCCCGGACAGCACTATTCTTCATGCTGATGCGCCGCCCCTCTCAAGTGTCATGTTTTGCCGCACTCTGGATGGAAAATACCTCTATGCCTCAGCGCGCTCCGGAGACCTTGCCGACCTTGCCAAGTGCGCCGGCAAGTATCTTCGAATCGACGATCTCCTTGGTGTTCACGGCCGACTTGAGCTCGCCGTTTTCCGTGAAAAACTTTACCGTGTCATCAAGAATCGAAGTGTCGCCGCCGTTCTGCGGCCAGGCGCGCACAACCTCGATATAGGCTTTGATGGCCGGGGCGATAATGTGTTTGGGCATATCGGGAAGATGTTTTGCAACCATCGGCTCGAGAATCTTGGGGTTCGCATGAACCATGCGAAAGGTCTTCAGCAGTTCGGCAATATAAGAAATCGCGACCTCTTCGTTCTTCCGCAACCACTCGCCATTGGCCCAAAAACTGGCCCCGCTGATATTGAAGAGATTGCCGGTCCTAATGATGTGAAAACGACCTGGCGCCTGCGAGTCCAGATTGAGCCAGTCGCCTAGCTGCACCAGGGTGGCGTCGATCTGGTTGTTTTGTAAAGCGATGATCCGGTTCTCGCCGCCCGGAATAACCATGATATTTGGTTTCACTTTACATTCGTTAAGCAACCACAGCTTGACCGCCAGGGACGTCGTAGAAGCCTCGCCATGAATGGCAAACCGCTTGCCGTCGGTTTCTTTGCAATCCTTGATTTCCTTCTTTGCGATCATCACAAATTCCCCGCCGTTGTTTTCCATCAGAAAGAAGAGCTTGGCTCCCTTTTGAATGGCCCGCACCGGATCCATTACCTGCGAATTGGCGACCTGAATCGTTCCCTGGGCAAGCGCCTGAACGTTCAAGTCAGTGCGCGTAAACTCGACGCTTTTGACGTTCCATCCATTCTTATTCAACCGTTCTTGGGTCAAAACCGCCGGCATGTCATAGAGTGAAATCGTCGATGGATGGCCAAGCTTGATCTCTAGATTGCCTGTCGGTTTCAGCACCTCCAGTTCCGCCGCTCGGGCTGCCGTCGCCATTAATAAGATCGTTAGGAACGCAAAAGAATACTTTTTCATCTCATTTCCTCCTATCGCTCTCGAAAAGCCTAGAGTACCTTTGAAATGTTCAACGAAACGACTTTAAAAAAATTTAGCGCGCCAAGCACGCTACGCTCGCAAAGGCCCCTCCCATTCCACCTTTTTTTAATCGAAATCTACCTTGGCGTCCTTTGCGCTCTTTGCGGGAGACACAATCTTATTCGGTGTTCCCTTCATTCCAAAATTTCAAATATGTTTGGCTAGTCTCAAGGTTTCGCTTTACCGCGATCTCATCGATTCGCGCTGTTGCGGTTTCACTGCTTTACGGCTTCGTCACGCATGCGAGCCGCCGCATCCAACACCGCCTCCTGAATTTTATAGTAACTGCCGCAGCGGCACAGATTACCGGCCAGGTAGGCGCGGATCTGCTCCACCGTTGGAGCGGGATTTTCCTCCAAAAGGCTTTTGGTGCTCAAAATAAATCCGGGCGTGCAATAGGAACACTGAAAAGCGTTATGATCGATAAAGGCCTGCTGAATGGGATGCAGCTTGCCGGGCTCACTTAACCCTTCGATGGTCACGATCTCCTTACCTTCGGCCAGCGGCGCGAGCAGAAGACAAGAGCTTATCGGCTGGCCATCCAAAAGCACGGTGCATGCGCCGCACATGCCGATGCCGCAGCCTTCGCGGGCGCCAAAGAGCTTGAATTCATCGCGCAGCACTTCGAGTAAACTATGATGCGTGTGCACCGCTTTTTCTTCTTCGATACCGTTGACTGTGAGTTTGATGATTTGTTTCATGTTCTTCCTTGATGACCATCTAGTCTAGTGTCCTGACCCAGAAGTTCGCTACATAATTCCCGCATCATTCCGTCCGAAAATCTCCCCTTCCCCTCTTTTTCAAAGAGGGGTTAGAATCCTCGGAGAAAAATTCCCCCCTTGAAAAAGGGGGACGAAGGGGGATTTGAGTTCGACTTCAGCTGCTGTCATCGCTTGGACTTTTTAAACGAACTTCTGAGACACCACACTAGTGAAATCAAATTCCAAAACATCGGCTTGAAATCATATCTTGCCAAGTTCCCGCAGAATTTTTTCCGGGGTCAGCGGTAAATCGCGGATGCGCGCCCCCACCGCGTTATAAACCGCGTTGCCGATAGCCGCCATCACCGGCGGCAACAGCGTTTCGCCGATACCATGAAGTTCTTCCGAGCCTGGGTGTTCCAGCGCGTGGGGGTTCAGCTTCTCTGGAATATCCTCGAAAGAGGGAATATTGTAGTCGCCCAAGTTTGCGTTCAGGAGCTGGCCGCGGTCGTCGTACGCCATGTCCTCGAAAAGCGCTTGCCCGAGCCCAAAGATCGTGGATCCCTCCAGTTGCAGCTCGCATAAACGCGGATTCACGACCCGTCCCGCGAAGACACGGGGGCTCAAGTGAAGAACTCTTACCTTGCCGGTCTCCATGTCGACTTCCACTTCACAACCCATCGCTCCCTGGTGCCAATGGACGGAGCCGATGCCCTGTCCCGTTTCCAAATCGAGGCCGCCGCGGGTGCTGAATGCGCCGCGCCCCATAAGGTTACCCTGACTGCTGCGCAGCGCAATCTCGCCGTAACCAAGCGAGCGGCCGGGAGTGCCGCGAACCGCGACTTTACTCTCTCCGAGAACCAAGTCGCTCACGGATGCTTCGAGCAGCTCAGCCGCGTAATCGAACAACTGCCGCTTAAGGTCGGCGGCTGCCTTGCCAATGGCGCCTCCCATGGAAAAAGTCGTGCGGCTGGAACTCGTCTGTTGATCATAGGGTGTCAGCTCGGTGTCTGGATCGGACACCGACACGCGGCTCATCGGTAGCTCCAGCGCATCGGCCGCGATCTGAGCCAGCACGGTCTTGGCGCCCTGTCCGAGCTCTACGCTGCTGGTCAAGACATTGAGGCTGCCGTCTTCATTTAATTTAAGCGCCGCGGTGGAAGTTGAAGGGGTAATGGTCGCTTTGATCACCAGCGCCAATCCCTTGCCGCGCCTTATAGTGTCTTTCTTGTGCGAAGCGCGGTTTCCGTCGAGCCAGCGGGCATCGCTCGATGTCCACTGCAGGTCTTCCGCAACCTGGTCCAACAGCTCATCGTAGTGCATGTCAGCGAGTTTCTCGCCGGTGGCAAAGCAATCATCATCTCGAAGCAGATTTTTCCGCCGCAATTCAACCGGATCCAGGGCAAGCCGTTCGGCGATCAGATCCATCTGGCTCTCATAGGCCCACACGGCCTGAGGCACGCCGAAGCCGCGCAGCGCTCCTGCCGGCACGACGTTGGTCCATACCGCGCAAGAGTCGATCCACACATGGGGAATCTTGTACGGCCCAGACATGGCGGAGCCGCCGTTGCGCGCGACGACGGGTCCGATATCGCTATACGCGCCGGTGTTAAAATTGGCGCTCACTTTGCGCGCGACCAATGCCCCATCCTTCATAACGCCGGTCTTTATTCGGATCGTCGCGGGGTGTTTGCACACCGTAACAAACTCTTCTTCTCTTTTGAGCAGAATCTTGACTGGCCGATTCGCCTTCCGCGCCAGGAACGATGTGATCGGCTCCAACCTGAGCGACCCTTTCGATCCGAAACCGCCACCCAGGGTCTCGACAATAACCCTGACTCGCGCCAGCGGCAGGTTGAATAGCTCAGCCATTTGCGAGCGGATGGCATGGGGCATCTGCGTCGAGGTCCATATCGTCAGCTTTCCTTGGAAAAACTCGGCAACGGTCACGTGGGGTTCCAAGGGAACATGCTGCGCCGCGGGCGAGCGGAAGACATCCTCGAAAACAAAATCAGACTCGCGAAACCCCTGTTCGACATCGCCGCGACGGAGCTTGAAGTGACTGCAGAGGTTGCTCCCCGCTGGGAGATCTTGAATCAATTTGCTGAACATCGGCTGCTGCTCCGGCCGCGGATCGTGGACCAGCGGCGCGCCGGGTTTGAGCGCCTCCTCTTCATCAAACACGGCGGGCAGTTCCTCGTACTCGACTTCGATGAGCGACAAGGCCTCCGCCGCGATATCGTTGTTCGCCGCTGCTACCGCGGCTACGGGATCGCCGACAAAGCGCACCTTGTCCAAAGCCACCACCGTCTGGTCGCGAAAGATCCTTCCATAATTTCCGTTAAAGCCGCTGGGACCACTGAAATCGCTGCCCGTCAGCACAGCGCCGACCCCGGCCAACCGTTCTGCGCGCGACGAATCCACCCGCACCAACCGCGCATGGGGAAACGGGCTGCGCAGGATCTTGCCGGAGAGCATCCCGGGCAGCTCGACATTGAGCACGTAATTGATGCGGCCGGAAACGCGCTCTTGCGCATCGATCATGGGTAGGGCTTGTCCGACGGCTGCCACGGTGAATTCTCCCCTCCGCTAGTTGCCGGCCATCGCCTGTTGGATGGCCCGCCGAGCCATGACACGAATGATCTGTTTTCGGTACCACGCCGAGCCGCGTAGATCCGAGAGCGGCTCGATGCCGGCGGAATACGCTCCAGCGATCTCTTCGATCAAGGAATCGGTCAAGTGCTTACCGCGCGCCATGGCCTGCGCGGTTTCGATCTCTTGGGGGATCTCCGAGACTGCTCCCGCAACCAACCGCAACTCTTTGCAGCTACCGTCCGGTTCATTCTCGACAACCACGGCCATGCCGACGCAGGGCCGATCCTCCGACGAACGAGAAATATACTTTAGATAGGTGGAGCGGCTCCCGGGAGCCGGATCCGGAACGATCAGTTCGGTCAGAATCTCATCCGGAGCCAAAGTGGTCTCGTAGAAATCTTTGAAAAAATGCGCCAGGGGAATCTCCCGTTCACCCCTGACGCTCTGAGCCTTGACTCTAGCGCGGAGCGCGACCAGAACGCAGGGCGGATCCGAGGCGTAGTCCGCTTCACTGAGATTGCCGCCGACGGTGGCCGCATTGCGCACGCGCACGTTTCCCACCTTGCCGAAGGTTTGCGCCAGAGTGAGATTTTTTTGGCGAACTAAAGAGGACATCTCGGCTTCACGGATGGTAACCAGGCCGCCGATTCTCAAACCCGTTCCCGGCTCATGACGAATGCTTCGAAGTTCCTGCAAATGACGAAGGCTGAGCAGGTTCGAAGGAGCGATGAGCCGATTTCTCAGCATGATGACCAGCGCGGTTCCACCGGAAATTATTTTTGTCTCGTTAGGCTCCGCAGCCAGGAGCGAGACCGCTTCATCGAGTGACTTCGGTTGTAAAAATTTGATGTTTGGCATGGTCGTCGGGTTGATCTCTTTCTTTTCGCTACTCTCCCGCTTAGCGACTTTTTTGCCGTTCCAGCGCGCGCAGTACTTTCTCGGGCGTAATCGGCAAGTCGAGAAAATGGATTCCTACCGCGCGGCTAATGGCATTCCCGATCGCGGGTCGAGCCGGCGGTATCGCCGTCTCGCCGATGCCGTGAACGTCGGTAACGCCGTGCGGCTCCAGCAAGTGGACGGTCATCTGCGCCGGCACATCTTCAAACGATGGGATCATGTAGTCGGAAAGGTTTGGATTAGTGATGCTGCCGTTGGTGTCCACCGCCAACTCCTCGAACAATACCTGGCCAAGCCCAAAAGTCGCCGCGCCCTGGACCTGCAACTCGGAGAGACGCGGATTGATCACCTTGCCGGCGTACAGCTCGGCGTGCAGCCGCAGGACCTTCACCTGTCCGGTTTCCGTGTCCACCTCCACCTCGCAGACCACAACGGCGGGATGCCATTCCGCCGACCCGTAGCCTTGGCCGGTTTCGAAGTCCATCACCACCGGACTGCCGTCAGGTCCCGCTCCGGAAACAAAAACGCCGTGACCCAAAAGATTGTTTGCCTTGGTAAAGCGAATCGCATCGACATAAGAGACCGACTTGCCGGCGAAGCCACGGACGACAATCTTGCCACCCTGCAACGCCAGATCTTCTTTCGCCGCTTCGAGCTGCGCCGCCGCCGCTTCGAGAAGTTGCTCCCTGATATCCTTAATTGCCTCGCGGATGGCCGTGCCCATGCAAAAAGTCGCGCGGCTCGCCGCGGTCATCAGATCGAAGGGAGTAAACGCCGTGTCAGGCTCGGAGACGCGCACACGCTCCACCGGCAAGCCGACCTCAGTCGCAGCGATCTGCGCCAGCGCGGTTTTTAGCCCCTGGCCCATTTCGACTGAGCTGGTCAGAACATTGAGACTTCCATCGCTATTGAGTTTAACCGTCGCCGTTGATGTGGTCGGCGTCGCCATGCCTTTAATGATGACGCCGATGCCTTTGGCACGGATCTTATTTCCCTCCCGGAGCACCAAAGGGCCATCTTGCCAAACGATTTTTTTTGCCGCCGCAGCGATGAGCTCGTTGTAATGCATTTCCGGCATCGGCTCACCGGTGGAGAATGGGTCGCCTTTCTGCAAGACGTTCTTGAGCCTGAGCTCGACCGGGTCAAGACCCAACGCGTCGGCGATGATGTCCATTTGGGTTTCATGTGCCCAAGCCACTTGGCTGATGCCGTAACCCCGAAACGCCGCGGAAGGCGGAGTATTCGTGTATACGCCATAGGAATCCATGTGCAGGTGGGGCACCCGGTAGGGCCCCGTGGCAGCGTAGCCACGGGTAATCAAATTCGGCGTGGTATCGCCGTAGGCGCCCGAGTTGTAATAGCAATGAGCTTCGACGGCCACCAAGGTGCCGTCGGCTTTCACCCCGGTCTTGAGTTTAACCTTGCACTCATGCTGTACGCCGAGAAGAAAACATTCGGCACGTCGCGCCACCATGCGCACGGGTCTACCGGTTTTCTTAGCCAGTAGGACCGCGGCCGGTTCCAATTTGGAATTCAGCTTGCCGCCGAAGCCGCCGCCGAGCGTGAAAACGATCACGCGCACATCGGCGATGGGAACTTTGAAAATTCCGGCGAGCTGGCGCTGGACAACGTGGGGATTCTGGCTGCAGGTCCATATGGTTATCCGCCCGCCGCTGACCTGGGCCACCGTCACGTGCGGTTCGAGCGCAAGATGATTAACGGAAGGCGAAAAAAAGGTGTTCTCGAAAATCCTGTCGGAATCACGGAAGCCCCGGGTCATGTCCCCTTTGCGCTGCTTGAACAGGTGGACGATATTAGTTCCCTCTAGCGATCGCGCCGCCACATCCGGGCGCCCGGCTATGATGCGCCTCGGTCCCGGATGCAGAATCGGCGCTCCTGGCTTTAACGCCTCCTCCGGGTCAAACACGGCCGGCAGCTCTTCGTATTCAACATTAATGAGCTCGACTGCTTCGGCCGCCGTGTCCGCGTCCGCGGCAGCGACAGCGGCAACCGCCTCGCCCACAAAGCGGACGGTGTTCAGCGCCACTGGAGTCTGGTCTTGAATGATCAGGCCGAAATAGGGGTCAATGTGATCGCCGATCAGATCCTCACGCGTCAGCACGGCGGCGACGCCGGGAAGCTTTTCGGCCTTCGAGGTATCGACTTTGATAATGCGCGCGTGCGCGTGGGGACTATGAAGCACGCAAGCATGGAGCATTCTGGGCAGCTCGAAATTCAACGTATAGTCGATGCCACCGGTCACCCGCAGCTGCGAGTCTACCATGCTGATCGATTGTCCAACCGCCATATTCTCACTCTCGTGGTTCCGTTCGGTGGGCGGGTTTGAAACCCGCCCCTACATAAACTCGCGCCTGGGCTATTCCAGAATCCATCCCCAGCGCTCAAGAATCTTTCGCGTGCGTTCCGGCGTGCTGATGATATCACCCGCCAGCGGATGGTTCTTCCACGTAAACGGCGTGGTGGCGTCGATGATCATCCGCGAGTTCGCGTTCAACTCGCGCTGATCCGGCGCGATGGCCATGTCGATGCGGCTGCCCTTGGTATCCTTGATTATCTCCACGCCCCGCTCAGGATCGCAGCGGGCCAAAATCGCCCAGACGACGTCTTGAATATTCGTGACGTCGACATGGTCATCCACAACAACCGTGAGCCTGTTCATCTCTATTCCGCCGGAGCACTGCGATGCGATGAGCCCGGCTTGCTTAGCATGGCCGACATATTGAGTCTTTAGCGCCACGACCGTCATCAAACGGTTGCCGCCTTCAGGCGGACTCCAGACTCCGCACACTCCCGGCACTCCGGACTTTTCCAGCTGATCCCAGATCATGCCAGCGCGAAGATAGGCCAAAAAGCGATTATCTTCATGCGGCGGCTTGCCTTGGGGGCAACCTAATAGAATAGGATCATTTCGGTGATAAACGCGATGAATGCGGACGACGCGGTCATTGGGATAACCGTCCTGATAGTAGCCCATCCATTCGCCGTACGGACCTTCTTTAGAATATTCGTCAGTCGTGATGAAACCTTCGAGCGCAATCTCGGCATGCGCAGGAATCGGTAAGCCGGTTAACTCTCCCTGAATCACCTCGATTGGGCTGCCGCGCACGCCGCCCGCCCAATCCAATTCGCTTTCGCCATAGGCTGGACCCTGGACACAAGCAGCAAGAAACAACAGAGGATCGGCGCCGACCACCGTGACGATGGGACAGGGTTTTCCGCGCTGCATGTATTTTTCTTTGATGATGCCGCCGTCGTGCGGCGGCGCGACTCGTATGCCGATACTGTTTCTATCAAATACCTGGTTGCGATAGGTGCCGGCATTGATGATGCCGGTGTCGGGATCGCGCATGATATTGATACTTGCCGTCCCGATGAACCGGCCCCCGTCCCGCGGATGCCAGATGGGCGCGGGAAAGCGATTCAAGTCCACTTCACTATCGCGCAGGATATTCTCTTGAACTGATCCTCGCTTGATTACCACCGGTGGAATCGGGGCAAAGCCTTTAAGAAGTTTCCGCCAAAACTGCAGCAGCTCATCATGTGACGCTTCTGCCGGATTCAAGCCCAGCGTTACCGCCTGCCGCTTGCGCGAACCCATACTATTGACCAAGACGCGATAGCCTCGCTCATAATTCGGAATCTCATCGAAGAGGACACAAGGGCTTTCTTCCGCGTGGTCAAGCATCTCGGTAACGGCGCCGATGTCTTCCTCGGAACTCGCGCCGCGGACGAGTTTCAGCTCGCCGAGCGCCTCCACCAACTCAAGCCAATCTCGCAGGTCACGCCACTGTGGTCCGGTGGCTTGGGCTTTTCTCTGCTTAGCCATTTATTTCCCTCCTCTCAGGTAGGCCAAGTCCCCTTCAGAAAGCGGTCGCACATAGTCGCCGGGATTCATGCGCTCCTTGACTTCCGGAGGAACGCGCGTCGCGGCTGGGAATTTACCCGCAGACAGCGGACGGGTGCAATCAAAAATCAGCTTGGTCTCAAGGGTACCTTTTTCGTCCCGCCGGTAACCGTAGGTTGGCGGGTTCAACCGGCTGCCGATTGAATTGTTTATGACCACCAGATCTTTGTCTGCTTGGAAACGAGTTGCCAACGCCCAGAGGACGTCGGCTTCGTTGGTGACATCGATGTCGTCGTCAACAATAAACACATGCTTGGTGGCCGGGCTATAGGCCATTAAATTAAATGCCGCGAGATGGGGCTCCCCATCGGCGACTTTCTTCATCGAAATGTAGGCGTGGTTTCGAGCTACGCCCGAGATCGGTAGATGCACGTTAATCACATTGGGACATACGTCTCGGGCGCGATTAAGCAGAAAACCCATTCGCGCGAGCCCGCCGATGGCCGAGTGCTCGCTGCTGGCATTGAAGACGTCAACGTAGATCGGATCCCGCCGCATGGTGATCGCGGTGACTTTGATAACCGGATAGGGACCGACACCGGTATAGTAGCGCGGATACTCGCCGAAGGGCCCTTCTTCACGCACATTCTCAGGGCTAGTGTCCAGCACACCTTCGATGACGATCTCGGCGCGTGCCGGCACTTCCAGATCCACGGTCTCCCCCGGCACCATCTCCAACGGTTGCTGTAACAACCCCCCCGTTACCTCCAGCTCGCCACCCATGCCGGGAGGATTGGTGGTGCCTGCGAGAAGCAGGCAGGGGTGATGGCCGATCACCATAGCCACTTGCATCGGCTGCTTGCGCTCGCGGTGCTCAACGAGAATATAATTTCCCCCTTGAAACGCGCCGGTCATAAATCCAACCTCGTGCTTACCGTGGAGCATAGAACGATAAATGCCGGCATTCTGCACACCGGTTTTCGGATCGCGCAAAATAAAGACCGCCGAGGTGATGTACTTACCGGAATCGAGCTCTTGATGGCGGAGTATCGGCAGTTTGGTCACATCAGCGTCGGCCCCTTTCCAGACGACCTCTTTCACCGGCGCCTGTGAGCGATCAACCCGTTTGACCGGTACAGGAGCATTTTCACGGCGGCCAAACTCTTCCACCATTCCTCGAAGGCTCGAGTCGATGGCCAGTGCCAGACGCTCATAAGTCCCCTGCAGGTTGATGAGCAGCGGGATAGACGAGCCCTTGATCTTGCGAAAAAGGACCGCAGGATAGTTGGGATAACGAGCGTCGGTTCTCATTTGATCGACAATCGCAGTCACCTCAAAAATCGGATCGATCTCTTTGTCTACGATCATCAATTGTCTGGGATCGTGCTCAATGAGCTTTTGGAGGTAAGCGCGCAAATCCTTCGGGGCAGCTAGGGCTTTATCTGGCTGACTTTCCTCGCGCACCGCAACTTCGGTCAAAGCTGGCTGTCGTGCCATAGCATTCTCTCCTTTCGGCCGAACATCTTCCGATCAAACAAAGCGTTGAAAAACTCGCTCAACAGCCTGTCAAGCAGCCCGCAAAGCATAGTTGATATCGATCCGTTCGGCTCTGTAAAAGTCTTGCAAGAAATCCTCCTGGTCAGCGTAGCGCCGATTCGGTACTAGACGTCCCTGAAACGAGACCACCAAAGGCGACACGTCAAAGGGGAAGGGGCGCACAATGGCTTCCTTTTCATTTTGAATATCCAAGGTCAGGGTAACATTGTCATTTCCTGACGCCACGGGGACAGGAATGTTACTCAACGTATTCGTGGGACCATTTTTCCTTGCCTGGCTATTGAATGGATACCGGTTGCAGACGAACTGGGCGAACTGATCGAAAACCTCCATCAGATTGAAGTTGGTCCAAAGATGCGTCTCGGTTGTCGCCGCAGTCAAAGCTTGGTTTTTTTGCAACGTCGGCAGCCATTCGGCGCGCAACTCCTTTTGCTGGGCAATAAATTTTTGTACAGCGGCGTCGCCGGTATAGTCGGGCATCGACGGCAACAGTCCCATGCCTTGAGTCAATAACGCTTCGCCGTGCATCGATACAAAATACGCGGCGTAGAGATCGCGCGCCGCCAAGCGTTCTATGGCACGGCGGTAAAGGTCCAGCCAAACACCTTGACCGAGGTGTTTGATACTCCCTATGTAATCCGACGGACTGCCCTGCTCGTTAAGAGTAGGTTTGATCTCCCAATCCCACCAACCACTGTCGTGCTCTTGGGCCGCGAGCACCATCGAGGCGTATGGATGGAGGCTCGCAAATTTATCGTTCCCCCAATGAGCAGCTAGAAGTCCCGCTATGCGCGAGTGATCGGTTTGAAGGACCAAAACGAGAAAAGATTCATTATAAGGACAGACTATCATAGCGTGTTCCTTTCTTTGTCCGGACCCAAAACCCGTTCCCAACGCTTTAGTTATACCCAATAAAGGTAGTTGTCTAATATATAAATTTTCATGGTAGCCATAGAAAAAAGGATATGCTTAACCGTCTTTCTATCGCGGCAGTGCGGAGTCCGGTTTAAGAGAAGGATATTTCAAAGCAATCAAAATTTCACGCTTGAAAGAGATCAAGATCACCTGTTTCGTCATATACAGGAAAGGAATAAGTCTCTCGCCCAATCGACGAGATCTTCTCACGCTCTTGAGCCGGTGGTCGAAAACCCGATAACTCTCACCCGGCCGCGCCGGAATTTTTCGGCACGACTTTACTTTGCAAGATAACCACCTCGTCTCCTTTCAACACACGCCTGCCAAGCATTCCGATTGTTCCCTCATGCAGCAGCAGTGTCAACAGCTAAGGTAAACTGGTGAGCCATGACATTAGTTGCAGCGTCTTTCTTCCAGTGATATGAGAGCAGCCGGAACGGTTGTTTCTCTCAATCATCTCTTCATCATGGCAAACATCCGACTGTTGTGAGACCGTCATTTACGGTCTGTTTTTAGCAATCTCGTCGCAGTCCTATTGCGAATCATGAAACGCAGACTTGAAGAGGAGGCGCCATGTTCAATACCGAACGGTTCATAGAAGATTGTCGCAGTGCGTTGGCGGAAGAGAATACTCATTCCGCCGTGAAAGAGATTGTCGCAAGAGCGGTGGCAGAACCCTCCCATGTACTAAAAGCATTGGGGGAGCCAAAGTTAGCTGCAATTCAAACCCTTTACCGTTCTGACAGCCTAACGATCCTCAATGTTTTGTGGGGCCCGTGCATGCGTTTGTATCCGCACAACCATCTGATGTGGGCCGTCATCGGCATCTACGGAGGACGAGAAGACAATGCCTTTTATCGTCGGAGCGAAGATGGACTCATCGAGCTTGGCGCCAAGACGCTTGACCCCAAAGAGGTCATCCCCCTCGGTGAAGCGGTGATACATTCGGTTACCAATCCACTAGACCAGATCACGGCTGCGATCCACGTATACGGGGGTGATTTCTTTGCGACGCCGCGCAGCGAATGGGACCCGAAGACTTTTGAAGAACGACCGTATGACGTCGCGCACGCCATGCAGGTTTTTGAAGAATCGAACGCGCGTCTTCGTGCAGCTGAAAGCGCCAAGTAAGCAAAAGGAATAGATTCAGCAAAACGAGAGGAAAGGAACGATGAGCGCCAAATCACTTGATCCTAATAGGGCGGGCGTAAATTGGGCATCCGACGAGATTGTCGAAGAATGGAGTCGTAATCAAGCACGACGAGACAAAGTCATTGGACCAGCAACAGAAATGATGCTTGACCTGGCCGATCTTCGGACCGGCTACCGGGTGCTCGATGTAGCGGCCGGCACTGGAGGACAGACCTTGTTGGCAGCTCTGCGAGTAGGTCCGACCGGCTACGTCTTGGCCACCGACTCTTCTTCAAGGATGCTGCAAGTGGCAGCCGACACGGCTCAAAAGTCTGGACTCACGAACGTAGAAATATGTGTGATGGATGCGGAGAAACTTGAACTCGACCCCGACTCATTCGATGCGGTCATCTGCCGGACGGCGCTCATGTTGTTCACCAACCCGCCGAAGGCACTAAGAGGGATGCGCAGAGCAATGAAGCCAGGAGCAAAAGTGTCCGCGCTTGTTTTCTCAACGGTGGAAAAAAATCCCTACCAGGGAATTCCCTTGGCAATCGTTCGCCGGTTGGGAGGCACAGTGTCGCCCCAGTTCTCGCTCAGCGAACCTGGCGTGCTCGAGGGAGCCTTCAGAGGCGGTGGTTTCCTTGAGATCACTATCCATGCGGTGAGTTTCCGACGTCATTTCTCATCCGTCGCTGAGGCCATCCAAAGCCTCAAGGAAGTGCTGTTTCTTCGGGAGGCGATGGCCAAGTTGGGTGACGCCGAACGTGATCAGGCCTGGACTGAAATCGAGCGGGAACTGGGCAAACTTCATCGGCCGGATGGCTTAGATTTGCCTGGCGAGATGCTCATCGGAGTCGGGACCAAGTAAAGTGAGATCTAGCAAGGCACTCGGGGAAGTCGCTGGTTCGGAGTGGGTAGCATTCATAGCGAAGCTTGAAGCCGCAGAACATGAATTTGCACAGGGACGTCCCGCATCGTTCAAGGCGCTTTGGTCCCACAGTGATGACGTCAGCATCTGCGGCGCTTTTGGCGGCATAGAGACAGGGTGGAAGAACGTGGGCGCTCGGCTCGATTGGGCCAGTTCGCAGTTTTCAGAGGGTACACGTACTCGCGAGGAAATTAGATCTGCGGTCGGGGTGGACTTCGCTTACCTCGTCCAGACCGAGCATATTTTATTTCGCGTTCCCGGCCGGACTGAACAAACGACCCTCGACCTGCGAGTGACGATGGTGTTTCGCCGCGAGGCGGATGGATGGCGAATCGTTCATCGGCAGGCTGATTCACAGAAGAGCACCGAGCTGCCATGAGGATCGGTGGAATAGGCCATTCTATGAAGCTTATCTGTAATAGGTTGACATAAGACCACCTTATTGGATACTTTCTTATCGCTCCTGGGCATCTCTGAAGAGTCGAAGCGGAACATCTGCGAGATAGCTGTGTCAAGTCGTATAATTTGATTTAGGCTGACCCACGGTCGGAGA
>Ga0209887_1000092_pt1 | contig 24198 bp, 21 predicted proteins | sample GWRWN1_30_40_FD_187230 | JGI IMG/M metagenome (GOLD analysis project Ga0209887, IMG submission 187230) | Riverbed sediment microbial communities from areas with no vegetation in Columbia River, Washington, USA - GW-RW N1_30_40 (SPAdes)... | ecosystem: Environmental > Aquatic > Freshwater > River...
ATGAATAAAGGTTGATCGACTTGAGCAAGAAAGTGCCACGAGATCTGAGTGAGCTGCCTCTGTCCCAGCCGCGCTACTTGGGCAAAGACACGGCGCGCATTGAGGATGCGACGCTGCTCACCGGCAGAGCAGAATTCGGCGATAATGTTGCGTTTCCAGGGATGCTGTTCGCGGCGATCTTGCGTAGTCCGCATGCCCACGCGCGCATCAAGCGCATCGACACATCCAATGCCGAGAAACTTGCGGGCGTGGTCGCGGTGGTTACCGGTGAAGACGCCAAGGCTTGGTCTGAGCCCGTGCACGGCTTTCCGATCGGTTGGGCAGGCCATTGCCTCGCGCATGATAAAGTCAGGTTCGTTGGCGATCCCGTCGCCGCGGTCGCGGCTACGAGCCGTTACATCGCCGAGGACGCTCTCGAGTTGATCGAGGTCGACTATGAAATTCTCGCGCCGGTCATAGATGCGCAGAAGGCGCTCGATCCGGACAGCTCAGTTATTTGGCAACACCAGGGCACCAATCTGATTTACCATCGGCTCTTTACTTTTGGCGCGGTCGACGAGGCTTTTGCCAAAGCGGATGTCGTCGTCAAAGACGATTTTCGTTGGCTCAGAGCCAGCGGCAATCCGATCGAGACCTGCAACTGCATCGTGCAGTGGCGCCCCGATCATTCCCTCAATGCCTGGGGCGGTTTCCAAGGCACCGGCTTTTACGTTGCGTCGGTGGCGCGCGGCCTGCGGGTGCCGGCGCATAAAATTCGCATTACGCCGCTACCCCACGGTGGCTCCTTCGGCACGAAGATTTTTCCCCATGCGATCATCCGTATGGCATTGTTGTCGCGCAAGGCCGGCGGGCGGCATGTCAAATGGATCGAAGACCGGCTCGAGCACTTGCTGAGCAGCTACACCCACGGGCCGGACCGCATCTACTCGGCGGAAATGGCGCTGACGCGCGACGGCGAGATTACCGGCTTTCGCGTCAAAGTGCTCGACGACCTGGGCGCCCATGCGGTCTCGGTGGCGATCGGCAAAGCGCTAAAACCTTTGTCTGCATTCACCGGGCCTTACCGCATGCGCAACGCGCAGTATGATCTCACGGTGGTGGCGACCAACAAGTGTCCGCAGGGCTCTTACCGCGGCTGGGGCGTGCCAGCTCATAACCTGGCGATGGAACACTGCGTCGATCTGGCGGCGCGCAAACTGGGACTCGACCCCGTCGAGATTCGCCGGCGTAATCTGCTTCGGCCTGAGCAATTTCCCTATGAGGCCCCCAACGGCGCGCGTTACGACAGCGGCGACTACGAGCGCACTCTGGACATGGCGCTGGAGATGGCCGGCTATCGGGCGCTGCGGGAAGAACAAACGCACGCGCGCGCGGCGGGACGTCTGGTGGGTATCGGTGTATACACCGGTGTCGAGCTCAGCGCCGTAGCGATGAGCATGTTTACGTTGCTCGGTCCCGACTCGCCGTTCGGCACCTCGATGCCGGAGAGCGCGAGGGTGCGCATCGACGCCACCGGGAAGATCATCGGCGAAGTGACTTTTCCCTGGGAAGGTCAGGGACAGCACACGTTTGCGACCAATTTTTTGGCCGATTACTTCGGTCTAAAACGCGAGGACGTGGAGGTGATGGCAGTCGATAGCCTGTCGGCGGGTCCGGGCACGGGACCCATCGGCAGCCGCCAAGCCGTCATGCTGTCGGGCGCGCTTTTGGGCGCCGCCGATCGGATCGCAGAGAAACTCCGCAAGGTGGCAGGGGTGATTTTGGAAGCCAACGCGGACGACATCGAACTTTTCAATGGCCAACTGAGAGTGAAAGGCTCGCCGGAAAAAACTCTGCCGCTGCAGCGGGTCGTCACCGTGATGCTGACGCGCGCGGATCTCTTGCCCCCAGGCGTGGACGGCAATCCAGAGGCGAGTTACACGTACAATCCTCCGGATCGCAAATTGCCGGATGCCGAGGGACGCGGCAGCTTTGATCTCACAGCCGCCAACAACGCCCATGTCGTCATGGTGGAATTGGACCGGGACACCGGCCAGGTGCAAGTGCTCAAATACGTCATCGCCGATGACTGCGGCGTCAGACTGAATCCGGCGGTGGTGGAAGGCATGATCCAGGGCGCGGTGGCGCAAGGTGTAGGACAGACCGTTCTCGAGGAACATGTTTACGACGAAAACGGTCAGTACCTCACGTCGACGTTTATGGATTACCTGCTGCCGACGATCTGGGAAGTGCCGATGACCGAGAGGACGTATACCGAGACGCCATCGCCGCTCTCGCCGATGGGCGTCAAAGGCGCGGGAGAAAGCGCAGTCCTGGCAACGCCGGCGGTTCTGCTTAGCGCCATCAACGACGCATTGTTGCCGCTCGGCGTTCAGTGCACGACAATTCCGGCAAGCCCCCTGCGCCTGTGGCAATTGATGCAGAGCGCGGCGCGAGGACTGCAACATTAACCATTGGAAAATCATCTGAGGAGGTAGCAGCATGCAGGTTTTCACTTTCGATTTTGTTCCCTACGGCAAGGATCTGACGGGGCGGCTGAAGTATCCGGTCGGCAGAGAAAACTTCGAGTCCGAAGTTGCCGCGAAAACTTATGAAAACCATGTCGAACAGTTCCAGCTGATGGAAGAGGTGGGATTCGACGGTGTCTGTTTAAACGAACATCACGGCAGCCCCTATAGTTTGGACAACTCGCCCAATCTTTTTTTGGCTTACGTCGCGGCCAAAACGAAACGAATCAAGCTCGCCATGGCGGGCAATCTGCTACCACTGCACGGTCATCCACTACGCGTCGCCGAGGAACTCGCGATGTTGGATAACCTGACTCGGGGCCGCATCATCGCCGGCTTCGTGCGCGGCATCCCGCGGGAATATCTCGCGCTCAGCGTTCCTTTAAGGGAAGGCCGGCCGCGCTTCGAAGAGGCGCTTGATGTCATTCTCAAGGCGTGGACCAATGACCTGCTCAACCATGACGGCCAGTTTTATCACTACAAAGATGTCGACATGTGGCCGCGGCCATACCAGAGTCCTCATCCACCGGTTTGGGTCGGCGCCATCGGTCCCGAGCCGACGCGCAACGTCGCCAAACGGCCGGGGGTTACACTCTGCTCGACTTTCCAGCCGACGGCGGCGATCAAAAAACAGCTCCAGTTATTCCGCGACGCATGCGCGGAGTTTGGCCGTCCGTGCAGCGCTAACGACATTCTGATCGCGCGCCACGTGTTTGTCGCGGAAAGTCAGAAGGAGGCGGAAAGGCTCTGCAAGACGCATTTTGAATATTACTTCCAACAGCTCCTGGGGAAAGTTAACAACGCCGCGATCCAAAGGATCCTCGATATGAATCCCGAGCTGACCTTTGATTCGGTCAAGACGCCGTACCCTTACGACGTCACGCCGATGGAAAAAATGCGTGACGACGGTTTTGTCTTAGTTGGAACGCCCGACCGGGTGTATCAAGATCTCATGGCGCAGTATGAAGAGTACGGCGGCTTCGGCACGTTCATGGCGATCGTGCGCATGGGCGCCATGCCCCAGGAGCTGGTGCTGAACAATGTCCGTCTGTTCGGCAAAGAAGTGATTCCGCGGCTGCATGCGCTGAAGGCGAAGGCGGCGTAGGCGAGTTCGCGTTGCTTTCACTCGGATAATTGGTTATGCGTGCCAACGGGCGAATAATCGAGGAGGGATGAACATGGCTATTCAAGAGAAATTCGTTCAGGCGGGTGAATATCGCACTCACTATTGGGAAGTCGGCGAAGGCGAGAACGTTCTCATGCTGCATTCCGCCGATCCAGGCTCCGGAGGATGGCTGGAGTTTCGCGAGAACATGGAAGCGCTGGGCAGGCAGTTTAGAGTGCTGGCGCCGGATATCATTGGCTTCGGCAAAACCGATTCACCAACCCGCGATCTCCGCCATCCCGCCTATGTCGAGCATATGGTGCAATTTCTCGACGCACTGGGAGTGAAAAAGACCCACCTGATCGGCAACTGCCGCGGCGGTTTGATCAGCATCTCGATTGCCGCAGAGCATCCGGAGAGGGTCGCGCGAGTGATACTCATCGGCAACGCCGGCGGCGGGATACCTCCTGAGCTGGAGCAGAAAGCACTCGCGCCTTACGCGAATTACACGGCGACCCCGGAAAATCTCAAGGCGCACCTCGAGCGAGCTTACTTCAACGTGGATCGATGGGCGCCGCCACAAATCTTCGGCCAATATCTCGAAGCGAGCGCGCGTCAGTACGGCGCCTACGCCAAGTTGGGCTGCTACCCGATGGATGTGCCGAATCTACGGCCGCTTTTGGCCAAGATGACGGTACCGGTGCTGTTTGTCACGGGTAAAGAGAATAAGATTTTGCCGATCGAGCAGGCGCTCATTGCCTTTAACATGACTCCGGGCGCCAAACTTTATGCGATGTCCAGTTGCGGGTTGCATGCGCAGACCGAACATCCGGAAGAGTTTAACCGGATCGCGGTCGAATTCCTCAAGGGAGAGTTGAATTAGAAGGGCAACAGGCAATGGGCCGATGCGTTGAGCAAGAGTTCAATTCGTTCAAACAGTTCAAATCGTTCAAGCCCCCTCCTTCATCCTCCCCCGCGTCGCGGGGGAGGAAAGAGGTGGGGGTGCATGTCTCACCATGAAACCGGCGCCATTCAATTTACTCCGGCCCAAGAGCATCGACGAGGCATTGAGTCTGCTCCAGTCTCACCGCGACGAAGCCAAGCTCCTCGCCGGCGGGCAGAGTCTCGTGCCGCTGATGAATTTCCGCCTGGCGCAGCCGCATAATCTGATCGATCTCAACGGCGTCGAAGGCCTGGACCAAATCAAGCTCGACGATCAAACGCTAACGCTCGGCGCGATGGTGCGGCAGCGGGATGTCGAGCGTTCGGCAGCGATCGCCGAACGTTTGCCGATTCTCCGCGAAGCGATGGAGCAAGTCGCCCACCCCGCAATTCGCAACCGCGGCACCGTCGGAGGCAGTCTGGTCCACGCTGATCCGTCAGCAGAATTGCCGCTGCTCGCCGTCGCCTTGGACGCAACCTTCCATCTGCGCAGCGCGCGGGTGAGCCGTTCGGTTACGGCGAAGGACTTCTATCAGGGCTATTTGTTGACCGACATCGCGCCGGACGAATTGTTGGTTGCGATCGATTTTCACCTGCCGCCTGCGGATTCCGGTTGGTGCTGCACCGAGATCGCCCGCCGGCATGGCGATTTTGCCATCGTCGCGGTGATGGTGCTGCTCGGCTGCGGGCGCGATCGAAGAACCGACTTCGCCCGCGTCGCGCTTGGCGGAGTCGGTCCGGCGCCGCTCCGCATGATCGCAGCGGAACAGGCGCTGTTGGGTGAGTGGCCTGACGCCGACCTTTTTCGCCGGGCGGGCGAATCTGCGCAAGCGGTGGATCCGCCGGCCGACATCCACGCGTCTTCGAGTTACCGGCGCCATCTCACCGGCGTGTTGGTGCGCCGCGCCTTGACAACTGCGGCGAGTCGGATCAAGGGGTAGGCGTAATGGTCAGGCTCGTAACCGTGTGGCTCATGATTTTCTTCTGCCTCACGGTACCGCTACCGGCGGCGTCTTTACAGAAGATCGTCGTGGCCTACGTCAGCCCGAGCGATAGCATGATCATCCCCGGCATCGCGCGCGACAGTGGTATTCTTGCCAAGTACGGCTTCGATGCAGACGTGGTCCTGGTCACTGGTAGCCCGCGCGTGGTCCAGTCGCTGATCGGCGGAAGCTTCGACTATGCGATCCCAGGAGGAACACCTCTCCTCCGCGCACGTATTCAAGGCGCAGATACGGTTATCCTCTCGACAATCACGGATTACTCCACTCAGAGGGTTATGGTTCATCCGCGCTCGGGTATTCAAAGCGTCGAGCAGCTAAAAGGCAAGAGGGTGGGCGTTACCCAGTACGGCTCCGAAGGAGACGCTTTCCTCCGACTCGTCCTGCAGCGAGCCGGGTTAAAGCCCGATATCGACGTTCAAATTATCCAGACAGGTGGAAGCGGGCTTACCGTCACATCACTAGCAGCGGGCAAAATCGACGCGGGCGCCATGGGAGGAAGCGTAACATCCGTGTTGGCCTCCCGAAAGATAGGGGCGAAGACCCTTATCACCGCTCAGGAACTCAACGTCCTCGCCCCGGCAGGCGTTCTGGCTACAACTCGCCGAAAGATTGCCCGGAGCCGGGATGAAGTCCGGCGTTTCATCCAGGCCTATGTTGAGGGAATCCACTTCTTAAAAAACAATCGCGAAGCCGCGATTCGCATTATGCAGAAGTACATGGGTGGGTTGCCGATGGATATTGTCAGCCAGCTCTACGATGATGCGCGCGACGAATACCCGCCCTTACCGTTGGCGCGGGAGGAAGCGATCCAGGCCGTCCTGGATCGGGACCCCGATCCTAAAACCCGGAGTCTCAAGCCCAAGGACTTCATCGACATGAGCTTTCTCCGCGAATTGGAGGAGAACGGCTTTGTCACGACGCTTTACCAGAAACGATGATAGGGGATTTTTTAGAAAAGGAGTACAAACATGGCGAGAATCAGGCATATGGCTGTTAAGACCGCAGACGTTCCGAAGCTGGCCGAATTCTATAAAAATGTTTTCGGACTCAGGGAGGTTTCACGCGGCAAGCGATCCATCTATCTGTCAGATGGATACATCAACATGGCGATTCTTCCCGCAGGGGATGGGCAGGAGGGCATCGATCACTTCGGTTTCGAGGTGGAAGATCTCCAAAAGATGGCCGACTCGGCGCTCGAAGCCGGCGCCCAGCAGGGGTCGCGCGATCTGCCGCGCGATGGAAGATTCGCCGAGGTGTTTATCAAAGATCCCACGGGCCAGCGGGTCGATCTTTCGAAGCAGGGTTGGAAGATCTGAGCTTTTCTAGTGGCGAAAGGCTCAATCCTGAACGGCTCTTAGGCGCAGCCCTTTTACGCTACGCTGGAGCAAGGCTACCCGTAATGTCTGAAAAAATCTCGATCACCGCGACCATCAACGGAGTACAACATACCGCTACCGTTGAGCCGCGCCGTTCGCTGGTTGATTTTCTGCGCCACGATCTCGGTTTGGTGGGAACTCACGTCGGCTGCGAACACGGCGTGTGCGGGGCTTGCACGGTCATGCTCGATGGCCGGACGGTGCGCTCCTGTTTGCTCTTCGCCGCCCAGGCCGACGGCTCCGAAGTCACCACCATCGAAGGCATCGGTACGCACGAAGCGCTTCATCCTTTGCAGGTGGCGTTTCAGCAACACCACGCGCTGCAATGCGGCTTTTGCACGCCGGGGATGATCTTGGCGGCCCTCGAGCTGCTGCGCGATAACGCCGATCCGAGTGACGAAGAAATACGCGTCGGTCTCAGCGGCAATCTCTGCATGTGCACGGGTTACGTCAATATCGTGCGTGCGGTGCGCGCCGCGGCGAGCAACGGGAAGGCGAAATGAGCGCACAACAGAAATGGGTCGGCCAATCGCTTGAGCGCGCGGAAGACCGAACCCTTCTGACGAGGGGCGGTCATTTCATCGATGACCTCACCCTTCCCGGCGTGGCTCACGCCGCCTACGTTCGCAGCCCCCACGCCCGCGCCAAGATTCGACATATCGACGCAAGCCGCGCCCTCGATCATCCGGGAGTATACGCGGTCGTTACCGGCGAAGCCGTGGCGCAGTTCACCCGCCCGCAGCGCGGCCGGGTGCCGCTGCCTAACTCGCCCAGAGTATATGCCGTCGCCTATGAGCAGGTGCGCTACGTGGGTGAACCGGTCGTCGGCATCGCCGCGGTTGACCGGGCGACGGCGGAGGATGCGGCGGATCTCGTGCAAGTAGAGTACGAATCTTTGCCATCGGTCCTGGACCCGGAAGAGGCGCTTAAGCCGGATGCGCCGCTGGTGTTCGAAGAAATCGGCTCCAACGTTCTCTGGCACGACACGTTCCCGTATGGCGACGTCGAGGCGGCTTTCGCAAATGCCGATCTCGTGGTCAACGAGCGCGTGACGATTCACCGCTACTCTTCCACTCCGCTCGAGACCTTTGGTGTGATGGCGCGATACGAGCCCGCCACCCATTCGTTTACGATTTGGGGCCACACGCAGCAGCCGGCGCAGGATCTGCACGTTCTCGCCGCGGCTTTCGGCGTGTCACCCGGGCAGATTCGGCTGATCATTCCCCCCATGGGCGGTTCCTTCGGCAACAAAGTGCGACCGCTCTTCATCATTGCCGCCGCCCTGCTCGCGCGCAAGGCGGGCCGGCCGGTTAAGTGGATCGAAGATCGGCGCGAAAGCCTGTTGGCTCTGGGCCATGCCGCGGACGGCATCATGGACATGAGCGCGGCGGTAAAAGCCGACGGGAGGGTGCTGGCGATAAAATTCCGCAACATTGAAAACGAAGGCGCCGGCATCGACTTCGCCGGGCGACACAACCTGCTCATGCTGAGCAACATCGCCAACTGTTATCGGCTCGGCGCTATCTCCTACGAAGGTTACTCGGTGGTCACCAATCGCTGCCCTGTGGTCGCCAACCGCGGCATCGGCAAGCCGTTCATGTGTTTTGCCGTGGAAAGAATGATCGACGCCGTAGCCCGTACTCTCAACCTCGATCGCGCGGAAATCCGTTATCGGAACTTCATCCAGCCCGAAGCGTTTCCCTACGACACGCCCTCGGGCCAAACCTACGACAGCGGTAATTATCCCGAGATGCTGAGGAAGGCGCTGGCGCTGGTGGACTATGACTCATTGCGGCGCGAGCAGGCGAAAGGACGCGAGGAGGGCCGTCTTCTTGGCATCGGCATCGCCACAGCCGTGGAACCGGGCGGCTCCAATCTAGCCTACGGAATGCTTATCTCCGGTCCCTCGCAGCTGCTGAGCGGCCAGGGAGAGGCAGCGCGAGTGAGGTTGGAGACCGACGGGACGGCGACGGTATTTACCGGCGGTCTCGATTCGGGACAGGGGCATGCAACCGCACTGGCGCAGATTGTCGCCGACGAGCTTGGCTTGAACGTCAAGCAGGTGCGGGTCCCCACGACCTTTGATTCTGCAAGCCACCCCTACGTCATGACCTCTGGGGTTTACTCCAATAAGTTCCATGGTCATGACACGGTGGCAGCCATAGGCGCGGCGCGCAAAGTTCGGGAAAAACTTTTGCAGCGCGCCGCCGCGCAACTCGAAGCCAACGTCGCGGACCTGGAACTCAACGATGGACGTATCTTCATCCGCGGCGCGCCCCAGAAGGGGATCACCATTGCTCAGGTGGCGAGCCGGGCGTACTGGAGCCTGGCCGACGAACAGCCGGACGGCGAGCCCGGTCTTGAAGCGCTCTATTACTATAGTAATCCATTGGCCAATCGTCCGGACGACAAAAAGAGGGTTCGCGTACAGCTGGGTTTTGCCAGCGCCGCCCACGTGGCGGTGGTGGAAGTCGATCCGGAAACCTTCGAAATCAAAATCTTGCGCTATGTGGTGATTCACGACTGTGGTCGTCAGATCAATCCCGGTATCGTGGAGGGCCAAGTCCATGGCGCGACGGCTCATGGAATAGCGGCAGCGCTTTTCGAGGAATTTACCTACGACGAAAACGGCCAACTGCTCACGACCAGCTTCATGGATTATTTGAAACCAACCGCCGCGGATCTCCCCGATATCGAGGGTGATCGGCTGGAAACTCCCTCGCCGCTGACGTTGCTCGGAACCAAGGGAGTCGGCGAAGGTGGCGCCGTAGTTGCACCGGCGGCGATTGCCAGCGCGGTGGAGGATGCGCTTTTACCGCTAGGGATTCACATCTCGGCGCTGCCGATTACACCGAGCCGGCTGTTCGAGGCGGTGTCAAGCGGGATGAAACTGTATGAGAAAAGAAAATGAACCACTCCGCAGCAAGCTGCGGGTTGTAGATCGAACACTATGACGTGACCCGAATTCGTCACCCCCGAATGTCTTAATCGGGGGTCCAGTCCGAGTTTGCCTGGATTCCCGCTAAAAGCATGCGGGAATGACGGACTCTGACGGACCTAACAAGTGTCTTTACGCAGCAAGCTGCGGGGAATCAAACTCGAGATTGAAAATTCGAAAGCCAAAACTAAAAATTCAGGAAGCGGGAGATGTAGCTTCTGCATTCTGATTTCTGGATTCTGACTTATGAATTCTGTGTTGCTCTGGATTTGCGAATGACGAGGAGGCGATCCTAATGGCAAAACCCATCGTAGCGAAGCCCCAGCTTTCAGCCGCCCCTTTCGGTTCCGACTTGCATCAGTTCCTCGAGCAATACGAGCGCGCCTATCCAGACGAAGTGCTGCATATTGAAGAACCGCTGCAGGCCGAGTGGGAGATTGCCGCCCTGGCGATGAAACTTGAGAAAGCGCACCGTTTTCCGCTGCTCGTCTTTCACAACGTGGTTGTCGACGGCAAGCGCGCGGAAATGCCGCTGGTTACATTCTTGATGGCGAGTCGTCTGCGTTTGGCCCGCGCCATGGGAGCCGAGGTGCGCAGCGCCGGGCTCGCCTGCTACGAGAGGGTACAAACGCGACATGAGCCGGTCATCATTGAGCGCGACATGGCGCCGGTGAAGCAAGTTGTCGAAAAGGGCCCGGACATCGATGTGCGACGGTTTCCGGCGCTGCGCCATCACCGGATGGATCCAGGCCGCTACATCACGGAAGGCCACTTTCTAACTTTCAATCGCAACACCGGTATAGACAATTCCGCCATGCACCGCGGCTGGTTGGCCGATCGTGACGAGATCCGCGTCTGGCTCGCGCCGAATTCGCACAACGCCCATAACCTGCGTTACTGCGAGGAGGCGGGAGAAGACATGCCGGCAGCATACTGGATCGGGCATCATCCGCTGGCGCTGCTGGGGGCGGCGAACCACGTGGGACCGGAAGAAAGTCACTACCAAACCGCGGGCGGCACCTTGGGCTCGCCTTTGCGCCTGGTCCCTTCTGAGACGCTGGGTGAAAAGTTCCTGGTGCCCGCCGATGCGGAAGTGGTGATCGAGGGATATATGCCCAGAGGCCAGCGCAAGCCCGAGGGGCCGTTCGGAGAGTACACGCGCCACGTCGGACCGCAGCGCTGGGGTCCGCTGCTCAAGGTCACCGCGGTGACACATCGCCGCGATGCCTATTGGGACGACGTGATGGTCGGCCACACTCATTGGATCATCAGTTTAACGAAAGAGGGCGAAGTCTTTCGCGCAGTGCAACGATCCGTGCCCGGGGTGAAGGCCGTGCATTTGCCGATGTCGGGTTGCGGCGTGGCGCATGTTTACATACAGATACGCAAGACCGTGGAGGGTCAGGGCAAAACCGCGGCGGTGTCGGCGTTGACTTCCTACATTGGGCTGAAGCATGCGTTTGTCTTCGACGAAGACGTCGACATATTCGACGAGCGGGAAGTGCTCTTGGCTCTCGCCACTCGCTTCCAGGCGGATCGTGGCCTGGTGACTTTGCCGGGCGTGACCGGATCGCCGCTCGATCCCAGCTCGCCCGACGGCAGGCTCGTGTGCAAGGCCGGTTTCGACTGCACCAAACCGCTGGGCAAGCCCTTCGCCGAGCGGCTGTCGATCGCCGGTGAAGTGCTGGCGCGTATCGATCCGCTAAAGATCATTGGCGAGAAGCGGTGGAGCGATATCCCTGTCGAGCCGTGGGGATGAAATGGTTTCGCGTCTCGTGTTTCGAGTTCAACTTAAAGATTGATGACTCGCGATAACCAAGCGCTGATATTTTTGTTTTGTGCAAAATGCTGGAATAGTGGAGCGATCAAGAAAATGACGAGCTCGATTCTCATGACCCGAAACCCGAAACTCATAACCCGGAACTACGAAGGAGGTGCGTCATGCAGGGCACAATGAAAGCGGCGCGCATTTACGGTTTTGAAAAAACCAGCAAGTCGCGTGATCTACTGCGGGTCGATGAAGTGCCGATTCCCGAGATTGAATCCGGTGAGGTGCTGATCCGGGTGTTGCGCGCGGGCCTCAATCATGGCGATCTGCACATGCGCGAGGACGCGGTGCAGTACACCTCGGAGGTGCCGACCATACCGTTCTTGCCGATGATCATCGGCCACGATGGGCTCGGCGAAGTGGTCGAAGTCGGCCCGGATGTGACCCACCTGCGCGTCGGCGACCGCGTCGTGGTGATGTGTTCCATCACCTGCGGCTACTGCAAGTTCTGCCGCTCCGACCGCCAGCATCTCTGTCTCTCGCACCGGGTGATGGGATTTATCGCCAAGTGGGGTGAGGCGGGGTCGAAGCGCATCTTACGTTACAAGGAAGGTCTCTGGGCCGAGTATTGCCGGGTGCCGGCAACCAACGTCGTGCGGCTGCGCCCCGAGGACGACATCAACGAGATGTGCAAAGTCTCGCAGATGACCGTCGGCTATCGCGCGCTGAAACGCGCGCGCCTGCATAGCGGTGAAACCGTCATCGTCAACGGCGCCACCGGCATCACGGGCATCGGCACGGTGCTCTCCGCGCTGGCCATGGGCGCCGCGCGGGTGATCGCGATCGCCCGCAACCCGGCCCGGCTCGAAAAGCTTCAAGCCATCGACCCCAGGCGCATCGCCACGGTGGCGCTGGGCAAGGGGGAATCGATCACGCAAAAAGTAAAAGCGCTGACCGACGGCCAGGGCGCCAGCGTGGTTGCTGATTTGTCGCCGGGAGGCGTACAGACACTCGTCGAATGCATTCGCAATCTCGAAGGCGGCGGCCGCGTGGCGCTCATCGGCGCCAATCCCGAGCCGCTCAATCTTCCGGTGCGCTATCTGATGATCCGCTCCATCGAGATTTGCAGTGTTACCGGCCGTCATTACATTGATTTTCCCGAGCTGCTGGAGTTGGCGCGCCGCGGCGTAATCGATACGCGACACGTTACTGCACGCTACTTTCCATTAGCCCAAGTGAACGAGGCCATCGACTACATTGCCAATCGAGGAGACGACGAACCGTTATGGCCGATGTACGCCCCCGATGCGTGATAAGATGGGTTTCACGCCGAGGGCGATTTGGGGTTTAGAGTTTCGGGTTTCGCGTTTAACTCGAGACTCGGAACCCGAGACCCCAAACCGTGAAGACAGGTATGGTGAGGGAGTAAGAATGAGAAGGCAACTATTGGGGCTGATTTTAGGCTGGATACTCATGCCGCTGCTAGCGGGCCCGGCCTCCGCCGCGCCGGCATGGCAAGAAGAATGGGACCGAGTTGTTCAGGCCGCCAAAACCGAGGGCAAGGTCTCGATCATCGGCCCGACAGGGGGTGACCGCCGCGACGCTCTAACGATCGCCTTCGAGAAGAAATATGGCATTAGCGTCGATTATCACGCCGATTCCGGCGCCGGAATTCTACCGCGGCTCAGCGCCGAGCGTAAGGCGGATCGCTATCTGTGGGACGTGGTGATCACCGGGACGACGACGACGCTGGAGAACCTGATCCCGGCTCGGGTTTTGGACTCGCTGGAACCGGCTCTCATTTTACCTGAAGTAAAAGATCTCAAACTGTGGCGCAACGGCGCCTTGGAGATCTTGGATCCGGGACGGCAACTATTGGTCATGTCGCCTTATCAACGCGGCACGCTGTTTGTCAATTCGACTCTCGCCAACCCGAAAGAATTCAAATCCTATAAGGATTTATTGGATCCCAAGTGGAAGGGGAAAATCGTCGCGGACGACCCGCGCAAGTCCGGTCCCGGGCAGGCGACTTTCACTTTCTTTTTCCTCCATCCGGAGCTCGGAGCGAAATTTATCCGGGCGCTTGCCGGTCAGGGATTGACGCTCCTCAGAGATTACGCTCAGGAGGTCAACATGCTCGGCCAGGGGCGCTATCCCGTCGGCCTCGGGCTCTCGGATAGCCTGGCTGAGCAGCGCGCAAAACAGGGAGTGCCGGTTGAGATCGTCGATATTCGGCAATTGAAAGAAGGTTCGGACACCAGTCCCGCGTCCGGCGGCCTGTCGATCTTCAATCGCGCGCCGCACCCGAATGCCGCGAAGGTTTATATCAACTGGCTGCTTTCCAAAGAAGGCCAAACAATTTATGCGCGCGCCACGGGATATATCAGCAATCGTCTCGATGTCCCAACCGATCACACATTTCCTTGGCGGGTGCCGCAGCCGGGATCGATCAAGACCTACACCCAGGAAGCGATCGACAAGAAGGACGATCTATTTCCGATATTGACCGAGGTTTTCGGCCGCTGATGACGAAGGTTGATTCGATCAGGAGCTCATGATGGCGGAGCAATGTTAGAAGGGAAGAACTATGGCGCATCGGGACTTGCGACAGTGGCTTGACGACGTGAAGAAGCTCGGCGAACTGCGGGTTCTGCGCGGGGCGCACTGGGACATCGAGATCGGCGTGCTGGCCGAGCATCTGATGCGCGGGCGCAATCAGCCGGCGGTTTTGTTCGACGACATTGTCGATCACCGGCCCGGCTACCGGCTGCTGGTCAACGACATCGGCTCGAAAGAGCGTCTGGCGCTGACCCTCGGGCTTCCCGCCGGCCTCGATGTGAACGGCATCAAGACGGCGTGGCGGCGCAAGCGCAAGGAGCTGGAGCTCGTTCCGCCAAAGTTTGTTAAAGACGGACCGGTGATGGAAAATGTTTTGCGCGGCGGCGAAATAGACATGGGCAAGTTTCCGGCGCCGCGCTGGCATGAGAAGGACGGCGGACGCTACCTGGGCACGGGAGATGCGGCGATTACCGCCGATCCCGATGGCGGCGCCGTTAATATGGGTGCCTATCGAGTGATGACTTTGGATCGCGACCGGGTATTCCTCTACATCTCGCCGGGTAAACATGGCCGTGTTCATCGCGACAAATGCTTCGCGCGCAAGGAACCGATGCCCGCCGTGATCGTGCTCGGCTCCGAGCCGATCATTCACATGGCCGCGAGCACCTCCGTGCCGCAGCACGTCTGTGAGCTCGACTACGCCGGCGGTCTCAAAGGCGAGCCTGTCGAGGTGATCCGCGGGTCCGTCACCGGCCTGCCGATACCGGCTCACGCCGAAATCGCTATTGAAGGTTACGCGATGCCGGACGAACGTCTTCCCGAAGGTCCCTTCGGCGAATGGACCGGTTATTATGCGAGCGGTGTGCGCGACGAGCCGGTTTTTCGCGTCAAGGCGCTCTATCACCGTAACGACCCGATCGTGCTCGGATCGCCGCCGGTGAAGCCGCCGTCGGGCAAGGTCTACACCCAGGCGATCCTCCGTTCGGCCACGTTGGAAGAAGATTTGGAAAATGCCGGAGTGCCGGACGTCAAAGCCGTCTGGTGTCACGAGGCGGGCGCGGCGCGGATGTTCGTCGTCATCTCTTTGCGCCAGCGCTATGCCGGACACGCGCGGCAAGCGGGCGCGATCGCGCTCCAGAGCCGCACGATCGCCTACCTGTCACGTTGGGTCGTCGTCGTGGACGAGGATATCAACCCCATGGATCTCGAAGAGGTGATCTGGGCGATCAGCACGCGCAGCAATCCGGAAAAAGACGTCGATATCCTGCGGCAAACCTGGAGCGGGCCACTCGATCCGCTGATCTCGCCCGAGGACAAGAAGCGGCGAGAGTATTTTTCTTCGAAGGCGATCATCGACGCTTGCCGGCCTTTCCCCTGGCGCAACGAGTTCCCCGAAGTGTGCGAGTCGAGCCCGGCTTTGAAAGAACAGACGCTCAGCAAATGGCGCAAGTCCCTTGAGAGCGACAAATAAGGAGGATGACACGATGAGAATCATGCCGCGATCACGTTCGCTGGTATTTTTGCTCGTGGCTCTGTCGGCCGCAAGTGCTCAATTATGCTTCGGCCAGGAGTGGGAGAAAATTTTGGCGGCGGGAAAAAAGGAAGGCAGAGTCGCCGTCATCGGTCCCGTCGGGGCCGACCGCCGCGATGTGTTGGTGGAGCCGTTCCAGAAGAAATACGGCATCACGGTCGAGTACTTCGCCGACCGAGGATCCGGTATCGGTCCGCGACTTTCCGCCGAGCGGGGCGCCGGGCAGTATCTCTGGGACGCCTCGATCACCGGCACCACCACCGGTCTGCTCGTGCTCCTGCCCGGAGGGATGTTGGATCCGATGGAGCCGGCGCTCGTTTTGCCCGAGGTCAAGGACCCCAAGCAGTGGCGCGGCGGGGCTCTGGAATTCGCCGATCCGGGAAAGCGCTTCTTGGTGATGACGCCGTCGCAACGAGGCACCCTTTTTGTCAACCCGAAAGTGACGAAGCCGCAGGAAATCAAATCCTACAAAGATTTGCTAAACCCCAAATGGCGGAAGAAGATCGTCATGGACGACCCGACCAGAGCGGGACCGGGTCAGGCCACGTTTACGTTTTTCTACCTGCATCCGGAGCTTGGTCCAAATTTCATTCGCGCCCTGGCCAAACAAGAGCCAGCGATCCTGCGAGACTATACTCAGGAGATCGACGGCATCGCCCGGGAAAAATATTCAATATTGATCGGGGTTTCGGACATTGTCGCCGAAGAGCGCATAAAGGACGGTCTACCCATTGCGATTTTGGATCCACGACAGATCAAGGAAGGCTCCGACGTCAGCCCGGGCTCGGGCGGCTTGGGTTTTTTCAATCGAGCGCCGCACCAAAACGCCGCCAAGGTCTATATCAACTGGCTATTGTCGAAAGAAGGGCAGGAGGGGTTCGCCAAGGTCAATGGATATATCAGCGCGCGCTTGGACGTGCCTACCGATCACTCGCCGTGGAGAGTGCCGATACCGGGATCGATCAAGACCTACACGCAACAAGCGATCGATATCAAAGACGACCTTACTGCATTGTTCAAAGAAGCTTTCGGCCGTTGACGCGAAAATTATCGGAGGGCATCGATGTTTCTTGTGGCAAAAAATTTACTCATCGCGATTGTTGTCGGTTCGCTCGCGCCAGCGGCGGCGATCGCCCAATCTTCCCAGTCCTGGGAGCAGATTTTGGCCGCAGCCAAGAAGGAAGGCATGGTTTCGGTCATCGGACCGCAAGGAAGCGAGACGCGCGATGCGCTGACTTTGGCCTTTCAGAAAAAATATCCGGATATCAGGGTCGAATTGCAGAGCATGGCCGGTAATCAGATCGGCCCTAAACTGCTCAATGAGCTTGCCGCCGGCCGAAACAGCACTGACGTGCTGATTACCGGTACGACCACGGCGCTCGAAACCCTTCTCCCGGCAAAAGCTCTGGTCGCAGTCAAACCATGGCTTTCCGGCCCAAATACCCAGGATCCGGGTAAGTGGCGCGGCGGTAAGCTGACATTTTCCGATGAAGCGCAAAGTTACAATCTGGTTTTCAGCGCATACGTCAAGGCGCCGTTCATCTACAATTCCAATCTGGTTTCGGGAGCTGACTTCAAATCTTGGAAAGACCTTCTCGAGCCAAAATGGCAGGGAAAGATCGCGCTCAAGGATCCGGTCGGCGCCGGTGGCGGCTTGGGAAACTTGACCTTGTGGTACTCCCATGAAGGACTCGGCAAGGACTTCATACGAAAAATATTCGCCCTGAAGGATTTGGTGATGCCGCGTGACGACCGGCAGATGCTGGATTTTGCCGCGCGCGGCAAGTATCCGATTGCGATCGGACCAAGCGACGTGCTGACCAACGAGTTTATCGCCCGGGGCCTGCCGCTAAAGCATCTCAACCCTGAGACCCTCAAAGAGGGAACTTATATTACCGCCGGCAATGGCAGCCTGGCGATTCCGCGCAGCGCGCCCCATCCGAACGCGTTGCGAGTGTACGTCGACTTCCTGTTGTCTCCGGAGGGGCAGCTCGAATGGAGCAAGGCCGCCCGTTTTGCCAGCCTGCGCCGGGATGTTTCAAAAGAGCATGTCCAGGATATTCTCGTGCCCAAAGAAGGCATGCCGTACCCGGACATCTCGACCGAGAAGTATGTCCGTTTGCGAGAAGAGATCGTGGAATTTATCAAGACGATCATGCCGCGCTAGCGTAGTGTCCCGAAAGTTGATTCTAATATTCGAAGCCATGGCATCAGCTGAAATGGAAAATCAAATCCCCCTCTGTCCCCCTTTTTCAAAGGGGAAGTTTAACTGCGTGTCCGTTCACTCAGTGAACTTCGCCGAACCAGTTCCCCTCTTTGAAAAAGAGGGGCCAGGGGAGATTTTCTCATAAGGAGAGTTTTGTGGGGTTTTCTGGCCTGCGAGAATTCATTGAGCTGCTCGACAGAGAAGGCGAGCTTGCCCGCGTGCGCGTGCCGGTCGACTTGGATCAAGAGCTGGGCGCAGTCTGCGTGACGAGCTTGCGGGGCCGCGGGCCGGCGCTGTTGTTCGAGCGGCCCGGCGGCAAGGATATGCCAATTTTCATCAACGCCTTGGCCTCGCGCAAGCGCTACGCCCTGGCGATGCAGTGCGATCAACAGGAAGTTCACCGCGAGTGGAATCGGCGGGTCAGCCAGCCGTTGCCGCCGGTTCCCGTCGACAGCGGCCCTTGCCACGAGGTTATTCTCCAGGGAGATGACATCAACATCCTCGAACTTCCCGCGCCGCGCCTCAACAGTCTCGACGGCGGCGCGTTTCTGACGCTCTGCTGTCATCACACGCGCGATCCGGTGGCCGGGTTTCGCAACGTCGGTATCTATCGCAATCAAGTGCATGGCCCGCGCACGCTCGGCATTCTCTCGGGACCCTACACCAACTTCATGCTGCAACACCGCAAAGCGCCCACCGAACCCTTTCCGATCGCGATTGCGATCGGCGTCGATCCGCGCCTGGTGATGGCCGCTTCCTGTCCGTTTCCGTTCGGCGTCGACGAGCTGGCGATGGCCGGCGCGCTGCGCGGGAAGCCGTTTGAGGTCGTGCAATGTAAGAGCGTGCCGTTGCTTGTGCCGGCGGATGCCGAGCTCGTGCTCGAAGGGTACCTCAAGCCCGATGAAAAACAGGAAGAGGGGCCTTTCGGCGAATTCACCGGCCATTACGGCGGATTGAAGATGCCGCGCCCGACCATTCACGTGACCGCGCTCACGCGACGCAAGAATCCGATTCTCCATCTTGCCTATCAAGGCGCGCCGCCGCATGAAACCGATGTGCTCACGGCGGTGGGCAAGGAGTCGGAAATTCTCCGTAACATCAGTTTGGCCGGGGTTAAAGCGGTGCATCTCACCGAGGGCGGTTGCGGCGTCTTTCATGTCGTGGTGGCCATCGACAAACTTTATGAAGGATACGGCAAGATGGTCGGCCTGGCCGTGTTCGGCTCGCCGAGCGGGCGCCACATCAAGCAGGTGACCGTGGTTGATGACGATGTCGACCCGTTCGATCCCGCCGCCGTTGAATGGGCGGTGGCCACGCGGGTGCAGCCGCACCGCGACATCGAGATCATGAGCGGGCTCACCGGGATTTTCTTGGACGCCTCTTTGCCCAAGGAAGAACAGGAGGGGCCGGCGCGCACCTCGAAGATTCTTATCGACGCGACCCGCTACGACGCAAAAAGTTTTCCACCCGTCTGTCTCCCGGCGCGGGAGATGATGGCGAAGGTAGAAAAAGATTGGGAACAATATGGAATTGGGAAGCCAACTGGCAACAAGCACTAGCCGGTTGCTGAAAAGGCATGGAATGCTTCGAGGGCCTCAGCATGAACGGATTTCACTCGGGTCATTTCGAACTTCGCTCCGTTCGTCCTGAGCCCGTCGAAGGACTCCGAGAGGGTTTTTCAGCAACGGCGAGGCGACAGTCGGTCCAACGGCGGTTGTTTTCACGATTCCGGCATAGGCTTTTGTTGTATTCGTTTCAAAAGGAGGTTCGATGGATCAGCAATCGGTACAAGTGATCGTGGAGACTCTCAAGGAGCAGGGCATCGATTTGGTGGTGACGCTTCCGGAGGAGCCCACCTATGCTCTGACAGAAGCCGTTCGGCAGGATTCCTTTTTCACGGCCGTGACGGTCGCCGGAGAAGGAAACGGCATCGCGTTTTGCGCCGGCGCCGCGCTTGGCGGGCGGCGGGTCGCTTTTGTGACGGGTGTTGCCGGACTGCTCGTGTCGAGTTGGGCGTTGTCGCAAATGGGAATGGTTTACGGCGCGCCGATTTTGATTCTTGCCTCGTACCGAGGCGATTTCGGCGATCACAGCGGGATACCGGGATCTCAGCTGCTCATGTTCAAGCAGGTGGCCGAGCCGCTGCTTGGCGCGCTGCGCGTCCCGTATCGAGTGGTGAATCAGAAGGCGACTTTGAAACGCATGCTCCAAGAAGGCAGCTTTGCTTGCCAGGATTATAGTCATCCGATTGCTTTGTTATTGAGCGGCGAGGTGCTCTGGTGAAACGTTTCGATTGTCTCAAACTGTTAGCCCCAATGGTCGATGAGCATATGCTCGCCGTGACCAGTCTGTCGACGAACGCGCCGTTCTGGTACAACGTCCGGCCCGAGGGGCCAAACTTTTTTGCCCTTAACATGGGGCTCTGTTTGCCCTTTGCCCTCGGGCTGACGATGGCTTTTCCCCGGCGCAAGGTCATCTCGATAGACTCCGACGGCAGCCTGATGAACGACAGCAGCAGCTTGATCACCGTAGCCGATGTGAACCCTGGCAATCTCGTGGCCTTTGTCTTTGACAACAGCTCCTATGCTTTTATGGGATCGACCTTTACCGCCCGCAGGACCGACTTGGCGAAAATGGCGCAAGGCGCCGGCATCGCCAAAAGCGGTACGGTGAGGACGCTGGAGGAGTTTTCGGCTGCGGCAAAGCAGGCAATGGAAAGCACCGGCCCGCATTTCATCGTCGCCAAGGTTGAACCGGACGCAGGACGCGTGGCGGCTGATCGCAGCCGCACGTCGGGCCGGCCCATGAGAGAGTGGTTCATGGACGCGGTGCACCGCCATCCTGATTATCAGGTTCGTCGATAAACCTTTACTCGGTTAATCAAATCGGGAGCTAGCTTGTAATGAAACGATACGATTGCCTCAAACTGTTGGCGCCCATGGTGGACAAGCATATGTTCACGGTCACCAGTCTTTCGTCAAACACTGCGTTTTGGTCGTCGCTCCGGCTCGAAGGAGCGAACTTTCTTGGCTGTAACATGGGACTCTGCATTCCCTTCGCGCTAGGGCTCACCGCCGCCTTTCCCGACCGCAAGGTTATCGCTTTGGACTCCGACGGCAGTCTGATGGTCGATACGAGCAGCTTGATCACTGTAGCCGATGTCAACCCGCTCAATTTCGTGGCCATCATCTTTGATAACGGCTCCTACGCGCGTATGGGGGCGACGTTTACCACCCGCAGGGCCGATCTGGAAAAGATCGCTCAGGGCGCGGGGATCGACAAAACCGCAACCGTCCGCAGTGAAGAAGCCTTCTCTGCTTCCGTGAAGCAGGCTATCGACACGGCGGGACCGCACTTTATCGTCGTCAAAGTGGAGCCGGATCGAGAACGGGTCAAAGGGGATCCGCACCGTACTTACGGCCGGGCCATGCGCGAGTGGTTCATGGATGCGGTGCGTCATCATCCGGATTACAAAGGCAAATAAGAAGCTGTCTGCAAGGCAAGGATTGAAAAGGTGTTGGCTCCAAGCCAACTTTGAAAAATGTATTAGGACACGGTGTACGTTCCTCACGTCATTCCCGTGAAAACGGGAATCCAGAGATCCTTTCTCGATCACGAGGAAGTCGATGGTGAACGACTAAGCTTGCATCATGAAACCTGGACTCCCGCTTTCGCGGGAGTGACGACCCCGCTCGGCAAGGCGAGAGATTTCACAATGAAACGAGGTCTGTTTGTGTCTCTAGGAGGACCCAATGGTATTAAGTGAATCAGCAGAAGTCATGGAACAAGTGGCAAAGTCGCGGTTTCTGCGGAAATCTCCGTTCTTGGAATTTTGCGCCGCTGAGGGATTGCCGGTCATCACCGGCTACGGGGTGGAAGACTTGCGCACGGTGAAGCTCGGCCACTGGGAGCGCCTTGGAGGCCCGGCAGCTTACTGCCACCTCGAAGGCTCGCAAGGATTCGTCGGCTCACTTGTCGCCGAGATCCCGCCGGGAAAAAGTTTCAAGCCTATGCGTCATCTCTATGAAGAGCTGATCTTGATTCTGGAAGGCCGCGGAGCGACGCAGTTCTGGTGCGAAAAGACCAACCAGACGATCGTTTTGGAGTGGCAAGCGGGCAGCCTTTTTTCTCCGCCCCTTAACGTCAAACACCAGCATTTCAACGGCTCCGCGACCGAGCCCGTGCGCTTCGTTGCGCCGAGCAATGCGCCGATCATTTTTAACGCGTTTGCCTCGGCGGATTTTATCTTCAACACGCCGTACGAATTCACCGACCGCTTCGCGGGTCAAAGCGATTACTTCTCCAGTGAAGTCAAAGAAGGAGAATTCGAGGATACTTCAATCAATTTCATCTCCGACGTTTATGCAATGCCCTTGACGAAATATCCGCGTCGCGGGGTCGACTACAGCCGGCTCGGCATTACCGGGTCGGGAAATAAGGCCATGGTGGGTCACATCATGGCGATTGGCAGCGGCACCTACCGCAAGCCCCACTACCACGGTGCCGGCGCCCAGGTCATTGTTCTTGGCGGCAAGGGATACACGCTCATGTGGCCGAAAGACGAACCGAGCGGAGCTTCAAAGGACAATAAATTCGTCAAGGTTGACTGGCGCAAAGGAAGTCTTCTGGTTCCCCCCGAGGGTTGGTATCACTCGCACTTCACCACCAGCGCGGAACCCGGGCTCCATTTAGCGCTGCGGCGCGGGCAGAGGGGCGTAGGCAAAAATTATCTGCCGACGGTGCCGGAACAGGAAGGCGGCACGGTGATGGACTATGAAGATGAACCGCGCGAAGTCCGCGCCATCTACCAAGCCGAGCTTGCGAAAGAAGGCATTCCTTGCCGAATGCCGCCGGTCCATTACCGCAAATAAAACCTAGCCAAAGATATTTGAAATTTTGGAAAACAGTTCGGAAAAACCGTGTCTCGCGCAGAGGCGCAAAGGGCGCCAAGTTCGGGAGGTAAACTCATGCCAGCCGCTCGACGACAATATGAAGTCGTAAGCGTTTCACTTCCCCGAGACTTGGTGAAGCGGGCCAACGCCGTTATTCCGAAAGCGCGGCGCAGCCGTGTGATCACAAGCATGCTGACCGCATTTCTTGATTCAGTCGCACGCAAGCAACTGGAGCGCGATTACGCGACGTACTATAACCAGCGCTCGGACCGCGAGGCGAAAGAGGAACGTGAGCTCTTGAGCGAGTGGAAATTGAGCGACCAAGAGGCCTGGGAGATCTTGGAGGCGGAGGAAGCCAGTGGTCGGCGTAAAGCGAGGTGATGTCGTAGTCGCTAATCCCGACCATCGGCGTCGAGATCAAAAAGACCCGGCCGGTGATCGTTCTCTCCAATGATAGTATCAATCAGTTCAGCCAGCTGGTGGTCGTCGTCCCACTGACCAAGAACACGGCGCATCTCTGTCCCAGTCACGCGATCATACCCAAGGGGATTGCCCGTCTGACGTTTGCATCCAAGGTCGTGACTGAACAGATCAAAGCCGTCGATAAACGGCGTCTGGTCAAACGGTTGGGAAGTCTGACACCCGCGCTTCTTGCCCAGGTCGAGCGCGCCCTCAAGAACACTCTTGCCTTCCCGTAACTCTGCCGTCGATCTCGCTGTCGAATATCGAGTCTGGGTTGTTGATTTCCAGTTACCCAAACAAGAGTTTTTGGCAATTTTATTCTTCACGTATTCCTTACTCAACCCAAAAAGCCTGTCCTGAGTGAAACCGAAAGAGCGCCAATCCAAAACTTGTCCTGATCAAATGCAAAGTATCTCATTCCCAATATTAACTCGCCTCACTCCTCACCCTTCACGCCTATCGAATCACCTTATCCGCCCGCGCCAGCACGGTCGGCGGAATCGCCTAGCGATTTTGGATTTCCGATTGTTCGGTCATCGGATTACTTTGTCGGCTCTCACCAGCACATTCGGTGGAATCGTCAGGCCGATCTGCTTGGCGGCTTTTAGAATCACCAGCTCGAACCTAATTGGTCGCTCCACAGGGAGATCCGCTGGCTTGGCCCCTTTCAAGATCTTGTCCACGTAGATGGCGGCGCGCCGGAACAGATCAGGGCTGTTCGGCCCATAGGACATGAGCCCACCGGCCTCCACAGGCTCCTTATCTATGTGCATTGTAGGCAGCCGGTTCTCTGCCGCGAACTCCAAGATCCGTGTTTGGTTAGCATAGATGGCCGGGTCCCTAAGCGTCATAAGAGCTTGCGCCTGTCCCTTTCTAATAGTTGAGATTGCTTTCTCGAAATCATTGGC